>Ga0307408_100000519_pt1 | contig 33307 bp, 24 predicted proteins | sample 322Cmetagenome_FD_202116 | JGI IMG/M metagenome (GOLD analysis project Ga0307408, IMG submission 202116) | Maize rhizosphere microbial communities from greenhouse at UC Davis, California, United States - 322HYB-C-3 | ecosystem: Host-associated > Plants > Roots > Rhizosphere > Soil | place...
GCCTGAGATTTCCCGGTAGGGATATGGATACCAGACAACAAAAACCAGCGTAGCCGCGAGAGCCGCAATTGCAACGCTGATACCAAAGTGCACACCTGCCGCCAACAGCCGGCTCTGGAGAGGACTTCGATTCGCAAACATGGTCTTATGATGAAGGCCCGTTGTAAAGGTTTCGTAAAAGCATGGCCTCCCCCTCCCCACTCACCCACTTTGACCGCCAAGGCCAGGCCCATATGGTTGACGTGGCGGGCAAGGCGGCCACACACCGTGTCGCCATCGCGCAGGGCCGTATCGTAATGAATCCGGCGACCTTGTCCATAGTCCTGCAGGGCAGCGCCAAAAAGGGGGACGTGCTGGGCATCGCGCGCGTCGCCGGCATCATGGCCGCCAAGAAAACCAGCGACCTGATCCCGTTGTGCCATCCGCTTGCCCTCACCCGCGTGGCCATCGATTTCCTGCCGCAGGAGGGCGATTCCAGCGTCACCTGCCGCGCCACCGTGGAAACCGTCGGCCCGACCGGGGTGGAAATGGAGGCCCTCACCGCCGTGCAGGTGGCGTTGCTGACGATTTACGACATGTGCAAGGCCGCCGACCGCGCCATGACCATCACTGACGTGAGGCTGCTCGAGAAGCACGGGGGTAAATCCGGCAGCTTCACGAATCCCTGAGCAGACCTGCTACGGCAGACGCTCAATACCTGACGGTATGCCGGCTTTGGCAGCAGCCCAGCGCGCATGCTCCTTCGGAAAAGCCGCACGGTAGCGCGCAAGGTGCATCAGCGCCTCATCATCACGGCCCAACATGACGGCGCTTTCAATCACCTTCTCAATGATTGAAGGCTCGGGCGAATAGTGCAAAAGGGCAATGGCCGCATCGAAAGTCCATCGGGCGTTGTCCCGCGTCAAAGGCGTCAGGCTCAACTCGGCAAAACTGACCTGGTTGCGAAACAGCCAGGAATCCCGGATTTTGGCCAAAGTGCCTTCACGGTAGGCCGCATCACGGTCCTGCGCCGGCAGATAGATTTGGCTGATACGGTGGTAGTCCCATGCGGCATAGGCGCAACACACCATTGCCGCAACGGCCATCGCTCCGCTCAACACACGCGACTTGAGCACGCCGGGTGGCGACATTCCGCCGCCGCTGCGCCACAGCAAGCCCAAACTCAAGCCCAAAGCAACCTGGAACGGCCCATACCAAAGCGGGTATTCCAGCAGGCTATGCAGCAGGATCACGGCCAGCACACTCCAGGCCAGCTGGCGCACGGTATCCGTCTCGCGCCAGGGCCGCTGCCGCACCACCCACCATGTGCCAAAACCACACACCAGCAGCGCCGCCGGAATGCCCAGTTCCACCGCCAGATGCAGGGGCAGGTTGTGGGCATTGTCCAAAATGTCGCAAAACCGCGACCCGGCATACAAAGTGGCATAGTGCGCATAGTCCAGTTCGCCCCAACCCCAGCCCAGCCAGGGTTTTTGAGCGATCAGGTGCAGCACGTTAGACCAAAGCACCTTACGGCTCGCGCAGGCCAATTCGCCGCCGCGCAGTCGGGCTAGCATGCCGTGGGCTGCGGGATCGAATCCCAGCAGCCCCGGCAGTGCCACCGTCGCCAAGGCATAAGCCAGCACTGCTGTAAGCAGAAGACGTAAAACACGAGGCTGCCGCCACGCGCCCCAAAGCCCGGCCAAGAAGCACAGCACGGCCAACTCCAGCAAACCCGCGCGCGAAGAAGACGCGGCATTACCGGCCGCCAGCAGGGCCGCCCCCAAATACATCAGCCACTGGCGCGGCCCGCCGGCATCGCGGCGGCTTGCCAACCACACCAGGGCCGCCAGAGCGATGTTGGTGAGGCTGGCAAACTGGTTGCGCTGACGCAGGTTGGCAAATGCCTCCCCAGGCGCCGGCGTCTGGCTTACCCAGGCCCCCAGCGCCGCCGTGGCGCCGAAGTATTGCAGCAGGCCGATCAGACTGCTGATCAGCCCGGCAAGCAGCCAAGCCCATGCAGCCGGGGCCACCCAGCGCTGGGCAAAGGAGGGACTGCCGGATGCCTCGCCCGGGACGGTGCGCAGGGTGGCCAGGAACACCAGCGTCGCCGTCGCGGCAAGCGTCACCAGCCAGGGAACGACGGCGGGTGAGGGGCCGGGCGCCAGCGGGTTGAGCCAGGGAAGCGCGAGGAGGGCGAGAGAGACAATGAACGGCATAGGGGTGAAGTCGGTGGAGCCCTATCCCGTCATCGCGTCAGAAAGAGCTGGACAAAAGAATCGGGCCGTGGGCTGCGAGGTTAACTGATCTGGGCATGGGCTGCGCCCGACAATGCATCCACCGCTTGACGAGTTTCTCGCCAACACGACCGGACTCTTTCAGCGGCCCCAATGCACAACAGTCGCGTTCCCGTGTCCCATGCGTTAGCATTCGCTAGCAGAGGAATGCTCATTAGGCGCCTCAACCAATATCCGCTATCGCGCAGTGTGGGTAACCCCAGCCAACAGCCACTTCAGCCAAGCACCGTTTCACCAAACCCTATGGATATCCCGCCGCGGCACTTCGTAATCGGATGGAAGGTCTCGGCGTTGGAACCGCAGGTTGCCAGCGTACGTTACCGAGCGCTCCTTCCTGTGCTGGCGCTGGAAGAGCAGCACGGATTTGAATGCCGCGTTTTTTCCGACCAACATGCTGTTGAGCTGGGCGAGCTCGACGCACTGGTCATCGTCAAAGGCCTGGGCCTGGAGGATTTCGAACTGGCGCAAAAGGCCTTCGCCCGACAGATTCCGATCATTCTGGATTTGTGTGACAACATTTTTGCACAAGGATATGGCGAATCGAAAGTCGACTACCGCCCCACGCCTTCGGACGTCTTTTCGACTATCGCACGGTATGCCAGCGCAATTGTGGTCTCCACGGAGCCTCTGGAAGAATTGGTGCGCTTGTACTGCGGAGACCACCATGCCGTGGTTGTCATCCCGGACGGCGTGGAGAGCTCCAAGCGATTGTTGGAAATCGATGCCAGACTCAGACAGGACCGAGGGCAACAGCGGCGTCGCGCCATTCGAACCTTCGGCCGCCGCTTATGGCGCTCTATGCATCGCCTGCAGGACTTCGGCCGGATGGCCTGGGGCCCACTCATTCAACGCAGCCGCAGGATCATCAACACGAACTCGGCCGCCCAAGCATTGCGCGCGCTTGCGCGGTTCCGCCCAACGGCCATTTTTTCCACGGACACTCAGCGGCTCGCGTCCGCCGGCGGCACCCGATCCGTAGAGGCTCCAGCCGTCAGTGCTGCCTTGAAGCTCCTCTGGTTCGGCATTCACGGCGCCGAACACGGCAATTTCGGCATGCTCGACTTGCTGCTGATTCAGGCCGACCTGGAACAGATTGCGCAAGAGTTCGACGTCGAACTGGTGGTGGTGTCCAACCATCGGGAAAAATTCGAGCGCCACATCAAGCCGCTGAGAATAAAAACACGTTATCTAAACTGGTCAGCGGCCACCATGGAGCAACAGCTGCGAGAAGCGGCACTGGTGCTTATGCCCAACTCCCTGGATTCCTTCAGCCTGTGCAAATCGGCCAACCGAACCGCTCTTGCCCTCACAGCGGGGGTTCCCGTGGTGGCTACCTTGACGCCCGCACTTCGCGAGCTGTCGGATTGCATCCGGACCGGCTCCTTCCTTGAGGGAATGCGCTGGTACCTGTCGAATCCCAGCCGTGGCGCGCAGTCAGCCGGCCAGGGTCAAGCCATAATCCAGCGGGTTTACGGTAGCCGCAGAATTGCTACGCTATGGCTCGACGTTCTGAACACTGCCGTGCGATCACGCTCCTCCCAAGAGCACGCCAGCGAGCAACCATCCAGCGCAAATCTCGTTGTATCCATATATCTCGTGATGGACATTGATCTCGCGCTTCCCGTCATTCGCAGAGCGCAGGGCATGGGCATTGAAGTGATGGTGCTGTGCAATTCGGAGATCCGGGCCATCAAACCGGACATCGAAACGCTGCTACGCGCGCACTGCCGGCAATACCTCCTTGTGCACAGAACCATGCTGGACAGGCACTTCCTTTTCCCCGCTTCCGCCACGGCGTTGCTGACTTTTTCTGAAACCAACTTACGCCCGCATGCCTTCAACCACCAACTGACCAAGATGGCCAATCGCGCTGGCCTTGCAACTTTCACCACACAGCATGGCTTCGAGAACGTTGGCTTGACCTATGACGACTCGATTCAGCCGATCCGCAAGATATCCTTTGCCGCTCAACATATTTTTATCTGGGGCAGCTTGGAAACACTGCATCCATCTATACCTCCACGCACCCGGCGAAAGTGCATTCCCATAGGGTGCCCAAAACCCGAGCGGGGAACCCGGGCGACGTTGCCGCAAGCATTCTCAGGGAATAAACCGGTTGTCGGGATTTTTGAGAATCTTCACTGGAAGCGATATTCCGATGCGTATCGCGAGGCCTTCATCAGTAATGTGATGAAACTGGCCCGCATGTGCCCTGAGGTCTTGTTCCTGGTCAAGCCGCACAACGCCGGGCTCTGGCTGACAAGCCGCTTTCGAGGCGAGCTCCCCAGCGCGCCGAACGTCGTGATTGCCGACCCAAGAGCGCCACAATGGGCCTCAACAACGGCCTCGGGCGTATTTTGGCGTTGCGCCGCGGTGATCACCACACCTTCCACTGTGGCGCTGGATGCGGCGCGTTATGGCCTGCCCGTTGCCGTCGTGGCGCAAGGTTTATCTCTGAATAACTATGCTCCCTTGCCGCTGTTGCACGACCCGCAGGACTGGTGGGGCTTTGTGGCTGACGCCCTCGAGGCGCAGAAACGACCGGCACTGGCCGATCTTGCCCGGAAATTTTGCCGGCGTGTCGTTCTGGCCGACGGCGCAGATCTTCGCATGGTCGAGGCCTTATTTCCGCAATATGCAAAAGCCGTCCAACTCCACGATGGAGCAAGCCATGTTCCCGCCCTTTGAGAGCTCCTGCCGAGACCTTCGCGGTGCGACCGCTCTCGGTTCCAGGTGAAGCCCCGCCGATACCGCAACGGCACATCTTTATGAGCGAAAAAATACGCGTATTCGTAGGCACAGACCGATCACAGGCGCTAGCTGTGCGGGTGTTGGAGCACTCCATCAAACGTCACACGGCGGCGCAAGTGGAGGTAACGCCAATGCTGGACCTGCCGGTGCCCCAACCACGCGATCCACGCAACGGACAGAGAACCGGCTTCTCATACAGCAGGTTTTGCATTCCCGCTTTGGCCGGCTTCCACGGAAAGGCTATTTACCTTGACGCCGACATGCTGGTTTTTGGCGACATCCTGGAGTTATGGCATCTCCCAATGGAGGGAGCCAAGGTGCTGATCCAGAAGGAAGTCAAATTTGGCGACTTGACGACCAGCAAACCGGGTGCACCGAACAAACGCATCAACCAATCTGCAGTGATGATCCTGGATTGCGCCCGGTTGGACTGGTCGATAGAGAAGATCGTCGCGGACATGGACAACGGCCTCTACAACTATGAGCAGCTCATGTACGAGATGTGCATTCTGGAGGCTGCCGATATCCGGACCTCGGTTCCTTTTGAATGGAACAGCTTGGAACACTACGACGACACCACCCGCCTGCTGCATTACACCGATATGTACACCCAGCCGTGGACCTTCTCCGGCAACAAGTTCGGACAGCTATGGTTTGATGAAATCACCCGAATGCTTGGCAACGGCAGCCTGAAACTGGAGGATTTGTCGAAGGAAGTCGAATCCGGTTTTTTCAGGCCCTCCCTGCTGCGCGATATCCGGTATCGAAGCAGGATTCCGAAGTTATTGCATTTCGCGCTTGATGCCTACAACCGGCGAACCGATGCGGCAGCGGGTTTTGTAGCGCATGAGGCGGTCTATCGAGCCAAAAAGGAACGCGAGCAGGCGATCGCCCAGTATCTGGACCTCACCCTTAACACTCGCAATCAACCCGGCCCCAGCCTTGAAGAACACTGATCGTTATTTGGTGGCGGTTTCCTTTTTTGAACCACGCCCGCAGCTTGCCCTAAGCACGCTTCTCACGGCGCTTCGCAATACGCCAGCAGGAGCGGCGTTCGATATCGCCCTGGTGGTAAACCGCACCGGCTCGGACGAATTGGTGTTGCCGGACGAGGTCCAGCAGGCGGACTTCATTCTCAGCCGCTCAAATGAAGGAATGAACATCGGAGCCTGGAACTTTGCGTGGCAAACGTTTCCCGACTATGACGCCTACCTGTTTTTACAGGATGACTGCGTGCTCCAGGCGCCCAACTGGCTGGAATCCTTTGTACAGGTTGCCGCTGGCGCATCCGTGGGGCTGGTGGGCGAAAGCTGGAATGCCGGCTGGGACCGCTCGTGGGCAACGATGAGAAAGGCGGTGAGCACGCATTCCCTGCCCGGGCACGCCATCGACGGCAAGCCCGTTAACCGGGTGGACTTGTACCTGGACTTCATGGAGCGCCATCAGGTGAGCCCGGGACGACAAGCTGGTCACCTGCGCGCATTGACCTGGTTTGCCACGCGGACTACTCTGCAATCGATCAATGGTTTTTTGCGAGGGAGCAATTACGGCGAGTGCATAGCGGCCGAAATCGCTGCAACGAAGCAGGTTGAGGCTGTTGGCTTAAAGGCGGTACAGGTTGAGAGCAGGCCTTTCGCCTACTTTGGGCACCTGGATTGGCACCTGACTCAAGACGGCCGCTGGCAACATCGTTGAATGGCCCAAGCAGTTTGGAGTTGCCGGTTTGTTGACTGAAATAAGCCACTAGAATTCGCGTGCTATCCGCGAGAGTTCGATGATGAATTTCCACCCCCGCGGGCACACGGGCCGAATCAGATTGTCGTGCGGACGGCCTGGACAATAGAACGGTTGAACCCTGGTTTCTGCATTGAGGTTTTCTGGAACGGATCTGAGGCAACTGTGAACCTAGTGGAACTCATCATCAAAAGAGACCCTCATGTGCGGGTTGAGCAATGGTCTCCCGAGAGCGGCTCCTGGGAGGTGGTTGCGCAGCCGAAGGCCTTGCTCGCCAAGGTGAGCGAGTGGAACCTCGGACTCTCTGGGGTTTTTCCCTTTTTTCAGCGCTGGACCGTGCGCGGCTTGCTGCTGCGCCCGAGCATGCGCGTGGTGGTCAAACAGGCGCGCCTTTATTGGCCAGCGTTCGCCAGAGGAGACGGCATTTTCAAATTTCGCTCCGCCAACCGATGGGGCACCTCCCGTGTGGAAATAAGCTGGCACGCCGATAGCGGCAGGAGCTCGCCGCACATCGGGATTGTCGCCGGCAGGAGGCTCGCGGAGGTCTCCGTTCCAGCGGCCGGCGAAGATGGCTCTGACCTGGTCATCCGGCTGCCTGAGAATGGCGGGCCTTCTGTCTTTTTCGGAGTCCATCGATTACTCAAGCGCAAAGTGCTTTATTCGCGTTGCAGGGGAGCGGGCGTGGAGATCGGCCCCGGCCCCGCGCCACAGATTCTTCCGGGCGCCCGTACCGCCGTGAGATATGTCGAGCAAGCGACGCCTGAAGCATGGCAGGAGCTCTACGGAAAAGATCGGAAACTTCGCGTCGACTCCAGCGCGTGGCAGCACTATGTCATGGGAAATGCTGACGCCATACCCGCCGGACCTGAGTCGCTCGATTTCATATTCTCCAGCCATGTCGTTGAGCATCTCGCCAACCCGCTCGGGCACTTGGCCTATTGGGCAACGCTGCTCAAGGCGGGCGGCGTAGTCGCCGCCGTCATCCCTGATCACACAGGCTGCAAGGACTATGTATTCTCCGCGTCAACGATGGATGAACTGGAGAGGGAATACAGGCTTGGTTCAATGCCCCCTACCCTGAGCCACTATGGTCGATGGGCCCGGCATCGCGCACCGAATACGGACCCCCAGGAGATACTGGACTCAGGCCGGTCCATACACGTCCACTTTTATACGCCCGAGTCCATGGAACGCATATTGGAGAAGATGCACGGAAAATTAGGATTCAGGCGCTTTACGGTGACGGGGGAGCACAATCACAAGGATTTTTTTATATTGCTCGAAAAGTAATCGATTGACGTCCGGAGGCTTTGATACGGTGGCCCTGCGCCTTCACCACTGCATCCTCCCAATGCAGAATATGCGCACATCCGCTGGAGAAGCCCCCAGCACATTGGTGATCGCCGACATAGAAAGTCAGAGATGAAAGAATTTCCGTATCCTACCGATGCGCTGGGCCGGACCAAAACCTTGCACGTGGACAAGCTACCACGGGAGGAACTCGCGCGGCTGAATAAGTTGCTACCTTGGCAATGCTTCACTTTGGACGCTCACGGCAGGGCATTCGGCAAACCTGCCTCTTCGACCAAGAGAAACACCCCGCAGCAAATACCCGACAGACGGATCGCCGAATTGAATCGGCGGATTTCCCTGGAAGGGGTGTCCGTGCTCGAGATTGGCTGCTTCGAAGGCATTCATACCATTGCGCTGGCCGGTTACGGCGCGAGGGTGACGGCCGTCGATTCGCGCATCGAGAATGTCGCCAAAACACTGCTCCGCTCCGCATGTTTTGGCTGCAATCCATTGGTATACAAGTGCGATGTGGAGCAACCGGCCGACTTCGCGCAAATTGCGCCTACGGACATCACGCTGCATATCGGCGTTCTCTATCACCTTTCCAACCCGGTTTCGCATTTGCAGCAAATCCTTCCATTGACGCGCAAAGCCATCGTGCTCGACACGCACTACGCCCTGCCTGAGCAGGCCGACAAGTCCTACGCGGTCAACGGAACGGCTTACAGCTACAAGCATTACCGGGAAGGGGGTCGCTCAAATGTTTTTGCCGGTATGTTCGACCATGCCAAATGGCTGACGCTGGATACGTTGATCGCCCTGCTGAACGAGCACGGCTTTTCAAACATCGACGTAGCACAGTTGCGCGAGGAGCGCAACGGTCCCAGGACGCTCATCTACGCCAGCCGGTCGCCTCTTTTAGCCCCATCCGATCAGACAGGGAAGCTTGAATGAACTTGTCGAAGATATTCTCACTCGGTAAAACGCGCGACACGGCCTCCCGTGTTGAGCGTGCAGTGAGCTATATCGTTCCGCTCCAGCTGAAGCGCGAAGCGCTTCTCATCTATTCATCCTGCGATTCCGATTACTTCAAATATGCCCAGGCCTTGATCAGAAGCATTGACCTGTTTTCGCCCGGATTCGCGTTTCTGCTGCATATCGTCAACCCCACCGAAGAGGTTCGCAACGCCGCGAGCCATCTTGCGGCCAGCCTGAAGAGCACCAGGCTTGCGGTATCGGTGGAATCCATTGACCTGGCGGATTTGCCTCCCGATGCGCGGCGAACCTATTACGCATGTGCGCGATTTCCCGGAATATCCCGGCTGCTGAAGGAATGCGGCACGGCCGCCATACTCTGCCTGGATGCCGATTCGCTGATCGTCAACCCGATCGACAGTGACTTCACCGACAAGGCGGACGCCGACGTTGTAGTCGACCTGAGAAATGCCGACGGCCAGGTTCAGGAGCATGTGGCGATCGCCGCCGGAGCGATATGGCTTCGCCCGACTCCCCATGTCCGGAAGTTCGTGATGGATCTGGCGCAGGAGATAGACGGCCTGGTTCAAAACCGGGAGCTGAGCTGGTTTGCGGATCAGACCATTTTCTACCGGCAGATGCAGGCTCACGCCAAATCAGTCCGCTTCTACAACTTGAAAAGGAAGTATCTCGACTGGAACTTCGCCGAAGATTCCATCGTCTGGTCCGCCAAGGGAAAGCGAAAAGAAAACGACATTCGATTCCTGGTACTGTACCTCCTGCTCTCCAGAGACAGCCGCCAGGCTCGTGCCGCCGGACAGATGCTTGCGGCGCTAGGAGAAGCGGGTTCCGCTCAGGCGATGTCGAGCTGGCTTGCCGGCCGGATCAGGCAAGCGCGGCAAGGTTTGGCCCGGGTTGCGCTGTTTGTTCCACGGCTGGATTTGCCGTGGAAGCAAATGCAGGCGCAGGCCCTGCCACCGGCCTTGACCGAAGACGTCCTTGGATTGCGTCTTCGCTGGCGGGAGTTTGCAACAAGAATCGCCAACGCCCTGGAGGTGCAAGGTGTTCTGGTCGATCTCATAGAGATTCCAGCGCCTGACATCGAACCGGCCAGGGTGGACGCCAGCGGTGCTGATATTGCGTTGATTCCGCATCGATGCCACCTCGACTGGGAATCGGGAAGCACACCGGTATTCTTTTACATGCAGGAGTACTTCCGATGGGTCTTTGTCGTGAACGAGCGCGGCTGGAGCGCCGCGTCCAGCACCTACCCCATGGATGTCAACGCGCTTGCGGACAAGGCAAGCAACGCATTCCAAACCTACCGCGATAAGCTGTTGACCGGGGCGTGGTCCAGCAAGTTCGATCAGGTGCCTCAAAAAAGCACTTTCGAACTGATCGCCGAAGGCGCGCTACCTGCCGTGCCGGACTCGAGCCGCCCAATGGAGCATCTGCCGTTCATTTTCCTGCCGCTGCAGATTCCCCACGATCAATCGATCCGCTATTTTTCCCCTATCGAGGAAATCGACATGGTCAGGGCGCTGGTGGAATGGGCCAGAACTAGGAACGTCGCGGTCGTCATGAAGCCGCACCCCGCAAACAGAAAGGCAATGCGCCAGTTTGAAGAGTTTGTGGATCATCGCCATATTTTCTGGAGCGAGGCGAACATCAACGACCTGATCCAGCATTCCACGGCGGTGTACGCAATCAACAGCGGCGTCGGCTTCGAAGCACTACTTCATCTCAAGCCTGTCGTCACCTTTGGCAGGGCCGAATACGACTGTGTCACATTTCATGCGAATACCGGGAATCTCGACGACGCCTGGAACTATTGCCTCACCTCCGATCCGTCATCCCTCGCAGACACCTACCGCCGCTTTGTGAACTGGTTTCTGGACGACTATGCGATTGACATGTCCAGGCCGGAACATGCGGCAGTGCGCCTGGCTGAAATCGCAGGCGGAATCAAGGCGCTCATCAGCGAGCGCCGGTTGAGCAAGCCATGATCGCAGAAATCAGGTCGTCCATCACTGCCGGCTGGGTGCTTGCGAAGCGCAATATCAGCATCCAGATACGGGACCATGCTCTGGGCTACGGCTGGGTCTTTCTCGTGCCGGCCATGTACGCCCTGGGTTTTGTTTACCTCAAGCGGGAGTTTGTAGCCGATGCGGCCGCCTCCCGGGGCAATGCCAATTGGGAAGTGATGCAGGCATTTTGCGGAATCATGCTTGTGCAATTCTGGCTGCAGCTTGTTCAGGATATGGCCGACATCGTGGGCCGTAACCGCGCGCTGATGCGAGGCTTGAACATCGGCCCAAGCCCCTTTGTGCTCTCTGTCGCTTTTGAGGGTTTGCTCAATCTCGGCTTTCGGATTGTCTTGATCCTCGTGGCGCTTGTGGCGCTCGGGCACCCATTCCCCCAACACCCGTCATCCTGGGTCTGGATGGGCATGAGTCTCCTGGTTCTGCAGTTCACGGCCTATGCCCTGGGCCTCTTCCTTGCTCCGTGGTCTGCGTTGTATCCGGATATGCGGAAGGCCCTTCAATCTCTGGCCTTGCCGTTGATGCTGGCCACACCGATCTTCTATGCACCCGTGGCGGATCCTGAACGTGCACTCCACTGGCTCAACCTCATCAACCCACTGTCGGCGCCCGTTACCGCAATGTCATACGGATTGCAGGGCATTCCAGCGGGCGTTCCCGCCTCTTCGCTGCTGGTTGAGGGCCTGCTCTCTTTCGTGGTCATCGCATGGTCCATCCTGCAGTTGCGCTGGCAGATCCCTGTCCTGCTTGAAAGGATAGGTGATTGATGGACTCGCTGATTGAAGTCAAGGGGCTGTGGAAGAAGTACTCTGGTAACCTGAAGAGGTCATTCCGCTATGCCAACCAGCAGTTGGTTCGCGGAATCTTCGGCCTGCCGCCGCCGCAGGACCTGCGTAGTACCGAGTTCTGGGCCTTGCAGGACGTCAACTTCAGCCTCCAACGCGGCGAGGTGCTCGCGGTACTTGGCCACAACGGGGCGGGAAAAAGTACTTTGCTGAAATGCCTCACCGGGAGTTTGCGCGCCGACCGGGGGAGCGTGCACCTTCAAGGCAAGGTGGGACACATCATTGAAATGAGCTCCGGTTTTTCGCCTCGCATGACAGGGCGCGACAACGTCCTCATCCGGGGCAGACTGACGGGCAAAAGCGGGCGGGCGCTTGAAAATTACGTGGCGGCCGTCGAGGAATTTGCCGACATCGGCGAGTTTTTTGAGTCACCCGTGCAGTTTTACAGTTCCGGAATGAAGTCTCGCCTGGGCTTCGCGGCCTCTTCCTCCATCGAACCGGACATCCTGGTACTTGATGAAGTTCTTGCCGTGGGCGATCTGGGCTTCCGGATGAAGTGCTATTCACGCATTGACGAGCTGCGGAAAAAATGTGCCGTCATTCTTGTGAGCCACAGCATGAACCAGGTGAGCAGAATGGCCAGCAGGGCCCTTTACCTCAACAAGGGGGTTGTCTGTTTTCAAGGCGAGCCTCAACAGGCAATCGATCTCTACCACCAGGGCGGCGCCCGGCCCGACCATCGATCAACCAGTTTCAAACCCGAGCTCATCCAGTTCAAGGTGTACTGCGAAGGCTTGCCTGTAGGTGAACCGGGAACCGTGGTTTTCGGAGCCCATCTGCGTATCGAAGGAACGATACGGGTCGATGCGCCTCTGACCTTGTCCATAATATTGCATCAGGCTGGAGCTGGGGCCATCGTCGAATGGAATTCACGGCGCAGCGGGCTTCACGCGCGTCCTTTCAGCGCGTTCTCCGTCGAACTGGGGCCGCAGCATCTATGCCCCGGGAATTTCCACTTGTCGCTTCTGGGGTTTAGCGAGAACGGGGAGCAGGTCTTCCTCAGTGAGCCGTTTCATTTCAAGGTAGTCGGTGATTATTTCAACAACATAAGTCTTCAACCCGTGGCCAAATGGGTTTTTGAATGAAAGGTGATCCGTGACTTCGAACAGAGACAACATTGATGCTTCGTACTATCAGAACCTGCACGATACGAATCCGGCATTCATGGCCAATAACTGGCTACTGACGGAGCTCGCGCAGTTGCGAAAGAGCGCCCAAGGCGTCCGTTCGATCCTTGAACTCGGCTGCGGCAATGGTCGCTTCCTTGAAGCCGCGGCAGATCAATGGGAACACGTGACGGGGGTCGATTGGGCGAAATCGCGCTACCTTGAGAAGGTGCTGCTCGAAAAGAGCAATGTGAGCTTTATCCAGGCGGATATTTCGACCCTCAAACTCGACCAGGACTATGGGCTCATCGTGTCCGCCGACTTTCTCGAGCATCTGCCCGCGCACCTGTTGCCGGGCGTTATCGCCGAATCGCTCCGAGCCGGGCAGTTCAGTTTTCACAAAATTGCCTGCTATGACGACGGCCACAGCCATCTTTCCATTCTGCCGCCCGATTCTTGGCTGAGGTTGTTCCACGCCCATCCCGAGGGGCAGGGCATGCGGATCAGATCCGAAGAAGCGAGGAAGGGCAACAAGAACAACCTCGTAATCACCATTTCAAATCTACCCTCATGATCGGGCAATCGGCCCATGTATCCGGAACAAGCGCCCATTGCGGCAAACATGGCACCTCTTCAAGCCGCACTATGAGATTGACCACTTTCACCGCCTGACATGGAAACCCCCATCAAGGTCTTCATCGCCGCCACCCCCTCCGAGTGGCTACCCGCGAGGGTGCTGGAATTTTCGGTGCAGGAAACCGCCTCGGTGCCGGTATCCGTGCAGTCCATTCATGGTTTTAACCGGCCCATACCCATCCCGGCCTCCCTTAAGAACCGCCCCAGGACACCGTTTTCATTTCAGCGCTTCCTGATCCCGGAGTTATGCGAATTTACCGGCAGGGCAATCTACCTGGATGCCGACATGCTGGTGTTTCGGGACATCATGGAGATATGGCAACAAGACCTGACGGATTGCGACCTTCAGACTGTCATGGACGCGAAAAGAGGCCGCCGCAAGCAGTTCAGCGTCATGCTTTTGAACTGCGAGACACTGCACTGGAATCTTGGGCAGATTGTCGCGGATCTGGACGCCGGGAAGATGGACTACGCGGGGCTGATGTACGAGATGCGGGTGGCCAAGCGGATTCGCAGCGATATTCCGACCGAGTGGAATTCACTTGAACACTTTGAAGCCGGCAGGACGGCCCTGCTGCACTACACCGACATGAGCACCCAGCCGTGGATATACGCAGCTCATCCGCTGGGACATCTGTGGTTAGCCAGCCTGCGCCGCGCACTGAAGAGCGGCTTCATCACGCACGATGAATTGCAAAGGGAAATTGAGCAGGGCCACGTACGGCCCTCCTTGCTGGCCCAGATCGAGACGGGACGCGACAACCTCCGAGCTGGAGAGGCCCGCAAGTTTGATGAGGCCTTCCGGGCACCCTACCTTGAGCTCCAAACAGCCGGCAAAAGCAGTCCCTGGACATCCCGGGGTGCCGCCCTACGGGCCTCCTTGCTGCGGGCCTACGACCGAATCCGACTGGCGAGGTGAATAGGCTAGCGACCACCACCTCGCCACCCCCAACGCATCAAACGGTTATTTTTGAGCCAGCAGAAGGAGGTGGTGAGGGCCAATCGCTTCCAAGGCGCGAACCTTGAACCCGCTGTGTTCGGTCACTTCCCGCGCAAGCCTCATGTCAAACACATGGTGGTGTAAACAGCGGTTTTCGGCGTTGCGCAAGGAGCGCGCCTTGAAGGCCTCCATATCACCCGCATCTGGATCGCGCTCCAGGTCGTGGAGCGCCAGAATCTCCGGCAGATGCGTCAGGTCGTCCTCTCCTCTCCCGGCGGTGAAATCTTCGATCACGTGGGCCAGTGTGGTCACCGGTCGGCGGTGGTCAAAGGTATGACGCTTGTCGGGCAGCAAAAGCACCAGGGTTCCACCCTCTACCAACAATCGCTTCCACTCCAGCAGCGCAAGTATGGGATTGGCGGTATGTTCCAGCATATGCGAGGACAGCACAAAGTCGTAACTTCCGGATGGAAGCTCGCCCAACGCCGTCGTTTCCGCGAGGTACTGGTGCCCGGCGGGTTTTGCCGGGTCAAACACAAAGGTGTTCCCTTGCTGGAGGCTCCCCTCCCATACCGTGCTTGCGCCGAAATTGCAGTTGTCGAGGTTTCCCACCATGGGGTAAACAGGAAACACACCCCCGCGCGAGAAAGCCTGGCTGGGCCCGCCTATCTCGATTCCGGATTTGCCGGCAAAACATTCCTGATAGGCCGGCAGCAACGCGGACGGCTTCGCGAGAAGGCCGCGCATGCGAGCCATGGCTGCACGCCCAAGAGCCCGGACTCCTCGCGACCTGAGTATGTTGATGGCTCTTCGAATCATGATGCCTTTACGAAAGTTCAAGCGTGGAGCACAGATGGGCTGCCGGCCGCAAGCTTTGGACAAACTCAGGATACGCCGGGTGGCGAATGCAATAGCGGCTCCCTCGTGCAGGGCCCCATGCGTCCACGCAAGCCGTCTGCGATCCCACTCGCAAACGCGCGGACCTTGCGCAAGCCCTGCTCTTCCAGAAGAGCCATGCCCCCAAGCCCCAGCAACAGCCGCGCCAGCCGCCGCAGGCACCACCCGGGCTCCCGCCGCCAATAGGCCCTCACGGTGACCACCGTGTTGCGGGCGATGTAGTACTTGCGCACGGGTGGGTGATTCGGCAGCTCGCCCAGCAAGGGGAGGCGCACCCCGCCGGACTCACCGACACTGTGCGCCATGACCGGCTTGCGGCTGATGACCACTTGATGGCCGTGCGCCCGGGCTCGCAGGCAGAACTCGTGATCCACCTGGTCTATGAAATAGTCTTCCCGAAAGCCGCCCATCGCCAGCGCGGTGCGCACATCGACAAGGCTTCCTGAAGTGATGACGGTTTTTTGCGCCAGAAAAGCCCCGGCTTCGCCGATCGCGACTTTGGGGTGCTTGCTCCTTGGATCCACGTAGTTCCCTCCGACCACTGCGGGCGCGGGCATGCAGGCCTGGGAGATGCCCAGAAGCGTGCTCACCATATCCGGAAAGCAGCGCGTGTCCTGATCCAGTGTCAGCGCCCATTTGCATCCTGCATCCAAGGCGTGCCGAAGGCCCTGGTTGAGTGCGGCCGAAATGCCCAGGTTGGCTCGGTTTGCAATGAGGTGAATGTTGGCCGCTTCGCCGGGCAGGTCCAGTTGCAGCGCAGCGTCTTCCGCAGGTGTGTTGTCGACGACAAGCACACGCGCCACCTGTGGCAACAGGCTGCGCAGCCGTACTGCAAACTCCTCGTCGGGATAGTAGGCGACGACGACTGCACACACCGAGTCCTGGAACGGACTGGAGCCACCCTCCTGCAAAGAAGCAGCCTGCGTCGCCGGATCCGGCATTACATTTCCGGCAGAGCCTGGTTTCATGGCTGTTGCGAGAGCCATTCCCAGCTTCCCCGAATTCCCTCTTCGAGGCTGACTTGCGGCATCCAGGACAAGCGGGTTTGCAACCGCGAAATGTCCAGCACGACGCTGCGGACATCGACGGTGCGCGCCGGCCGATAGATCTTCCTTAGAGGGCGGCCACAGACATTTTCAGCAATCTGCAGCACCTCATTGACGCTATGCCCTTTGCCGCTGCCAAGGTTGTAAGTCCCGCTGTCCTCGGGGAGGGCGACCACGCGTGCGCAGGCCTCGGCGACGTCGCCTACATGGATGAAGTCGCGCACACTCTCGCCATCGCCCCAGATCTCTATCTCCGTGCCCCGCCTGGCATGCTCAAGCACGGTGCGCACAAGGCCAAAGCCGCTTTTCGACGCCTGCCCCGGGCCGTAGGCGTTGGAAGGCCGAAGAATGGTGACGGCATGGCCGCGGGCCCGCAACACCCCGCAAAAAATCTCTTGCGCGGCTTTGCTCGCTCCGTGGTTGGAAAGCGGCATGATCGGACCGTCCTCCGTCACCGGGAGGGCTTGAGGGTTGCCATACACGGTTCCACCGGATGAGAAAAAAATCAGATGGGTTTCCGGCTGGTTTTTCAACAGCTCCAGCAGGCGCAGGGTCAATTCAAGATTGCCCAGCTCAAGGCCAGGGCTCGAAGCGGACGCACCCGGCGTGGTGGAGCAGGCCAAATGCACAACCGTGCCGCACTGAGGCAACACATGCTCAAGCTGTGCCTCTTGCCCGCGGCCGAGGATATGCACAGGCCTCTTCTCTCGCTGCAAACGCCTCGCAAGGGCGCTGCCGATAAAGCCAGCGCCCCCCAGCAACAATACGCCATCGCGCCTCACGCGCCGCGCTCCAGAAGATTCCGATAGGCATCCATATAACGGCCGGCACAGCCGTCCCATGTACCTATCGTTTCCGTGATCCAGCTACGAGCCGCAGTTCCCGTGGCTTGATTATGCTCAGGACGCTCCAGCCACTCCAAGCCCTGACACAGGTCCTCGCGGCTTGCCGCTAGCCAGCCGTTGGCGCGATGCTGCAACAGGTCGCGATGAGCCGGCAGGTCTGAAGCAAGGACCGGCAAACCCGCCGCCATGGCCTCCAGCATCACCTGCGGCCGGCCCTCGTCATGGCGGCTCAGGGTGATCAATCCGCAGGCCCGTGGAAACCAGTTTTCGAGCAGGTCCGCCGGATGCGTTGGACCGTGGTAACGCACCCAGGACGGAAGTTCCAGTATCTCTTGCATGGGCCCAAACAGATGCAACTGCCGCGCATCACCGAAAAGGCCCTCGCCCCAATCAAACAGGTCACCTATCTTGTCGCGGGTCAAGCGGGTCACGGCCAGCCAGTGCCGGTTGCTGTCTGCCGGAGGATGGCGGACCACCGCGAACCAGGGATCATCCACCCCGAAGGGAATCGGGCGAATTTCGGCCAGGTCACCGAATGCGCGCTCCAGGGCGGGCCGCATCCATTCGGCGTTGGGAGCCAGGATCGCGCGGCGTTGCCGCAAGACCGAACGCAGCATGGCCTTCATGCCGGGCAGGCGCAACAGGCCGAAATCACTGCCCAGCACGGTGATCAGCGCCGGTGTTGTGGTGCCCCACAAGGGCAAGGCGTTCTGAAGCCAGTTGACGTGGATGACGTCGCAGGGTTGCCGGCGATAGACGCGGCCCAATCGCCCAAGCAGGGCCAGAATGGTTCCGGCGGCCAGGGCCTTGCGGGTGCGCAGCAGGTGGGCGATACCGCCTTGCTGCGACAAGCGCCCCAGCCAACGCGCATCGGCCGGCGTCGTTGCAGCGGCCACGCAGGCCGGCAGTTCGCCCGGCGGCGCCCACAACGAAAGGCTGACATCGCCGCGCCGCCCGAGCGCCCCGGCTTGGTTGGCGATGAAACGGCCGCGCCAGTCCTGCGGGCTTTCCGGGTAGGACGTGCTGCACATCAGGATGTTCAAGCGCTTACTTTCATCAACGGCGGGCTCAGTCAGCATACATGGAGGGCGCAGCCTTGCCGCCGGGTCGCAGCAGTCGCCACCGTGATTTTTCCTCGAGGCAGCTGGCAGCCCATGCAGGTAGTTCCGCACCACCGATGAGCAGGATACTCCCAGGCGGCGCGCTCGCCCACTGCGCACAGTCGCTGTCGTCCGGTGAATATGCTTTTGCCCCGGTGAGGTAGCGAATATAAAGGGCGCGGTAGTCAGTCAGGATGATCGTAGTCGGCTCAACGGGGCCTACGCTCTCCTTGAGCGCGCGGCTTGAAGGGGATGTATCGCGCAGTTCCCGAAAGCCCAGGCCAAACGCCGAGCGCCAACGCGGTATGCCGTCGGACGCATAACTTGCACGAGCCCTGCCGGCCTGCTCAAGACCGGCATAGACCAACAGGCCCAGCAGCAAAGCCATCAATATTTTCCGGGTGTCCAGGGCCCGATCGGAGAGTGCGGCGCTCACTGCGGGCGCCAGCGCCAGAAGGAGAAAAGGAAACACGACACCGACCATGCGCAGATCCAGGTCAACCGTGGTCTGGATTCTCCTGGCGTACAGGAGGAAGATCAGGTACCCCGCCAGCCATACCAGCGGAAGCCAGCTTTCCGGTGGGCGCAGCCATTGCACACCGCTGCGGCGAAATGCCTTGTAAGTCACAAAAACGGCTGCGATCAATATGGGGATTTCAAGATTCGCCCGCAGCACCATGCTGAACGAGAAGAAGCAATGCTCAAACAGCTGGGCAATGATGGCCAGGTCTTCAAGCCATCGGCCGGTTTTCGGCATACCTCCACGCGACGATCCGGAGATGTTTCCCGCGAGTTGCCAGTTGCGAAGCCACAAAGGCAGGGCCACCACCGCGCCCAACAGCATGGCACCGGTGGCATGCAGGATGCGCTTGCCCAAAGCTGAATTCGATGCCGCCACAACCGAAAACCCAAGCAGGGGAAGAAAGACCACACCAGCATACCGGACCCAGTTGGTACTCCCGGCGAAGACGGCAGCAGCGGCCAGCCAGATGACTTTCCCACCTGACACCCGGTACTTCCAGAAAGCCGCATAGACCAACAGCACCAGGGGGATGAACAAGGTTTCGCTCCATGCATGGCCGTAAACAATCATGTTGGTCGGCGTGAATGCGTTCACCGCCGCCATGATGCCGGCGACAACGGGATTGGCGGTGGTTTTCCAGCAGACCCAGAAAATGACCAGGGTGGTGAACGCCAGCAGCGCTGGGTTCAGCAGCGAGGGCACCTCATCGACGTCGCTGTTTGCCAAACCCAGCCCTGCAGCCCATAGCGCCGGATAGGCCGGCGGCCAGTTCAGCAAAGGCTGCAGTTCAGGCGCCAATGCCGAGACCATGCTTGACTGCATCGGATGGCCAGCTTCGAACTGGAGGGCTGCGTCCCGGTATGTCAGGGAGTCCATCGTGTAGGCGATTCTTCCGCCGGTCGCATACAGCATCAAACCCAAAGCCACCGCCAAAGCGGCCATGGCCAGCAACAGAGGTAGCACATTGCGGGGAAGCGCGCAGCGAAGGAAGTTCATTGTCATGGTCAAGGCGATTCAGGCCATCGGGAAGCAGCCCCGGCTGCTTGCACCCGTGCTACCTGCCTTCCTGGTCACTGGTATCGATGTTCTTGTAATGCAGGGCGGAGATCTGCTCCGACACGATACCGATCAGGAAAGTGAAAACCGCTGAGATGAACAAAAGCGCGCTCATGTTGGTAAAGCGGCCCGCCGTGAGGTAGGTATACAGGTAGTAGGAAAGCCCCGTCACGAAAAAGCCCGCGCTGACGGGCAGAAAAAGCTTCTGCGGTGAGAAGAGCGTGCCGATCTTGATGATGATCATGAGAAAACGCAAGCCGTCGCGCAGCGGGTGGATGTGGCTGGCACCATTGCTTCTGCGCGGCGAATGGATGGGCACATACGCCACTCCGTAACCGGCGCGGAAAAAACTCATGGTGATCGTTGTGGGATACGAAAAACCGTTGGGCAGAAGGTAGAGAAATTGGCGGAACCGGGCCGCATGCACCACCCGGAATCCAGAGGTGAGGTCGGCAATCGGCTGCGCCACCATCCAGCTTGCGAAACGGCTGAAGATGTCGTTGGCAGCCGCGCGATGAAGGCCGGCTTGCGAGCCGGCCTGCCGCGCACCCACGACCATGTCGTAACCTTTGTTGAACTCCTCAAGCAGGCGGGGGATGTCTTCGGGCTTATGCTGGCCGTCGGCATCCATAAAGATGACGACCTCGCCAAGCGCCGCGCGGGCTCCGGTCTTGATGGCCGCGCCGTTGCCTTTGGCGTAATGATGCCGCAGGTACTTGACCCGGTGTTCGGCGCACACCCCCGGTGTGTCATCGGTGGAACCATCATCTACTACCAGCACTTCCGCGTCGGGAACCGCGGCGAGGATGCGAGGGAGGATGTCCCGCAAGCCGGCTGCCTCGTTCCGGGCGGGAAGGACGATGGAGATCGGAACAATGTTGGGCATTCGCAGGCGGCCGGTTGGTCAACGTGCCGTCATGTTAAGGGCAGCGAGCAAATCATTGAGCGTCTTTCGCTCTTCGGCCGAAAAATACACGGTACGCAATGCCAGGAGCAACTCCCGGGCCTGCGCCTGCTCCCCGGAGATCAAGAGCAGCTGCGCCCATTTGAGGCGGTTGCTCGGGTTGAACGGATTGAGCGCCAGGGACTGCCCCAAAGCGCGGCGGGCGGCCGCAAGGTCATGCTCGTGCAACCATAAATAGTCGGCATGCCATGAATGCAGTATCGCTTGGGTCCCCAGTGATATTCGCGGATTGGCTATCGCCGCGGCGAACACACCGTCGACCTGAAGGCGGGTGAGGCATATATCGCCGGCAATCGACATCTCCTTGAGGTTGTACAACACTCCTGTATCGCCCGGCGCAAAGGGCGTGTCGCGCAGGCGGCGCGAGAGCTCTTCGACGTCCGCCGGCCTCGCCGGGATCCCAGCCTTGCAGTTGAGGTGAATCAACCCCAGCCAGTTCATCTTGAGATTCGGGTCGAGATCGCCGGCCATTTCGTAGTATGTGCGGGCAAACGCGTAGGTTGGCGAGTTCCGCGAAGCCGCTCCCGGCAACCCTGCCAGCGTGAGCCCTGCTTCGTGCTGGGCGCGCGCCGACGCGCGATGGTGCTGTGCCTCGATCTGGGTTCGCCGCACTTCCTCGCCGAACTGATGCGCGCGCAAGGCCGTGACGAGAGAAAAGTAGGCCAGCGCACCGACCGCCAACGTGACCCCTATCGTCCTGGGCATGGCCTTGCGCTCCAGAGTCCACATCAGCGCCCAGCCGGCCGCCAACAGCACGCCTAGAACGGGGAGGTAATTGCGATGCTCATGCACGAGCTCAAGCGGTAGCGCGGTAGATTCCAGCGTGTGGCCGATCAGGAACCACGCGATCCCGAATGCGACAAGCGGCGCACGTGCCCGCGTCCACCAGGCCAGCATGGCAAGGCCAGCCAGCCCCAACAGCGCAGGCAGCGTCGTCCACGGGGAAAACAATCCACCGGACACTGCGAAATCATCATGGTAAAGGCCGAGCACCTCCATGTCGGGCGCCACTGTCAGGTCTAAATAGAACCAGATCACCCGCGCCTCGGTCAACAGGCGTTCCCCCAGCGAGAACGGGCGCAACTGGTAGGCGGACCACAGCCATTGGGCACGGGGGGAAAACGCGTAGGCCAGCCCGGCCACTACACACAACCCCATTAATACCGCAAAAGTACGGGCAAAGCCGTCCAGCCCGCCGGATGAATTCCTGCGCACCGCCAGCTCCCAGGCAAGCACAAACAGGGGAAACAGCACACCGGTTTCCTTGCTGAGAAAGGACAGCGGCGCCAGAACGCACCACGCAAGCAAAAGCCAGAAGACACCAGTCCCGCCCGGCGTCTCACGGCCGCGTATATGCAACAACAGCGCAGCGAGAAGAAAAAAGGCCGACAAACTGGTCATGCGCTGCACGACGTGCAGAACCGGGAGCAGCTGGATCGGGTGCAGCCACCACAGCGCGGTCACGGCGGCGGACGCGATGAGAACGTTATGGGTTTGCGCCAGGGGTTTCGCCGCGCCCAACAAGCGCCGCACTAACGCGAACACCAGCAGGCCGCAGGTAAAGTGAATGGCGAGGTTGGTCGCCTTGAAAGCGAAAGGATCGAAGCCGCTGAAATAATGGTTGAGCGCGAAGCTCAACTGGGCAATCGGCCTTCCCGATGGACCGGCACCGCCGCTGACCAGGGCCTGATGGAGAGACTCCAGGGATAAAGCCTGAAGACGCACGCCTTCCGCAAGGGTAATGCTGGGGCCATCGTCAAAAAAGAAATTGCCATGCAAACCCGGCCAGTAGATGGCGACCAGCAACGCAGCAAAGACCGCTGTCGCCGCAATGAAGTATCGGGTCCGAATCATGCGCAAAATGAAAAAAGCCCCTTGGCAGGGCCAAGGGGCTTTTTATCCAATCAACCGATCAGAAGTCTTTGCACGAGCTTGGCAGGTACTTCTTGGGGATGGCGTTTGCGGTGCCGTCGGTGCCGCAGGTCCAGGCAACGGTGCCAGTACTCGTGTTACCAATGCCGCGCAGGATCATGGTCTTGCTGGCAGCTGCAGACAGGCCGGTGTCCGTCGAAGACGTCACGATGATGTCGCCTTGCGTAGAGTTCACGCCCGAGTAAGCCACGGAAGCCACATAACGCGAGGTCTGGGATTGCACGCCCATGGACGCCTGGTTCAGCGCCATGGTGGACTTTTGCGAGAAAGTCTCGGACACAGCGGTACGGCCGGAAGATGCGGCCAGCACAACTTCAGAGACCTTGGCGCGGACCATGTAGTCCTGGTACGCAGGCAGGGCCACAGCGGCCAGAATACCGATGATCGCAACCACGATCATCAATTCAATCAGGGTAAAACCCTGCTGGAGAGAACGCTTCATAAAAAAGCTCCTTAAATAAAAAACGACCAAAAAAGATAGCCAGCGGTTTAGAGCAGATTCCATGCCAAACCGGAAAAGCTCGGAAACCGGCTGTTTTGGTAGGGGAAGGGAATCATGATCGCGGGGGGTGGCGCCGCTTCTTGTCAGTTTTTGATTTCAAAATGGCATTTTTGTCATTTCTTCAGTCGCCGCTAGCAAACGCCGGCGCCTGGGTGGAGGCAACTATCGCAGCCTTCTGTTGCCGGAATCGGGGCCGGCACCCTAACCGATATGCCGTATGAGCCATTTGGTGAGCTCGTCCGTATAGTCAGGCGCAACACCGGCGTCCTTGAGCTTCCACTTGAAAGCATTGCCCAGCTGGGCCTTTTTGTAAGTGTTTAGTTTGTGCTGTCTTTTGAAGTGATGGATCTGGTCTGCCATCTTCCCAAGGAGCTTGGTGGACTTCTGGGCAAATGCCTTGTCCCCAATCTGGTTTGCCGGAGGCATGCCTTCAAGGAAATACCGCGCGAGGGATTCGCCAAACGTCTTCGCTTCACGAGCATCAAACCAACTCAATATCATGTGGCCTCCGGGTACTTTTCACGATTGTGGCATTATAAAAACAGGGTGATGGCAATGTACCGGCTTCGAGGCGGCTTGCCTTTCGTTCAGATCGCCATTCGAAGGCAATGATTGCGGCGTCCCCGTCTTCGATCCGATGGCAGGCGCTGTTCGCATTCAACAAACAAGACAACTGCACGGATGTCCTCGGCGCACCCATTAAACCATTCGGCCGAGGCCGCGAAAAAATTGAAGAGGCTAGGGATGGGAATATTTGATCGGATAATGAAGGCCGGGCGTTCCGCCGACGGGCTTGCCGGGACGGCGCCCTCGCACCCCGCCGCGCCATCCGCCGGGCAGTGGCTGGAGCAAGGCATGGCGCTCGAACAGCGGGGGCAGCTCGAAGAGGCTTTGAGCTGCTACGACAGGGCTGCGAGCCTGGAGCCCGAACTGGCGCGGGCGCACTTCAACCGAGGCACGATTTTGCTGGACCGCGGTGATGCGCAGCAGGCTCTGGAGGCCTTCAGCAAAGCCGTGCGCTACAAACCGGACTCGGCCGGTGCCCACTTCAACCTGGGAGCTGCCTACACGCAGCTGGATCAGCATCAGGCGGCCGCCTCGGCCTACCGCGAGGCGCTGACGCTCAAGCCGGATTTTGCCGAGGCGGAGTTGGCCCTGGGCGCGGCGTTTGAAGAGCTGGGGCAGGACGAGGCGGCGCTGAAAAGCTATCGCCGCACGCTTGAGATTGATCCTTCATATGCAGACGCCAATGACAAGCTGGTCAATCTTCTGAGGCGGCTCGAGCGGTTTGAGGAGCTCGCAGATACCTACTGCCAGATGCTGGAAACCGATCCCCACAACGCGGACTGGCTCAACAACCTGGGAGCCGTCCAGAGAAAGCTCGGCCGGTTTAAAGATTCGGCTGCCAGCTTTCGCCGGGCGGTGGCGGCGGACCCGGAGGATGCGCTGGCGCACAACAACCTCGGCGCCACCCTGCGCACGCTGGGGCAGCTCACGGAAGCCGTGGACAGCTATCGCCAGGCGCTGGAGATCCGGCCGGATTTCATAGAGGCTCATCACAACCTGGGCAATCTCCTTTCCGACCTGGGCGAGGCCGATCTAGCGGTGGCGAGCTACCGCCAGGCTCTGGAGATCAATCCCAATTTCGCCGAATCGCTCACTGCCATGGGCGCCGCTTTTCAAACGCAAGGGCGGTTTGACGAGGCGGTTGAATGCCACCGGCGCGCCTTGGCCATCAAGCCCGACTACGCGCAGGCCCACAGCAATCTTGGAAACGCCCTGCAGGACCTTGGGCAGCTTGAAAGCTCGCTGAAAAGTACGCGTCGCGCGCTGGAACTTCAGCCGGACTTCACCGAAGCTCACAACAGCCTGCTCTTCGCGCACAACTATCTGGCAGACCAGCCTGTTGCACAGCTGCTGACGGAAGCCAGACGTTTTGGCGAAGTGGTTGCGCGCCATGCCCGGCCGGCGCTGGCTTGGCGCAATACACCTGACCCGCAGCGCCGTCTGAGGGTGGGCCTGGTTTCCGGGGATTTTTGCATTCATCCCGTGGGCTACTTTCTGGAGGCTGTGATGGCGGCCGTGGCCTGCAGCGCAGCCTCCCTCGAATTGTTCGCCTACCCGACGCGCACCTGCGATGACGAACTCAGCCAGCGCCTCAAGGCCTGCTGCCGCGCGTGGCATCCGCTCGTAGGACTTTCCGATGAGCATGCGGCTGAGTTGATACGCGATGACGGAATCGACGTCCTGATCGACCTCTCGGGACATACCGCGTTCAACCGCCTTCCGGTATTCGCCTGGAAACCTGCACCGGTGCAGCTGTCCTGGCTGGGTTATTTCGCAACCACCGGGGTCCAGGCCATAGACTATCTCCTCGCCGACCCTTGGACCTTGCCGGCCGGCGAGGAAAGCAGCTTCACGGAGAAAATCTGGCGCTTGCCGGAAACACGGCTGTGTTTTACGCCCCCGCGCACGGACGTCTCCGTCTCGCCGCTCCCGGCCTTGTCCAATGGTTATGTCACTTTCGGGTGCTTCAACAACCTGACCAAGATGAATGACGGCGTGGTGGAACTGTGGGCGCAGGTATTGAGTGCCGTGCCGGACAGCCACCTGTTTCTCAAAGCCCGCCAGCTGCAGCATGCGTCCGCGCAACGCGAGGTCATGGCCCGTTTCGCAGCCCACGGCATTGAGGCCGGGCGGCTGATCCTGGAAGACTATGTTCCACGGGGGAACTACCTGGCCGCGTACCAGCGAGTGGACATCGCGTTGGACCCTTTTCCCTATCCGGGCGGGACAACGACGGTGGAAGCTTTGTGGATGGGCGTGCCCGTATTGACATTGGCCGGCGAACGTTTTTTGTCGCGCCAGGGCGTTGGCCTGATGATGAATGCAGGATTACCCGAATGGATCGCCTCAAATCCGGGCGACTATCTCGCCCGCGCGGTCGCGCATGCCGGTGATCTGCAAAAGCTCTCCGCGCTGCGCGCGGGCTTGCGGCCGCAGGTGCTGGCTTCGCCAGTCTTTGATGCGCCGCGCTTTGCCGGGCATTTTGAAACGGCGCTGCGCGGCATGTGGCAAGCATGGTGCGCGGAAAATACCGCGCCCACGGCCACACAGGCAGGAAGCGGACGGTGAGCGCACCTGGACCGGCGGCCAAGGCCGGGGAGCCCCTGCACCCTGAACCATCGGCTGAGCAACTACTGGAGCAAGGCCTGGCGCTGGAGCAGCAGGGTCAGCCTGAAGAGGCCCTGTTGCGCTACGACTCCGCCATCGCCCTGATGCCGGAACTCGCGAGGGCGCACTTCAACCGGGGCACGATTTTGCTGGACCGCGGCGATGCCCAGGAGGCCCTGGAAGCTTTCACCAAAGCCGTACAGTACAAGCCGGACTCGGCTGGCGCCCACTTCAATCTCGGGGCCGCTTTTGCCCGGCTGGGGCGCCACGAGGCCGCGGTGTCCGCCTACCGCCGGGCCATATCGCTCAGGCCAGATTTTGCAGAGGCGGAAATGGCCCTGGGTGCGGCTCTGGAGGAACAGGGGTGCGATCAGGAGGCTATCAAAAGCTATCGTCGGGTCCTGGAAATCGAGCCCGGTCACACCGCAGCGCTGGACAAGCTGGCTTACAGCCTGGTGCGGCTCGACCAGTTCGACGAAGCGGTAGCCTGCTTCCGCCGGATCCTGGCTCGGGATGCCCACAATGTCGAAGCCCTCAATAGCCTGGGTCTTCTCCTGAATATCAAGGGCCAGTTTCACGAAGCGGTGGGCCAGTACCGACTTGCCGTGAAATTAAAGCCGGACTTTCTGGCCGCGCACGGCAACCTCGGCAATGTGCTGATGGACCTGCACCAGTTCGGCGATGCGGCGGCAAGCTATCGCAGGGTACTGGAACTCAACCCCGATAGCGCGGATGCGTACAACAACCTCGGAAGCGCCTTCAAGGACCTCGGCGACCTGGGCAATGCCCTGGCAAGTTACCGCAAGGCCATGACCCTCAGGCCTGAGATGGCGGTTGCCCACAGCAATCTTTTAATGGTCCAGAACTACCTCTCCGAGCAGCCGCCTGAAGAATTGTTGGAGGAAGCGCGCCGTTTTGGCGAAACGGCCGCCCGTCTGGCTCCGCCCTTGCAGCCTCTGGAAAATACCCCGATGCCCGACAGACGCTTGCGGGTGGGATTTGTTTCGGCGGACTTGAGCGCCCACCCGGTGGGCTACTTTATCGAGAGTGTCCTGGCCGCCCTGGCAACTGAAGCATCCGGGCGCATGGAACTCTTCGCCTACTCCAACACATCGCAATCGGATGAGGTGACGGCGAGAATCAGATCCCATCTGCAAGGCTGGCATACGGTGCATGACCAGGCCGATGCCGTCCTGGCACAGCAGATACGCGATGACCGTATAGACATCCTGATTGACCTGTCCGGCCACACGGGGGGCAATCGCCTGCCCGTCTTTGCGGCAAGGCCGGCTCCCGTGCAGATCAGCTGGCTGGGCTACTTTGCCACCACGGGCGTTGCAGCCATCGACTACCTCATTGCCGACCCCTGGACGCTGCCCCCGCACCTGGAGAGCCATTTCACCGAACAAATCCTGCGCCTTCCCCAGACCCGCCTTTGCTTCACTTCCCCCACGCTTGCGCTGGACACCGCAGCGCTTCCCGCACTGGCCAACGGTTACGTCACCTTCGGCTGCTTCAATGCTCTGCCAAAAATGAACGATGCCGTCGTCGCACTGTGGGCCAGGATTTTGCGTGCGATGCCCGGAAGCCGCCTGCACCTCATGGCCTCCCAGCTCAACGAAGCCTCGACCCGGCAAACAACACTGGAGCGATTCACGGCGCACGGCATTGAGCCGGCGAGGTTGCTCATCCAGGGGCCCGTGCCACGTGACAAGTACTTGCAGGCCTACCACCGCGTGGACATCGCCCTCGACCCGTTTCCCTACACGGGCGGCACCACCACCGCCGAAGCACTGTGGATGGGGGTGCCGGTACTGACATTGGCGGGCCATACGTTTTTATCGCGCCAGGGCGTCGGATTGTTGATGAATGCCGGCTTGCCCGAGTGGGTTGCCTCCGACGCGGATGACTATGTGAAGCGGGCGGTTGCGCATGCTGGCGATGTGCAGAAACTCTCGTCTCTGCGCGCGGGTTTGCGGGCCCAGGTGCTAGCCTCGCCGCTCTTTGACGCGCCGCGTTTCGCCCGGCACTTCGAGGCGGCCTTGCGCGGTGTATGGCACAAGTGGTGCGGGCAAAACACCTTCCCGCCATCGGCTGCGCCGCATATTGAAGAGGTACGAAATGGGAAGACTTGAGCCGGCAATGGATACCGGGCTATCCGCAGAGCAATTGCTGGACCAGGGCATGGCGCTCGACCAGCAAGGGCAGCCGGAAGAGGCGCTGCGCTGCTATGACATGGCCATCAGCCTGACGCCCGAACTCGCGCGGGCGCACTTCCAGCGCGGCACGATTTTGCTGGACCGCGGAGATGCCCAGGAGGCCCTGGAAGCTTTCACCAAAGCCGTACAGCACAAACCGGACTCGGCCGGCGCCCACTTCAATGTGGGGGCCGCCCACACGCGCCTGGACCAGCACGAATCGGCCGTTACGGCCTATCGCCGGGCACTTGCACTCAAGCCGGATTTCGCCGAGGCCGAAATGGCCCTGGGGACGGCATTGGAGGAACTCGGGCAGGACGATGCGGCGGTGGCAAGCTATCGCCGCGCTCTGGAAATCAGGCTCGACTACGTCGAGAGCCACGAAAAACTGGTCAAGCTACTGGGGCGGCTGGGACGTTCCCATGAACTCGCGGCCGTCTACCGGCGTATGCTGGAGCTAGACCCCGACAATCTGGAGGTACTCTATAACCTGGGCTTGGTTTTGCGCCACCTGGGCCGCATGCAGGACGCCGCCATCCACTTCCGCCGCGCGGTGGAGCTCAGCCCCGATTTCATCGATGCGCATTGCAATCTCGGCGACATCTCCATCGGACTGCGGCGGTTCGATGATGCTGTAGCAAGCTATCGAAAAGTACTGCAACTCGAACCCGAGAACGCTGGGGTGCACCACAATCTGGCTGCCGCACTCAAGGATATGGGTCGACTGGACGAGGCATTGGAGAGCTACTACCGTGCGCTTGCCATCAAGCCCGACTTTCCGATCGCGCAAAGCAACGTTTTGCTGATTCAGCACCTGCTGTCCAGGCTCTCCGTCGAACAGCAGGTGGAGGAAGCCCGACGGTTCGGCGCAATGGTTGCCCGGCTGGCCCCACCCACCGCCGCACCAGAAAATCTGCCAGATTCCTCCAGATGCTTGCGAATAGGATTTTCCTCGGCCGATTTACGCTCACATCCTGTTGGCTACTTTTTGGAAAGCGTGTTAGCCGCGTTGGCGACGCAAACATCCGGCCGACTGGAACTCTTCGCTTACTCCAATTCTCCTGAAGCCGACGAGCTGACGACTCGCATCAAGCGCCATTTCCACCGCTGGCACTCGGTGCTTGGCTTGCCCGACGAAGCCGTGGCCCGAATGGTCCGCGATGACGGTATAGACATTCTGATCGATCTGTCGGGCCACACGGGCAAAAACCGCTTGCCTGTGTTCGCCTGGAAACCAGCCCCAGTGCAAATGAGCTGGCTGGGCTACTTCGCCACTACGGGTGTCACTGCCATCGACTACCTTATTGCCGATCCTTGGACCTTACCTGAAAGCGAGGAGTGCAATTTCACCGAAGAAATTCTGCGCCTGCCGGAGACCCGACTTTGCTTTACTCCACCGGCGTACGACGTGGACGTCACTCCGCTTCCCGCCCTGCGCAACGGCTATGTGACCTTTGCCTGCTTCAATACCCTGTCGAAGATGAACGACGCGGTTGTCGCGCTGTGGGCCCGGGTCCTGCATGCCGTACCGGGCAGCCGTTTGCAACTGGTGGCGCCACCCGACCAGCATGCGCATTTTCAGGCCATTGTTGCCGAGCGCTACGCCGTCCACGGCATTCCCGCTGAGCGGCTGAGCGTCCTGGTCGCGGGCCCGCGCGCAGCCTATCTCGCAACCTACCAACAGGTCGATATCGCGCTTGACCCATTCCCTTACACCGGTGGAACGACGACGGCCGAAGCCCTTTGGATGGGTGTGCCTGTGCTGACCTTGGCGGGGAAGAGTTTTCTGTCACGGCAGGGCGTGGGCCTGTTGATGAATGCCGGCTTGCCCGAATGGGTGGCCGAAGACGCCGACGACTACGTCAGGAGGGCAGTTTCGCACGCCGGCGACTTACCGCGCCTGGCAGCACTGCGCGCCGGCATGAGGGCGCAGGTGCTGGCCTCTCCGGTCTTTGATGCATCCCGATTTGCGCGCCACTTCGAAGAAGCCCTGCGCGGCGCGTGGCGGAAATGGTGCGAGGCGCAAACCACCGCGAAAGCGGGGACGATGCACTGAGCCCCGCACCACTGCCTGTGGGCTCCGGCAACGGTTTACTTGATACAGACCGACCGAACCATCTTCAGATCGGTCAGCCCCATCAGCACCTTCTCCATGCCGTCCATCTTCAGGGTGCGCATGCCGCTGCCGACCGCACAGGCAAACAGTTCCGCCACGCGGGCGCGCTCCTGGATCAGCCTTTTCGCAGCCTCGTCGGCGATCATGAGTTCGTGAAGGCCGACACGGCCCTTGTAGCCGGTCTTGCCGCACTTGTCGCAGCCTACGGCGCGGTACAGCGTGAGCTTGCCGTCCTTGCCGTAGTGCTCCATCCAGTCCTCCAGCAGTTTTTGCGACTCGCCGCCTTCGTCGGCCTTCCAGGCCTCGGTGTGGCGCAGCTCTTCGGCATACTCCTTGATGAAGTCCTTGAGCTCCTGCGAGTTCGGATGGTAGGCCTCCTTGCAGTCGCATAATTTTTTCGCCAGGCGCTGAGCCAGGATGCCCAGGAGCGCATCGGCGAAATTGAAGGGGTCCATGCCCATGTCCAGCAGGCGCGTGACGGATTCCGGCGCCGAGTTGGTGTGCAGTGTCGAGAACACCAGGTGGCCCGTCAGCGAGGCCTCGACGCCCATGGCCACCGTTTCCTTGTCGCGCGATTCGCCCACCATGATGATGTCCGGGTCGGCCCGCAGGAAAGCGCGCATGACCAGCGCGAAGTCGATTCCCGCCTTGCGGTTGATCTGCACCTGGCGCAGGCCTTTCTGGGTGATTTCAACCGGGTCCTCGGCCGTCCAGATCTTGGTGTCCGGCGTGTTGAGGAATTTCAGGATGGAATGCAGGGTCGTGGTCTTGCCGGAGCCGGTGGGACCGCACACGTAAAACAGGCCGTAAGGCTTGGAGACGGTTTTCTCCAGCCGCTCCTTGTTATGCGCGGTCAGCCCGAGTTTTTCCAGGGGGATCGGTTCACCCGCAGCCAGGATACGCATGACCACGTCTTCCACGCCGCCGGCTGAGGGAATGGTGGCCACGCGCAGTTCAATGTCGAGCGGGCCGTACTTCTTGAATTTGATCTTGCCGTCCTGCGGCTTGCGCTTCTCGGAGATATCCAGGTCGCACATGATCTTGAGCCGGGTGACCATGGCCTGGCGGAACTGCGCGGGCACTTCGATGTAAGGTTGCAGGGAGCCGTCCACACGAAAGCGGATGCCGGTTTTGGCCTTGCCAGGCATGGGCTCGATATGGATATCCGACACCTTCTGGTTGTAGGCGTCGATGATGACCTTGTTGACGAATTTGACCAACTCGTTGTCGGCTGCCGCGGATTCCAGCGATGAATCGTCGGCTGATTCGCCTTCCAGCGGTGCATCCATGTCCGCCAGCAGCTGGTCGATGGAACCGCCCTCCGCACCGGCGCCGAAGAGCTGGCTCAGGGTTTCCTCAAACTCGGTCTGGGTCGTGACGCGGTAGGCGAATTTGGTGATGCGCGGGAAGACCTGCGGGACGACGCGCGCCCCACGCACGGCTTCCGGGTCCATGCACATGATCACCAGGCCTTCGGTGGTTTCCTCCAGCGGTATCCAGCCTTGCTGCTCGATGAATTCCCGCTTGAGGGGGCCGTGCAGCATTTCAGAACGTATGCGGCCGGTATTGAACGGCTCGTAGCCTACGCCAAAAAACTTCGCCAGGGACTGGCCGATCTGGGCGGGGCGAATGCGATAGTTGTTCATCAGCATGTGCTCGACCGGCTTGCCCTCCTCGCGCGCCTGCTGGATGCATTGCTGCAGCTCGTCCTGCGACAGCACGCCTTCGGTGACCAGCCCGTCGTACTTGGTCGCCTTGCGCCGCTGGCCGTCTTCCGCCCTCTGCATGCGCTGGCGTATCGCGATGCCCAGCGTTTTGCAGAGCTGGCGTGCACCATCCTCCTCGAGCTTTCCAAAGGGCTGGTCGCTGCGATTGTTGATGACTTGCAGCACGCCGTACAAGGTGTCACCGTCCATGACGGGGGCCACCAGCATCTGCTTGGTCCTGTAGCCCGAGCGCTTGTCGACCTCCTGAAGAAAGCTCAGGCCTGGATGAATTTTCTTGAGGGCGTCGTCGTCGTAGACATCGGCGATGTTGACCATCTGGTGGGACATGGCCACATAGCCGGCGATGCTTTGTGCGCTGATCGGCAGTTTCAGGTCGCGGCTGGTGTTGAGGCCCGTCTTGACCTTGGACACGATGGATGTGCGGTCTTCATTGACCGCGTACAGCGTCAGCCGGTCGGCGTTGAACAGCTTGCAGATGTCCTGGCTCGCCTCCAGCATGATCTGGTCGATGTTTTCCGTCTCATGGATGCGGTTGGTGACCAGCTGCAGTTGCCGGAAGTACAGTGCCTCGAAGGTGACGCCGCGCTCCTGCGGCGGGAGCATCTGCGAGTCGAAGAACTCGTCCTGGG
>Ga0307408_100000520_pt1 | contig 33256 bp, 52 predicted proteins | sample 322Cmetagenome_FD_202116 | JGI IMG/M metagenome (GOLD analysis project Ga0307408, IMG submission 202116) | Maize rhizosphere microbial communities from greenhouse at UC Davis, California, United States - 322HYB-C-3 | ecosystem: Host-associated > Plants > Roots > Rhizosphere > Soil | place...
GTGGATATTAAGTTCAATGGCTCAGGGGTTGCTTTCGTTCCTAAGACTGCTACAGGACTAGACCCTGCTAACGCAAGAGCTCTCCAAGGTCTCACACAGGAATTGAATAGCTCTCAGAAGGCTCTGAATCAAATGATTCACATTGGCGCTCACATGGAAGGTACAACCAACTATGAAGCCTATTGGAATAAGATGAAGGGTGAATTCCTCCCTTACGTGTTCAGCCCTTATGGGGATAAGCTTCCTATCGGAACAATCAAAACCTATCAAGGGAAGAACTACCGTTACATCGGTGGAGCGAATACGTCTGACAACTGGAAGGTGGTTGAATAATGGCTGAAGCGAAAGAAGAGCCCAAAGCTAAGGAGGTTGCCCCCTGGGAGGAGGTAGTTCCTACAGCTTCTGGAGATGCTCTTCCCGCCTCTGTTGTACAAGCCTCACCAAGGGCCGCAGAACCCTCTAAGAGAGAGAAAGCGCCTTGGGAGGTACAGTACACTAGGGTAGGGACAATAATGGCTCCTAGAGCCTCTAAATCAACTCCTGCCCAGGCTGAGGTGAGAGACGTAGATAATTTCATTGCTAAGATGGAAGGTGTAGAGAGTGGGGGTGATCCTGGGGCTAAGAACCCTGAGAGCACTGCTACTGGGCTGCACCAGTTCACTGCGTCTACGTGGAAACAAACTGTCGCTGAGATGGGGAAGGATTACACTCTCGCAGATCGTAAAGACCCTGAGAAGAGTAGAGAAGTTGTTAGGTATTTCACCCAACAAAATGCTAAGGCCGCAGAGAATGATCTAGGACGCAAGCCCACCGAGGTGGATTTGTACATGTATCATTTCCTGGGAAAGGGAGCTGCTGGAGACTTCTTGAAAGCCCCCAGAGAGGATGCTGCTACTGAACACGTCACACCTAAGGTGGCTCTTGCCAATAGAGCTGTGTTCTATTCTGGGAGTAAACCTAGAACAGTTGGTGAAGTGTTAGATCGATTTGGTTCTAAGTTTGGTCGTATTACCGATCGAGAGAAGAAAGCAAATTTAGATGAGCGGGGTGGTGGAGAAATTAAAGAGCTGATTAAACAGGTATCCAGTACCCCGGAATATAAAAGCATCATTACTCTTTTAGAAGGTGCTGATATGGTTCCTAATATGTCTGTAAGCGCTTTAGGTGGAAGTGTGGGTGAGTTCTCTAGATCAGTGTATTCTAAAGACAAAGGTGAGTTGAAGCTTTCTCCTAGTCTTTTCTATACTAATAACAAACCTACTAAGGAAGCGGCAGACACATTCATCCATGAACTTGCGCATGCTGCTAATCGTCAAATCATGCAGCTTAAGATTGACATTGATAAGAAGCCTCGTAGAGATCAAACAGATCAAGAGAAACAGTTTATCGATGCTATGGGTAAGCTTGATTTCACAATGGGGTTTGGTAATGAACGTCATCCAGTACAAGCTCTTGCTAAGAAGTTAAGCGCCGAATGGACAGCTAAACATTCTGATTATCGTTCAACTGATACAGAAGCTAGAGGCTTTGCTATGGGACGTACTCAAGAAGGTAGTCGTCCTAAATACAACCCACCTAGTCACTTTGATACAACTATTGCCACGGAGTTCATGATCCTTCTTGATCTGGCAAATAAAATTAAAGGAAAGAAGTAATGGCAAAGAAAGGCCAATTTAAACCAGGTGCCACTGCTGATTCTATTAGACAGCGTAAATACAATTCTAAACCTTCTAGCAAGAAGGACAGAGCCTCTCGTAATGCAGCTAGAGCTGAAGCTATGAAAGAGGGAAAGGTGAGGAAGGGTGATGGGAAAGATATCGATCATAAAGATTCTAACCCTCGTAACAACAAGAAGGGTAATACGCAAGTGATGTCAGCCAGTAAGAACCGAGCGTTAAATCAATATGACAAGCGTAAACGAAAATAAGTTTCTCTCTCGCAAATGGATTATGGGGATACTCATCATCCTTTTAGCTTCTATCTTCTTAGCTATGAACACTCTCACAGCAATTGCTTGGGGAGGTATTGTGGTTTCTATCTATTCAGGATATTTGATTAGCAACGTAACGCAGAAGGGAGTGATTAATGACTCTCAATGACGAGAAGTATAGAGCGCTGAGAACAGCGGGCTACGTAGGTAGCATTGACGATATGTTTAAAGAACATATGTGGACCGTGGTGGATAGAACAGAAAGTGAGCGTGATTATTGGCTGGCTCTTTATCCAACAGGTGTGGGAAGTTTGAATGACATCAAAGATGACTACTTTGGAAGCCTAGGCTACACAGGAAGTCTCAATGATAAGGAAAGACAATATTGGACTAATGTAGTCCTATAAATACGAAAGCCCTCTAGGAGTGATCCCGGAGGGCTTTTTTTTTTGCTTAAATTTTCTTGTAATACTTAGTATCTACATCATCAGGCCAAGAATCATAATCTCTGGTTTCCCATTTAGAATGATCTTGATTGATGATTGGCAGTGTAGCTTCTACCAACGTATTATTCACAATCTTATCTCCAATCTTAGGGACTGTAGAAGAAGTGAAGAAAATAATTTGGTATCCACTAGTATTAGAGTAGTCGTAACGATAATAGTTCTCACTAATCTTCGATACACCTCCTTGAATAATCACCTCAGACGTAGCCATTCATTATCCTCCGGATCATATCGCCACATAGTACCTTTATCTGTTAGACAGATGATGTATAGGCCCCAAGGGACCATTTGAACAATCTTCTCATTCATTAATCAATTTCCTTATGGCCCACCATGAAGTAGACAAATTTCTCAATCCTAGGTTGACAAGCACATCCTAGGCTGAGGGTATGACCTAAGCGGGGGTAGCCATTCTCATAAATAGGAACAGCATGTACCTCCCCGCTTAAACCTGCTAGATCGAATACGCCCCACTTAGCGGATGGGGCAGACTCCTCCAGCGCAGTCATCGTCGAGGGGAGCGTCGATATCGTTTGATCTATCCAGGTCGATAGGTCGAAGGGTTTTGACATATTCTTCGTAGGCCTCCTTAGTAACTACTTCTTGTGGAAGGTAGAGATAGCCAAGGTCTTTAGCGTTCTTAGTAGGATCAGCCCGAAACAGGAAAGAAACTCCAACATAGATATCCCAGTTTTGAATTAACCAATCTACAATTCCTTCCACTTCATCAGGTGAATAACTAATCGTAGCGCTTACGTTCTGTTGACACCAGTTCTCCATGAGCATCTTGTAACGCTCTAACTGTGTGATAGCAGACTCTAGATTAACCTCAAGAACCTTGCCATCCTTTTCAAAGGTGTCGAAGTGAACGCTGTCCCATTTGACCGGGAAGGTGATGAGTACTGCATCAGGGTCACTTGGATTATCGATGACCTTATATCCAGCATCTGTACAGAGAGGAACGAGGGGGTCATGTTTTCCGAAGTTAACGTTATTGAAGACATACTTGCCCAATGGTTTGTGTACGCCCTCAGTCGTGTCCATGACCTTGGAGAGAGTTCCACTAGGCTTGACAGTAGTAACATTCTTTGGACGTGGTAGCCCAAGCTCGTCAGCCATTCCGTAAGCTCCTGCAGTAGCAACTCTTTGAAGCTCGCTGTAGTCATAAGGACTAAGGTCAGGCCGTCTGACAATTCCAGTAAGTCCAACGCCACAGAGTCTGAGGAACTCATTGTTGAGATGCCATGCCTCTTGAAGAATTCCGTCAAGAAGGTTAACACACGTTTGTCTGTAATTAGCTCTTGCTGCCAAGTGAATGGCTCTACGAAGTCCTGCTGAATCGCCATAGAATTTTGCAATGTCTACCTCGGTTAGATTACAGAAGGATTTGTTTCCGAGGAGGATTTCGGCACATGGATTAACACCCCTAAACCAAGGAGCGCGTTCAGTAGCTGTCTTCCCGTTAATGAATCCGGGTTCGCTCCCTCCGCTTCTAACCATGATGTCAAAGATACCTCGAAGTTCTTCTCTAGAAGGTTTCTGTTTAAATAATAGGCTGTTGTTGCTCTGTGCTCTTTGGACATTATCTACCCACCAGTTATTCTTCGCAACAGCGAATTCTTCCCACTCTGCTTCACCATATTCGAATAGCGCAATTTCAGCGCTTCGACGGCTAGAGAGAATAGTGCCGAGCCAGTTAACAATATCAAGTATATCAATACGAGAAAGGAGGCTACCACTACGTTTATTAAGGATGGTAAAGATTGCCGAGTACGCCTTAGCAATTGCTTCATCACCCGATGAAATCCATCCATATCCTTTTAGTCTTTCTCCTGCAGGTCGGATTTGTGAAAGGTCGAGTACAAGTTTATCGGCGGGAAACTTATGTGCGGCCAGCTTACCGATGGACTTGCTCCATGCTTCTGCTGAGTCTCCAACCCTAATAGTCCAGACACCATCAACGAACGTTTCTGTGTTGCCCTGGTCTCCGCCTTTTCCCACTCTGGTGCTTCGGATAACCTCAAACTCTTTGATTGGCTTTGCGAATCCAGTAAGCTGTCCAACAATCGGTCGAAAGCCCACGCCGCATCCTTGCATAAGGAGCCAGAGCACATCGACCAAATCGTAGACAGTTTCCACGCAAGTGAAGGAGCAGTTGAACTGAGAAGCTTCCCGTCGTTTAGCAACTTCAGTACCTCCAAGCCACAGCGTTCGCCCTGACATGAGCACTTTGCGTTCGAGCATGAGGCCTCTGAGTTCATTTAGTTCTTTCTCCTGTTCATCACCAAGAAGAGCCACTTCTAGCGTACTGCCTTCGGCTCTATTCCATAACCATCTTTGATGATCAATTACGCGATCAACTGTCTGTTCCCACGTTTCAAATACTTTTCCTTCCTCATCCAGAGGACGATTGTATGTCCTCCGGGCAATGAGTTGACTGCGTAAGCTTTGTTCTGTCATTATGTCCTTTTATCGATTATCACCACTGCCTTGTAGGGTTCCTCGTTCTTTCCTACTAAACAGTTTATTAATATTTCCTCTGGCTACATCTTCTAGCGTAAAACCATTATCTGCTGCAATTGCTGCAATAAACCAGAGAGCATCCCCAAGCTCCTTCTTCATGTTCTGTTCGAAGTCAAACTTAAAACCATCTCGAACAGCCTTAGCAGCTAAGCTATAAATCTCACCAACCTCACCGCCTAAACCTAACAAGGCATACTCGGGAGTGGCAGAGTCCAAGCGGACGCTCATGGCATCCACCTGGTAATCATTTAAGGAGTAGGACATATTACTATCTTCTTTTTCACCCATAATCGACTCCTTAGACGTAACGTTCCTTCAAATATTCCAGAGGAACAGGGATCATGTTGAACTGACCATCCTCAACACCGTACAGCATCAACACACCGTTCCAATGTTGATTACCCTGAGGGCCTAGATAGTCATGAGCATTCTCGTAGCAACTACCTGCAATAATGGAAGTGATACGCTTACCGTCGGCACGCTGGGCCATATGAACCTGCAAGCCTTGTTGATGCCCCGCGACACAAGACATATGCTTCTTGTTAAGCTGCGCTGCAGCCGAAGAGGCCGGTCTGCCTGCAACACCAGTAGTGAAATAATGACTAAAAGCCACCCCACCAACAACAACAGTTTCAAGGAAATCATACACTTCATCAAAATCAGCTAAGAACAAGTCTTCAAGACCAATAGTGCCTTCCAGCTTAGCGTCACCATCTACAGCACGGTTGATACGATTCTCGTGATTACCCATCAAGAAGATGGTACGAGGACTGTATTGCTTCTTAGCATTCTTACGCTGTTGACGGTTATACTCTTTAAGAGGGCTCCACAGAGCATCCATGCCTTCATTACCAGCGTCAATGTCCTTACTGTAGCGCCGGCCCTCAAACACCTTACGACCAACGTCATAAGATGATAGCGAAGGCATATCCCAATGGTCGCCCATATGGATAACCACGTCAGGCTTCTTGTCTACAATGTAGCTGCCAATACGATTAAGGAATGTGAGATCGTCATCAGGACGGATTTGTGTATCAGGAATTACAACGATGTTTTGTTTCATTTGTTATCAATCAAAGCGTCAATACTGACGGGGAAATGTTGAAGAATAATATTATAAATCTTATACGCTACTATTTGACTCTCTGCTTGAGCATGAGGGTCCATGCGTAACTTAAGCATGTCACCAAAAGCACCTAGAGTACCTGACCAAATCCATTCGGTCATCATGTTCTGAGGAAGAACAGCTCTAGCAATCTCAGGAGCTACGTTATTCTTAAGCAACCTATTGTAGAGATGGAGAGATTCCATACACATATCTTCAATATGTGCAGCATACTCCGGTTCATCTGGATGAATACCACCACTACCTTGCTTAACGCTCTCAGCCCTCAATCTAATGTCAGGGATGTAGAACTCAGGTTCATCATCCACGTACCTACGAGACACTTCGTTCCAAGGCATAAACTTATGCTTGACTAATTGCCTAGCAACAAAGATAGGGGCCTTTACACGAAAACTAAGAAAAGAATGATTAAAAGGGCTAAAATGTTTATTTTTAGCAAGGTAGGTAATAAGTTTTTCGTCCGCACTTGTCATCTCCTCAGAAATTTTATGGAAGCTCACTCTGGCTGCGTTCACTACAGAGAGATCATCCCCGTAACAACCAACCAACTCAACAGAAATTCTACTCAGTTTCACGTCATTCCTTTATCAGTAGATGTGGAGGTAACGTAATCATTAAGATATTCCCTCCAGTATACGAATCCCGTCTCAGGGTCGTGAAACCCCCAGTCTCTTTCCCATCCACCCATAATGAACATTGTCCAGGCATACCCTCCAGGAGGGACTTCAAGTCGATGCCTGTCCATTGCCTTTCTATGCGTAACTGCTCCAGGACCTTTCCACGTTCTGGTAAATGCATAACTATCTGCTCTTGGGTCCTGTTCCTGATCTTCCGGCTCAATTTCCCAATAACCTCCAGATAATATGATTGAAGTAGACGCCCAAGGGTGGTCATGTAATGCTCTGTCATTATCACTTCTCATGATGTGATGGATGCGAATGCTGTCCTTCTCTTTATCCGAGAAAGGTTTCAGCCAATAACGCTCCATGTAGATGTCCCCAGTGTCCTTATCTTTCAAATGAAAGTAGGGAGTTTCCTTAGCTTTTTTGATCAGCGCTAGTGCGAGCTTGTCCATGGTATAAATCATCCAAGTCAGGGCGGGTTTTCATCATATTACTTAAGAACATCCAGCAGCAACCAACATGATCGATGTGGGGCAAACCCGACTCAGGATCAACATACTCGCCACGGAGGATAGAGAAAGTGTGCCTGAGAAGAGCAGCAATAAGTCGAGAGTAGGAAATCCCTCCTCTCCAGTTGTGCGCTGCATACTTCTTCGCACCAAATTGTAACACTGCCGCGATACCGTCCAAAGCAATAGGATCAAGAAGATCAAGAGGCAGCTTACCAGCATCATGTTTAACTCCTTCAGCCATTAATACGTCTCCTTAAAACCTCGTTCCTTCATGCATTCACGAAACTTCGCTTCAACACGTTGCTTCTCTTCATCAGGAATGAGCTTGAAATAATTGAGGAATACTGAAGCGCCCTTAGGAGTCATCTTCAGTTGCTTGCTGTTATCTTGAAAGATGTTTGCCAACACCACAGCACGGTTACGAGTACGAAGGTCGATATCTTCAATGTCATTAAAGAGATTAAAACCGTTATATTGATTCATTTATTTAATTTTCTTTCTTCATTTTCAGCCTTTGTCACTTCCTTGTGGCAAGGCTTGCATAATACTTCTAAGCCCGTTTCTTCACAGAATAGGCGCTCAATCACTCCATCCCACGAGTCAAACCCTGTTACCGGAATGACGGGGGTAATGTGGTTAACCTCGACATGTTTAAGAGGGAAGATTCCCTTGCAACGTTTGCATAAATAATGTTTAGCCATTCTGCCTGTAGCGGCGTTAACCTGTGTCCCACTATAAGCTCTACTAAGGACGCGGTACTTAGGAGGCCATCTTTGTGAAGCGCTTCTAAGACCTCCCTTGACAAAGGAATTGAATCTTGCTTCTGTCCATTCTCCGCCATTTCTAGGTTTCTCCTTACTCATTAGGTGGCTCCCATAAGATAGGGTAGCCCCATTCATCTAGATAACGCGTCATATGAAGAAGCCGTCCTTGTTCAAGCACTTCATCCTCAGCAAAAGGCCCATAGAGGGGTCTATAAGCCTCTACAACGCGTTTATAACATTCGCCAATGGTATTGGCTGTCTCTAAGCATTCAAACGCTCTTACGGCCCCACATTTAGGCAGGCCTGGAATGCTGTCTACCTTGTCTCCAGTTAAGATTTGAGAATAGAAGAATTTTGCACCATATCCACGAAGCACTCTTCTGTCGGGTGACAATTCGATTTTTCCAAATACATCAACCAACACTGGCCCCCATTGGGGTTGCAAGTGATTCTCCCAGCTATAGTGCCATCCTGGCACAGCTCGCAAGTCCTTGTCCCTGGAGCATATAATGGTTTCAGAGGGACATCTTGTTTGTTCGAGGGCAAGTTCATCATCGGCCTCCATTCCAGCGGATTCGATGTAATTACGTGTTCCTTTAACATACGCTTTCAGATTATGATAGTGGAAGGGTTTTGCGCTTGGTCTGTCCTTATACGGAGTACGCTTGGCAATCTCATATCGGAAATTAGTCTTTCCTGTTAGATAGAGAACTGGAGGTTCTGTAGCCTCAACCACTGCACAGATGTTAGCAATACGCATGTCTAAGGAGTCGGCTGCTCTATCGAAGGGAGGAAGGCCTTCTTTATTCTCAGCCTTCCATCCAGCTTCTACAGCAAACCCTACCTCATACAGCAGGATATCTAATCCCCGTCAATGAGTGGTCTCATCAACGGCCTCCTTTCTATGGTGCCGAATCATGTGACAATTAGCACATAACATCACGCACTTCGCCAACTCCTCCCACATTTTAGTGGGACTTGCCATGGCTTTACTTGGATTCACATCTTTCTGTGACGGATCAAGATGATGAAATTGATAAACGTAGTTTGGATAACTTTGTTTACAATCTTCACATTGATTTCCGAAGCGATCCACAGCTTCCTGTTTCCTGCTTCTATTCCTATCGTTTGCTTTATCCTGCCTATCTTTTCTATTATCCGCATACCACTGACTGATACGCGGATTATAGCAGATTTTACATGTCCCAACAACACCATATTTACAGTGCTTATTAGGATAATATTCTGAGATAGGTTTAGAATTCTGGCAAATTCTACAAACCTTTTCTTGCATTAATACGGATTGTTGTCAGCGTCAAACGGAGGGTCTTCTTCGTTTTCTTCTTCCTTAACCGGTGCTTGACGATTCTTCTTAGGGACTTCAGCCTTGTCAGCCTTAGCCACAGGACGATCAGCCTTACCACCAACCTTAGCCTCAAGAGCAGAGCCCTTGTAATTCAGATTGGCACACAGCTTCTCTTGAATCCACTTAGGAAACTTACCAAACACTTCCATGTCAGGATTGTCCAAGTCGAAGACTCGTGCAGGGTTCTTCAGCGGCGGGAGATTCGCAGCATCTCTAGCTCGCATTGGACTAACTGCTGCAACGTTGTCGTAGATTTTGTCACCGACGACATTGTTGACAATAGTAACCATACAAGGCGTATCAAGAAGAGCAGAGAAATCACCCTCATGCACACCTGCTGGATCGAGAGCGTTATAACGAACGGTACTCTTAGCACGATCAGCCTTGAGATTATGCAGAGGCATTTGCTCTGAAGCCCAACGAGGTTTATCCAGAACATCGTTACCCTCTTCATCCTTCATAAACTCATCAACGAGTTCATAGGTTAGACCAATTTCTTGAACAGGGGGTTTGTCCTGTCCTTTGAACGGCTTTTGAGCTTGTAGACCAAAATCAATAATCTGCACCACACGCCCCGGATAATTACCAGGTTCAAGGTTTTTCTGAATAACTCGTTCACCGTAATTACCACCGTTTCCTGCTTGCTTTGCATTCAATGCCATGTTTATTCCTCCGAATAGAATTTGAGACGTGCAATACTAGAATTAGGGTAGGCGTATTCAGCACCATCCTTAGTATTCACAATGAACCAACTACCAGTGATTTGATACCCCTTAATGTCCTTGAAATCAGGGCCACCATAATATTCATCATCGTCAGGTTTACGAAGGCCACGCTTAACCAATGCTTCAAGAGCATCGTAACGAGCGTCATACTGAAGCGTAATGAGAACGCAGTTCTTCTTCACAGGCTCCTCAGCCTTCTTAATTTCACGAATCTTAGTCATATTTATTCTCCAATCAGTTCACGAATCTTAGCAGTCACATGGCGTGCTTGCTTCACTTCCTTTTGTTGCTCTTCAATATATTCATTAGCCGCTCGAATAAGAGCCTGACTATCCGAAATACGTTGAAGAGAACGCACTTCCACCTTCTCAAGCTTTTCAACCATCTTGTAAAAGGATTCAGTAATCTTAGCGACATTGTTATTAAACATATTATTCCTTAATGAATTTCATACCAATTCTTACCGATTGCTGCATGACCTAGATGTGGACAAGGAATCTTGTAGAATGCCCCTGCCCAAGCAATAGCAGCTTCTGCATGCTTTGCTACAATGTCAGCGTATTCTTCTTTCACTTCGAACGTATATTCGTCATGATACCAGCACACGCATCCATAATCTTCACCATACACCAACCCCGTATTCTCTAGAGTTTTATGAACTCGAACGTAGGCCGCTGCCATCATAATCGCTTCATCTGATTGCAACAAATACACAAGGATTTGATGCTCAGACGGAACAATAATAGGACGACCGTCTAAACCTGTAATAGTTCCATCATAATATTCCATTCTATTAAATTTAGCGTTATATCGTTGCTTTGCTGTCTTCTTCCACTCCTCACTTAATCGATCAAGAAGTCTTCCGAGGGCCGGTAAGCCGTCCAGGAAGTCAGCCTTGAGTTCCTTACCTCTTTGTGCATTTCCCTTAACAATCTTTCCAACCTTCGCATCTCCGGCTCCAAAGAGGAATCCGTAAAAGAATGTCTTTGCATCGTCACGAGAGCCAAGCTTAGCTGCTCGCATGTTGACCGAATGAATGTCAGTTCCCTTGCTCTTGTCTCCGTTAATGACGGTTTCAGTGTAAGCCTCATCATTCATTCTCCCCGCAAGCATTCGGATCTGATTGGCATCAGAGTCGGTCCCAACCAAGACGTATCCGGGTTTGCTAACGAAGATTCTTCGCATCTGATTACCGTAGAAGCTGCCTGCCCTTGGGACGTTAACAATGTTCCTATGGGTGGCTCGTCCTGTAACTGCGAGAGTGTTGATAACACTTGCAACTCGTCCATCTTCTCGAATAAGATCGAAGAGGCCTTCAATATTGCTGCGACGGTGTCTACATTGGACTCGTTTTGCGACAAGCTTACCAACCTTTCCATCAATGCCCTCAAAAGGATCATCTTTGCTGAGCTTAGGGCTTGTTCTAACGCCTTCGTCGTTTGTGTTCCACTCTTTTGGCTCCCATCCCATGCCGAGAAGGAAATCTTTTGTTTCGTCATTAGAGTTTAGATCGGTGGCCCTAAAACTAATGCGACTAAAGAGACCCATAACGGGGCGCTCGTTAATGTCAAGATTAGTATTAAGAATCCAGTTAGTAACACTTTCGGAATACTCCCCACTCTTGAGGAATGGTCGTTTGAGGTATTGATATTCACCTTCTTTCTTAGGTTCTTCGATTACTAATATTTGAGGGAGGTATGGTGTAACAACTTTATCAATGCGTTCCATCCATTTAGTTAATTGACGAACGCAGAATCGCATATGCTCTTGATCTACGAGCCAGCCGTATTCTTCTTGCTTCTGAAGGTATTCAAAAAGCTTGAATGATAATAAGAATGCGCTCTTCCAATTCCCACCATGAGCTTCTTTTAAAAGCTCCTTGTAGATGAGCAACTGAATCTCGGCATCCTCGGTACACCTATGGAGCATCTCTTCTGAGAAATTAGCCCAGTCATTATGCTCTGGCTTGCCCCTCCCAACTCGGTAGCCCCATGCTTCAACGCTATGAGGACCAATCTTCTTATTTGGACAGTTAAATGGAACTAAGCGCTTAGGGTTTAAAAGTCGAGACATGATAAGAGTATCGACTTTCTTTCCCTTATACTCATATCCGTACAGCTTCCTAAGCAAAGGCCAATCATATCCAATACCGTTGTGCATGATTAATACATCAACAGTGTCCAAATAATCCAACATTTCCTGGATTTGATGAGGACGAAATTTCAACACCTTGTGAGTGTCTATTTCAATGAATACGCCACAATGCGCCTTAGTTACTGTATCTAATAGTCCATTAGCTTCTAAATCTCCTACAGCAATTCTCATTCTTTTAAGAACTCATTTAATATAATATCTCGAATACGCCTCTGAGTATCTTCCCAATCAATGTATTTGAAATCTCCATTAAACTTCCACGTAAGAACATCATGGGATGCTAGGCGTTTAGCTAAATATGCTGCCATCATGTGTGGCTGTATGTCAATTGTTTTAATCATTTAGATACTTTCTAATCTCGTCTAGAGAAATTAAAGCCCTTCCTTTCAACGCCCACAGATTCTCAGGGCAGCAGTTGAAATAGCGATTATCTGTTTTCCCATTATCATGGAGTACAGTATTAAAGTGTACATGACCATGAAGATTTACCTTGCCCCTAAGCTCATGAGGATGGATAGGTGCATGAGACAGCCAGAATTCTTTATACTTTAGAAGTCCATACACCCCTTCAAAATACTTCAGATACACCTGTGTGTCTAGTAGATCATGATTACCTCTAACTAGGATTTTCTTTCCTGGCAAAGATGCAAACGTCTCTACAGTTTCCATAGTGAAACAGGCATCTCCTAGAACATACACCACACCGCGTTTCGTAACGCAGTTGTGCCAGTCATGGGCAATGGTCTGACGATTGTGGGCCTCATTAGTAATATTACAAGGCTCTCTAAACTTGCCAATGTTCTTATGCCCGAAATGCAAATCACTACAGAACCACACGTCAGCCATATAATTCCTTTAATTCATTTCTGAATCGCTGAATGATTTGATGACAAGCTTTATAACGAATGTTGGTGATTTCCGAGATACTCTTAGGAGAATACTGTTGCTTGAAATACAAGCTCAATACCTCCTGCTGAATTTCACTTTTGGTGCTAATCAGCTTAAGAACATCCCTCATCAAATGCTTGTAGTAATTGGTACATTCGTAACTCTCCTCCTCATCGGCTTCTTCATGGACAATACTAAAACCCTTCTCGGCGTTCTTGTATTCTCTGAGGCAATTGTTGATGATGGTGCCAAACCACCTTTCGAAATCGTCTCCACTGAAGCTCTTCCAATACTTAATTGCGCGATAATACGCTTCATGTACTACATCCTCACCACCTTGAATTGTTCCTGCTCTCCAAGAGAATTTCTTAACTAGCTTGACATGATTTTTTAGGTAGTGTTGTTCAATAAGTTCATAGTTCATTAAATAATCCAGTGGCCTTATCCCAGTATAGTTTAAACTCTCCACTCTCCCCAAATTCTCTATCTTCTAAAAGGACAAGGGTACGTAGGTTACGCTCTTCTGCTGGTAGGTGAGGGTCACGATTTCCCTCTAAACCTAGCATCAGGTTACAAGAGCGCGCCATAGCACGGCTACCAGCGAACTGAGAACTGAGGACTCTCCCGCCAAGCTCATGAGGTGGGCCTGTATCAGGATTGCGCAGGTGACAAAAGATAAAGATAACAACGTCCAGGTCAAGAGCCATAGCAGCAAGCTCTTGAGCGATTTCTTGTAATCTGGTATTAGCGGCTCCACTTTCCATTCCGTTAGTTAAATTGGTAATTGGGTCAATGATGATAGCTTTACAGCCTTCCATCGCTGCCGCTCGAATGTCAGCCTTAAGTACCTCCCACGTAATGCTCTGGTACAGATTAAGCATGAATAGATGATCTTTAATCACCTCACCTGCTCGATCATACGCCTCCATGTCAAACTCTTTGGTTGGATCATGGAAGAATTTACCTTCTAACTTACCTGCAACAAGCTTATACGTCTTGTTATTAGACTCTTCCGGTTTGCAGAGGAAAACCTTCCACCCGTGCTCTTTAATGAAGTGCGCCGTAAGCGTGTTAACAATTTCCGATTTGCCTTGTTTTTGGCCAGCACCAATGTAAATCGTTTCCCCTGTACGAATACCACGAGTAGCCTTGGTGATGTGGTCCCAAGGCCAAGATACCCCATACTTAGGAGCTTCTTTCGCTTTCTCATGGAGGTCATTAGCGTTCACCAATCGTGAGTTCTTAGGCTTCTGAGCCTGAAATTGAACAGCAGCATGAACAGCCTTACCCTTCCCTGCCATCAGACATTCATTGACGTCCTTCATAGGGAGAGTGGCTACTAATGCCTCGGGAACAATCTTAACTACGTCTTCAGCAGCCTTCTTCCCAGGCTCATCTTGATCGAACACCAGGACAACTTCCTTGAAATGCTTTCGAATTTCAGGCATGAGACGTCCAATGTCCTTAGCAGCGCTTCCAGCACCATGAGCAAGAGACACAACAGCAGGAGAGAATGATTCATAAGGAGTACCTTTAGCTTGTTCCTTGAAGATTTGATATAAACTAACGCAATCAATCTCCCCCTCAGTAATGTAAAGGCGTTTAGCCCCTACACTAATAGCCTGAGACCATCCAAACAAATCACAACCCGAGATATCTCCAACACTCCACATCCGTTTATTATGGATTAGGCGTGTCTTATAACCTTGTAGCGCACCCCCTTTCTCATAGGGATAATGATGGGTCGTAGGGGTGGCTCCATCAGCCTCAGATACACCGATTTTAACACCGTAATACCGTAGATATTCGGCCTTAAGCTTTCTGTCCTCCAAATCCACAGTTTGGTATCTAGTGATTTCACCAATCTCTTCCTGAATCTGCTCGGGTGTTTTCTTAACAACCACAGGCTTATATCCGACCGGTTTGTCGTGGTACGGATTTGCGATGTACGTATCTGTTGCGAAATCCCATGCGTCATAAGAACCATCGTCTTTCTGGAAGATTTGAATAGAACCTATCTTTTCTACACATCTACCTTTAGCCATACATTATTCATCTCCAATTTGTCTATAGATTTCATCTTCAATATCTTGGTCCATTTATTTCTCCTTAGATGTTGCGAGGGCGAGGCCCGCACGTACAGCCCGCAACACGTCAAGCCGTTGTTGCCCTTCGATGTGCATCCAAAGCTCCGGGCTGTATGCGCGCAGCATCTGCTCATCTGTCGGCTGATTCCCTGGCTCGTTTTTATCTGAATACATCCAAGCTAATGCTGCATCCATATTACCACCATCACGCTCCACCCACACCCTCACCATCTGAAGGAAGCGATCAACCTTAGTATGGATCACTTCTTCTTCTTCTCCTTGAACAGAGCAGGAACCTGTTTGACTACGTTCTTACGAAAAAGTTCCGCAACTTCGAAGAATTTTAGCAAATAATCCATGTCACTTTTGTTCCAAGGAGGCTGCCTACCGTTGTAGAGGGCGTTAAACTCAGCGTCAACGATAAGACTCTTGGCCTTTTGAACGTCCCAATCACGAATGTCAACTTCGGAAATCATATTACACTCCTTGTAAATTAAACGTGCTTCCTATCTGCAATAGGACCAAACTTCTTCTGACACACATGCATAACGCCCTTGTAGAAGTCTTCAAAAGACATCTCAGGAGTTTCATACAAGAAATACGCAGCCCCTTGCAAGACAACGAACTCAGGATTAGTCTTAACATCTTTTTGAAGCTTGGTGATAACTACTTCAAGATGATCTATCTTCGTAGCCAACTGAACATCAGTGTAGACATGTGATGATAAAACCTCCAGATCAAGACAAGGGTGCTCCTCTTCTTGATACGCAGCAAACAACTCAGGATGTGCTGCTGACATATCCACTTGAGGGGGTTTGGTACACCCCATGGATAAGAGAATAGCAGATACCAGGATTAAGTATTTCACATCAGCTCCTTAAAAGCTTGGACATACACATCTAGACAAGTCCCCTCAATACCAGGGGCTGTGTTCACTTCGAAGACGTAAGGCTTTCCATCCTTTCCTATAGCCACATCCACAGCACCGAAGTCAAGACCAAGACGATCGACAGCGTGTAGAGAACTTTGTATGGCGATAAAAGGAACGAATACATCCTTGTGAGCAAAAATGAAACCGTTCTCATGATTTCGGATTTTCCAATTAACTTCAGCATCAGGAACTGCTCGCTTTCTAGCCTTACGTTGGAGGAAGATGGCCTTGCCATTGAAGACATGAACGCGGTACTCTTGGTCTACGTTGACACGTTTTGTGTAAAGAGGGGCAATATCTTTAAGAATCGTATCATACGGCTCTAGGAGAACAATCCCATCCCCACTGTTTCCTGTCAGATTGGTACGAGCATACACCCACAGACCCTCAGCAAGCCACCTATTAGCCTCTACACGAGATTCTGTCCACTCGGGAATACCTACATGGCCATCTAGTGCTTTAAACGTTTTAAGCTTGTTATGGGCCTTCGCCACACCTTCGAAGGAATTGAGGATGCGCTCGGCTCCAACAGTGCGTCTGAGCCTAGCACAACCCCAGTTAACCAAGGTATCCACTTGAATAGCTGGACCCTCTCGATAGATGCGCTTGACATCTAGTGCTTCGCAGAGACGCTTAACACTCCCACTCTTCATCGAATACGGATAGAACTTCATGCAACTTCTCCTGGAACAGCCTCGTCATTAACAAGCATATCAGCAATACGACCGGGCATAGCAAGCATGTGAGCGTCTCGAATAATTTGAAGACGTCTTGCTTCCCAACCTTCAAACACCTCGTTCGCTTCAACATCAGGAAGGACGAACTGATACAGATCAGGGTCTATCGCTCGGCGCGCACGAGCCGCAATCTTCTGCAGCTTCTGAGGAGCTTCATACTTAGGTTTCTTGTATTCCTTGTAAGGTTTTTTCTTTTCTTCCTTAAACATATAAGGAAGGTCCAATGATAGCGAATAACCCAGGGCAGCACCATCCTCCACATCTTCAAGGTTCTTAAACTCCTTGCCAAACACCTTCTTGCCGAATTCCTCAGGGCCAAGCTTTACAAACGCGTCATGAACAGCAGAGACGTCTTCATACTGCTTAGCTGCTTCCCTGATGGAATGACACATGTTCACCCAAGACATGAGAATAGGAACGTCTAGCGTGCCACGCATGCCTCGGAATTCCAGGCTCCCATACTTAGGTAGAGCTTCGAGATTAAGAGCGGAATAGCGTGTCCGATCACGCTGCAGCTTATGAAGGCCAATCTCCCCCAGAGCAATGAGACGATTAATAGCGTCAAGCTGACCCTCTGCATCACGAAGACGCAGGCAGAATCTATTAGCCTTACGCCCTTCACCACAGAAATTAATCAGTGGCTCTTCGTAAAGGAAATAGATGTAAATCATGTTCAGCAGTTGGTAGTACGTAAGTTCCTGACAATTTACATGAACGTGAACGGAGGTACGGAAACCAAACTTGAGCGTAGCCTTATCCTGCTTCTTAGCCAAGAACAGAAGCTTATTCTTCACATCCTCAAGAGGAACAGGCACATCAAGCACCCATTCACACTTGAGAGTGGGAAAGCCACCAGCAGGACGCAGGCTACCGTCATCCTCTGTATGCCAACCACCACCCTCTACACGAACCAGGTTGGCACCTTCACATTCAACTTCAATACCAATATCGCCTTCGGTCTTAGGCTTCCCGTAGATTTCGAAGAGTTTCTGCACAATTACCTCCAATCAGAATAGACAAATGTTCACAACCTGCGTCCCAGACAATACCTTTGATTGTCTTCTTCCCCTTCGGAAGCGCACCTACCTTACGGGTTTTGTAGATGATTTCCCGCTTGTGAGTAATGGCGAATTGTCTGTCAAACGCCATGCTACAAGGTTCACCCTTCTTGGTGATGAATTCCAACGCCTTATCGAAGGGCGGATACTCACCAAGCATCGTAGCTGCCAGCTCCTTAGTGTGCATCTTCTGCAGATGAGCCAGCCCATCCCGAAGCTTCTGGTCTTCGATCATCTCATGGTGGTTGTAATACTCGAAGGATATATTCCCTAGAGCGTGTCCAATCGTCATCTTCCGAAACGGAATACGCGATACATAGAAGGACATACCACAGCTATTCGCCATGCCCAATCTCTTATTCGGATTGGTGAAGTCGTCTAGGTTAAACGCTTGCTTGTCATTCTTCTGCGTCTTCATATTCTTGAAGGACACAACGCAATCTTCAGAGACACCTGTGACGTAAACAGGATCGCCCTTGTACAGAACGATCGTATTCTTAATGTCTCTTACGATGTCTTCATAGCCCATTACTTCAGCCATGGCACACACTCAGCCCTTCCTCTTTGATGATCTTACGCGCTGCGTTGATATCCGAGGTGTTGATGATTTCCTGAATATCCCCATGCTTTTCGAACAGAAGGCGCCCTTCCATTGCAGCACGAGTGCCAGCCATCGTAGACTCATACACCCATTGCATCAGCTTACGGCTACGCAGCCATGCATTAGACAAGGTACGGTATTCAACACCATAAGGCTTGTAGCGCACAGCACCTGCCCGACCATACATCTCACGCCGCTTGGTGTCCTTGTCATATTCCAAGGAAGCCAGCCCAAGGAAGAAGTCCAGGTTCTTAGCCACCATGTTGCAACGGTTGACGTGCAGAGGATCACCAATGAAAGTATCGTAAGTCCAACCAATGTGAATATGACCAGAGGCTGTACGGAAAGGGCGATCACCGTCAGGACGAGGATTTGCATCACCAGTCCAGGCGTTGTAGTCGGGATCACAGCCAAGCTCTTGTGCCTCTTGAGGCTGAGCCTTAATGTATTCCATATCGAAGTTGGCCACAGGCACAGCCACCACTTCGTAATCAGGAACCATTCGCTTCATCTGGTCAAGAACAGACTCCACATTAACGACAAACTCTGTTCTATGGCTGGCAGGATGGATATTGAACTCCAACGCCATACCGTCCACTTGCACTGCACCATTCTTGACAGGCTGTGGGTTCTTCTTATCACCTTTAATCAAACCGAAGGCAGAGAGAAACTTCTCACCCTTCTTGACAAACACTTCGGGATCGCAACCAATAAGAATTTGAGTCATGATTTTTCCTTTAAACTAATGGAAGATACTTTGCAGTTTCGGGATCACTTAAACACACATCACAAACAGCTTCACCATTTGTACAGAACCGATGCTTCTTAGCAGGGTCAACAAACCCAGTGCAGGAAGCACAGGTGCCATACGTCACAGCAAACTGCTCTTCGCTAATCATATTCCCACGATGATCTTTCACCAACACTTCATCAGATGCTTCATCCTCCTCATCCAGCGTGCCAGCAACAATTGCCTTCGTGATAGCGGCAATGTCCAATACCACCTTAGGCACTTCCTTGACGGAATTACGAGCCACCTTATAGAAGGTACCTTCGGTGCGATGAATCTGAATATCCTTAATATCAGCTAATACGATATCTCCTAAACGTTTGGTAATCTCATCATCCTTCTTGTTGTAATACATACGAAGCTTCACAAGAGGCTCGTTAGCATCATAACAAGAGATGTAGGTAGCACCCTGCGAGTCTACGCAAAGGGCCATAAGTTCAATGGCCAGCCCTTTGGAGTTGACGTACCCTCGCTTTGAAGCTGTCGACGATTGAATGTCGCTTTTTTTTTCAGTAGCAGCCGTAGTAGGCACCAAGGTCAGAGTCTTGGTACTCGTAGCTTTTTTTGAGTCAGCACCCCCATGGGCCGACCATTTTTGCTGCTGTTGAAAAGGAGGAGGAGGAACAAACTTAGCCTGTGCCAGAGCGACAATAGGCTTTTCCATAACACCAGCCTTATCGATCGGGATGCGATAGTGCATGTCTTCCATCATAGGATGGAATTCACCAAGCTTAATATCCTCACGACTAGCAGCAATCTCAATCATCCAACGCTCAGACGCCCAAAACAGCACCTCACCATCGATAGACTTGACACACCACATCGGGCGTTCCTTATTACGCAGGAAGTTCAGCTCCTCATTCACCTTGTCCCACCACACCAGGGCGTAGGCACCATCAACGATTTCAAGGAAACTATCCAGACCTTCATGCTCGATATGGTAGTAGAGGTTTTCACTGTCCACCTTGAACAGATTGGAATCAAGAAGCTTCCACTTGTTACGCAGCGTACCATTGTGAACACCAACCAGCGTATCGAATTCGAACGGATGAGCATTCTTACGGTTCACTTCACCCTGGGTGGCAAAGCGATTGTGCCCAATCACCACACGATTCATCTTGTTGATGGCAGGAGTAAACCCACGAGTGTCGAACAACTCATAAGGATTACCAAGCTGCTTAACCACCCTCACTTCACCATCACGATGGACAGCAGCAATACCTGTACTGTCGATGCCACGAACAGCATCAAGCACCAGCAGGGTTTTAAGAGCCTTATCGGTCTTATTGTTTAGCTTACCAGCAACGCCAACGATTCCACACATAATAGTTCCTTAAAGATTGATGTAATATTCGACAATAGCATTCTCTGCTTCATCGGTTAGACGCGCCGCGGAATTTCCTTCGAGAATACGAAAGTCTTTCTTGGTGTTAGCAACGACATCGAAACCCACGTAATCGATTCCAAGCGCTTTCGCCGCACGGATGCAGTGATCATCCATGATTTCAAACCCACGTTTAGGCTGAAGCTCAAAGTACCAATCGCCCGCATCTTCACGCTTGAAATACCGACCCACAACCTGTCCGTTAAAAACAGTGATGCGGTATTCATACTTGTGTTCGAAGTATTCCGTGAAAAGCTCTCCATTCGGAATCTGTCCAGGAATGTTCTCTGCATAGTCAAGTCCTTCAGCCTTTCTACCACCAATAGATTGACGAATCACCACCCATTCCCATTCCTTAGGAATGTTCTGCTTACGCAAAACATAAGGAACAGTGCTACACCCTGCTTCACGAAGTAAATCAAATGTACGCGTCTTATCAGCACAATTCCTCACAGACACAGAAGAATTGAATCGATGCTTATGATGAGTGCCATAGCTAGTGCCATAGCTAAACACCGAATCGTATTCCCGATAATCCGTCCGATCCACTTTCTTTAGATCGAAGAAATCACAGTGAACGCCATTGTTACGTAACGCGTCTCGAAGAATTGGCCCACTTTCTTGAGCGTGCGTCGTTATGATAGCAACCTTCATGTCCAATCCTCAACTAGTAAAGCAGCGGCGATAGCTAAGAATAATACCGCAGTTAAAAGAATAGGCAAACCAGGCCACACATTACTTCCGTAATTATATAATGCCCAAGTACCCACCCATAAATCGACCAACAGAATTACACCACCTACAAGTTTCTTAATCATCTCATTCTCCTAAATGGTACGCCCTACAGGAATCGAACCTGTATCAAAAGCTTAGAAGGCTATTGCTTTATCCATTAAGCTAAGGGCGTGTTAATTCACTTGATTAATTCGACAGCTTTCAGAACACCTGTTTCATAATCGAAGGTGGCTTTGATGTTGTTTGGACGACGGCTTGGAGAAGCCCCGTATTGATCCAACAACATAAGAACCACCACATCAGACTTAGGTTCAGGCTTGATACGATATTCAATCTCATATCCATAGCCAAACCATGCAGGGTTTTTAACATCCACCCATTCATGCCACAAACCATCGCCGTCCTGTAAACGAAACTGAACCTTGACACCCTTAGCCCATGCACAGATGATGTCGTGCCATTTGTGGGGAGTGGTGGTATTATCCACCAAAACGAAGTTATTTTGATCCCACCAGCGGCCGTTAGGGTCTTGAATATGTCTAAACTTTCCACCTTTCACCGCTTTAATAACAAACTCAGTACCAACTTTTTGTACATTATACGGGTCAGCAATACGCCTAACCTTATCACCAATCTTAAACATTTGCATTCTCCTTAGGGAATTCCCATTCTTGCTTAGGAGCAGGGACATCTTTCTCGGTAGTGTCAATACCTGGATCATTGATGGGTGTGAGGCTGGAGTCTTTACACCACAGCTTTTCCCAACGCTCGTTGTCTGCCCCCTTCTTACCAGTAGCCATGTGAATACCCTTCATAGGTTCACTAGCACTAACCAACCACCACAGAATACCCCCTTCAGTCATCATAGACTCAGGATGGACGCTAACAATACGCCCTACGTTCTCTTCATGTGTAGCCTTGTTAACCCAAGCAAGGCAAGGCGGCTTACAACGTGGCATATCAGGCCTCGATTTCTTCGTAGATGTAACGCTTCAGGCACGTCTCAAAATAGCGGACCATACCTGTATAAATGTCTGCAACAAACTCTGGGTGAGGTTGGAAGCAAAGGGCGCGAGTATGAGGGTAGAAAACAACCTCAATATCTTCATCAGACACATCTTTCTTAAAGATTTGACCATCGAACCATTCCCTTCCACCGCCAAGGGTGCTAGAAGCCACCAGGATGCCCTCAGGAGAGGGTTTCATCATTTGGTGATGGGTAGATGACACCAACACCGTTTCGCCGCTCTCAAGGTCTGTAATCTCATGAGGGCCACAATGCTTCTCAACGTCCTGATACATGGCACCACCGGACATGACATTCAGGAACTGACCGCCGCGGCAAATCCCTACCATGGGAAGCTCACGCTTGAGGGCATTTTCGAAATACTTGATTTCCACATCGTCACGACGAGGATCGTTGCCTGTGGTCCGATGCTTTGCTGCATGGTAGAGGCTAGGCGTGACATCAGCCCCACCAGTGAACACCACCAGATCAGCTTGATCCATCGAAAGCACTTCACGATGGCCCAGACGAGCAAACAGCTTGGAATAGGCAAACGAACCGTTGACAATAATGACATTCATGATAGCTCCTTAAAGTTTAGCAAAATCTACATCGATACATTTGGCAAGCGTTTGGATTTGTTTATCACCCAACTGCTTCAACCCATCCCATCCCTTGCCCACAACAGTTTCAGGGGCATAGGAAGTAAACACACCTTGAATTGTTTCAGCCGCAGGCACCTTCTCGTTCTTATTCCATCCACTATTCGTTTCATCAATGGTTTGGAACACTGCATAAGAGTCAGCCCACTTACTAGCCACTCGATCCTGCACCTTACGACATCCCTCCTTGAATGCTTTAATCACATTACTGTATTTCAAGTAATGAGCCATGATGTTGTGCCCACCATTCCAATTACGGGACCAGTTATTGTTAATGTATTGGTGGGTGGATGCAATGAAGAATGCAGCATGCTCGCTACCGCCAAGCTCCTTCACCTTCTGGAACGCAGGAAGAAATCCCTTGTACTCTGAAGCAAGACGTAGAGCAATAGCTCCAGCCACGATTTGACTAAGCGTAGCGTTGTCCACATCCATTGCAATCTCACGAGCCAAAGCCTCGCTAGCCTTCTTAGTCTTGAAAGCTACAGCATAAGGGCTGCGATTGAACAGATAGTTCATGAACTGAACATACGTCTTCTTACAATCATCAGGAGCCTTCTCGTAATGGCTCTTCACATGCAAGGCAGCCGCCTTCATACCACCTTCAAGACGAAGACGAGCATGACATACGTCACGAATGTGCATCTTGAAAGAACCATCCTTACGTTCGATACCGTAGGAGCATGTACCTGGATTACCTCCCACTTGCTTACGCAGTTCAGAACGGAGGAACTTCTTGGCAGGCTTCTTGAGCTTAAGCTTGGCCTTAGCTGCCTTCTTGAGACGAGCCTTCATAGCCTTGAGCTTCTCCTTGTCGTTCACCACGTCAATGAACGCGATGGGCCAGTAGACACCACCATCGGTGAACACCCAAGGTTTGTCGTAGAACCTCTTCTCTTCATCGTTCAGTTCACGAGCTGAAACCTCAGTCCCAATCATCTTGACCATCTCAGGAGCAAACCCAGGATCGTCAGCGGGGATGATAGCGTTACGAAAATCCTTCAACCTAACCAAGAATGCGTTTTCCATACGATGTTTCCTTTCTACTAGTGCGAAACGTTCAGCAAACCATTTAGCTGTGCTAGGGAGGTTTCCCTCAGCAGCACCGACATACCACTTGGTACCAAGGAGCACCACCGTGTCCACAGTAAGAATTGTGTTCTCCTTGTGGTACCTCATCAACCCAAAGTGAATATCTCCTACATACGGCACAACACGCACCTTATCCCCCACTTTGAAGGGCGGACGTTTTAAATTGATCATCTTTGTCGAACTCCATACGATTTTAGGATATCTATCTTATGCAAGGACAAGTTTCCTTGAAGCTTGTGTGAGGGGCGGCTAACGACCGACAAGCTACGTGACTGTCTCATTCCTATCCTAAGACACCACCGAAATACTGGCGCACTCTTTCTCCCACCTATCGAAGATAGTTGAATATGGGGGATAGAGGGGGCCATAACGTCTATAACCTTCCTAAGATATTATTATTATTATAATGAAAATATGTAATAAATGTAATCATAATCTAGACTATAACTGTTTCTCTAAAGATAAGAAGTTAAAGGATGGAGTGCGTTCTATATGTAAATCATGTCAATCAAAAGACAAACAACTATATCTTAAGACTAACCGAGATAAACATCTAGCTTACAATAGAAGTTACATGACTACTAACCCTGCTAAAAGAAAAAGAAGCAGAATGTTATACAAAGGTCATGTGAAACAAGCTACTCCTAAGTGGGCTAACTTAGAGCAGATGAATGAAACCTATCAATTAGCTAAACAACTTACTGAATCCACAGGTATACAACATGATGTTGATCATATCGTTCCCCTTAGGGGTAGAACTGTATGTGGATTACATTGTCAAGCTAACCTTCAACCTCTTCCTCATGAAGATAACATGAAGAAACGAAACAACGTTTGGCCTGATATGTGGAGTTAATCATCGTCTTCTGGATATTTGTTCTTGTAATATTCTTTATTAAGCTCACTCCAGAATTTGTTTCCTTGAGGTGTATTAACCCATGTCATAGCACCATCTAGGTCATCACTATTAGGATTAGGACGAACATCATCCCTCTCCCACTCTTCTTTCTCATATCCCTTGAAAGCTGTGCTCAATTCGAACAGAAGCTTAGAGCTTGTGATTGAGTGGATGTGTGGGGCTACACTCTTGAACAGTTTAGAGTGAACTAATTCATTTGGACTCATGATTAATGCTCCAGTCCAAGATGTTCACGATAAAGGTCTCTCCAGAAATCTGGACCTTGAGGCGTTTCAGCCCAAGTGAATGCTGAGTTGACGTCTTTCCTTTCAGTAGCAACGTGTGTCACTTCTGAGGCTTTGCATAGCTCAAACAGAAGCCTTGAATGAGAAATGGAATTGATGTGAGGAGCCATTTCCTTGAACAGGTTGGAATCCCTCATCACGTTAGGGGATATATTACGCGGCATGATAGCTCTCCGTTTCTTGCTTACGTCCCACCCTGCGATTGTGACGATGTTCTTCTCGCTTGAGAGATCGAACACCATCGGGCGTATAACTGAATTCGCCATACCATCCTGTACGTTTGTCTTCAAACTTGGCAAAACGATCCTTGCGCTTCTCTCTGCGAATTGTCCTACTCATAACATCCTCTTGTTGAACAAAACAAATAAACAAAGGACACGATGCGTTAACATCATGCCCTTCAGTTATTAGTTGTATAGCTTGGCTACGATTTGATCGTCTCGCCAATCTCTGTCTTTTTGATTGGACAGATCACGAATCTCAGACGATGCATGAGACACGTTAGGGAAGAAAGGAAGATAGTGAATCTTCGGTGCTTTCTTCTTCTCACGCTTGACAGGCAGAGAATGGGAGATTTGATACGTTCCCTTGAGGAATGCCAGATGGTCTTTCAACCAAGCATTACCATTCCAGGTTTTGAATCGTTCGATGAGTTCTTGAGTTTTCATGCTTGCTCCGATAGATAGACCAGTTGAAAGAATGTTTCTTGTTCTTCTTGACTCATTTCGTACAAGAAAAAAGGCTTGCTCGTGTCAATATACGTGTTGTAGAGCTTGAAGAACTTGAAACGGTTTAGGTTGTGAAACCATACAGTGTAGGTCATACCATCACCCCTTCAGCCTTGAGCTTCTTGAACGTCTCGAACGACAGATGAGCGTTCCAATCATTGCGCTGGATGATGCCCGCCTTGGATGATAGCGCATCCATGATGAGAGAGGCCCAGCGTTCAGCTTGAGGCTTGTTCACCACACGCTTAACTTGCACATTCTCGAATGCAGTGCGAATGGTGGTGCTGATCTGATGCTTGTTCATATGATTCTCCTAACTACGATTGATGGTGCCAGTAGGGAGATTTGAACTCCCAAGCAAATTAATGCGGCAAATTTTAAGTCTGCTGTGTTTACCCATTTCACCATACTGGCTAGTGATTGTGCCGGTTACACTGTCCGGCTCGCCTTAATCAAAGCAATGAGGGCTAAGCTAGGCGATGCACCGTTTGATTAGCTGAATCGTTGCATGCTGCCCGGACGATGATATCCAGAGTAGTCCTTGCCACGATTGGACGGGTTGTCCATCATAGCAGTGTAGTCACGGCTACGCGCTTGGAATCGTGCCTCATGCTTGCGACCAGGAAACCCATGCTTGACAGGGTTGGGCACACGCTGATCGGGCCGACGGCCGGCGTTCCCCTTGACACGAATACGGATTGCTTCGATTTGATGTTGGCTGAGTCCGTGCATGATAGCTCCTAATTGCTGTGCTTAACGAATGAATAACCAGTGATTGCTGCGGTGGTATGAGTGTCTAGATATTCCAGATACACCCATCCAAAGATGGACACAAAGAGCACCTTTATAGGGCGCCCCTTGTGAGTGTTGCGAGTGTCAGTATCACTCGGGCTGGGTTTCACCAGCGTTGATTTCGACATCATACATTTCACCCATCAGGTCGAGGATGGTGTCCAATTCCACACCAGCGGACAGCACTGCCTTAAGCACGTCACGCTGAGTGAGATTGTTCTTCTCGGCTTTCTTCACGAACTTCTTGAATGCGTCCGTCACTTGGGTGATATCGAAGTCCTTACGTGCAACTTCAATGTTGCGCTCTGCCCAAGACCAGATGTTGTTCATCGGGTCGGCCAAGAATTCCTTGCCCTTTGCGACACACTGATCCCAACGTTTCGCACTCTTACCCTTGAAACGCTTGTTCGTATCGTCCCAGACAAAGCCGGCAAACTCATCGAAGTATTGCTGTGCCACCTTGCGATTGACTGGCGTCAGCACAAGCATCAAGCGATTGACAACACCGATGTCCCCAGTTTCATAGACGTATTCGAGACACGTCCGGGAAAGCGTGCGCAATTCACGCTTGGTAACATCTTCAGATTGTGCCAGCGCCTCGATCGACACTGCGAATTGCGAAAGAAACACTTCACGATTGAACATGATAAAACTCCGTAGGTTATGAGCAAAGGCGCTCAGTATGTCCTACACGTAAGACATACGATGCACAGCTTTACTGATTGTTCAGCATACGTAACAGATTACGTGCGTTCACTCCAATCACTCGCATCCTCTCATCATATGGCAGATGACGCCAGATGTGGGATGCATCATAGTTGAAATGAACAAACTGCTTAGGCCATTCAATAGGCATGATAGCTTCCTTTCAACTTTGTGAATGATACTCTTGGGCAGAACGATAACCATCCCGCCAATCCTTCGATTCGCTAGGGTTGTATGCTGCACCATCATAGAACGCGTCCCATCCCATTTGATATGCGTTAACAGGCAAAGGGTACATGATTGTTCCTTTATTTGAGCAGAAGAATAACTGCTTGTTCCACACTGTATCCACGATTCTTCAGATACAGAGAGGCCATGCGAATGCCCACTTGCTTGAGTAGGCGCTTGTGCTTAGGAATGTGCTTCATTAGAGAATCCCCAGTGTTGATTCAGGATACAAAGCAATGACGTCCATTGCCTTGTCACGACGGGAATACACTTCCCATTGTCTGGCGTTGTCAGTCCAGCGGCCATGCTTATCCATGCCACATGAACCATTACGAACATAATAGAGAATCATCCCCATTACAATCTCCTATGGTGAATAGACTAGATGGCACTGTCACTGCCATCCGATCTACCCTCTATGCAAACGGCATAGATAGGGTAAATGTTCTCCCCCACCATCGCAGCTTAAGAGCGTTTTCATCATCATCTACATGCACACTAGTATGGTTCAGGCAGTGTGAATCTAAATGCTGATTACTCTTCGCTTGCCACATGGCACGAATGGGAGTTTTCTATAGATTGTTAAAGGACGCAATACTATCCGGGGATAATTACATGCTAACTTGGACGATGCCTGTTAGCTCTTTCATGCCCCATGTTTGTATGTGTGAGCAGGCAGTCACACAGAGGATGATGTTATTTCTAACATCCTCTCTGCCCCACAAAACCACTAGACGGCCTAATTGATCTGAGACATGGCTCTGCCAGCATGCACACGTAACCATACATGTACATGCCTGCTAGCTGATGTTCTCATCGGCTTTAGGATGATCTAGCGACACACACTCACATGTGACACTAACCGGATAGATTGTTAAAGAGCGCACAGACTAGCTGTGCTGTAGCAAACATGATAGCTCGCTACATATGCCCACATTACACGCATGCTTTGCTGATGTTGTCAAGCAGAATCATTAGCTCCACATCGTAGAGACCTAACGTTAGACTGGGGCGTGAGCCTTAAGCCAACACAAGCGCATGCATGTTGTTAATGAGCATCGGCCCTTGAGGCCTAGGTGACTGAGATCAATCACCATGGAAGCTAATGTAAATTGATTGCCTAGGCAGTGGATACTAGGGCAAACCCTAATACATAGCTGTACATGCATACAGCTAGCGTGTCCGCATATAGAAGCATAGGCGTATGCCTATATAACGCTGCCCTAGGCAGCATGCTGCAAGCGTTATGTATATCCGTTATATGGCACGTAAGTGCCTGATTTCATTAGAGATTTTCCTATGCCGTAGGCGTGACAGTGTACATATGTGCAATGAAGTATATGCATGGGGTACATTACAACCCCAGGTAATATGCACATGATGATGCAAATCATTCTCATTTGTATGTGCCTACGGCACGCTATGGGGGTACACAGGGGTGTGGGGGGTGTGCTTCTATAGTGCATTAGAGCTTAAAAATTTCTCCAGAAAATTCTGAGTGTTGCCTGCCCATTACCCCGAGCATAACATTCTCCTTAATTATAGGTATATGTCGAAGACGTCTACGACATATACACATATTGTGCCACAGGCACGTTATTCCTTTAAACGTAAGAAAGGCCTATGGCTAAAATTGTATTTAACGAAGTTAAGAATGGAAACAGTCTTTCCACAATTAACGGAAATTTTGCTCTCATTGCCTCTGAGATGCAGAATAAGATTTTATATAGGAACAACCCCGTAGGGGAGCCTAACGCTATTATCACAGATGTTGACCTGAATGGTAATGACATCATCAATGGTGGAAACATTACAGCCACAGGGCTGGTTATTGGTGGTGTAGATTTTGAGGTGAGTATTGCTGAAGCTATTGCTGAAGTAGAAGTGTTAGTGCAAGATGCTGCTGATGAAGCTACGGCTGCTGCAGCGTCTGCTGTTACAGCCTCTACACAAGCAGGAATAGCTACAACACAGGCTACGAATGCTGCAGCTAGTGCTGCGGCTTCTGCACAGAATGTGGTGGATACGCAGGCTATTGAAGATGAAGTAGATGCTAAGCTGGCTGACATTGCTATGGGGCCAGTGATTAGTGTTTCAGGAATGGGAGGGATAATCACCACTCCAGACCTGAAGACAGCGTTGGCTATTGATCAGGTGGATAATACGTCTGATGTGAATAAGCCAGTGAGTTCTGCTACATCTGCTGCTATTGCTGCTGCGTTAGCCGCTGCTACACCTTCTGGACAGCTGGGATGGTTTGCTAGAGCTTCAGCTCCTTCTGGATGGGTTGCAGGTACTGGTGCTACAATTGGTAGTGCTGCTTCTGGAGCTACAGGAAGAGCTAATGCTGATACACAAACATTGTTCGTTCTGTGGTGGAATGATTTCAATAATACAGTTCTTCCTATTCAGGACAGCGCTGGTGTAGCCACTACAAGAGGGCTTACAGCCTTAGACGACTTCAACGCTAATAAACGTCTTCCTACGTTTGATATGCGTGATGATTTCGTTAGAGGTTCTAGCGCTACGAACGTTATTGGTGTTCATCAGACTGGAGCTATTGAAAGCCACACCCACACTAACAGCGTTGGTAATAATAGTGCAGATCACACTCACTCTGTTTCTGGAACAACAAGTGGGGATAGTGTTGACCACACTCACCAAGGGCAGTTTGCTTCTACTGTTGTAGGTGTTACGCCTGGTGGTAACAGCATTAGTGTTATCAACGGTTCTAATCAATCTACATCTGGAATCAGTGTAGCCCACACCCACAGCTTCACTACTACTAGTGGAGGAATCTCTGCTGCACACAATCACACCGTTACAATTAATGCTACTGGTGGAACAGAAACTAAGCCGCGTAATACTCCGCATCTCGCGTGCTACAAACTTTAAGAAAGATATATGGCAAAGATTGTACTCCCTCCAGTAACTAATACTAACACCCTCTCGACAATCAATCAGAATTTTGATGACATTGCCAGCGCCTTACAAAATCAGGTGCTGTATAGAGATAATCCTGTAGGGGAAACTAACACCGTTGAGAATGCTCTAGATTTAGATGGTAATGACATTTTTAATGTCTCTACTGTCAGTACATCTACGCTATTCATTGGTGATGACAATATTCTAGATTTGATTGATGGTGGTGCAGGACAAGCTGCTGAGGATGCTATTGCCGCAGCCGCTGCTGCTGCTATTTCTGCGTCTGCTGCTGCTTCTAGCGCTACACAGGCTGGAACGGCTATTGCTACAGCTCAGGCTGCTGCCGATGCTGCTGAGGACAGCGCTACAGCCGCCGCTGCTAGTGAAGCAGGTGCTGCTACAGCAGGAGCCACAGCAGGTGCTGCAGCCGCTACAAGCGCTGTTAATCTTTTACGTTCTGATCTTGCTGCTGATCCAGCAGGAGGCTCTTTCGGAGGAGATTTAGTAGCGTATAGGAAGCTGCCGGCAGGCGTGTCTGTTCCTTACACAGTCCAAGAGAAGCTTGACACAATTATCCAAGCGTCTGACTTTGGATTTAAAACTAGTAATACTGGAGCACAGAATCAGACAGCGTTGCAGAATGCTGTAGGGTTTGTGAACGCAGTTGGTGGTGGTACTATTGAAATTGCTGCTGGTGTATATAACATCACAGGGGCAGTTAATATTGCTGTACACAATTTAGGTATTCGTGGAGCCGGTATGGAGTCTACGATTATCAATCAGACCAACAACGACGTTACGTTCCATGCAGGAAGTGCTACGCAATACCAGAACTTTAGCGATTTCACTCTGAAGCATGCTGTAACTCAGACTGATAATGCGTTCTATTTCTTCTTCTCTAGAGCGTCCTTCTTTCAGCGTATCAAGGTTCAGAACCATGCTAATGGTTTTAACTTCTATGGGTTTGAGCAGATTGTCGTAAGGGACCTTCATGCTATTGCTCCTAGTAATGCAGGAGCTGGCATCATCTGTGGACATGCAGCTCCAGCTAGTACTAACACTGGCGCTAACATGTTGATGGAGGGTTGCTTCTTACGCGGTAATGATTATCTTGTTGGTGGTAATATTGTTGCAGGCACCTACGGCGTTCTCATCTATGATTGTGAAGCTGTGTGGATGTTTAATACAGACATTTCCAATATGGATCAGTCTAGTATGCAGTTCCTACCTGATTGGCGTACTGCCAACCACTATTTCGTTCAGAGCTTCTTTGATGGTACAAAGAATAATCATAACGTTACATTTGGTGGTGCAGGGGAAAAGCACAATATTACGTTTACAGGATGCTGGGTGTGTTCTGCTGGGCAAGCTACGTTCCCTTCATTAGGAGCTAGTAGATTTGGTAAGACCGGGTTTTACGTTTCTAATAATGGAACCTACCTAGATATTAATGTTAACGGAACGCGTTTCTTTAATAACTACGGAAGTGGTGTCTGGATTGAACATCCCAACCCTGATTTCAACTTCGTAGGTTGTTCGTTCTATTCTAATGGCGTAGATGCTCTTAGCGCCCCTTGGCGCCATGGTTTCTTCATTAGCCCTGCGTCCACTCAGAGTTTAGGTTTACAAATCAATTCTTCTAGATTTAGAGGAAATGGTGGAAACGCCTTACGTGCTGATGGAACAGCCAGAAGCAACATGTGCGTTGGTAACTTCTTCGAAGGAGGTGTTAGTAATGACCCCTCTGCTACTTACGCTACTTTTACAGGAAACGTGTAATGATTACGGAAACATTAACAAACCCTCCTGTTGGAGTTTCTACGGGAGTAGGTGTGGTTGCTACAAATATGTTTATTGCTACGCTCCCAACAGTTATTAATGTAATCATGGTGGTTTATTTGATTGTATTAGTAGCGCATAAGAGTTGGCAATTCTACCAAGAAGTGAAAGCTAAAAGGAATGGTAATTCCAGCAAATAAATGGCTATTAGGTGCCCTCCCGGCTGCTCTAGTTTCTGGAGCAACATTATGGGAAGGTACCCAATATTTCGCCTATTACGATATTGCTGGTGTTCCTACAGTGTGTCAAGGATATACTGGAAAGGGGATCGTATTTGGAAAGAAATACTCCCCTGAGGAATGCTTGGCATATCTAAAAACTGAATTAAAAGAACACTCTACTGGTGTTCTTAATTGTATTACTCAGCCATTAAAAGAACGTGAATATATTGGATTTACGTTAATGGCTTATAACGTTGGCGTTAACGGGTTCTGCGGAAGCAGGGCAGCTAAGCTGTTTAATCAAGGATACGCAGAGAAGGCTTGTTGGGCTATGTCTAACGGCCCAGATGGAAAACCTGTCTGGAGCTACGTTGGTCCTAAGTTTGTACAAGGCTTGTATAACAGACGTGTCTACGAACGCTCTATATGCCTCGGAGTGCCTTATGTTAAACCCACTTAACCCTTATCTATGGGT
>Ga0307408_100000521_pt1 | contig 33246 bp, 31 predicted proteins | sample 322Cmetagenome_FD_202116 | JGI IMG/M metagenome (GOLD analysis project Ga0307408, IMG submission 202116) | Maize rhizosphere microbial communities from greenhouse at UC Davis, California, United States - 322HYB-C-3 | ecosystem: Host-associated > Plants > Roots > Rhizosphere > Soil | place...
CAGGCGCCCAGGGTCGGGCTTTCCCAGTCATCCTCGACGAAACGCACGTCATTCTGTTTCAAGTCCAGGCCCAGCGCCGCCAGGGAACCCAGGTACAGGTCCAGGATATTTTCCGGCGCCGGCTTCAGCACCACCTGGTACTGGTAGTAGTGCTGCAGGCGGTTCGGGTTTTCGCCATAGCGGCCATCTTTCGGGCGGCGCGAGGGCTGCACATAGGCGGCGCGCCATGGCTCCGGGCCGATCGCGCGCAGGAAAGTGCCGGTGTGGAAGGTGCCGGCGCCGACTTCCATGTCATAGGGTTGCAGCAGGGCGCAGCCCTGCTTGTCCCAGTAGGATTGCAGCGTCAGGATAATCTGTTGAAAGGTAAGCATCGTGTTTAATCTTTGCGCTGGACGGTTGCGAGCGTTATTGAATCGCCAAAACGGCTAATTTTAGCGGGTTTAACAGGTTTTGCGGATGGGGCGGAAGGGATCAGGCCCCCGTTACGTGGTTTTTTGCGGATTTCCGGGCCTCGATCCTGCTCCACCACCAGGCCCCGCCCACTGCCAGCGCCGCCAGCAACAGGAACAGTTTGTTGGCCATGACGATGTACGGCGTGGCGCCGGCCATGCCCTGCACCGACGCTTTCAGCACGCCGGCCTGGTAATACGGCAGGCTGGCGGTGATGGCGCCGTGGCTGTCGATCATCACGGTGGCGCCGCTGTTGGTGGCGGCCAGCAGCGGGCGGCCGGTTTCCATGGAGCGCATCTGCGACATTTGCACGTGCTGCGGGATCGCGATCGATTCGCCATACCACGCCAGTTCCGACACGTTCAGCAGGATGGTGGCCGGGTTCGCATCGGCCGCCAGTTGGTCGGCGATTTCTTCGCCAAACACGTTTTCATAGCAAATATTGGGCAGGATGCGCTGCGACTTGACCTGGAACGGCGCCTGCACGGCCTTGCCCCGGGTCTGGTCGCCCAGCGGGATTTGCATCAGGTTGGTGAACCAGCGGAAGCCGGGCGGGATGAATTCGCCAAATGGCACCAGGTGGTGCTTGTCATAGCGGTAGGTCGGCAGGCCGGACTCCGGCGGGATGCCGATCACGCTGTTGGAATACTGTACCGGGCTGTCCATCAGCGGGATGCCGACCACCAGGTGGCTGCCGGAACGCTTGGCGAACTGGCCCAGGCCGGGCAGGTAATCGGGCGGCAACTGGTGCGGGAACAGCATGACGGCCGTTTCCGGCGTGGCGATCAGGTCCGCCGCTTCGCCGGTGATGGTGGAGTGGTAGCGGCGCAAGGTCGCTTCCGTGTACGAGGCGTCGAACTTTTGCAGCAGCGGCGTATTGCCCTGGATCAGGCGCACGGAAATCGGCTGGCCGGCCGGGTGGGTCCAGTCCACGCCGCGCAGCGCAAAGCCAATCACCAGGATGGCGGCGGCAGTGCCCAGCGCGGCCCAGCGCACGCGGTGCATGGCCAGCAGCAGGGCGCCCGCGCACAGGGCGGCCAGCCAGGACACGCCATACACGCCGATCACCGGCGCATAACCGCCCAGCGGCGACACATTGTGCGCATAACCGGAAGCCGCCCACGGGAAGCCGGTGAACAGCCAGCCGCGCACCCATTCAAACACCGCCCACAATACGGGCAGCACCAACAGGTTGGCGGCCGGCAGCGGCAGCGACCAGCGGCGGCGCAGCCACAGGGCACAATACATGGCCATGCCGGCATAGAGGCCCATGCCGGCGGCCAGCAAGGTGATCGAGGCGGCCGCCAGCGGCGCCGGCAGCCCGTTGAAGCGGTTCAGTGCGATATACAGCCAGTGGGTATTGGCCAGGCACCAGCCAAAGCCGAAGGCCCAGCCGACCAGCGCACCGGTCTTGATGGTGTCGGCGCGCAGCGCCTGGTAAAACAGCAGCGCCAGGCAAATGAATTGCAGCGGCCACCAGCCGAACGGCGCAAACGAGAACACGCTGGCCGCGCCGGCCAGTGCGGCGATGGCCATGCGGCTGCGGGTGGAGCGGGGGATGGAAATCTCGCCGGGAGCGGCGCGCCTGAAACGCATCAGTCCTGCTCGTCGATCGACGGCGGCAGTTTTTCGACCAGCAGCACGTGGATCTGGCGTGCATCGGCGCGCAAGACTTCAAAGCGCAGATTGTCGATGGCGAATTTGTCGCCCTTGTGGGGCATGCGAGCCAAGTGCTTGACGACGAAACCGCCGATGGTGTCGGCATCTTCATCGGACAGGCTGGTGTCGAGTTCATCGTTGAACTGTTCAATCTCGGTCAGCGCCTTGACGCGCCAGCGCGGGCCCTGGCGGCCTTCCTTGATCGACAGGATATTGTCTTCTTCCTCGTCGAAGTCGTATTCGTCTTCGATATCGCCGACGATCTGTTCCAGCACGTCTTCGATCGTGATCAGGCCGGCCACGCCCGAGTATTCATCGACCACGATGGCCATGTGATTGTGGTTGGCGCGGAAGTCGCGCAGCAAGACATTGAGGCGCTTCGATTCGGGAATGAACACGGCCGGGCGCAGCATGTCGCGCACGTCGAACGATTCTTCCGCGTAGTAGCGCAGTAAATCCTTGGCCAGCAGGATGCCGACCACTTTATCGCGCTCGCCTTCGATGGCGGGGAAGCGTGAGTGCGCCGTTTGCAGCACTTCCGGCATCCATTCGTCGATCGGCTTGGAGATGTCGATGACATCCATTTGCGAGCGGGGAATCATGATGTCGCGGGCCGACAAGTCCGATACCTGGAACACGCCTTCGATCATCGACAGCGCGTCGGCGTCGATCAGGTTGCGTTCGTGGGCATCGTGCAGGACTTCGAGCAGTTCCGCGCGGTTCTCGGGCTCGGGGGAGATCAGTGCAGTGAGTCGCTCAAACAGCGACCGGTGGGGTTTGGCGTCAGTCTTGACGCCACTAGAGTGCTCTTGCATGGCAGGCGGGTGCCGGTTGTTTCGAAGTGCTATAGCATACACTAAATGCCCCCGCCGGTCCGGAAATGGCATTTCCGCCAAGTATTGTCCTGGACTAGGCCGGCTGCTCCGCGTACGGATCCGCATACCCCAGTCCTTGCAGGATTTCCGTCTCGATCCCTTCCATTTCCTCCGCTTCCTCGTCATCGAGGTGGTCATACCCCTGCGCATGCAGCACGCCATGCACGATCAGGTGCGCGGTGTGTTCCTCGACCGATTTTTTTTGCTCGGCCGCTTCGCGCTGCAGCACGTCGGTGCACAGGATGATGTCGGCGCGGGTCGGTTCGTCGTCCGCGACGTCGTCTCCTTCGTTGTAGGCGAACGTCAGCACATTGGTGGCGTAATCCTTGCCCCGATATTCGCGGTTCAGGGCCTGGCCTTCTTCCGCATCGACGAAGCGGATCGTCAGTTCGGCCGGGGCGAACAGCGTCGCCTTGATCCACTTGCGGATCAGGGGGCGGGTGATGGATTCCTGCAGGCGGGTGTCGGCGTATTGCACCGACAACGTCAGTTTATTTTTTTCGGACATGTTTGAGGGCGGGTTTAACAGGATGCAGCAGGGGCGCGATTTCCGCGCTGGCATTGTGCGCGCTTTCATACGCGTCGACGATACGGGCCACCAAGGGGTGGCGCACCACGTCGGCGCTGGTGAATTGCGTGAACGCGATGCCGCGCACGTCGCGCAGCACGTGGGTCGCGTCGACCAGGCCGCTCTTGGTGTGCTTCGGCAAATCGATCTGGGTGGTGTCGCCGGTCACCACGGCCTTGCTGCCAAAGCCGATCCGGGTCAGGAACATCTTCATTTGTTCGACCGTGGTGTTTTGCGCCTCATCGAGGATGACGAAGGCATGGTTCAAGGTGCGGCCGCGCATGTACGCCAGCGGCGCGATCTCGATGACGCCTTTCTCGAACATTTTCTGGGTGCGGTCAAAGCCCAGCAAATCGTACAGCGCGTCATACAGCGGGCGCAGGTACGGGTCGACCTTTTGTGCCAGGTCGCCCGGCAGGAAGCCCAGGCGCTCGCCCGCTTCCACCGCCGGGCGTGTCAGGATGATGCGCTTGACGGCGTCGCGTTCCAGCGCATCGACGGCGCAAGCCACGGCCAGGTAGGTCTTGCCGGTGCCGGCAGGGCCCAGGCCAAAGGAAATGTCGTGGTCGAGGATGTTGCGCAGGTATTTGATCTGGTGCGGCGTGCGGCCGCGTAAATCGCTGCGGCGGGTTTTCAGCACCGGGCTGGTGATGTCCGGTTCGTTGAACGGCGGTTCCTCGTGGTTGGGTTCGAGCGGCGGCGCCAGGCCGGCGCGTTGTTCCACCAGCGCCAGCTGCACTTCTTCCACCGGCACGACTTTTTGCGCCACGGCGTAAAACTGTTCGAGGATTTGTACCGCGCGTTCGGCATTGGTGCCGCTGACGATGAACTTTTCACCACGGCGGAAAATCGTCACATCCAGCGCCGCGGAAATCTGGCGCAGGTTTTCATCCAGCGGGCCGCACAGGTGCGCCAGCCGTGCATTGTCGAGCGGCTCGGGGATGAAGTAATGCGGCTGTACGGGAGTCTTGGTTTTCAAAGGGACAAGGGGAGTGGGTTATACTGCGAAGCGTTAGTTTACCGTAACCGCGCGGCCACAGCGCCATGCAGGCGGCATTTAGGGATCATTTTCCCAGCCTGTTAATGTTCTGGCATTGCCTTTCGCGCAAGATGCCCTAGAGTCGAAATATCAAGGAGAGCGCCATGGCCGTCGGATCCGTTTCAGGCGTGGGCAGCAGCCCCGCACAACTCACCAGCGCGGTCAACGACCAGCGCGCCGAACAGGCGCGCCAGGCCCGCCTCGAGGAACAGCAACGCACCGACCGGGTGCAGGCGGATGCGACGCAGCAAGCGCAGCAAGCCGCTGAGGCGCAGCGGGCGGAACAGGCCCGCCAATCGCAGGAAGCCGATAATTCTCGTCAGCAACAGCAAGAATCGCTGCTGGCCAGCCAGACGCTCAGTCCGCTGGCCTCCCGCATCGGCCAGAATGTCAATACCACCGCCTGATTTCCGCTCCATCAGCGGCGCCGTGTTCCACCCGACGGCGCCGTCATTCCCCGGTAATAATTTCCTGCTGTCCTTTCGTGCGCCACGGAATATTCCCGTGTGTTGAAATGGCATTGTTGCTAAGAATTCTAGCGAATCGTTGATAACTCCCAACTTCCGCTAGTCGCGACTTGGCTGAACGGGCTGGAGTAAGCATAGTATTTGAATTGCAACACGCTCCAGAATCTCGACAACTCACTTAGACGAGGACTACCATGGGACACCACGCTTTAGCTTCCCAGGAAAGCTACAATCCAAACCATTTGCTGGACATGCTGTTAGGGAAAATGCAGCTGAAGAATGACGCGGCGCTGTCGCGCATGCTGGAAGTGGCGCCGCCGGTCATCAGTAAAATCCGCCATCACCGCTTGCCGGTCGGCGCTTCGCTGCTGATCCGCATGCATGAAGTCACGGGCATGAGCATCCGCGATTTGCGCGACTTGATGGGCGACCGCCGCACCAAATACCGCCTGTCCGATGCGCAGGGCCGTCCAAAACCAGAAGACCGTCCGCAGCAGGCGCAGCAGGAAACTGCGGACAGCGGCATGTCGCACTGAGCATGCCAAGCGATGCGCCGCGCTGGCAGAGCCGGTCCAGGGGGCCGGCTAGCGGCGGACACCTAGTCAACTCAGGCCAACCTGCATCGACCGACATCAGCTGAGCAGCACCAGCGCAATTTCTTCATACTGCAATTCGGTTTCACGGAACAGTTGTAAATACACTTCTTCATCCAGGCCCAACGCGGTCCAGGCCACGGTCGATACCGGTGGCACCAGGCCGTTCGGCATTTGCGCCAGGTCCAGTGCATGGGCGATCGCGTCCGCCACGTGAATAATGGCGGACAGGAATCCCGCCCCCTGGGCTTCCGGCGTATGGTGATGGGCAATTGCCAGTTTCATCGTGTCGGAAAAATTCCAGTGCCCGGCCAGCGCCATGCCGGCGTCCACGTGGTCTATCCCCAGCACCGCCCGTTCCGCCTCAATCATGTAGCAGTCGTGCTCGTCGCGGTACGCCACCGCCTTTTCATAGTCTTTCGGGAAGCAGGCGACCAGCACCAGGCGGCCGATGTCGTGCAGCAAGCCGGCCGTGAAGGCGTAATCCTGGTTGAAGCGCATTTGCCGCGCCAGCACGCGGGCACAGGCGGCGCTGGCAATCGAATGACGCCAGAAGGCCTTGTGGTCAAAGCCCTTGCATTGTTTTTCCGCGAAACAGCCGGTGACCGCCGCGGCGGTAATCAGGTTGCGCGTGGTCTGGAAACCCAGGAAGGTAATCGCTTGCTGGATGGTCGTGACTTTCACTTGCAAGCCATACAGCGAGGAATTGGCCAGCCGCAGTGTTTTCGCGGTCAACGCCTGGTCGTGCGAGACCTTCTTGGCCAGCACCGAAATATCCACGTCTTCCTGGTCTATGCTGTTGAGCAACTCCATCACCACGGCGGGCAATGACGGCAAGTCTTCCAGGTTGTTAACGATGTCGTCGTAATTCAGCATGGGTTCATTCTTCAACTGGCAGCGCGCCGAGGCGGTAATCCGTGACAAAGCGGCGCAACAGGGCGGTGGCCCAGTCCTGGTCGCTGTCCGGGTCATTTTTGCGGAACAGGTGATCGAGCCGTTCCAGGTGCCGCTCCTGGCTGGCGGCGACTTCTTCTTCCGTGGGTTCGGCCAGTACCGCAATGGGCAACATGGCAATGCCGTGGCGCGGCATCAGGGCAATCATGGCTTGCGTCAGGATCGTGCCTTGTGGCAACAACACATGGCCCTGCACGTCCAGTAATTCGTCGGACAAGACCATGCCCGGCTCCACCTGGGCCAGCGGCATGTGCTGGTAACTGGCTGTCATTGCGGTCTCCTCAGTCTTTGTCCGATCTTACCATCGGCTTTCGCCGTGTGTCTCGCGTGTATCTGCAATGCAAGGGCGTGGCGTTGCAGGGGCCCCGCACAGTGTTAAATCTTGCCAAGAAGCTAGGCTTACAGGTACATTGGGACCTTGCCATTAAATAGGCTCAGGGAGTCGTAATGTTTGGTATTCAGGGTAGGCTGACATTCCTGTTCGTCGTCATCGTGACGCTGGTCTTGGCGATCTCGGGAACGTACGCTCAGTACAGCCTCAGCCATGAACTGGAAACCAGCAACCTGCGCCTGCGCCAGGGTGTCCTGACCCGCCTGCAAACGAGCCTGCCGTCCGCGCTGTGGGACCTCGATAAAGCCAAAGTCGACAACATCGTTGCCGCGGAAATGTTGCCGCCGGAATTGGTGGCGATCCGTGTCTACGACACGTCGGTGGGTTTGTTTTCCGGCAAGTTGCGCAAGGAAAATGGCGCGATTGTCGCCATCGAACAGGACAGCCAGATTGGCGGCACGCCGGTGGTGGCCGACCTCGCGTACCGCGATGCGGGCGCGGCCGGCAATGCCCCGAAACCCGTGATCGTTGGCCGCGTGGTGGTCAATTTCAGCCGCGCGCAAATCGACGCCACCCTGGCGGCGGAAGTGCGCCGCAAAGTCATTGAAGTGTTGCTGCTGGACTTGATCCTGGTGGCGGCGCTGGCGCTCAGCCTGCGCATCGTATTTGATCCTCTGAAACAGTTGCGGGATGGTTTGCACGACCTGGCCACGCGCGGTTCCGATGAAGTGGGTGAATTGCCGGATAACCGCCGCGATGAATTGGGCGACGTGATCCGCGGCTTCAATGCGATCCAGCGGCGGGTGAAGGCCATCATTGCCCGCACCCGTGAAGCGGAAGACGAAGCGCGGCGCGCGGCGGCGGCCACCGCGAAAGCCATGGCGGATTTGCAGCGCACGCAGGAATCGCTGCTGCAGGCCGAACGCCTGGCCTCGCTGGGTAGCCTGGTGGCGGGGGTGGCGCATGAAATCAATACGCCGGTCGGCATTGCGCTGACGTCGGCGTCGATCCTGATGGAGGCCACGGAAAAAGTGCACAAGTCCGTGGCGGACGGGGCCATCAAGAAGTCCGATATCCTGAAGTACCTGGAAACCGCCGAGGAAAGCACGCGGCTGATCATGAACAATGCATACCGCGCCGCGCACCTGATCCACAGCTTCAAGCAAATCGCGGTGGACCAAGTCAGCGAAGCGCGGCGCCGGTTTGAATTGCGTGAATATATCGGCGAAGTGGTCTCCAGCCTGCAACCCAAGCTGAAAAAGACCCATATCCAGGTTGATATCGAATGCCCGCCCGATATCGTGCTCGACAGTTACCCGGGGGCGCTGGCGCAAGTCATTACCAACCTGACCCTGAACTGCGTCGAACATGCCTTCGATGCGGACACCGAAGGCCACATCGGTATCAATGTGAAAGCGGCGGGCGACTGGATTGAAATGCAGGTGGTCGACAATGGCAAGGGCATCCCGCCGGATATGCTGGACAAGGTGTTCGACCCGTTCGTCACCACGCGGCGTGGCCAGGGCGGTACCGGCCTGGGCTTGAATATCGTGTTCAATTTGATCGCCAAGCAATTTGCCGGCACCATTTCCGTCACCAGCGTGCTGGGCGAGGGCGCCAGTTTCGTGTTGCGCATTCCCCGCGTGACGCCGTCCGAGGGCGACCATCAAGAACCGCATGCGGATGCCCGCCTGCATGCCTGACCAGCGCCGCCGCCCAAGCGGCGCGCCGCATCCATGCCATCTGCCGCATACTTGCGGCTCGTAACATCAGGAGAACGGGTATGGGTACACGCAGACAGATTGCGTTGCTGCGAGGAATTAACGTGGGCCGCGCCAAGCGCGTGGCCATGGCGGACTTGCGGGCGCTACTGACTGGACTGGGGTTTACCGGCGTCAAGACGCTGCTCAATAGCGGCAATGTCGTGTATGACTGTCCCCAGGCGCGCACGGCCGGCGCCGCCACGGAAATCGAAGAAGCGCTGGTTTTAAAATTGGGCGTGGCGTCGCGGGTCACGGTACTGGACGCCGAGCAACTGGCGCACGTGGTGGAAGATAACAGCTTGCATGGCGTGGCCGGCGATCCGTCGCGCCTGCTGGTGGCGGTCCTGAACAATCCGGCGGACCGGGCTGTGCTGGCGCCGCTGGCCAACCAGCACTGGGAGCCGGAAGCGTTTGCGCTGGGCCGCTGGGCCGCCTACCTGTGGTGCGCGGACGGTGTGCTGGCCAGCCGCGTGGCGGCCGCCATGGGCAAATTGCTGGGCGATGGGGTGACCACCCGCAACTGGAGCACCATCAGCAAGCTGTATGCGATTGCCTGTGAACCTGCCCAACCCGCATAAACTTGTCTCAACCTGATCATTTACGGAGCCTGCCATGCCTGTAGTCACTGGAGAATTTGACGTCACGATGGCGCCGGAACGGATGTCGGTCGGCGCGTCCGGCTTCGGCCTGGGCCGCATGGTGCTGGACAAGCGCTACCATGGCGCGCTGGCGGCCAGCGGCAATGGCGAAATGCTGAGCTTTATGGGATCGCGCCCGAACTCGGCCGGCTATGTCGCGATGGAGCGGGTCGAGGGGGTGCTGGATGGCCTGAAAGGCGGCTTTACGCTGCAGCACAACGGCATCATGGACCGTGGCACGCCCAGCCTCAGCGTGCTGGTGGTGCCGGATTCCGGTAGCGGCGACTTGACCGGGCTCAGTGGTAAACTGGACATACGCATAGCGGACGGCAAGCACTATTACACGTTTGACTATGTGCTGGCGCCGATTGCCTAGCGCGACGGGTGCGCGCTACAATGACGCATTATTTAATTGCTATGTGGCAACTGCCAACCCATGAATAACGATCTCCTCAAAGGCGTACTGATCCTCGTTGGACTGTTCCTGGCTGTCACGGTCGGCAGCATCGCGCTGACCGACAATGGCTGGCAAAAGGTCGGCTGCGCGGGCCGGGCCATCACCAGCGGCGTGGCGCTCAGTAATGTCTCCCGCGTGTGCGGGTTTTAAAAGCAGGCGGCAAACGCCGTGCGTGCCGGGTGGTGCAGCACATCGCTGCGCCATACCAGCAGGGTTTGCACGCGGGCGATGTGATCCGGCAACGGATGCATGGCCACCGTGCCACGGTAGTCGCGTAACTGCATGATTTCCCTGGGCATCACGGCGACGCCCATGCCGGCCGCCACACAGCCGATGATCGCTTCGAAGGTGCCGAATTCCGAGACCCGCGCCAGCGGCACATTGTTTTCCGCAAACCACGTTTCCAGCCGCCGCCGGTAAGCGCATCCGGAGCGGAACGCCAGCATGGCGCGCCGCGCCACGTCCTGCGGCGACGCCACGGGCGGGTGGGCATGGCCCGTCAACAGCACCAGTTCTTCTTCAAACACCACCTGCCGCGCCAGTTCCTCGCGCTCGACGGGCGCGGCCACCAGCGCCACATCGAGTTTATGGTTCAGCACGCTCTGGATCAGGGGATCGGTGGGGGCCGTGTCCAGTTGCAAGTCCACGTCCGGATAGGCGCCATGGAAGGCCGCCAATACGGTCGGCAGCCGCGCGGCCGCCGTGGTTTCCATCGCGCCGATGCGCAGCACCCCGGCCGGCCGGCCCGTGCTGGCCACGGCGGCCTGCGCTTCTTCCGCCAGTTGCAGCAAACGGTCCGCATAAGAGAGCAGGCGCTCACCCTCGGCGGTGATCAGCATGCGCCGCCCGGCACGGTGGAACAGCGCCACGCCGAGGCCGTCTTCGAGCTGGCCCAGCCGCGCCGAGACGTTTGATTGCACCCGGTGCAGCCGCGCGGCGGCTTGCGTCACACTGCCTTCTTCCGCCACGGCCTTAAAAATCCGCAATGCCGACAAATCCATATCGTTCTCGCTTTGAGATGATTTTGATCAGTATTATTCATTTTTTGGGATAGGTAAAGGCAGCTACAGTGACAGCATGCATACCACACACACTTCCCCTTCGCCGTCACCGCCGCCGTCACCGCTGATATTGCTGGCATGCAGCTTTGCCTTCGTCATCGTCCAGCTCGACGTCACCATCGTCAATGTCGCGTTGCCGCACATTGCCGCCGAACTCGATGCGCGGGTGGCGCAACTGCAGTGGGTGGTCGACGCGTATACCCTGGGCTTTGCCGTGTTCCTGCTGTCGGCCGGCGTGCTGGGTGACATGTCCGGTTCGCGCCGTGTCTTCCTGGGCGGCTTCGCCGTGTTTACCCTGGCGTCGCTGGCGTGCGCGCTGGCGCCCGGCGCCACGGCATTGAACCTGGCCCGCGCGGTGCAGGGCGTGGGCGCCGCCTTGCTGGTGCCCAGCTCGCTGGCGATCCTGAACGCCGCCTACGGCCATGACAAGGCCCTGCTGGCCCGGGCGGTGGGTTGGTGGACGGCGGCCGGCGGCGTCTCGATCGCGGCTGGCCCGGTGCTGGGCGCGGCCCTGCTGGAACTGGCGGGCTGGCGCAGCATCTTCTGGGTCAACGTACCGCTGTGTCTCGCGGGGTTCTGGCTGACCGTGCGCCGCGTGGCCGATGGCGCCGGCAAGGACCCGCGGCGCGCTTTCGACTGGCCGGGCCAGTTGCTGGCCATCGTTGCACTGACCGCCTTTGTCGGCGCCGTGATCGAAGTGCATGCGCTGGGCCTGCGGCATCCCGTGGTGCTGGGCGGTTTCGTGCTGGCGGGTGCCGCCGGCGTGCTGTTTGTGCTGGCGGAGGCGCGCAGTGGCGCGCCCATGCTGCCACTGTCGCTGTTTGCCAGCGGCGCGTTTTGCCGCGCGGTGGTGTTCGGCGTGCTGGTGAACTTTGCGTATTACGGCGTGGTGTTTATCTTCAGCCTGTACCTGCAGCAATTGCGCGGCATGACGGCGATGCGGGCCGGGCTGGTGTTCCTGCCGCTGACCGGCACTTTTATCGTGTCGAACCTGGCCAGCGGCAAGGTGGTGGCGCGCTACGGCACCCGCGTACCGATGATCGCCGGCGCGCTGATTGCCGCCGCCGGCTATGCCTGGCTGGCGCTGGCCGGCGTGTCGGCGGAGGCGCCGGTGGCGGCCATGCTGCCCGGGCTGGTGCTGATCCCGGCCGGCATGGGATTGGCGGTGCCGCCCATGACGACGTCGGTCTTGTCGGCGGTGGACGCGCGCATGGCGGGCACCGCGTCGGGCGTGTTGAATGCGGCGCGCCAGGCAGGCGGCGCGCTGGGAGTGGCGGTATATGGCGCGCTGGCGGCGTCGCCGGTGGCGCTGGACGCCATCGCCGGCACGCGCCATGCCGTGCTGGTGTCCGCCGCGTTGCTGCTGGTTGCCGCCGCGCTGGCGGCGGGCCCGGCGGCGTTGACGGCACTGGTGGCGGCGCTGCGCGCGGCGCGCCAGTCATAAAGCAGGAAGGGCGGATTCCGGCATACGTCAGTTGACGTATGTGCAGCGCAGCATGGCGTGGTTAATCTCGTGTCTACATCACCACCACACGAGAGAGGCCCGGAATGAAGGCAACACCGTTATCCCCAGCGTTCCTGCTGCTGTCCGCGCTGGCCGCAGCGCCATACTCCGCGCAGGCGGGCGCCACCATCCCGTTCGGCAATGGCCAGTCGGTCAGCGTCGGCTTTGGCATGCGCGCCAGCTATACCAGCATGGAAGATGCGGCGCCGAACGGCACGTCGCGTTCGAATGACTTCAACCTGGACAGCGCCCGCCTGTTCTTCGGCGCCAAGCTGAACCAGCAGGTCGGCGGCATGCTCAATACCGAATGGGATGGCGACCAGGTGCGCGTGCTGGACGCCGCCGGCCAATTCGCCATTTCACCGGAACTCAACATCTGGGCCGGCCGCCTGCTGTCGCCCAGCGACCGCGCCAACATGGCCGGTCCCTATTATTCGCTGGGCGGCGGCTACTGGGCCGGCGTGGCGTCGCGCTATGGCTATAACGGCGGCATCTTCCGGGGCCGCGACGATGGCGTGGTGGCGTGGGGCAATGCCGCCGATGGCAAGCTCGGTTATTCGTTCGGCGCCTTCGAAGGCCACACGTTCGGCATCGGTGCGCTGACGCAAAACCAGGCCAAGGCGGCCGGCGTCAAAGCCTCGGACAGCCTGATGTATGCGGGCCGGGTGCAATACGATTTCTGGGATGCGGAACCCGGCTATTACGGCACCGGCAATTACCTCGGCGCGAAAGACATCCTGGCGATCGGCTTCGCCGCGCGCCAGCAGTCGAAAGGCGTGCTGACCACGGCCGGCACCGGCGACTACATGTCGTGGAACGTCGACTTCCTGCTGGAAAAGCGGGTGCCGGGCGGCGCCTTCTCGGTGGAAGCCGCGTACTACGACTACGACACCGATGGCGTCATCAAGTCCGAACAGGGCAAGGCCTATTCGGCCGGCGCCGCCTACCTGTTCGCGGCCGGCGCCGGCAAGCTGCAACCGTTCGTGCGCTTCCAGAAATTCTCGCCCGATACCAACATCGACACGCGCCAGGCCGACGCCGGGCTGCACTACCTCATCGATGGCTACAACGCCCAGCTGACCGCCCTGTATCGCCGCACCCGGGCCACCAGCGCGCCAGGCCTGTCGGCATTCGCCGTTGCGCTGCAACTGCAGTACTAACCCCACTTTCGAATCCTGAGGAGAGACACCATGCAAGCACGCCGTACCTTCGTTACCCGCATTGCCGCCGCTGCCGCCCTGCTGGCGGCCGGACTGCCCGCCTACGCCGCCGATACCATCAAGGTCGGCATCCTGCACTCGCTGTCGGGCACCATGGCGATTTCCGAAACGTCGCTCAAAGACGTGGCCCTGATGACCATCGATGAAATCAATGCCAAGGGCGGGGTCCTGGGCAAAAAGCTGGAGCCGGTGGTGGTCGACCCGGCCTCGAACTGGCCGCTGTTCGCGGAAAAAGCGCGCCAGCTGGTGGCCAACGACAAGGTCGCCGCCGTCTTCGGCTGCTGGACCTCGGTGTCGCGCAAGTCGGTGCTGCCGGTGTTCAAGGAATTGAATGGCCTGCTGTTCTACCCGGTCCAGTATGAAGGCGAGGAACTGGAAAAGAACGTGTTTTATACGGGCGCCGCGCCGAACCAGCAAGCGATTCCCGCCGTGGAATACCTGATGAGCAAGGAGGGCGGCGGCGCCAGGCGCTTCGTGTTGCTGGGCACGGATTATGTGTACCCGCGCACCACCAATAAAATCCTGCGCGCCTACCTGAAAAGCAAGGGGGTGAAAGACAGCGACATCGATGAAGCGTACACGCCGTTCGGCCATGCCGATTACCAGACCATCGTCGCCAACATCAAGAAATTCGCGGCGGGCGGCAAGACCGCGGTGATTTCCACCATCAATGGCGACTCCAACGTGCCGTTCTACAAAGAGCTGGGCAATGCCGGCCTGAAGGCCACCGACGTGCCGGTGGTGGCGTTCTCAGTGGGCGAAGAGGAATTGCGCGGCGTTGACACCAAGCCGCTGGTGGGGCACCTGGCGGCGTGGAATTACTTCCAGTCCGTGAAGAATCCGGCCAACGTGGAATTCATCAAGAAATGGAAGGCCTACGCCGCCGCGAAAAAACTGCCGAACGCCGCCAGCGCCGTCACCAACGATCCGATGGAAGCGACCTATGTCGGTATCCACATGTGGGCGCAGGCGGTGGAAAAAGCCAAATCCACCGATACCGACAAGGTGATCGCCGCGATGGGCGGCCAGTCGTTCCAGTCGCCATCGGGCTTTACCCTGACCATGGACGCCACCAACCACCATTTGCACAAACCGGTGATGATCGGCGAGATCAAGGGCGACGGCCAGTTCAACGTGGTATGGAAAACCAAGCAGCCGCTGCGCGCGCAGCCATGGAGCCCTTACATCAAGGGTAACGAAGGCAAGCAAAGCATGTGACCCCGGGGAGAGCACTGATGAAATCCTGGCGCTACCTGCTGTGCGGTGCCGCGCTGGTCCTGCAAGGCGGCGCAGGGCCGGTGGCGCATGCCGCGATCGCCCCCGCCGCCTTGCAGGCACTGGCGGGCGACGATCCCGATGCACGCATGCAAGCCGTGTCCGACATTGCGGCGCAAGCCGATGGCGACGCGGCCCGCGTGCTGCGGGCACTGAAAAATGACACCCTGTATGCCACGCCCGATGGCAAGGTCTACATCGTAGATGGCCCGTCCATCCTGGACGCGGCCACCGGCAAACCGCCCGTGATGCCGGACGCAAAGCCGGGTGCCACCTTGGCCGCTGCCTCGGCCGTAATGCCGGCCGGGCTGGATGGCATTGTTGTCAACAACCGGTTGCGCGGCGCGGTCGATGCCGCGCTCTCAGGCCTGGCGCTGCTGTCGCCGCGGCGCGCCGAACGGCTGGCCGCCGCGCGTGCCTTGCAGGGCAGCGAGCCGGACGCCGGGCAAACCATCTTGCTGCGCAAGGCGGCCGGGGTGGAAACCGATGCGGAAATCGGCGCGCTGCTGCGCCAGTTGCTGGCCATGGCGGACTTGCGCGCGCCGGACGCCGCCACCCGCAAGCAGGCCGTCGCGGCGCTGGCGGGCAGCGTGGACCCGCAAGCGCGGCGCATGTTGCAGGCCATGCTGGCGCGTAGCGCCGGGAGCACGCCAGGGCATGCGCCGGACGGTGCCGCCGGCGCGGTCGATGCGGCCGGCGGCGCCCACGGCGAACCCGATCCCGGCGTGCGCGCCGCCGCCCGGGCCGCGCTGGACGCCATCAATGCCCGCGCCGCGCGCACGGAATGGATCGGCAACCTGTTTTATGGCGTCTCGCTGGGCAGCGTGCTGTTGCTGGCGGCGCTGGGCCTGGCCATCACGTTCGGCCTGATGGGCATCATCAATATGGCGCATGGCGAGTTGCTGATGATCGGCGCGTACACCACGTATGGCTGCCAGTCGCTGTTCCGCCACTATTGGCCGGGCGCGCTGGACTGGTACCTGGCGGCCGCGCTGCCGGCATCGTTCCTGGTGGCAGCAACGGCCGGCATGGCGCTGGAGCGCACGGTGATCCGCTGGCTGTATGGCCGTCCGCTGGAAACCCTGCTGGCCACCTGGGGCATCAGCCTGATGCTGATGCAGCTGGTGCGCACCCTGTTTGGCGCGCAAAACGTGGAAGTGGCCAATCCGGCCTGGATGTCGGGCGGCGTCACCGTGCTGGGCACGCTGGTGCTGCCGTATAACCGCATCGCCATCATCGGCTTTGCCTTCCTGGTGGTGGGCGCGGTCTGGCTGGTGCTGACCCATACGCGGCTGGGCCTGTTCGTGCGCGCCGTGATGCAAAACCGCCGCATGGCCGATTGCGTCGGCGTGCCGACCGGCCGCATCGACATGATGACGTTCGGCCTCGGTTCCGGCATCGCCGGCCTGGGCGGCGCCGCGCTGTCCCAGCTGGGCAATGTGGGGCCGGACCTGGGCCAGGCCTACATCATTGATTCCTTCATGGTGGTGGTGCTGGGCGGCGTCGGCCAGCTGGCCGGCACCGTGATCGCCGCGCTGGGCCTGGGAGAAGCCAACAAGCTGCTGGAGCCGCTGGCCGGCGCCGTGCTGGCCAAGATCGCCATCCTGGTGTTCATCATCGTGTTTATCCAGCGCCGTCCGCAAGGCTTGTTTGCGCTGAAGGGGAGGAGTGTCGAATGAGCAGCAACGTGATGTTTTCCCGGCCCGCGTGGATCGCCGTGGTGCTGGTGGCGGCGCTGGCCGCGCTGTTGCCGGTGCTGCACCTGGCCTTCCCGCCCGGCCACGCGCTGCACGTGTCGGCCTATGCCATGGGCCTGGCCGGCAAGTTCATGTGCTACGCGCTGGCCGCGCTGGCGCTGGACCTGGTGTGGGGCTATACCGGCATCCTGTCGCTGGGCCATGGCCTGTTCTTCGCGCTGGGGGCCTATGCGCACGGCATGTACCTGATGCGCGCGATCGGCCGCGACGGCGTGTACCAGAGCGATTTGCCGGACTTCATGGTGTTCCTCGACTGGAGCGCCTATCCCTGGTACTGGGCCGGCACGGACAGCTTCTGGTATTGCCTTGCGCTGGCGGTCTTGGCGCCCGGCGTGCTGGCGTTCGTGTTCGGCTATTTCGCGTTCCGTTCGCGCATCAAGGGCGTGTACTTTTCCATCATCACGCAGGCCATGACGTATGCCTTCATGCTGCTGTTCTTCCGCAACGACACCGGCTTTGGCGGCAACAACGGCTTCACGGATTTCAAGCGCATCCTCGGCCACAGCGTGACGGCGCCGGAAACCCGCGCCGTGCTGTACCTGGCGACCCTGGCGTGCCTGGTCGGTGCGCTGCTGCTGTGCCGCTGGATCGCCGCGTCCAAGCTGGGCCGCGTGCTGCAGGCGGTGCGTGACGCGGAATCGCGGCTGATGTTCATCGGCTACGACCCGCTGCGTTTTAAATTGTTCGTGTGGACCTTGTCCGCCATGCTGTGCGGCGTGGCCGGCGCGCTATACGTGCCGCAGGTCGGGATCGTCAATCCCTCGGAAATGTCGCCCGCCAATTCGATTGAAATCGTGATCTGGGCCGCGGTTGGCGGGCGCGGCACGCTGGTCGGGCCGATCCTGGGCGCGTTCACCGTGAATGGCTTGAAAAGCTGGTTTACCGCGGCCTTCCCGGACCTGTGGCTGTTTGCCCTGGGCCTGCTGTTCATCCTGGTGACGCTGTTCATGCAAAAGGGCCTATTGGGCCTGCTCAAGCGCCGGCCTGCCGCGCCGGCCGCGCCGGACAGCCCGGCATCCCCGGCATCCCCGGCATCGGCCGAAGGCGCCGCCAAATCTGAAAAGGAGGCCGCATGAACAGCGTCGTCAAACGCGCAGGGCTCGATACCGCGCACGGCGTGATCCTGTACCTGGACGATGTCACGGTGTCGTTCGACGGCTTCCGCGCGCTCAACAAGTTGAGCCTGGAAATCGAAGTGGGCGAGCTGCGCTGCATCATCGGCCCGAATGGCGCCGGCAAGACCACGATGATGGATGTCATCACCGGCAGAACGCGGCCCACCTCGGGCAGCGCGTATTTCGGCCAGACCATGGACTTGGCGCGCATGAGCGAGCCGGACATCGCCGGCGCCGGCATCGGCCGCAAATTCCAGCGCCCCACGGTGTTCGAGCAGCACACCGTGTTCGACAACCTGGAACTGGCGATCCGCATGGACAAGGGCGTGCGCCGCACCCTGTTTGCGCGGCTCGATTCCGCGCAGCGTGACCGCATCGCCGAGGTGCTGCGGCTGGTGCGCCTGCAGGGCCAGGAAAACCGCCTGGCCGGGCTGCTGTCGCATGGGCAAAAGCAATGGCTGGAAATCGGCATGCTGCTGATGCAGGAGCCGCAATTGCTGCTGCTCGACGAACCGGTGGCGGGCATGTCCGATGCGGAAACCGCGCGCACGGCGGAATTGCTCAACGAATTGCGCGGCAAGCATTCGATCGTCGTGGTCGAACACGACATGGGCTTTGTTGCCGAGATTGCGCAGCAGGGCAAGGTGACGGTGCTGCATGAGGGAGCGGTGCTGGCGCAGGGCCGCATGGACCAGGTGCAGGCCGACGAGCGCGTGATTGAAGTGTACCTGGGGCGATAGGAGCGGGGTTATGCTGCAAGTGGAACAAATCAACCAATATTACGGCGCGGCCCATACCTTGCGCGGCGTGTCGCTGTCGGTGCCGCAGGGCCAGTGCGTGGCGCTGCTGGGGCGCAATGGCGTGGGCAAGACCACCTTGCTGAAATGCCTGATGGGCGTGCTGCCGGTGGCGCGCGGCAAGGTGGCGTTCGATGGGCGCGACATCACGCGCTGGCAGCCGCACCAGCGCGCCGCCGCCGGGATCGCCTATGTACCGCAGGGACGGGAAATCTTTGCCCGGCTGACGGTCGAGGAAAACCTGCGCATGGGCATGGCGGTGCTGCCGCGCCGGGAAGCGCAATCGATCCGCGCCGATGTCTTTGAACTGTTCCCGGTGCTGAACGACATGCTGCACCGGCGCGGCGGCGACTTGTCGGGCGGGCAGCAGCAACAGCTGGCGATTGCCCGCGCCTTGCTGGCCAGGCCGCGCCTGATCATTTTCGACGAACCCACCGAAGGCATCCAGCCGTCCATCATCAAGGATATCGGGCGCGTGATCCGCCTGCTGCGCGAACGCGGCGACATCGGCATCCTGCTGTGCGAACAGTATTTTGACTTCGCGCGCGAACTGGCGGACCGGTTTGTCGTGCTGTCGCGCGGCGAAGTGGTGGCCGAGGGCGCGCAGGCCGAGATGGACGGCGAGCACGTGCGGCGGCATTTGGCGGTGTAGCCGCCGGTGTTACCGGGCCGGCGCGGCTTCCGCCATGCCGCCGCGCAGCCGCTGCATGGCCAGCGCGGCGGCGGCGGTGCGGGTTTCCACGCCGAGCTTTGCAAACACATGTTCCAGGTGCTTGTTGACGGTGCGCGGGCTGGTGCCGAGGATGTCGCCGATATCGCGGTTGGTCTTGCCCTTGGCCAGCCAGTGCAGCACTTCCGCTTCGCGCAAGGTCAGCTTGCACAGCGCCATCAGCGCCTGCACTTGCGCCGCATCCGATTCTTCCCGCAACACCACCATCCACTGTTCGCCGTCGCTGCTCTCGGTGGCGCTGAAGACCAGCCGCGCCTGGCCCCGCTGCACGGTCAGCGGCGCATGTTCGCGCCTGGCGCGCTGCGCGGCGATCGCGGCGGACAGCCATTGCGCCAGCACGGGCGGGGTTTCCGGCACGCCCGGGCCGTCCAGGTCGAAGTAGCGCTGCAGCCACTGGCGCGCCAGCGGCGTTTGCCAGACGATGCGGCCGTCGTGCGGTGTCACCGCCAGCGCCGCGTTGCCAAAGGAGTCCAGCGCGCTGCGCGCCTGGCGCATCAGGGCCGAGGTCTGCAAGTGCGCGCCGATGCGCGCCAGCACTTCGCTTTGCCGCACCGGCTTGGTCACATAATCGGTGCCGCCGGCGGCAAAGGCGGCCAGCACATGCTCGGTTTCCGTCAGCCCCGTCATGAACAGGATGGGGATGTGGCGCGTGGCGATGCCGGCGCGCAGGCGGCGGCACACTTCAAAGCCATCCATGCCGGGCATGACGGCGTCCAGCAGGATGATGTCCGGCGCCATGTCGTTGGCGCGCGCCACGGCGGCGGCGCCATGGTTGGCGACCAGCACGGTATAGCCGGATTCGTCCAGCGCGTCGTGCAGCACGGCCAGGTTTTCCGGCACGTCGTCGACGATCAGCACCACGTGGCTGTGGCGGTGGGCCGGGGCCAACGGTATCGGTTCGACATTCATGATGGTTCTCCTTGATGCAGCAATTGCGCCATGGCGTCGAGCCGGAAGCCGGCCGCGTGGCCGCGCATGGCGTCTATAAAGGGCGCATAGCCGGGGTCCAGCGTGGCCAGGTGGTCGAGCTGGCGCACGATGCCGCGCATATAGCCGGCGGCCACTTGCTGGCGCAGCGCGTGCAAGTGGGCGGCGGGCGGGAGGGCCGGCGCGGGGGGCGCCGCCCCCTCCACCGTCCACTGCAACCGCAGCCGCCGTCCTATCCAGTCCAGCAATTCCGCCACATTGACCGGCTTGACGAAGAAATCGTCGGCGGGAATCCCGGCCGGGTTGTCCAGCCCCTTGTCGTAGGCATTGGCCGAGACGATGGCGATCGGCGCCGCCGCGCCATGCAGTTCGCGCAGCAGACGGCTGGTTTCCCAGCCATCCATGTCCGGCATGGCCAGGTCCATCAACACCAGGTCCGGGCGGCTGGCCGCGTACTGGCGCAGGCATTCCGGTCCGGACACCGCCTGTTCCACCGTAAAGCCCAGCGGCGCCAGGATGTGCACCAGCAATTCGCGGTCGACCTGTTCATTGTCGACCACCAGCACCGTGCGGCGCGCCCCGAGGTAGCCGGTGCGCGCCGGTTCCGGCGGCGTGGCGTGCGCTTCCTCGTGGATGCGGGGCAGCATCAGCCGCACCTGGAACGTGGCGCCCGCGCCCGGTGTGCTGGCGAGCGTCAGTTCGCCACCCATCAATTGCACCAGCATCTTGCTGATCGGCAGTCCCAGGCCGGTGCCGGCGGCGGCGCCGTTGTCGCTGGCGCTGCCGCGTGAAAACGGTTCGAAGATGCGCTCGGCTTCCTCCGGCAAGATGCCCGGCCCGCTGTCCGTCACTTCGAAGATCGCCATGTCGCACGCATAGCGCAGCCGGAACACGATGCCGCCATGCTGGGTGAATTTCACGGCATTGCCGAGGATATTGATGAGGATCTGGCTCAGCCGCTTGCGGTCGGCCCGCACCAGCGCCGGCATGTCCGCCGGCGCTTCATAATGGAAGGTCAACCCTTTGCTGGCGGCCTGCTGCTCGAACATGCGCACGATCTGGTGGATGAAGGCCGGAAAAGGCAGCGGGCGGACATCGAACCCCAGCTTGCCGCCTTCGATGCGGGCGATATCGAGCGTGCCTTCGATCAGTGACAGCAAATGCTCGCCGCTGCCGCGGATCACGCGGATGGCCTGGCGCCGGTGTTCGGGAATGGCGGCATCGCCGTCCAGCAGCTGGGCATAGCCGAGGATGCTGTTGAGCGGCGTGCGGATTTCATGGCTGATGCCGGCGATATAGCGGCTCTTGGCCTGGTTGGCTTGCTCGGCCTGTTTCTTGGCTTGCTGCAGTTGCGCATCGGTGCGGCTGTGCAGTTCGATTTCGCGCATCAGCAAGCCGGTCTGGCGGTTGGACTCTTCCTGCGCCACGCGCCGGCTTTCGCTGGTCAGCACCAGCCACCACGCGACGATGCCGCTGACCAGCGCCAGCGCGCCGAGTATCTTGATGAACGCCAGCCGCAATTGCGGCAACAGCGCCGGCGCGGAGGCGCGCAACACCCCTTCCTCATGCAGGTACACCAGCCCCAGCACGCCGGCCAGGAACAGCACGGTGATAATCATCAGCAACAGGTAATGTCCCAGCCCGCTGGTGATATAGCGCCAGGCCGAGCGCGGCAGCAACGCTTTCATGGCGCCTTCCCATTGCGCGGAAAAGCGCGCGTGCGGCTTGCAGCTGTCGTTGCAGCGCGCGTCGAGGCAGCAGCACAGGGAGCAGATCGGCCCCTGGTACGCGGGGCAGTGCGCCATGTCTTCGCCTTCGTATTCCTTTTCGCAAATGCTGCAGGTTTGTTCGCTCCGGGTGGCCGGCGCCGGACGCGCCAGGTAATAGCGGCCACCGGTGGCCCAGGCGATCAATGGCGCGCTGACGAACGCGGTGGCCAGCGCGATAAAAGCGGACAAGGCTTGCGCGTGTTGGCCGAACAAGCCGCTGTGCGCGGCCAGCGACAGGGTGGACGCCAGCGCCATCGCCCCCACGCCGACCGGATTGATGTCGTACAGGTAGGCGCGGCGGAATTCGATGCCTTTCGGGCTCAGGCCCAGCGGCTTGTTGATGACCAGGTCCGCCACCACGGCGGCGATCCATGACAGCGCGATATTGGCATACAGGCCCAGCACCTGGTCGAGCGCCTGGAACACGTCGAGCTCCATCAGCAGCACGGCGATCAGCGCATTGAACACGGCCCACACCACGCGGCCCGGATGGCTGTGGGTCAGGCGCGCAAAGAAATTCGACCAGGCCAGCGAACCGGCATAGGCATTGGTCATGTTGATCTTGATTTGCGAGATCACCACGAACACCGTGGTGGCCAGCACGGCCAGTCCGCCCTGGCTGAACACCAGGCCAAAGCCGGCCAGGTACATCTGGTTCGGGTTGGCGGCCTGCGCCAGCGCCACGCCGTGGTCGATCGCCAGCAGCGCCAGCAGCGCGCCGCCCAGCATCTTCGCGATCCCCAGCACGATCCAGCCGGGACCGGCCGCCAGCACGCCGGCATGCCATTGCCAGCGGTTGCGCGCGGTCTGGCGCGGCATGAAGCGCAGGAAGTCGACCTGCTCGCCGATTTGCGTCACCAGCGCCACGCCCACCGCGCTGGCCGCGCCGAACCGCAGCAGATCGAACTGGCCATTGCCGGGCGAGGCGCCGGCAAACGCCGCCATTTGCGCGGGCAAGTCCGGCCGCTGGACCAGGATGGCGATAAACGGCAGCACTTGCAGCACCAGCCAGACCGGCTGCGTGATCATCTGGATGCGGCTGATCAGGGTGACGCCGTGCGTCACCAGCGGAATCACCACCAGCGCGCTGGCCAGGTAGCCCAGCCACAGCGGCAAGCCGCAATACAGTTCCAGCGCATACGCCATGATGGCCGCTTCCAGCGCAAACAGGATGAACGTGAAGGACGCGTAGACGAACGAGGAAATGGTCGAGCCGATATAGCCGAAGCCGGCGCCGCGCGTCAGCAAGTCCATGTCGAGGCCGTGGCGCGCCGCGTAATAACTGATCGGCAGTCCGGTCAGGAAAATCACCAGGCCGACGGCGAGGATGGCCCAGAAGGCGTTGACGAAACCATACTGGATCGCGATGGTGCCGCCGATGGCTTCCAGCACCAGGAAGGAAATCGCGCCCAGCGCCGTGTTGGCGACACGGAACACCGGCCATTTGCGGAACGAGCGCGGCGTATAGCGCAGCGCGTAGTCTTCCATGGTTTCACTGGCGACCCACGTGTTGTAGTCGCGCCGGATCTTGACGATGTGCTGCGGCGGCTCGGCGGTGGAGGGCGGTGGGCGGGTCATGCCCTTTTTGAAAGCAATATTTACGCCAATGCGGCATACTAATGCCGGACCCGCATGATGAGCGGGCGCTGACGGGAATCCCTATGAATCCGCTGTATCCTTGCAAACCGCTGGCGGCCATGGCGGCGCTGGCCATGCTGGCGCTGTCCGGCTGTGCCGGTAACCGCCCTGCCGCCGAGACCGGCAATCCCCAGGTGCTGCTGCTGGGGGAAGTGCACGACAACGCCGCTGGCCACAAGCTGCGCTATGAGCAATTGCGCCAGCGCGTGGAGGCTGGCTGGCGTCCCGCCATCGCCATGGAACAGTTCGACCGCGAACACCAGGCCTTGCTGAACAAGGCGCAAAAGGATTGCCGCGATGCGCAGTGCGTGATCCTGGTGATGCAATCGCCGCGCTGGGACTGGCAGCAATATAAACCCCTGATCGACATGGCGCTGCGTTACCAGTTGCCGCTGATTGCCGCCAACCTGTCGCGCGCCGATGCCTCGAAGGTGGTGCGTGACGGCGTGGCGTCGTCATTCGATGCGGACACCGTCGCCGCTTACAAGCTCAAGGACGCGCTGCCGGCCGACATCGTGCAGGGGCAGCGCAAGGAAATCGTGACTGGCCATTGCGGCATGTTGCCCGATGAAATGGTGCCGGGCATGGTCAACGCGCAGATTGCGCGCGATATCTGGATGGCCAAGCTGGTGCGCGCGCAGCAGCCGCGCGACGTGGTGCTGATTGCCGGCAATGGCCATGTGCGCAAGGACTTTGGCGTGCCGCGCTGGCTGGCGGCCATCGAGCCGAAACTCGCGGTGCGCAGCATCGGCTATGTGGAGCAGGCGCCGGCGCAGGGCGAATACGACAGCCACATCAAGATTGCGGGCAAGCAGCGTGCCGATGCGTGCGCCGGCCTGAAGGGCAAATCGTAGAAGATGGACCTGCGGGAGGACACATGATGGAAACAGTTTATAAAGAAACAGCGCCGGCGCGCACCGACATCGATGCCTTGCAGGGCGCCGCGCTGCTGGAATTCGGCACCAACTGGTGCGGCTATTGCCGCGCGGCCTTGCCCCTGCTGGCGCGGGCGTACCAGGGTTTCGAGCAGGTGCCGCACTTCAAGGTCGAAGATGGGCCGGGGCGCGTGCTGGGGCGCTCGTTCCGCGTGAAGCTGTGGCCCACGCTGATTTTCCTGCGCGACGGCAAGGAAGTGGCGCGGGTGGTGCGGCCCGAGGATGCCGATGAAATCATCGACGGCTTTGCGCGGATTACGCAAGACTGACCCGACGGTCAGATCAACGCTTCCGCCATCCCGGCCCGCAAGCGGTCCATCGCCAGCGCCGCCGCCGCGCCGCGCGTATCGACATGCAGCTTGCTGCAGATCTGCGCGATATACGACTCCACCGTCAGCGGCGTGGCGCCCAGCAGCGAGCCGATATCCTGCGTGGTGCGGCCGCGCGACAGCCAGTGCAGCACTTCCGCCTCGCGCATGGTCATCCGGAACAGCGCCATCAGCGCCTGCACCTGCGCGCACTCGGATTCTTCGCGCAGCACGATCATCCATTGTTCATGGTTGCTGAGGTCGGCCGCGGTGAATTCCAGCCGCGATGCGCCCCGCATCACCGACAGCGGCGGGTAATCGTGCCCCTGGCGGCGCGCCTGCGCCGTGGCGGCCAGCCAAGCCGCCAGCGCCAGCGGCATGGTGCGCAATTCGGAGCCGCCGCCCGCGCCTTTCAGGGCAAAGTATTCCTGCATCCATTGGCGCGCCAACGGCGTTTGCCATACGATGCGGCCATTGTGCGGCGTCACCGCCAGCAAGGCGTTGCCAAACGCATCCATTGCATTGCGCGCCTGGTTCAGCTTGCGCGCGGCCGGCATATGGGCCGCCACGCGCGCCAGCATGTCGTTTTGCTTGATTGGCTTGGTGATGTAGTCGGTGCCGCCGGCATCGAAGGCGGCGGCGGTCTCGCCGGTTTCCACCGGCCCGGTCATGAAGATCACGGGAATGTTGCGGGTGGCCTGCTGCGCGCGCAGGCGACGGCAGGTTTCAAAGCCATCCATAGTCGGCATGGTGGCGTCGAGCAGGATCAGGTCGGGTAATTCGCGGCTGGCCTGGTCCAGGGCGGCAATGCCGCTGGTGGCGGCCAGCACGGTGTAGCCGGATTCATCCAGCGTATCGTGCAGGGCAGCAAGATTTTCAGGGGCGTCGTCAACGATCAAAACGACATGGCCGGGTCGGCGCGGGGTAGACATGGGAACTCCTTGGTTGATTCTGGTGCGGCCATGCGCAAGATTGGTGCGCGCATGCCGGCGGCGCCACTCGTGATGGCGCACATGCCGAACTCTTGCAAGAAGCGGGCCCGGGGCCGCTGCTCAGGCGGCGCCTTGCCCGGCCGCGCGCGCGCGGGTGGTGGCGTCGACCAGTTCGCGCAGCGCGGCCAGCAGCGGGTGCCGGGCCGTATGCAGGGTGCCATAGCCGAGGTTGAAGGCGTAATCGAAGTGGGCGGGATTCTTGCCCTGGTTGTGCTGGATCATGGTTTCCAGTTTGTCCAGGCCTTTGACGATGCGCGCCTCGGGCGTGGCCGCCGCATCGTATTCATCCCACAACGCCAGCAACTGGGCGCGCAGGTGGGGCTGCAGCGGCGTCGCCAGCGTGGCGAGGTCGGCACGTTCGCGGGCGGATTTGTCCGGCGCGCCGGGTGTCTGGTCGATGGCGGGGATATCGCCATGGATGGCTTCGCCCAGATCGTGGATCACGCACAATTTCAGGATGCGGGCAAAGTCCAGGCCTGGCAGCTGGTCTTCCAGCAGCATGGCAAACAGGGCCAGCCGCCAACTGTGTTCTGCCGTGCTTTCGCGCCGGCCGCTTGATGTGTGGCCGCTGCGCAGGGTGTCTTTCAGGCGCTCCGCTTCCTGCACGAAGGCGAGGCAACCCTGCAGTCCGTTGTGGTCCATGTGGTTCGCTGCCGAGGTGGTTGAAAATGGCAGGGTAGCGCAAGTTGCCGCTGCCGTGCCGTCCGGTTCCGCCAGCAGGGCATCCATGATCTTGTCGCGGTATTGCAGGACAAAGCCGGCGAACGCATCCTCCTTGACCAGCAGGCGCACCGGAAAGGGCAGGGCGCGATAGGAGAAGGCGGCCAGCGTGCGCATGGCATCGTCGTTGCGCAGGACGGCCTGGGAGTGCCCGCCGGCGTGCTTCTTCAACAAGGGCAGGATGTCGTTGCGGCTGCGGACCAGGATGGGCAGCAGGTGGCCCATCAGTTTTTCGCTGTGCATGGCGGCCTCGTTAGTGATGACGGGAAACCATGTTGACCCGGGCGGTGATCCGGCATGCTGCGGCGGCGCAAACAAAAATGGCCTGAACCGTTTCCGGATCAGGCCATTCTTGATGAAACTGGTGGTGATAGCTGGACTTGAACCAGCGACCCCCGCATTATGAATGCGATGCTCTAACCAACTGAGCTATATCACCAGAGCCACGCATTATGCAGTCTCTTGCGAGGGCTGTCAAGAGCGGGACTATGTAATCTATGGTGGTGATAGCTGGACTTGAACCAGCGACCCCCGCATTATGAATGCGATGCTCTAACCAACTGAGCTATATCACCAAGACGGCCAGCATTATCGACGCTCATGCTGCGCCCTGTCAAGGCGGGGGGCGCAATTTCTGTTTTTATGCGATCCGGCCGGTCCGGGTGATGGCATCGAGCACCGCCGCCGCCGCGTCCGGCCGCAGGCAATCGATCACCACCCGCTCCGGCATCGAGCGCAGCCAGGTCAGCTGGCGCTTGCACAACTGGCGCGTGGCGATGATGCCGGTCTCGCGCATGGTGGCGTAGTCGATCGTGCCATCGAGGTATTCCCAGGCCTGGCGGTAACCGACACAGCGGATCGACGGCAGGCCCAAATGCAGGTCGCCGCGCCGGCGCAGCGCTTCGACTTCCGTGATCAGATTGCCATCCGGGCTGTCGGCCAGCATCTTGTCAAAGCGCAGCGCAATGCGCTCGTGCAGCACGCCGCGCTCGGACGGCTCCAGCGCCAGCGGCAGCACGTCAAACGGCAGCGCGGTTTTTTCCTTTTGCGCCAGCAGCGCCGACATCGGCTGGCCGGACAGCGTAATGATTTCCAGCGCGCGCTGGACGCGCTGCGCGTCATTGGGCTTCAACCGCGCGGCCGTGGGCGGGTCCAGCCGCGCCAGGCGCGCATGCAGCGCCGGCCAGCCATCGCGCGCCGCTTCTTCATCGAGCGCGGCGCGCACGGCGGGATCGGCGCCCGGCAAATCATCGAGGCCGTCAGCGAGGCCCTTGAAATACAGCATGGTGCCGCCCACCAGCAGCGGCAGTTTGCCGCGCGCGGCGATATCATCCACCAGGCGCAGCGTATCGATGCGGAATTGCGCGACCGAATAGGCGTCCAGCGGATCGAGGATGTCGATCAGGTGGTGCGGCGCGGCCGCCAGTTCTTCGCGCGTGGGCTTGGCGGTGCCGATGTCCATGCCCCGGTATACCAGCGCGGAATCGACGGAAATGATTTCAGACGGGATGCGGCTGGCAATGGCCAGCGCCGCCGCGGTCTTGCCGGAGGCGGTCGGGCCCATGATGGACACGGCCAGCGGCCGCTTGTTGGTTTCAGTCATCACAGAGGTCTTATTGGCCGCGCAGGAACAGTTTATCGAGCGCGCTGATTTGCACCTGCACCCAGGTCGGGCGGCCATGGTTGCACTGGTCGGCGCGCTCGGTGCTTTCCATCTGGCGCAGCAGCGCGTTCATTTCCTGCACCGACAGGATGCGGTTGGCGCGCACGGCGGTGTGGCAGGCCAGGGTGCCGAGCAATTCATTGCGGCGCTCGATCAGCACGCGCGAGCCGCCATATTCCCGCACGTCGCGCAGCACGTCGCGCGCCAGGGTTTGCACGTCGGCGTTTTTCAGCAGGGCCGGCACGGTGCGCACCGCCAGGGTGGTCGGCGACAGCGCGGCGATATCAAAGCCCAGTGCTTTCAGGGTGTCTTGCTGTTCATGCACGGTGCCCACTTCCACGCCATCGGCATAGAACGTGACGGGAATCAGCAATTGCTGTACCTGCATGGCCTGGCCGTCGATGTGCGCATCGAGCGCGTTTTTCAGTTGTTCGTACAGGATGCGTTCGTGCGCCGCGTGCATGTCGACCAGCACCAGGCCCTTGGCGTTTTGCGCCAGGATGTAAATGCCGTGCAACTGCGCCAGCGCGAAGCCGAGCGGGAATTCTTCCTGCGCCATGGCGGCGGACGAGGCGATGAACGGCTTGGCGTCGGGGATCGCATACGATGCGCCGCGGCCCGCCTGGGTCGAGGCGGCAACGCTGCCGGGCAGGCTGTCGCCGTCCGCTGCGGCGCCATCGCCGGACGTGGCGCCGGCGCCGGTGCCGGAACCCGCGCCGTAGGCCGGCGCATAGCCCGCGCCGCCATCACCGCCGGCCGCGCCGTCATGGCGGAACAGCGCGCCATAGCGCTCCGTGCTTTGCGCCACGCCCGGCAGGTTGCCATGGCGCCGTTCATCCTGGCGCGCGCCGAACGGCGCGGGCGAGAAGGTGGCCGGCGTGGCCGGATAGTCCGGATGCAGGATGGAGCCAAACGAGGCCTGCTGGTGCGGCCGCATGGCGGGCGTCGACGCTTCCAGCGCGCCGGCGGCGGGCAATGGCGACGGCGTGTTGCCATGGGCCGTGGCCGAGGTGGCGGCCAGCGTGCGCTGCACCGCGTGGAACACGCACTGGTGCACGGCGCGGCTGTCGCGGAAGCGCACTTCGATCTTCGACGGGTGCACGTTGACGTCCACCAGCGCCGGGTCCATGTCCAGCGACAGCACGTACGACGGGAAACGGTCGCCGTGCAGCACGTCCTCATAGGCGGCGCGCACCGCGTGCATCAGCACCTTGTCGCGCACGAAGCGGCCATTGACATAAAAGAACTGGCCATCGGCGCGGGCCTTGGACGCGGTCGGCAAGCCGACATAGCCACGGATGCGCAGCGGACCGACGGCTTCATCGAGCGGCAGGCGGGCGCCGGCGAAGCCGTCGCCCAGGATTTGCGCGCTGCGGCGGGCGATTTCACTGACGTTCCAGTGCTCGACCGTGCGGCCGTTGTGGGTCAGGGTGAACGCCACATCCGGGCGGGCCAATGCGATGCGGCGCACGATTTCCGCGCAATGGCCGTATTCGGTTTGTTCGGACTTGAGAAATTTGCGGCGCGCGGGGGTGTTGTAGTACAGGTCGCGCACATCGACGGTGGTGCCGGTGGGGCCGGACGACGGCGTCACGGTGCCCAGGTGCGAACCGGTCAATTCCCACGCGTGCGGCGCATCGGCGGTGCGGGTGGTCAGGGTGACATAGGCCACGGAGGCGATCGAGGCCAGCGCTTCGCCCCGGAAGCCGAGCGTGCCGACGTGCTCCAGGTCGTCCAGCGACGCGATTTTCGAGGTGGCGTGGCGCGCCAGCGCCAGCGGCATCTGGTCGGGCGGAATGCCGCGCCCGTTATCGGTGATGGCGATGCGCTTGACGCCGCCTTCTTCCAGCCGCACCGTGATTTGCGTGGAACCCGCGTCCAGGGCGTTTTCCAGCAATTCCTTGACGACGGCGGATGGCCGCTCGACGACTTCTCCGGCGGCGATCTGGGAGATCAGCTGGTCGGGCAGGGCCTGGATCGGGCGCGGGGTGGCGTGCGAACCGGCGTTCTCATGGGCAGGGGACGGGGCGGGAGCGTTCATCCCGCCATTATAAAACACTGCCCCCGGCCACTCCGATGCCGCTGGCGCGAACGGCGGGCGTTATTTCTGCTCGCGCACCGGAATGGTGACGTTGCACAGCTCGATATAACCGGCCGGGACCTTGGCCCATGGGCCGGGGCGGTTGCGCTGCGATTCCGCCACGGCCTTGAAACTGGCCGAATCCGTGCGCATGACTTCCAGGCGCGAGCGTTCCGCTTCCGGCACGTCGGCGGCCAGCCGTATGGATTTGATCGGCAGGTGCTGTTCCGGTTTTTCATAGAAGCCCAATGGCCCCGTGCCGCGTGGCAGGCTCGATAGCAATGTCATGCCCGACACCACCCGGCCCACCAACGTGACATTGCGGTCCAGGTGGCGTGGCGCGTGGCCGTTCACCGCGTACAGCGAGGTGCCGTTGCCGCTGTCGGCATCGTTGTCGCGGCCCACGCCGACCATGCCATAGCAGTGCGCCAGCCACGTGGTCTTGGTTTTCGGATCGCGGCCGGCCGGGAACCCGTTCGAGTGGCCCACTTGCGGCGCATAGCCGTCATGGTCCGGCAGGCGCACGAAATGTTTGTCGTTCGACATCGGCACCGTGAACTCGGCCGCCAGCTTGGGCTGCGCGGAACCGAGCGGACGGGGATTTTTCTCATCCGCATCGCCCCATTGCGCCACATAGTTGTCATGCGAGCGCAGCACGACCAGGCCGTCAAAATAGCGTTCTTTCACCAGCGTGCGGATGTTGGCGGCATGCCTGGGCGCGAAGTCCGGCGACAGTTCGATCACCACGCGTCCGGCGGGCAAATCCATGTAGAGCGTATTGCCCGGGTCCAGCGGCCGCCACTCGGACGGCTGGGATGCCTTGATGACATCGCTGGCGGACAGTTTGTTGGGCGGTGCGGCTTTGGCGGGTTCGGCGGCTTGGGCGATGGCGCTGGTCAGCGCGAGCGCGGCAAGCAGGGCGGGGGTGTTCGCGTGCATGCAGGGGGTCTCCGGGTTTTTAGTGTGCCTGGATTGTAAATCACGGCTCAGTGTGGTGTATGATTCCGGCGCTACCTTTCGGGAATTTTATGGATTTCATGCAAGTATTGGACATGCTCGTGCATGTCGACAAAACGCTGGACCTGTTGATCACGCAGTACGGGACGTTGATTTACCTGGTGCTGTTCTTCATTATCTTTGCGGAAACAGGGGTGGTTGTCCTGTTCTTCTTCCCCGGGGATACCCTGCTGTTCATTGCCGGCGCCCTGTGCGCGACGGGCCAGATGAACTTGCCGATCCTGATTGCGCTGCTGATTACCGCGGCGGTCACCGGCAATACCACGAATTACTGGATCGGCAAGGCCATCGGACAGCGCGTGTTTACCCACAATTACCGCTGGATCGACAAGGATGCGCTGAACCGCACCCATGCGTTCTTTGACAGGCACGGCGGCAAAACCATCATCCTGGCCCGTTTCGTGCCCGTGGTGCGGACCTTCGCACCGTTCGTGGCAGGGGTGTCGGAAATGAGTTTTTCGCGCTTCCAGATGTTCAACATCACCGGCGCCGTGACGTGGGTGGTGTCGCTGACGGTGGCTGGTTATGTCTTTGGCAACGTGCCGATCGTGCGTGACCACCTGACCACCATCGTCATGATCGGTGTCGCCGTGGCGCTGGGGCCACTGGCGCTGGGCGGCATGTGGAAGCTGGGCCGCCGCATGCGCAACCGCGCCGCCGGCCGCTGATCCAGCCGCTGGTCCGGTCATCGGAAGGCGGCGCCCTGCCGCCTTCTTTCCTGGCGGAATGCGAATTTCGTCCTGCACAGCTCAAGTTTTCCTTCTATGCAACCGTATACCGGGGTAAGCATTTCATTCCCGGAATCCCATGCGTAACCTCATCGCCCTGATTGCCTGCTGGTGTGCGGCTCACCTGGTATCGGTGGCCAGCGCCGCCGATAGCTCGTATGCGTCGCCCAATGCAACCAGGTTCAAGACCAATATTGAAAGCATCCGTCCGACCAGCCCGATGAAACTGGGCGGCGGCGGCAATTCGTCCGACCGCAGTGGCAGTGCGGATGAGAAAGGCAAGCCCGGCGCCAAGGCGCGTCCGTTGACGGAGCGTGAAAAGGAAGAACTGGCCGAAGCGGAATTGCAGGCCCGGATTGCGGAAAAAGTCGCGGCGATGAAAGCGCAGCAGGCGGCCCGCGCCGCGGCCGCGGCCAAGGCGAAAAAGGAGGCGGAGGCGCGCGCCAAAGTGCTGGCCCTGATGCCGCCGCCGCGCGCCAATGGCACCCATTGGGGCTATGAGGGCGAGATCGGCCCGGCCAACTGGCACAAGATCAATTCGGACTGGATCAAATGCAGTACCGGCAACCGCCAGTCGCCGATCGATATCCGCGACGGCATGAAGGTCGAACTGGAACAGATCGTCTTTGATTACCACCCGTCCGCCTTCAATGTGCAAGACAATGGCCATACCGTGCAGGTGACCATGGGCGGCGGCAACTTCATCACGGTGGGCAACCGCGCCTATGAACTGGTGCAATTCCACTTCCACCGCCCATCGGAAGAGCGCATCAACGGCAAGGGCTTTGAAATGGTGGTGCACCTGGTGCACAAGGATGGCGAGGGCCGCCACGCGGTGCTGGCGCTGATGCTGGAACGCGGCAAGCCGCAACCGGCGATCCAGACCGTGTGGAACAACCTGCCGCTGGAAAAAGGCGATGTATCGGCGCCCTCGATCGTGCTGGACCCGAACGATTTATTGCCGCAGCGGCGCGACTACTACACCTTCATGGGTTCCCTGACCACGCCGCCGTGCACGGAAAACGTGCTGTGGCTGGTGATGAAGGAACCGGTGCAGGCCTCGCCGGCGCAAATGGCGCTGTTCTCGCGCTTGTATCCGTTGAATTCCCGGCCGATCCAGCCCACGTCGGGCCGCATGATCAAGGAGTCAATGTAACGGAGTGGGCTGGACCGGCCTGTGGCCCGGCATGGCCAATAAGCAGCCCACGTCGGGCCA
>Ga0307408_100000522_pt1 | contig 33213 bp, 35 predicted proteins | sample 322Cmetagenome_FD_202116 | JGI IMG/M metagenome (GOLD analysis project Ga0307408, IMG submission 202116) | Maize rhizosphere microbial communities from greenhouse at UC Davis, California, United States - 322HYB-C-3 | ecosystem: Host-associated > Plants > Roots > Rhizosphere > Soil | place...
CAGATTTTTGCGCTGCAATTTGTTGCGCGCATAGTCCAATAAATTTTCGCTTTCAGCGGCAAAACCAATCGTAAATGGCTTGGGGCTGAGCGCCGCAATACTGGCCACTATGTCGGGGTTTTTCACCAGCGACAGCGTTAGTGTTTCGCTCTCGCCTTTCTTCATTTTCTGCGTAGCGATTTGAGCGGGGCGGTAGTCGGCCACAGCGGCAGCGGCGATAAATAGATCGCAGCCCTGTGCAGCAGCCAGACTTGCCGAGTGCATGTCTTCGGCGCTGACTACATCGATACGCTTTACCCGCGCCGGTGTTGCCAACTGGGTGGGGCCGCTGATCAAAATCGTTTCAGCACCGGCTTCTGCTGCCGCTTGCGCCAGGGCGTAGCCCATCTTGCCCGAGCTGTAGTTGCTCAGGTAGCGCACCGGATCGAGCGCTTCGCGTGTGGGGCCAGCGGTGATCACTACTTTTTTGCCCGCCAAGCTGCCGCTGGTAAAGAGGCGGGCGGTGGCATCGACCAACTGCAGCGGTTCGAGCATGCGTCCTGGACCCACATCGCCGCAGGCCTGGCCTCCCTCGGCGGGGCCGAAGATGTGGATCTTGCGTTTGATCAGGGTATCCAGATTGGTTTGTGTGGCCTGGTTGTGCCACATGCCCTGGTTCATCGCCGGTGCTATCGCAATGGGGGCGGCGGTTGCAAGGCAGATGCTAGTAAGCAGGTCATTGCCCATGCCCTGGGTCAGGCGCGCCATAAAATCGGCGGTCGCGGGAGCGATCAATACCAGGTCTGCCCAGCGCGCTAGCTGGATATGGCCCATGCCCGCTTCGGATTCGGGATCGAGCAGTTGCGTATGAACCGGGTTACCCGAGAGCGCCTGCATCGTCAGTGGCGTTATAAATTCCTGCGCTGCGGGCGTCATCACCACCTGCACACTGGCACCTGCATCTTGCAGGCGGCGCACCAGGTCGGCACTTTTATAGGCGGCAATACCACCGGTGACGCCGAGCAGAATCTGTTTATTGGCAAGCGATGTCATAGGGCGGCTGGGTTCCGGCAATAAAAGGACGTCTAGTGAACAACCTTAGCCCTGCTTGGCGTAATTGGCCACTAACGGCGCCAGCCCCGCAGGGCTTGACGAAAGCGGGCTAAGATACCATTCTTGCCAGCGTTTTCGTAACTGTCGCCGACGCTGGCGATGCTAAAAGGAATAACTCCATCCCACTACAAGGAACTGTCCATGTCGATTGCCAATTGGCCTGAGGCCGAACGCCCCCGCGAAAAACTCTTATCCCTTGGCCCGCGCGCCTTATCCGATGCCGAATTGCTTGCCATTTTCCTGCGTGTTGGCTGTGTGGGCAAATCGGCCGTCGATCTTGCGCGCGAGTTACTGCAGGAATACGGCGGCCTGCGCCAGTTGCTGGAGGCGTCGCAGACCGAGTTCTGCAAAGGCCTCGGGCTCGGCAATGCCAAGTACGCACAGCTACAGGCAGTATTGGAGATGGGACGGCGCCATCTCTCGGCGGCGATGAAAGCGGGCGATTTGCTCACCAGCCCGGAGCTGGTGCGTAACTACCTCAGTGCCCAACTGCGCCACCAGCCGCGCGAAGTCTTCGCGGTCTTGTTCCTGGACAACCAGAACCGCCTGATCACCTACGAGGAACTATTCTTCGGCACTATCGACGGTGCCTCTGTTTATCCGCGCGAAGTAGTGCGGCGTGCGTTAGCCCATAATTGCGCAGCGGTCATACTCAGCCACAATCACCCCAGTGGTGTGGCTGAACCTAGCCAGGCCGACTGCCGTATTACCCAGCGCTTGCAGGCGGCGTTGGATTTGATCGATGTGCGGGTGGTTGACCATATGGTGGTGGGCGATAGCGAGGTAATTTCCTTTGCCGAACGGGGATTGCTCTGAAATCGCACCACTAATCGGAGGAACCCAGTTTTTTTGGTCAAAAAAACAGCTTTTCATTGCTATTGGGGGACTGTTTTGGTATAAAACGCGGCTCTTTGCGGCAGGGTTGTGAAGGCGTATTAAAAGAGCGTCATTTCCGCGCAAATTTCCCTTCGGGATTTGCTGCTCCAACCCTGAAATTACCCGCGTTTAGGAAAGAATAGGCTGCTTACAACAATGCTCTAGGCTGGTTGTTAGTCTGTTTTACGGTTCTAACACAGCGTCCAGCTTAGCGCGCTGAATTTTTAATGAGGCAATAAAATGTCCAAGGTATGTCAAGTTACTGGTAAACGTCCCATTACCGGCAACAATGTTTCCCACGCAAAAAACCACACCAAGCGTCGTTTTTTGCCAAACCTGCAATCTCACCGTTTTTGGGTGGAAGCTGAGAAGCGTTTCGTGACTCTGCGCCTGACTCCAAAAGGTATGCGTATCATCGACAAGCGTGGCATTGACGCTGTGTTGGCTGATGTTCGTGCCAACGGCCACAAAGTGTAATTAGGAGCTATAGTCATGCGCGAAAAAATTCGTCTGAACTCTTCTGCTGGTACTGGTCATTTCTACACCACTGACAAGAACAAGCGCACCATGCCAGAAAAGATGGAAATCAAAAAGTTTGATCCAGTTGTTCGTCAACACGTGATCTACAAAGAAGGCAAAATCAAGTAATTTCTTGTTCAATACTTGATAGTTGGTTTCGCTAAAAAACCCGGTCTGTGCACCGGGTTTTTTATTGCCTGAAATTCCCTTCCGGCTAATAAAAAATGAATCTAAGGCGCCAAAAGGCAGAATTCAGCGACCTGAACTACACTCAAGCCAATAACGGATAACAAATGCAGCCGGTATCGCTGGAGTCCACAGCTTGAATGCACCAATAGTCGCAACCCAACGTCTAATCGCACAACCGAAAGTCGCGCCAACACAGGTTTACCCTATGACAGAAATCCGCGGGCTTGAGGAATGGATGACCGCTCTTGCCGAACAAGAATTGCCGACGCTCAATGCGGTGGTGAGGGAGATCTGCGAGCTGAGCGAAAATGAAAAATGCCGTGCGGAGGATTTGACCAAAATTATTTTGCGCGATGCGGACCTCACCTCCAAAGTGTTAAAAATCGCCAACTCGGTACATTACAACCCCTCCTTTGCATCGATAAAAACGGTGTCGCGTGCGATTGTCCATTTAGGTTTTGACAACCTGCGCAATATCACCCTCGCCACCACGCTGATTGAGAATTTTTTAAAAGGCAAACCCAAAATCCATCTGATCCAAAGCCTCGCGCGCTCATTTCATGCGGCCGTACAAGCCAAAGCCATGGTGCCGTTTTTGGATGGCGATAAAAAAGAGCAAGTGTTTATTGCGGCGCTATTGCGCAATATCAGCGAACTCGCGCTTATCTCGACCGGACGCAAAGTGGTGGAAAATTTTATTGAGGCGCGCGACCAGGATCCGCAAGCCGAACACAGTTTGGCGTTGGAATATTTTGGGGTAGATACCAGTTTGTTATCGCGTCATTTAATTAAAGACTGGACACTCGGCGACCTGCTCAGCGAGGCCTGTGAAAACCATGTGCACTCCAGCGCAGCCGCGCGCGCGGTGAATTTGGGTAACCAAATCAGCACTTATATCCAGCGCGGAATGAAAAGCCAGGAGATGCAAAAGCTTTGTCAGCAGACGGCAAATTTGTGCAAAATTTCCCAGGAAGCGGCGAAAAAACAAATATTGATGATGGCTGATGAAGCTTCAGTAATCGCCAAAATTTACGGTGTTGAAGTGCTGATCAGCGCCTTGCCGGATCCAGCATTAATTGAAGAAAAAGAAGGGCTCATAGAAAAGCCGGATTACTTCTTTCAACAGCTGCTCAACCAAATTCATAAAGCTATGTTGGCGGGTGATGGCCTGCCAAAAATTACCCAGCTTTCACTTGCGGCTTTACATGAGGGGGCGAATATTGCGCGCATTGCGATTTTAATTGTCGATCATAAAAGCAAAATGTTGGATGTGCGCTATGTAGCAGGGAGTGGGACACATCTATGGCGGCAGAAAGTAAAAATTAATCTGGAACAATTACACAAAGGCGAATTGCTGCATGAATTTCTACGCAATCAGCAGCCATTGTGGTATCGGCCATCGGCAGAATTAAAAGACACGGGCGCGTTGCAGATGATGGGTGCCAGCGGCGCTATTTTTCTCGCCCCGCTATTATTAAATAAACGGCTGATGGCGATAGCCTATGCCGATGCCGAAGCGGGTGATTTCAGTGCGCGCCAATTCGAAGAGTTCCAATTGATTGTCAACCAATTGAATTTGATGATGCGCTTTAGCGCAAGTAGCTAAAGGTGATGTGAATATCGGGACATAAAAAAACCGCTACAGAAATCTGCAGCGGTTTTTTTATGAGGATTATTTATCCGCGGTGGCTAATGCGCTCTTGGCGACGCGCCAGTGCCAATCCCACTAATCCCAACAACAATAACAGCCCGGTGGTTGGCTCGGTTACCGAGACCAATTTTTTAAAGGCGTGGTTGTCGCTCTCAAATGCGAAGCTGGTGCTTGTCAATTTAACGCTATCGTAAGCCTCACTACCGAAATCAAAATTGATATAGCGGTTGGAGTTGAGGCTCAGCTGGTTGCCATCGGCAAATTGGCCGACAATATCGCTGCCAGAGTAGCTGGCGACGAGGCTGGTGCCTAGATAAAAACTGATGGAGTTATAGCTGTCGATGGAACCCCAGAAAATGCCAAAATAATCTGCTGCGCCACCCAGGGTAAAAATGGCGTTTTGGGTTGTGGGCGATGGGTTGGGCACGCTCAGATATTGCGAGTTAACGCCAAAAGGCTGCGCATATTTGCCACTCTGGTTGCCAGTGACAAGTGCAAAGTCACCACTGCAGGTGGCATAACCGCAGCCGGAATTAAAATCAATCGTCGTTGCACCAGCAACTGCGCTGGTAACATCGCCCGCATTGGATAAAGAGACAATCGGCAGTGCTTGCGCAGCGCCAGTGGCTAACAATAAAGGAAAAAGCAACGCGGCAAACAGGTTCTTCATTCAACACTCCAGAGGGTAAATAGGGCGCGACAGGATCGGGCTAATAAGCGGTCCAAAAAGACGTCTACATATTTGGCACTTATCCGCTACCGCTGGATTTTGCCAACATCACCACTTGAGCAACTTGCAGGCCAATCTTTACTAAAAATGCGAATTGGCTCTCAATTTTTTGTGATGGGTGTCACATTCGAAATTCTAGTCAGGGTTTCGTTTATTTCCATGCCAATGAAAGAATATTTTGATTATTTTTGATGAAAAATATGCCAAATATCGACGATTTAGTTCTATCGGCCCACTAGCATGTGCTTTTTTACGATAAAAATGAGAAAACTCTATGCCCGAGTTACCCGAAGTTGAAACTACCCTGCGCGGTATTGCCCCCCATGTGGTTGGGCAGAAAGTGACGGAGATTGTCATTCGCCAGCCGCGTTTGCGCTGGCCAATTACTGCCGGTTTGACAGAATTGGTCACCGGACGACGACTCGTGAATGCAGTGCGGCGCGGCAAATATCTGCTGCTCGATTTTGGCAATGGCCATGCCCTCATCCATTTGGGCATGTCGGGTAGCTTGCGCATTGTTAACACAGATGAGCCACCGTCGTTTCACGATCATTTTGACCTGGTATTTGGCAGGCGCGCGTTGCGCTACTGCGACCCTCGCCGCTTTGGCTGTTTGCTCTGGGTAGATGGCGAGCCGGAGTTGCATAAGTTGTTGGTCGATTTGGGCCCGGAGCCACTTACCGATAAGTTCACGGCAGATTATCTCTATGAACGCACCCGCAAGCGCAGCCAGGCGATCAAACAGTTCATCATGGACAGTAAAATCGTGGTGGGGGTGGGTAACATCTATGCTAATGAATCCCTGTTTATGGCGGGCATCAAACCCATCCGTAAGGCCGGATCGCTGACGCGCAAAAACTGTGAGGACTTGGTGCGCGATATCAAATTTGTTCTGCAGCGCTCGATTGACCAAGGCGGGACAACACTGCGGGATTTTGTTGGCGTCGATGGCAAACCCGGGTACTTCAAACAGCAGTTATTGGTGTACGGGCGCGGTGGCGAGCCATGTACCCTGTGTAAAAAACCGCTCAAAGAGGTGCGTATGAATGACCGCACCACCGTGTATTGCGTGGGTTGCCAGAAATAATCGATCAGTAATGGCGCGGGTTATTTGCCGAATTTGCGTTTCAGCGCTGCTTCTACGGGTGCAGCGACAAATTTGCTCACATCGCCGCCGAGGAAGGCAATCTCCCGCACAATAGAAGAAGAAATATAAGAAAGGTGTTCTGCCGGAGTGAGGAAAATGCTTTCCATGGTCGGCGCCAATGCGCGGTTCATATTCGCCAACTGGAATTCGTATTCAAAGTCCGATACCGCGCGCAATCCACGCAATACCGCCTGGGCGTTTTGCTGGCGTACAAACTCCACCAACAAAATATCAAAACCGCACACCGTCACATTGGGTACATGGGCAAGGGTTTCCTTTGCTAGTGCGACCCGCTCATCCAATGTAAACAGCGGGTTTTTGCGATTACTCGCCGCCACCGCCACTATCACATTGTCAAACAGGCGGCAGGCACGCTCCACCAAATCGATATGGCCGTTGGTGATGGGGTCAAAGGTACCTGGGTAGACCACTGTGCGCATAGGAGTATTCCATGGTGGATGCCGGTCGGCGAGGCGCGCATGGTACAAAATTCACTGGGTACTGGCCAGCGCGAGCACCATCGCCGCAAAGAGAGTTTAGTTGCTATTGTCCGGAGTGTGGCGATGATACAGGCGGAAGCTGACTTGGCCGGCTTGTTTGTCGCGGTGCAATTGCCAGTTGGCGGGCAACTGCAACTGGGTATCGCGCGGTGCTTCAAGATAGATAATGGCTTCATCGCTCAGCCATGCCTGGGCTTCCAGTTCAGCGGCAATGGGCGCCCATAAATCCAGCGCAAAGGGCGGGTCGATAAAGATGATATCGAATGGATAAGGCGGTTGCTGTTGCTTGAGCCAGTGCAGGCTGTCCACTTGTTCGACGCGGCCATTGTCCGCCCGTAACAATTGCAGATTACTTTTTAGCTGTTGCGCAGCACCGGCGTGTTTTTCCAGCAGCAAGCTGGACGCCGCGCCGCGCGATAAGGCCTCCAAGCCCAGCGCCCCCGATCCGGCAAACAAATCCAGACAGTGCGCGCCCTGAATATCCGGCGCCAGCCAATTAAACAAGGTCTCGCGGATACGGTCGCCGGTAGGGCGCAGGCCATCGACATCGGGAAAGTTGAGTTTACGCCCGCGCCAGCTGCCACCAATGATGCGCAATTGGTTGCTGCCAGCCGGCGTGGGTTTGGATGATTTTGCGACAGGTTTGGGCAAGGCATTTCTCTACCGGCAGATCAGAAGTGGTAGGATAGCGCCTTTGCCGGATTTGCAGAAACCCTATCTGCCCGGGCACAGCATCCATCTCTCAGGTTAAGACCCAGACCAACATTATGTTTTTCAATCTGTTTAAAAAATCCGACAAGCCCGATGCCGCAACGCCTACTCCCGATGAGCCGCCCGTCGCGGCTCCGGCTGACGAAACTGCGCCCACGGAAGTAGCCGTTGTACCAACTGAAGGGGCAGCTGAAGCACCCGCCAAACTCGGCTTTTTTGCCCGCATTAAGCAAGGGTTGAGCCGCACCAGCAGCCACTTTGCCGAAGGCTTGGGCAATCTGTTCCTCGGCCGTAAAACCATCGACGAGGATCTGTTCGAGGATCTGGAAACCCAGTTATTGGTTGCCGATGTCGGGATGGAAGCAACCAGCGAAATTATCGACAGCCTCACCGCCCGCGTTGCGCGCAAACAGCTCAACGATGTCGATGCGCTTTATCAAGCCCTGCGTGACCAACTCACGGATTTGCTGCGGCCGGTGGAAAAACCACTGGTGATCGACAGCAGCAAGCAGCCCTATGTCATCCTCGTGGTGGGCGTAAATGGTGTGGGTAAAACCACCACTATCGGCAAACTTGCCAAACGCCTGCAAAACGAGGGCAAAAAAGTCATGTTGGCAGCGGGGGATACTTTCCGCGCTGCTGCAGTCGAACAACTGCAAGTCTGGGGCGAGCGCAATAATGTCCCGGTGATTGCCCAGCATACGGGTGCGGATTCTGCCTCAGTTATTTATGATGCGTTAAATGCGGCGAAAGCGCGCGGAATTGATGTGATCATCGCCGATACCGCTGGCCGTCTGCATAACAAAAACCATTTAATGGATGAGCTGTCGAAGGTCAAGCGTGTGATGGCCAAGGTCGATGGTTCCGCGCCCCATGAAGTGTTGTTAGTGTTGGATGCCGGAACCGGCCAGAATGCCGTCAACCAAGCCGAGCAGTTCCGCGATGCCGCCGGGGTGACCGGCCTGGTATTGACCAAGCTGGATGGTACCGCCAAAGGGGGGGTGATCTTCGCCCTGAGCAAAAAATTTGCGCTACCGGTGCGGTTTATCGGCGTTGGTGAGTCCATTGACGACCTCCAACCCTTTGCGGCTGAGCCGTTTATCAAAGCGCTTTTTGACCAAAACTGACGTTAACCAATCTGATGCATCTTAAATACATTTGCCGCTTAATTAATAGCAAACAGGGTTTGTTGTGATTCGATTTGAAACCGTAAGCAAGCGCTACGACACCGGCTACGAAGCCTTGGCACGGGTGGATTTTGAGGTGGATTCGGGTGAAATGCTGTTCCTTACCGGCCACTCGGGCGCCGGTAAAAGTACCTTGATGAAGCTCATTCTGCTGATGGAGCAGCCGTCCAATGGAAATGTATTTGTGGATGGCCATCACTTGGCGCGTATGCCGAAAAGCCAGCTGCCGTATTTCCGCCGCAATATCGGCGTGGTGTTCCAGAATCACCAACTGCTGTTTGACCGCACTGTCTACGACAACGTCGCCCTGCCTTTACAGGTTGCGGGTTATCCCCATCAGGAAATTGGCAAACGAGTGCGCGCGGCACTGGATAAGGTGGATTTGCTCGATAAAGAGCGCAGTAATCCCATGACCTTGTCGGGCGGCGAGCAACAGCGTGTGGGTATCGCACGCGCCGTGGTCAACAAGCCGACGTTGTTACTGGCGGATGAACCGACCGGTAACCTCGACCCGGAATTATCGAACGAAATTATGACCTTATTCCGCCAGTTCAACGAAGTTGGCACCACGGTGATGATTGCTACCCACGATGTGGAATTGCTCAAGCGCATGAACAAACGCGTACTGGGTCTGGTGCAAGGCAAATTGGTCCACGACGGGGTGCTCTGGTGAAATCGAATCGTCCCTCCAAACCCGAGCGCCGCCCCAATCGTATGGGTGCCAGCGCGACTACCCGTACTGAACGCCCACGCCGCGAGTCACCTCCACGGGTAGAGAATGTCCGCCCGCAAGGTGCTGTGTCGAGCCAGATGTCCTGGCGCGATAAATTCGATGCCTGGAGCGCACATCACAGCAATTCGGCCATCGAAAGCCTGTTGCGCATGTTGGGCACACCGCTGCAAAGCCTGATGACCTGGTTGGTGATCGCCATCGCCATCGCCCTGCCTGCCGCGCTCTTTGTTGTGTTTAGCAATGTGCAGCAAATTGGCCAGAGCTGGCAGGATTCCAGCCAGATCTCGGTATTCCTGAAAAAAGACGCCAGCGCCAACCAGGTGCAGGATTTACGCAGCCGCTGGGCCAAGCGACCGGATGTCGCCCTGGCGACTTATGTATCGCCCGAGCAGGCATTGGAAGAGTTCAAATTGGGTTCGGGCTTGGGCGAGCTGGCCAATCATCTCGATGAAAACCCGCTGCCGGCGGTGATTCTGGTTAAACCCAAAATTGGCGGCAATGCGCCCGATGCGCTCACCTCGCTGCAGCAAGCGCTGGTGGCTGACCCGCTGGTGGCGGATGTGCGCTTGGATATGCTCTGGGTCAAACGCCTGCATCAATTTATTACTGTGGCTGAGCGCTTTGTGGTCGCGCTGGCGGGTTTACTGGCCTTGGGTGTGTTGCTGGTGATTGGCAATACCATCCGTATGGCGATAGAAAATCGCCGCGACGAAATAGTCGTCGTCAAATTGGTCGGTGCAACCGATGCCTATGTGCGTCGCCCTTTCCTCTATACCGGCCTTTGGTATGGCGTGGGCGGCGGTATAGTCGCAGCGATTTTGCTGGCGATAGGATTTTGGTGGCTATCGGCGCCAGTCACCCAGCTCGCTGATCTGTATCAAAGTAGTTTTCGTTTACAGGGGCTAGGCTTTATTGAGAGCCTGCAATTAATCCTGATCGCTGGTTTTACCGGATTGGCAGGGGCTTGGATTGCGGTGGCGCGGCATTTGTACCAAATCCAGCCGCGTTGATTAATGTTTTCTATCGTGCCAATTGAGAGTGCAACATCCGCGTAAAGTGAACTTTTTGGGTGCTGGCGGAACCAATAAGCGGGTGATACACTCGGCCAATCTTGAAATTGGAGGTAAACATGAGCACAAGCACAAGTCTGCAACCTATCGGCATTTTGGCCCCTGGTGCAAACCTGAATGCCTATGTTCAGGCAGTCAGCAGTTTCTCTATTCTCACTGTTGAGCAAGAGCAGGAGCTGGCCCGCGATTTGGTCACAAATGGCAACCTCGATGCCGCCCGTAAATTGGTTATGGCGCACCTGCGTTTTGTGGTGCATATCGCGCGTTCTTACAACGGCTATGGCCTGCCGCTGGGTGACCTGGTGCAGGAAGGTAATGTCGGCCTGATGAAAGCGGTTAAACGTTTCGATCCAGACAAAGGCGTGCGTTTGGTGTCGTTTGCGGTGCACTGGATCAAAGCCGAAATTCATGAATTTATCCTGAAAAACTGGCGCATCGTCAAAATCGCCACCACTAAAGCCCAGCGCAAATTGTTTTTTAACCTGCGCGGCGCCAAAAAGCGTTTGGCGTGGTTGAGCAATGATGAAGCTCATGCAGTGGCTGCTGACCTGGGTGTTGATGTCAAACAAGTGCGCGAAATGGAAGGCCGTTTGGCTTCTTACGACGCCGGTTTTGATGCAGGCGAAGACGATGAAGACGATGGTTATGTAGCCCCGGCGCATTACCTCGAAGACAACCGCTATGACCCTGCAGTGCGTTTGGAAGAATCCAACTGGGAAGAGTCCAACGTCAATGGCTTGGAAAAGGCGATGGAAAAACTGGACGACCGCAGCCGCGTTATCCTGCAGCGCCGCTGGTTGAATGACGACAAAGCGACCCTGCACGATCTGGCCGCTGAGTATGGTGTATCAGCCGAGCGTATCCGCCAGCTGGAAAAAAATGCCATGAACAAAGTCAAAACGATGATGCTGGAAGCCTAATCCTCGCTCCCATCGCATCCCGAAAAGCCGCGCCTAGCGCGGCTTTTTTATTATCTGCCCAAATCATAAATTTATTGTCGAAGGTGATATCGTGGCGCGACTTTTTTTGATGATCGCCGCTGTTAGCGGCTTTTTCGCTGTTGTTATAGGAGCATTTGCTGCCCATGGCCTCAAGCAAATTCTCGCCCCCGAGCTGATTGAAGTAGTGAAAACCGGTGTGCAATACCAGATGTATCATGCCTTGGCGCTGCTGTTGGTCGCCCTTTGGCTCAGCCACAAACCTGATGCGCGAGGGTTAAAAGCGGGCGGCCTAGCCTTTATACTGGGTAGCCTGTTGTTTAGCGGCAGCCTTTACGCGCTCGCGCTGGGCGCGCCTCGTTGGTTGGGGCCGGTGACGCCGCTGGGTGGGCTCTGTTTCCTAATGGGTTGGGCTTTATTGCTCGTTGCAGCCTGGCGCACTAAACCAGCTGACTAATGTCTTTTCATCTTTAACTTGTAGCTTCTATGTCTGAATTACCAGAGTTAACGCCGGATCTTGAGTCCGGTGAGGAAGGGTTTTTAATCAAACCCGAATTTAAACCCAAATCGATCCGCAGTTTTGTGATCCGCGCCGGGCGCATTACCGTCGGCCAAAAAAATGCATTTGATACCTGGTGGCCGGTATTTGGCCTGAGTTTGTTTAACGGCAAGATTGATCCGGAGCAGGTATTTGGCCGCAAAGCACCACTGGTTCTGGAAATCGGTTTTGGGATGGGTGATTCGCTGCTGGAGATGGCGCGCAATGAGCCGGATAAAAATTTTATCGGTATTGAAGTGCATCCGCCCGGCGTTGGCCGGTTGATCAATGTGGCGGGGCAGGAAAATCTAACCAATCTGCGTGTGTATATGGCCGATGCAATGGATGTGCTGGAGGATTGCATTCCCGACGGTTGTATCGACCGCTTGCAGCTGTATTTTCCCGACCCCTGGCATAAGAAAAAGCACCACAAGCGCCGAATACTCCAGTCAGCTTTTGTTCAGCAAGTGCGACCTAAGATCGCGCCCGGCGGCATATTCCACATGGCGACCGACTGGCAGGCCTACGCCGAGCATATGTTGGAAGTGATGAATGCTGCGCCAGGTTTTGCAACCGAGTTTGTTGAAACCGGCTACGCACCGAGGCCGGATTACCGTCCGATTACCAAGTTTGAGAAGCGCGGAGAGCGCCTCGGTCATGGCGTGTGGGATCTGTTGTTCAAAAAAACATCGTAAATTGGCATAAACTGCCTTAATTTGCTAAGGTAACCAACTGAAAATAATCATGAAACGGATTTCTGCAGACAATCAGCTTTTAAATCGGTAACTATTGAGTTATTTACAAGAGATACGTTTTAACAGCTTTAGCAATTAACCAATCGAGGGAATCAGATTGTCTTTTGGAACCTCGCTATTTTCTACGGAGAACAAATGGCTATGAAACACACACACGTACTTGCCTTATCCGCTGCTATTGCGGCAGTAATTTCAACTGGCGCCAGCGCTGACAACCACAAAGTAGAAATCCATGCTGACGCTGGCCGTACTTTTTTTGAAGATCCGCTGAAAGATGCCAATACCTGGGGGTTGGGTGTTGGTTTTGGCCTGACCGAGAACTGGATGTTGGATCTGGTTGCCAGCCGTTGGGACAGCGAAACCCAAACCGGTGGTGTCGATGTTGATGGCACCCAATACCGTTTGGATATGCTCTACCACATCAATACCGAGAGCGCATGGCGCCCTTACGTTGCCTTTGGTGTGGGTGATCAGGAGCGCGAATTCAATGCTGCCGATCCTTCTTCCGAGCGCGACACCCTGCTCAACCTGGGTGCTGGTATCAAGCGCAGCCTGGGTGATAGCTGGCAGTTCCGCACCGATGTGCGCGCCTTCAACAGCCTCGACAACGAATACACTGATCTGGCTGTTACCGCCGGTATTGGTTATGTCTTTGGCGAAACATCAGCGCCTGCTGCTGCCCCTGTAGTTGCTGCGCCAGTAGAAGTAGACAGTGATGGCGACGGCGTGTTTGATTCCAAAGACCAATGTCCAGACACTCCAAAAACCCATAAAGTGGATGCAGTGGGCTGTTCACTGAAATTGACTGAAAGTGTGGCCATCGAATTGAACATTACGTTCGATACCGCTAAGGCGATCATCAAACCTGAGTTTGAAGGTGAAGTAGCCAATTTGGCGACCTTTATGAACCAATACGCTGATACCGTTGTGACTGTTGAAGGTCACACCGACAGCCAAGGTTCTGATGCCTACAACCAAAAACTGTCACAAAGCCGTGCTGACTCTGTGAAAGCGGCATTGATTACCAAATACGGTATTGGTGCAGATCGTGTTAATGCGATTGGTTACGGCGAAGCCAAGCCGATTGCAGACAACATGAATGCAGCTGGCCGCGAGCAGAACCGTCGCGTAGTAGGCCAGGTGTCTACGAAAGTGACCAAGACTGAAACGCGCGACTAATTAATCGCGTGTGACGAAGAACCCGGCCTGCGTGCCGGGTTTTTTTATGCCTGCAAGTTAATCAACCCGGCATAACCTGCGCGGAAATCCGGGTAGCGAAATGAGTAACCCGTCGCCAGTAAACTCTGGTTGCTAATGCGTTTATTGCCGCGTTCATTCATGGCGTCCGGCGCTAAAAAATCCACAATTCCTAGTTGGCCGGCAATCCAGCTGACGACCTCTACCATGGGGGTTGGCGATGAGTCTGTCGCCAAGTAAACCGGTGCAAGATCTTCTTTGTGCTCTAGTTCGATCAAATGCGCGAGCACTCCGGCGCAGTCATCGGAATGGATGCGGTTGGTGTAGTGCGGGCTGGCCGATGCGCGCTGTTGCTTCACCTGCTCAATCAAACGGTTGCGACCGGGGCCGTAAATCCCACTAAAGCGGACGCAACTGTGGGCGAAGCCGCTTTCTCGTATTACCTGTTCCGCCTCCAGCAAGCGCTTGCCGCTAAAGTTGTCGGGTTGGGTGGGCGATGATTCATCCACCCAACTACCATCATTTTGCCCATACACGGCGGTGCTGGAGACAAATAAGATCAGGCGCGGCTGCCGTTGGTGGTGTTTTAAGCCTGCTACCAAATTGCGGCAGGTCTGCACATAAGCTTGTTCGTAACCCGTATCGCTGCGTTCGGCGGGTGTCATGCTGATCACAATCACAGCGAAGGCTTCGCGACCGAGCAAGGCGTCGAGTTGACCGGGTTGAGTGGCATCGCAGACGCGATATCGCAGGTAGGGCAAATCCTCCGGTGGATGGCGGCGCAGACCAATGATTCGATAGCGATTAGGGCTGAGTTGCTGGGCGAGGCGCTGGCCAATATCGCCGCAGCCGATGATTAACAGCTTTTCTGGTGAAGATGAGTTAATTGTCATTTGATAAATGTCGCCAATCTGATAGTTTTAGGCTATTCACAGAAGTCTTAGTAACGGAGCTGCATTATGACCCTGACCGAATTGCGCTACATAGTCACCCTTGCCCAGGAACAACATTTCGGCCGCGCGGCTGATCGCTGCTACGTAAGCCAACCGACCCTGAGCATCGCAGTAAAAAAACTGGAAGACGAATTGGGCATAGCGCTGTTCGAGCGCACCAAATCGCGCGTGCAACCCACCCCATTGGGTGAGCAGATAGTAGCGCAAGCAAACTTGGTACTGGAGCAAACGGCGGCGATCAAAGACCTCGCCGATGCCGGTAAAGACCAGCTCAGTAGCCCCTTATCGGTCGGCGCGATTTTCACCATCGGCCCCTATTTGCTGCCCAAGTTTATCCCCCATTTGCAAAAATTAGCGAGCAAAATGCCGCTTTACGTGGAAGAGGGCTACACCCACAACCTGCGCAAAAAACTGCGCAATGGTGAGTTGGATGTGATTATTGTGGCCCTGCCATTCGTCGAGCCGGACGTGGTTACCCAAGCACTTTACGAAGAACCCTTTGTGGTGCTGATGCCCAAGGATCACCCGCTCGCCGCCAAAGAAGCGTTGAAACCGGATGACTTGAACGACCAGCAGCTGTTGTTACTCGGTGAAGGCCACTGTTTCCGCGATCAAGTACTCACTACCTGCCCGAGCCTGCAACACCACGGCGAGGCCAACGCCAGCAATGTGCGCACCGCCGCCGAGGGCAGTTCGTTGGAAACCCTGCGCCATATGGTCGCCTCAGGTCTCGGCTTGACTATTTTGCCCGCCTCGGCCGCTGAGAGTTCGCTTTACAGCTCTGAAGTATTGGTTACCCGACCCTTTATAGAGCCGTCGCCCAGCCGTACTGTTGCACTTGCCTGGCGCGCCAGCTTCCCGCGTCACAAGGCGATAGATGCGTTGCGGGCGGCGATTAAGGCCTGCCGGGTTTAGGGCGACAATCGATAACAAAGATTGCTATAGTTTGTTATCGATAGCCATTAGGAGATTATTCAATGAACGTCTCTCTTACCCATCAACTTGAATCCTATGTCCAGCAAAAAGTGGCCACAGGTATGTACAACTCCGCCAGCGAGGTGATCCGCGAGGCGCTGCGTTTGATGGCTGAAAAAGACTCCGAGCAATCGCTCAAGCTGGCGGCGTTGCGTGCTGATATCCAACAGGGTCTAGATAGTGTTGCGGCGGGGCAGGCAAATGCGTTCGACCCTGAGCAGATTAAAGCCCGCGCGCGCTTGGCTTAACAAGGATAGTGATAGGAATGCTACTAATCGCACCGGAAGCGGAGCAGGATTTGATTGATATTTGGCGGTTCATTGCCGAAGACAGTCCGGCCAATGCTGATAGTTTTGTTGATCGTCTATATGCCCAAGCCCGACAGCTCGCTGACTTTCCCTTGTCGGGCAAGTCGAGACCGGAGTTAGGGGATCAAATCCACGTGTTTCCACTGGAGCGCTACCTGTTGTTTTATCAACCAATAGCGATGCAGGATAAGGGCATAGTGCTCGTACGCGTGTTGCACTCAGCGCGCGATATCCAACAACTGTAATCACACTGTGAATAGTCCAGTTACCACCACCACCCTCGATCAAATTCCCGTCAGCGCCCTAAAGGGCGTTGGCGCGAGTTTGGCTGCCAAATTGGCGAAGATCGGCTTGTTTAGCCTGCAAGATATCCTCCTGCATCTGCCTTTGCGCTACCTTGACCGCACCCGCATTACACAGATTGGTGCCCTGCAGCCCAACGTTAATGCAGTGATTGAGGCGGAAGTGCGCGCCTGCGATATCGTCTTCGGCAAGCGTCGTAGTCTGGTGTGCAAAGTGCAAGATGGCACCGGCACTATCACTCTGCGTTTCTATCATTTCAACAATGCGCAAAAGCAGCGGCTGGTAAACGGAACGCGCTTGCGAATTTTTGGCGAGACTCGCCGTGGCGCTTCCGGGTTGGAGATGTATCACCCCGAATACGATGAATTGAGCACAGCAGCCCCTTTGCCGCTGGCGCAGTCGCTCACCCCGATTTACCCCGCCACCGAAGGCCTGACCCAACCGCGTATGCGCTCGCTCGCTTTGCAGGCGCTGACGTGGTTGGACAAACACGCGCTCAAAGAGCTGTTACCCGAGGTGGTACGGCGTCAACTCAACCAATCGTCGCTCGCCGATGCGTTGCGCTACCTGCACCAGCCGCCAACTAACGCCAATATCCAGCAACTAATGGATGGTGAACATCCTTACCAGCAGCGGCTGGCGTTTGAAGAATTGTTGGCGCATCACCTGAGTTTGCTGTTGCTGCGTCGCGAAACCCAATCCGATGGTGCTACTCGTCTGAATTTGGATGCGAATTTGCAGGCGTGCTTTTTGGCGCAGTTGGGTTTCAATCTCACCCGCGCGCAGAGCCGGGTCGTCAGTGAAATCGCCGCCGATCTATCCAAGCCGATTCCCATGTTGCGGCTGGTGCAGGGCGATGTGGGATCGGGCAAAACCGTAGTGGCCGCACTCGCTGCCTTAGCCGCCGTCGCCAGCGGCAAACAGGCGGCGATTATGGCGCCGACTGAAATCCTTGCCGAGCAACATCGCCTTAACTTTGGTAAATGGCTGGCGCCGCTCGGCATCCAACTCGGTTGGCTCACGGGCAAGCTGAAAGTGGCGGAGCGGCGCACCCAGCTGGCAGCTATCGCGAGTGGTGAGGCGCAGGTAGTGGTTGGCACCCATGCGCTGTTTCAGGAGGCGGTGGAGTTTGCGAATTTGGGGCTGATAGTGATCGATGAGCAGCATCGCTTCGGTGTCCATCAGCGCCTGACCTTGTCTGAAAAAGGTACTAATAGCGATGAAAGTCGTCGATCTGGCTTGCTTCGTCCCCATCAACTGATTATGACGGCGACTCCCATTCCTCGCACGTTGGCGATGAGTGCCTATGCCGATCTCGATTGTTCGGTGATTGACGAACTCCCTCCCGGACGAACGCCGATTACCACGGTGGTGATCAGCGATAATCGCCGAGAAGAGGTTATCGAGCGAGTGCGTCTGGCCTGCGAGCAGGGGAGACAGGCCTACTGGGTGTGCACGTTGATCGAGGAGTCCGAGCTGCTTGAAGCGCAGGCGGCCGAGGCTACGGCGGCAAACCTTACAGAATCCCTGCCACACCTGCGCATCGGCCTGATCCACGGGCGCTTGAAGCCGGTGGAAAAGGAAGCGGTGATGGCGGCGTTCAAAGCTAATGAATTGGATTTGTTGGTGGCGACGACCGTGATTGAAGTGGGGGTGGATGTGCCTAACGCCAGCCTGATGATCATCGAAAACCCCGAGCGGCTTGGCCTTGCGCAGTTGCATCAGCTGCGCGGGCGGGTGGGGCGCGGCTCGGCGGCGAGCCACTGCGTGCTTTTGTACGGGTCGCCTTTATCGCACAACAGTCGCGAGCGGTTGCGCGTAATGCGTGAAAGTAGCGACGGCTTTTATATCGCCGAGCAGGATTTACTGCTGCGCGGGCCGGGCGAGGTACTGGGCACCCGCCAAACCGGTGAGATGCAATTTAAAATCGCCGATCTCCAACGCGATAGCCATTTATTGCCTAGCGTAAAAGACGCCGCCCTCTTGTTGATGAGCGATTATCCCCAACTGTGCGGTCAGCTGGTCTCGCGCTGGCTGGGTGAAAACCACCGTTATTTGCAGGTATAGCGGCTGGCTTATAACCATTTGGCGGATGTTTCTTCCTATGGATGAGAACTGTTCCATTTTTTGACCGAGTTCTTCATATCTTCCACCAGATTGCCCTGTGCACCCCTAAATCTCGACTATGCTTGGATAGATCATCTGCCGGGAAACCATGCGCTCTGTCGATTATGTGGTTTGACTATATGAGAATTGCTTTTACTGGATTACACTCGTCAAACTAAAGCGGCCCAGAGTCATTTAACCCTATGCATATCAACCACTTGGAAATATTAAGAGGAGTAGGCCGTGTCAGTCCCTACCAGTGTTCAATCATTGCTCAACAAGCAAAATGTGCATTATCAGGTGTCTGAAGTGCCAGTGACTGAGAATGAAAGAGTGCTCTGGCATGACCAGCATCTACGCACTATGAGCGCAGCTAAATCGGTAATCCTGCAGGACGGCAAAGGTCGGGTACAGGTGATTTTTGCAGCGGATCGCCTGCTGGATCTCAAGGCGGTCAATCGTCAATTAAGCCGTGAACTCCACGCCGCTAAACCCGAAGATGTCCACAAATTCTGTGTATCCCACAATCTGCAATCCATACCCGCGCTGCCCAAGCTGGCGGGGCTGCTGACGCTGATTGACCGCAGCCTGGTTGAGCGCAGTGAGCTGCTGGCCGACTCGGGCGATGAGAAACAGCTGCTGCGTTTTAGCCGCGAAGAGTTCCAGCAAATTATGGATGACGCGACTATCTGTGATATAGCCGTGCCGCTGGAGCCGCTGGAGGTGGACGATACCAGCACCAGTGATAACGACCAGATCCTCGGTGCCGTACGCAATTTCACCCAGCTGCGGGTGAAGCAGCGCCTGGAAGAAACCCTCGAATTACCGCCCTTATCGGATACTGCCCAGCGAATTATCAAACTGCGTGTTAATCCCAATGCCGATATCAGTGACCTCGCCCAAATCGTCGAGACTGACCCCAGCCTTGCGGCGCAAGTGGTGAGCTGGGCAGCGTCGCCTTACTATTCGGCGCCGGGCAAAATCAAATCTATCCACGATGCCATAGTGCGGGTACTGGGGTTTGATATGGTGCTCAATTTGGCGCTGGGTTTGTCGCTCGGCAAAGCCATGACCATTCCCAAAGAAGGCCCCCACGGCTCACTGCCTTACTGGCAGCAAGCGGTGTATATGGCGGCGACCATTGAAGGTTTGGTGACGGCGATTCCGCGCGACCATCGCCCCAGTTTTGGTATGGCTTATTTGTGTGGCCTGCTGCATAACTTCGGCTACCTGATTCTGGCGGAGGTGTTCCCACCTTATTTCCACAGTTATTGCGAACTGGCAGATACCAATCCCCACGTGGATCACCAGGCCGTCGAGCGCCATTTGCTCGGTGTCACCCGCGAGCAAATGGGTGCCGCTTTGATGTCACTGTGGTCGATGCCGGAGGAAGTTGTAGTGGGCTTGCGCCATCAGAACAACCCGCATTACCAAGGCGAGTACGCTGTCTACGCCAAGCTGATTTTTGTGGCGCAACGCCTGTTGCAGCAGCACAATATTGGCCGCGGTCCGAAACTGGCGATTCCGCCGCAAGTCTTTGAAGACCTGCATCTGGATCCAGAAAAGGCTTACACCACAGTGGCGAATATTATTGAGTCGAGCGACGACCTCAAACATATCGCCCATGAACTGTCGCCGCACCACTAGCGCGAGTTTCAGTGGCAACCAAAACCCCTTTTGCGAGGGGTTTTTTGTTTATGGTGTAAGTGATTTTTGATGAGTATGCTGCAGGCCATCTCCCACCAGATTGAGTAATAATGTATGAATAACGATTTCCCCGCCGCCGAGGCGGCCGCTATTTTGGTTGCGCGTCGCATTAACGGCAGCCAGGCCGACCGCCTCCCTGAACGCTGCCGACCGCAAAACCTGCAGCAGGCGCTGGCCATCCAAGCCGCTGTCACGGAAGAGTGGTGTGAAAAAATGGACGACAGCATCGGCGGCTGGAAATGCCTGTTGCCACCCGAAGGCAAGCTAGTCGTCGGCCCGATTTACACCCGCACCATCGATTCAGTCCCGCCGGTCAGCCTCTGGGCTAAAACTACGGCAGAGGGCGAGCGTGCACGTATCGAACCTGAACTCGCGTTCTTTTTCGGGCAGGATTTACCCGCGCGCGCCGAGCCATATACGCCCGCTGACGTCGATGCCGCCATCGCCCGTACCCATATGGCCCTGGAGTTGATCAACAGCCGCTACGCCGATCCGGCCAGCTGTGAATTCCCCGAGATGCTCGCCGATGGTCTGGTTAACCAAGGCCTGTTTATCGGCCCGCAAGTGGATTCCGATAGTGCCCGTGGCGCCAGCAGTTTTACCGTAATGACCTGCGCCAACGGTGAAGTGATTGAGCGCCAGGGGCAGCACCCCAATACCCATCCGCGCGCGCCGCTCTATTGGTTGGCTGAGTTCCTGCGCAGTAGGGGCGAAGGCATAGTGGCAGGGCAGGCAGTGATTACCGGATCTTACGCGGGGGTGATTGAAGTGCCGCTCAACACTCCTATTCAGATCGACTATGCTGGTTTAGGCAGCATGCAGGTGAGTTTTACGGCCAAACAGACCGCTTAAGGAGTCGTCATTGATGAGCCACGATGAATCGTCACAACCGTTTTTTTCCTGCGATATTCCCGTCCGCTGGGGTGATATGGACGCTTATGGCCATGTTAACAACACGCTCTACTTCCGCTACTTTGAGGAGGCGCGTTTTATGTGGATGTTGGAAAAAGGCATCCCCCTCAAAAGTGATACCCACCCGGTAGTCGTCACTATTGGTTGCACCTTTTTGCGCCCGATTTTCCACCCGGAAACCCTGCGTATCGATGTTTTCATCAGCGAGCCGGGGCGCTCCAGTTTTATGGTCAAGTACAAGGTCTATACCGCCTCCCAACCGGAAACGCCGGCGGCAGAAGGCTACTCCAAAGTGGTGTGGGTGAGCAGTGTCGATGGCCGGTCGGTGCCATTGCCTGATCTAGTGCGCGGCTGGTTTGGTAGCTAGCAATGCCGCTCTGGCTGGAAGCGGGCACTTGGGGTTTTGTCGCTGCCAGTGCACTTTTGCTGGGTTCGGCATTGGGCTGGTTCATCTACTTTCCCCCCAAAGTTGTCGCATATGTCATGGCCTTCGGCAGCGGTGTTTTATTTGCGGCACTCAGTTTTGATTTGGTGGGTGATGCACTGGCCGAAGCGGGTATGGTCTGGATTGCGGGTGGTTTTATGCTGGGTGCGGCGGGGTTTTCACTGATCAACCACTGGCTGAATACACCCGGCGTCAAACATCGTAAACGCTCCCACAGCCAGCAACCGGCGGCGAACAATACTGGTGTGGCGATTGCGGCGGGCACTTTGCTCGATGGCCTGCCCGAATCCATGGCGATAGGTCTGCTGGTTGCCAGCGGTGGCAAGCTCAGCCTCGCGACTATCGCCGCCATTTTTATCTCCAATATTCCCGAAGCACTCTCCAGCACTGCCGGCATGCGCCGCGCGGGTCGCAGTGGCTGGTTTATAGTGCGGCTCTGGGGTGGTATTGCGGTCTTGTCGGGAGTGTTTGCGATTATCGGCGCCGTGTTTTTTGGGGGTGCGCCCGCGCACATCAAGGCGCTGATTACCTGCATCGCCGCTGGCGGAATCTTTGCGATGCTGGTGGAGACCATGATCCCCGAAGCCTTTGCTGAAACCCATGAACTGTCAGGATTGATTGCCGCTGCTGGCTTTATCGTCGCCGTTACCCTGCAGGCGCTGGAAACCTGAAACCTTCAAATGAACCTCAGGCGTTCTGCAATTCTTGCCAATGAATCTTATCGCTGTGATGTAGCAGGCGCATGCAACCCTGATGATCTTCCACCAGCGCGGTGCAGTTTTCGATCCAGTCACCGCAGTTGGCGTAGCGCAAACCGCCCTCTTCGCGCAGCGCCGGGTAATGGATATGGCCGCAGACAACGCCGTCGTAGCCGCGCCGCTTTGCCTCCGCAATGGCCTCGCGCTCATAAGTGGCAATCGCCGCTTTGGCGCCTTTGATATTGCTTTTGATCAGCCCGGCGAGCGAGAAGTAGGGGCGCCCCAGCAACTTGCGGACGCGGTCTGACCAGCGGTTGATAAACAACAACAACTCGTAACCGTGATCGCCAATGACCCGTTTCAACCAGCTGTGGTTGATGTAAGCGTCCATCGCGTCGCCGTGCATGATGAGCAGGCGTTTACCGTCGGCAGTCACATATTCGTGTTCGCGCGCAATCTCAATCGGCCCGAACAACTGGCCGCTAAAGTGGCGTATCGGGTCATCGTGATTGCCGGGTACATAGACCACGCGCACACCTTTGGCTGCCAGTTCGTAGAATTTCAACATCACCTGATAGTGTTTTTGCGGCCAGCAAAAACGGCGCTTGAGCGACCACAAGTCCACAATATCGCCCACCAGATAGAGGGTGTCGCAGTGGATATGGTGGAGGAAATCGAGCAGGTAATCGGCCTTGCAATCGCGGAACCCCAAGTGGATATCCGATATCCACACAGTGCGGGCGTTAATCAGGTAACTGGCAGGTTTGGGGCTATCTATAAGTTCGCTGCTGGTAGCAACAGGCAGGGGCGCAATAAAGGCATTGGCGGAAGAAGTCATAGTGCGTTTCCGTAGCTGTTTCACCCAAGTTTGCGGCGAACATGTGACGAAAACGCAACATTTTGATGAACTTTGGGTGACAGCTAGCCAGCGTTATGCGCGATGTTCCGTATGCTGGTTTGGTCGTGTACCAACCACTCCAATACCGCCTTGCGGCTTTCCAGCATCTCTTGGTAAGTCTGCAGTACCACGGGATTGGGGTTGGGCTGCTGCTGCAAATGATCAATTCGCGCCAGCAAAAAATTGATGTCGTTTTGCACCTTTTCGGCAACTTCCGTGCTGTTAAAGGCTTCGTTACCGATATTTAAAATGGCCATGGGCGTTGTCCTTGCTGATTTTGCCGCCAAACTTTACGTTTGTGTCAGGGCGGGATGTTGACCAGTATCCGTGAATCCCGAGTGTGATAATAGTCGCAATTCTCGCTAAAGTTTGTGCGATTTGGCTTACAAAGCGACAGTCCCAACAAGCTTGATAATTGCTCTAGGCCTGTTGTTTTTTCAGCAGCGCCAGGGAGAACAGCAGAGTGGAGGAGAGCACAATCGCAGGGCCGGCGGGGCTATCCCACCAGTAGGATGCCGCAAGCCCTGCCAATACGGCGATAACGCCGAGCAGGCTGGATACCAGCGCCATCTGCTCTGGCGTATGGGTTAAGCGGCGGCTGGCGGCGGCGGGGATAATCAACAGGGCGGTGATCAACAGTACGCCCACCACTTTCATTGCAATCGCAATCACCAGCGCCATCAGCAGCATCAGCGCCGTGCGCACCCGCACCACAGGCACGCCTTCTACCTGCGCCAACTCCTCATGCACGGTAATGGCCAGCAGCGGGCGCCACAGCCAGACAAGCGCGCCAATCACCGCCAGGGAAATAACCCAAATACTAATCACATCGCCCTGGCTGACCGAGAGGATATCGCCAAACAAATAGGCCATAAGGTCGATGCGGTTGTCGCTAAATACGCTCACGCAGATCAGCCCGAGTGCGAGGGTTGAGTGGGACAAAATCCCCAGCAGGGTATCGGTCGCGAGGAAACGGTTGTGTTGTAGCGCCACCAGGATCAGCGCCAGCAACAGGCAGCCGAGTGCGATGGCGAGGTTGAGGTTGATATCCAGCAATAGCCCGAAGGTCACACCGAGCAGGGCGGAGTGGGCGAGGGTATCGCCGAAATAGGCCATACGGCGCCAGACCGCAAACGCACCGAGTGGGCCGGCGACCAGTGCCACGGCGATACCGGCGAGCAGGGCGAACAGTAAAAAATCAGGCATGGTGGTCGTGTCCACAAGAGCTGGTGTGAATGTGTGTAGGTTTGGCGCGGATCACATTGCCGTGGGCATCGTGCTGGTGGTCGTGGTGATGGGTATAAATCGCCACTTGTGGCGGATTGGTTGCGCCTACTGCTTCGCCAAACAGCGCGAGGTAGGCGGGGTCATTTGTCACCTGTTCCGGGTGGCCTTCGCAACAGACATGTTGGTTGAGGCAGATCACCGTATCGGTTGTCGCCATCACCAAATGCAAATCGTGGGATACCAGCAACACCCCGCACCGGCGGCGGTTGCGGATCTCGTTAATCAGCGCATATAGCGCCGACTGCCCGGTTACGTCTACCCCTTGCACCGGTTCATCCAGCACCAATAATTGCGGATCGCGCAATAGTGCGCGCGCCAGTAATACCCGTTGGGTTTCGCCGCCGGAGAGGGATTGCATGGGCATATTGATGAGTTTATCGATGCCGGTGAGTTCCAGTATTTCGCCCAGATCCGCGCGCGGTTTTCCGCCCAAAGAGAGGAAGCGCGCGACGGTCAGCGGCAGGCTGGGTTCGAGATGCAGCTTTTGCGGCATATAGCCGATGCGTAAATCCGGCGCCTTGTCGATCTCGCCTTCATCGACCTTGATCAGCCCGAGTACGGCGCGCACCAACGTGGTTTTGCCTGCGCCATTGGGGCCGATCAGGGTGACAATCTTGCCCGCTTGCAGGGTTAAATCGGCACGCTGCAAAATCTGGCGGCCACTGCGCGTTACGCCCAAGCCGCGCGCTTTGATCAGATAATCACTCATGGCTATGCCCACGTGCATGCCCATTGTGTTTGGTATTGCCCGCGCAGTTGGCGCACAGGCCGGACACTTCCAGCGACTGGGTTTCCACCTGAAACCCCGCATCCTGCGCAACACCAATAATTTGTTGGCTGAGTTCCGGTTGGTCCAACTCGATGGCGATACCGCAGGCGCGGCAAATCAAAAAATGGCTTTGGTGTTTGGTCGTCGGTGAAGGGCAGCCGATAAAGGCATTCAGCACATTGATCCGGTGAATCAAGCCCTGCTCCAACAGGAAATCGAGTGCGCGATACACCGTCGGCGGCGCCACGCGGCGGGTATTGGCCTTAGCCAACATCTCCATCAAGGTATAGGCGCCAAGTGGTTTGTGGTTTTGCCAGATAAGTTCGAGCACCTGCAGGCGCAAATCGGTGAGCCGCACGCCGCGCCCTACACAGAGCTGGCGGGCCGCCTCCAGTGCATCGCTAATGCAGTGGTTGTGGTCGTGGTGGCTACAGGCGATGGGTGTGTGTTCCATAAATGGCTCAGCTAGGTGCGCCCTTTTGGGTAGCTAAAGGGCGATGTAAATGTGTGGTTATGTTACTCTATAACCTTTCATTTGGCATGTGGTTACGGGATTGGTTTAGCTTATGCGGTATTGTGGATTTTCTTTCCAGCAGAGCTTGGCGCTCATCAGTCTGGCATTGCTTCTGGCAACCCCAGTGCACGCCAAACTGCAGGTATTGGCGAGTATTAAACCGCTTGCGCTGATTGCTCAGGAAGTGGCGGGCGATCAGGCCGATGTCATCACCTTGTTGCCAATTACCGCCTCACCTCACGACTATCCACTCAAAATGTCTGACCACAAACGTTTGCGCTCGGTGGATCTGGTACTTTGGGTCGGGCCGGAATTGGAGAGTTTTCTCGCGCGTCCGCTCGCCAATCTTCCCGCGAATAGGTTAATCACCAGTTATCAGTTAACTGGCCTGCACTGGCCAGAGATGGCAGCGAGCGACGATCACCATCACAGCAACCATGCCCATGTTGGCAAAGATCCCCACATTTGGCTCGATCCCCGCAATGCCGTGCTGATTTCGCAGGTATTGGCGTCACGTTTGACGGAGTTGCAGCCGGAGTCTGCTGAAGTATTTCGCGCTAATGCAGAGCGGTTTTCCGCCTCGGTGCAGCTGTTGGATCAGCAACTGGCACAGCAGCTGGCACCGGTAAAAACATTGGGTTTTGCGGTATACCATGAGGGCTACGGGCATTTTGTCGGGCGCTATGGCCTGCATCAAGTCGCTTACGTGACTTACACTCCTGAACGTCGCCCGGGGGCAAAACATCTACAAGAGTTGCGGGAAGTATTGGCGAAGGAGGGGAAGTGTCTATTTATGGAGCCTTACTATAAAGCAAAGGGCATGGATGAGATGGCCAAAACACTGCACTTGCGGATTGGCTTGCTGGATCCCATCGGCGAGCAACAGGTATCCAGCTATCAACAGTTATTACAGCAGCTCAGCCAGAGCTTTTTAACCTGCCTTGCGGATCGGGGTGATCACTGAGGCGTAGAAAGGTTTGCGCATGCTGACATCCCGCGCTTCCAGCATATCCAATTGACGCTTGTTCAGTTCCATCACAAACGAGTCATAGTACTGGCGGATATCTCTATCGGCCGATGAGCCTGCATCCCGCAATAACGCCAACATGCCCTCTTGCGTTGCCATACGGTGACGAGTCCCGGTTTTGTGATAAATACAGCTCGCCAGTTGTTGCATACGAAAGATAGCAGTTTGGGAAAAAATTAAGGTGTCCATGACATCCTCCAGTGCGGTTAAAAGCGGTTGGGCGCGTTTTTCACATGGAAGCTGTTCAATAATTCAGCTTCACAATTCGATTCTAGGTCAAGAAGTGAGCACCGCGAGGGGCTTAGGCGCCACTGTAAAAGCAAATTGCAAATTTGTGACCAGCACAAAAAAAGAGCCCCGCAGCGACCAAACAAAAAGTTATAAGGTCAAATGCAGGGCTAATACACGAGGAGAAAATAAGGGAGATAGTCCAATAAAAACAACAGCTTAAAGAAAGCTCACTGCAGCGATGACTAATCGCTGCGGCTACAACTTAACATTAAAGGGCGAACTCTTGAGCAAGTTTGGCTTCCAATTTTTGTTCGAGTTTGGCGTTAGCTTTCTCGTTCAATACTTCAGTCTTGGCAGTCAATTCTTCAGCAATACGCGCTTCAGCGTCTTCCTGGGTTTCAACCCAAGCTGTCTTAACGCCTAAATTGGCAGCAGCCAGAGTCAGTTCGGTGTTAGTGGCCTCGTCAGCAAAAGCGCTGGTGGCGGTCAGTATTAAAGTTGCAAATATCAGTGCGGTCTTTTTCATCGTGGGTTCCTCCGATGGTTTGAAAATTCCAGTTGCCTTGTGAGCAACCTTTTTGTCTTGGGTTAAGGGTTACTCGGTAACAAAACGTCTTTGGTGTTTTCGATTTGTTACCTTATGTAACGCATAGTAACAGGAATTTTAGATTTGCCTAGCCCTGAATTAAACTTTTTAGTTATACAAACCTATAAAATGTGAATAAATACCGAAACTTAGCGTTATAAGGTAAATTTTTTCTGAAGTATGGCGCCTGGTAACGCATTATGTCGTCGGTAACACTTTTGGCTTAATTGGCATTTAAGGTGTTACTTGCGTCACTTGAGGCCAGGTCTTGCGGCTCGGCATGCAAGTGTTTGGTGTATCCTGCGGCCATCAAAAACCGCCTTACATTGCAGATGTTTACTATGACCCAGACTCAAACTGCCGCACCTTTGGTGCTTGTTGATGGATCTTCCTATCTCTATCGCGCCTATCACGCCTTACCACCGCTCACTAATTCCAAGGGCCAACCTACCGGCGCAGTTAAAGGTGTGGTGAATATGATGCGCCGTTTGCTAAAGGACTATCCGCTCAGCCCCATCGCTGTCATCTTCGATGCCAAAGGCAAAACCTTCCGCGATGACATGTTCGCCGAATACAAAGCCAACCGCCCGCCCATGCCCGACGACCTGCGCCCGCAGGTGCAGCCTATCCACGACATAGTGCAAGCCATGGGATTACCTTTATTGGTAATTGAAGGTGTGGAAGCCGACGATGTAATCGGCACGCTCGCTCGCCAGGCCACCGAGCAGCAAATGCCAGTGGTGATTTCCACCGGCGACAAAGATATGGCGCAACTAGTGAATGAACACGTCACACTGGTGAATACCATGACCGAAACGGTATTGGATATTCCCGGCGTCAATGCCAAGTACGGTTTTGGCCCTGAATTGATGATCGATTACCTCGCATTGATGGGCGACAAGGTCGATAACATTCCCGGTGTTCCCGGTGTCGGTGAAAAAACCGCGCAGGGCTTAATCCAGGGTCTCGGCGGCTTGGATGCGATTTATGCCGACTTGGAAAAAGTGCGCACGCTTTCATTTCGCGGCGCGAAAACCATGCCGGAAAAATTAATTGAACACCGCGACATGGCTTATCTCTCTTATCGCCTCGCCACGATTAAAACTGATGTGGAATTGTCCATTTCACCCGAATCTATCCATTGTGGCCAACCTGACCGGATTCGCCTGCGCGAGTTGTTTGAGGATTTGGAATTTAAAAGTTGGGTAAAAGAATTGGCAGAGGAGGCAACAAATTCTCCTGCTGTAATGCCCTTGGTATGTGAAGAAAATGCGGATGTAGAAAACACAAGTGAACCTGCATTGCCTGCAGCACCTACTGATATCCACTACGATATTATTACCGATAAAAATCTATTTGCAGATTGGTTAAAGCGTTTGTACGAAGCGGCGCAGTTTTCGTTTGATACAGAAACAACTGCACTGGAAATTATGGATGCAAAAATTGTCGGTGTGAGCTTTGCAATTGAAGCGGGCATTGCCGCCTATATTCCCTGCGGTCACGACTACATGGGCGCACCGGAACAGCTACCGCTTGAGTGGGTGCTGCAAGAATTAAAACCCATTCTTGAAGATGCCAGCAAAATAAAAATTGGCCAGAATTTAAAATACGATCGCAGTGTGCTGCTCAACTACGGCATTGAATTGCGCGGTATTGAATTTGATACCATGCTTGAATCCTATGTGTGGAATTCCATCGGCAGCCGCCACAATATGGATGATCTTGCACAGAATTATCTCAATTATAAAACGGTGACCTTTGAAGAAATTGCTGGCAAAGGTGTAAAACAACTTTCCTTTAACCAATTAAAAGTGGAAGACGCCGGTCATTACGCAGCGGAAGATGCCGATATCACTCTGCGGTTGCATCAATTTTTTTGGCCGCAGCTGGAAAAGGTTGCGCCATTAAAATCGGTATTTGAAACTATCGAAATGCCGCTCTTGCCAGTGCTCTCCCATATTGAACGCAATGGTGCATTGGTGGATGCCAAATTGCTTGGCCAGCAGAGTATTGAACTGGGTGAGCGCTTGGTGCAATTGGAGCGAAAAGCCTATGATATAGCCGGGCAAGAATTCAATTTAAGTTCGCCCAAACAGCTCGGCGTGATTTTATTTGAACAACAAAAATTGCCAGTGCTGAAAAAAACACCAACGGGTACACCATCCACCGCAGAAGAAGTGCTGCAGGAATTGGCATTAGATTATCCACTGCCAAAAGTGTTGATGGAATATCGCGGCCTGGCAAAATTAAAATCTACCTACACAGACAAATTGCCGCTGGTGATCAACAAGCGCACCGGTCGCATACACACCAGCTATCATCAAGCCGTAGCCGCTACGGGGCGTCTATCCTCGCAAGATCCGAATTTGCAAAATATTCCGATTAAAACCGAAGAGGGGCGCCGCATCCGTCAGACATTTATTGCCCCCAATGGGTATAAATTGGTTGCAGCGGACTATTCGCAAATTGAGTTGCGCATTATGGCGCACTTGTCTGATGACGCGGGTTTACTCAGCGCATTTGAAAAAGGTTTGGATGTGCATCGCGCCACTGCCGCTGAAGTATTTGGTGTGGGTCTCGATGGTGTAACGCCAGAAATGCGCCGCAGTGCCAAGGCAATTAATTTTGGTTTGATCTACGGTATGTCAGCGTTTGGACTTGCCAAACAATTGCATGTTGGCCGCAATGAAGCGCAGCAATATATTGATCGCTACTTTGAGCGTTACCCGGGTGTGCAGCGCTATATGAATAATATTCGCGCGCTCGCCCATGAGCAGGGGTTTGTCGAAACCATTTTTGGTCGCCGTTTATATTTGCCGGATATCAACGCCAAAAATAAAAACCTGCAGATGGGGGCCGAGCGCACTGCGATCAACGCGCCTATGCAAGGCACTGCAGCTGATATTATTAAAACGGCGATGATCAAAGTGCAGGCTTGGCTCGATGAAACGCAACTCGATGCAAAAATTATTATGCAGGTGCACGATGAACTGGTGCTCGAAGTGGCGGAGGCGCAACTTGAGCAAGTGCGCGCAGGCCTTATCGCACGCATGTCTGCCGCTGCTACACTTAAAGTGCCGCTGCTAGTAGAAGCCGGCGTGGGCGATAATTGGGATGAAGCGCATTAATCGTGCGCTGCGACTGATCCAGTTGTATTAAAAAATCGTAGCGCATAGCAACAATCGGTTTGGAGGGAGTAGGCACCATGAAAAATAAATGGTTGTGCAATTTCACATTGCTGTTGTTACTGCTGCCGTCTTCCCTGGTGCTAGCTGAATTTGTGGTCAGCCACCGCTCGCCTTTTACTGAGGGTGATAAACACCATATTTACAGCACCGAATTGTTGCGCCTTGCATTAGAGAAAACGCGCAAGGAGTACGGTACGTTCACTCTGCGCCCCATTCCCCCGCGCAATTATACGCGCGCACTCAAAGCGGCGGTCGATGATGCTTTCCCCAATTTAATTATTGAGACAAGTTATGAGCAGGCGCTGACACATCACGCCAAATTGGATTTTATTAATTTCCCGATGGATTTGGGCGTGTTGGGTTATCGCGTCTGTTTTATCAACCCCAAACTCAAGGCGAGCGGTAAAAAAATCGAATCACTTGAGGATTTGCGCCAATACACTTTTGCACATGGTGTGGGTTGGGCGGATACCATTATTTTTCGCCACAACGGTTTAAAAGTGCAGGAGATCGATAATTACGACGGCATGTTTTTGATGGTGATTGGCGGGCGGGTCGATTTTTTTTGTCGCGGCGCAAATGAAATCTTGGGAGAGATGGAGCAGTTTAGTCAGTTAAAGGAACTTACTATTGATGAGCAATTCTTGTTGATATATCCGCTGCCCCGATTTTTCTATTTGAATGGCAAAAATAAACTGGCCAAAAAGCGTATCGAATTGGGGTTGCAGCGCGCTTACGCCGACGGCTCGCTGCAGGCTCTGTGGAAGGCCAATTTCCTTCCCAGTTTAAAGCTGGTGAATTTGGTGCAACGGAAGACCATCCATTTGGAGAACCCGTTGCTGGATGATCTGGGCGTGAGTTTTGTGCCCGACTTTATGCCTCTGCTAGGCTCTGCTGGTGAAAAACCACAGCCTAAATGAATAGATTCTTAATGGATTCCGGGATGGTTACCTTTTTAGGCTTTAATTTGCATAATTAGATTGTTGTAACTTATTGTTTTTATTGAGTTTTTTCAAATTAACAAAAAATTGTGCAAATTATTTAAAAATTGTTTGAACTAATTTGGAAAAGGGTGGGTCTCAGTTATGTGTGTTTTACGATCATGAGCTAACTCCTCCCCTAATGGCATTTAAGCCAGCTGAGCGCGAAGTAATTTTAAAGCTAAGCCGACCCCGATTTTATCGGGGTTTTTTTTGCCTGTAATTTGCGGTTGCATTGTTGTGATGATGCGGGAATTGTGCAAAAACTGTTGCAGTTACAAAGCTTTACGTTTTCCGCTGAACTTTCATCGGCCACCCCAAGTCATAGTTACAACTTGCTTAATGAAGCCGTTTTTCTCTCGAAGTTCTTGTCTTTTTGGCCGACCTAGCCCATCTGGCATCACCCCAAGGGTGCCAGTTCTTTTCCGATGATTTAGGTAAATCATCGGATTTTTTTATTGAGCCGGAGCCAGAGTATTACCCTCTGCTTGCATCGGTGCCAGCCAGGACTGCAATTTTGCTTTTAGCTCATCGAGACCGGCATATTTCAGTGCTGAGAAGCACTGGATGCTCACCAGTTGATCGAGCTTTGCCTGTTTTAACTGCTTTTGCACCGCAAAGAGTGCGTTGTTCGCTTGCATGCGGCTGAGCTTATCGGCCTTGGTCAGCAATATATGCACGGGCATGTTGCCGCGGATTGCCCAGTCGAGCATGGTGGTATCAAATTCCTGCAGCGGATGGCGGATGTCCATCAATAGTATCAAGCCTTTCAAACACTGGCGCTTTTGCAGGTATTCCGACAAATCGCGCTGCCACTTTTCTTTTTGGTCGCGCGATACCTTGGCGTAACCATAACCGGGTAGATCGACCAAGCGCTGGTCGTCGCCCACATTAAAGAAGTTGATCAACTGGGTGCGGCCAGGAGTTTTACTGGTGCGCGCCAGCTTTTGGTTGGTTAGGGCATTGATGGCGCTGGATTTGCCCGCGTTGGAGCGGCCAGCAAAAGCGACCTCACAACCAGTCTCCGGTGGGCATTCGCGGATACTGGGGGCACTCTTGGTAAAATAAGCCTTGGTAAATACGATCTCGGTCAAGATAATAACCCTTCAAAATAGTGTGTTATTAGCGCGTTGGTAATATAATGCCGCCGCTTTTACCGGCCGCCGTGCGCGCCAAAAGCAGGATTCATGCGGAATCAAGTGGAATTTAGGGTGCGATTGTAGCTTGTTGGCCTGCCATTAAGCGAACCATCGGCTAAATTCCTACTTATACTTGCCAGTTAAAGACGCACGCATAACAATCAGATTCATCGATCAATCGGATTAGCCAATGAAACATATCGTAAGAAATGCACTTTTATCGCTGGGTTTGGTAGCCGTTGCGCAGGGCGCTATGGCTGCGGGAGATGCAGCAGCAGGCGCAACCAAGGCTGCCGTGTGCGGCGCATGCCACGGTGCCGATGGCAATAGCCTGGTTGGTACCTTCCCGAAATT
>Ga0307408_100000523_pt1 | contig 33139 bp, 23 predicted proteins | sample 322Cmetagenome_FD_202116 | JGI IMG/M metagenome (GOLD analysis project Ga0307408, IMG submission 202116) | Maize rhizosphere microbial communities from greenhouse at UC Davis, California, United States - 322HYB-C-3 | ecosystem: Host-associated > Plants > Roots > Rhizosphere > Soil | place...
TGAGGTATGAGCTATCAGCAATGAGCTATGAGCGATGAGCTATGAGCTATGAGCAATCAGCCATGAGCTATCAGCTATGAGCTAAGTGCTAACTGCTATCAGCTAACAGCTAACTGCTAACATGCTAAAAGCTAACAGCTAACAAGCTAACAGCAAAAAAAAAAGACATGTCAAATACAAAAACATATAGCATGGTTCAAACTATGCGTTGGTACGGGCCGAATGACCCGGTGAGCCTTTCTGATATTCGCCAGGCGGGTTGTACTGGTATTGTTTCAGCTTTACACCATGTGCCTAACGGCCAGGTGTGGACAGTTGAAGAGATTAAGAAACGCCAGGCAATTATTAATGAAGCGGGCTTAAGTTGGGATGTAGTTGAGAGTGTTCCGGTACATGAGGGGATTAAAACTCAAACCGGGAATTTTAAAGAGTACATCGAAAACTATAAGCAGTCTTTGCGCAATTTAGGCGCCTGCGGCATACACATTGTTACTTACAACTTTATGCCGGTTTTAGACTGGACCCGCACAGACCTTAGTTATACTGTTGAAGATGGTTCTAAAGCTTTGCGTTTTGAAAAAGCCGCATTTATTGCTTTTGATGTTTTTATGTTGAAAAGAAAGGGAGCCGAAGCTGATTATGCTGCCGAGGACATTGCCCGGGCTAAAGCAAGGTTCGAAAGCATGAATGATGACGAAAAGCTTTTGCTTCAGCGTAATATTATTGCCGGATTACCGGGTAGTGAAGAGAGCTTTACATTGGAGTTGTTCCAGAAAGCTCTGGATGCCTACGATGGTATCGATGCCGCGAAACTTCGCCAGCACTTAATTTATTTCTTGACTGAGGTTATCCCTGTAGCGGATGAGGCGGGTGTAAAAATGGTTATTCACCCAGATGACCCTCCTTACAGCATTTTAGGTTTACCTCGCGTGGTTAGCACTGCAAGTGATGTGCAGGCTCTGTTTGACGCTGTTCCTTCTTTAAACAATGGTTTATGTTTCTGCACTGGTTCTTTTGGGGTGAGGGAGGATAATAATTTGCCGGAAATGGTGAAACAGTTTGCAAACCGTATAAACTTCTTGCACTTAAGAAGCACCCGCAGAAATGAGTTTGGCGATTTTTATGAAGATAACCACCTGGAAGGCGACGTTGATATGTACGCTGTGGTTAAAGAGATTATTCATGTGATGCAAAACAGGCAGGTTGACATCCCAATGCGCCCTGACCATGGCCATCAAATGCTGGATGACCTTAAAAAGAAAACCAATCCGGGCTATTCCGGTATCGGCCGCCTTCGCGGATTGGCAGAGCTGAGAGGGCTGGAATTAGGTATTGCAAGGTCTCTGTAATTAAAACAAGATAATATTGCCGTCTGCTTTAGCTGAGGGATAAGATGCCAAACAAAAAGGCTTCAGCCGTCATGGTTGAAGCCTTTTTTCTTAATTCCGTGAGTAAAAATGATAGAAATCTATGCAGCGCCTTAGCCCAAAATGTAACAACAAATACACTTTTAAGCCAGCCTTAAAATCCGCTATACATCTTTCACCTTCTTCCTCAAATTACCTATACTTGTTATATTAACCAATTGCCGTATTCTACTAGGCTTTATACATGAGCAAACGTACACTCATCGTTTTATTTTTCTTGTCAATCAGACTTGCATCCTTGTGGGGCCAGCAAAATAATCAATACCAGTTTTCCCAGTTAAACATTACAAATGGCTTATCAAGCAACCAGGTAAATGCTATTTTTAAAGATAGTAAGGGGTTTATGTGGTTTGGCACCTTATCTGGCCTAAACCGTTATGATGGCTACCAGTTTAAGGTATTTAAACACAGCCTTGGAAATCGAGGCTCGTTAAGCGATGGCTTTGTAACTGGCATTTTTGAAGGCCCGGGAGAGAAATTGTGGATACAAACCAGGTCTGCTACCAACATTTACGATCCGGCTAAAGAGACGTTTGACAGGCATCCCGAGCTATATTTAAAATCTATTGGGGTTGATACTCTTGTAAGCTATATCGTTAAAACGAAAACTGCTTACTGGTTTATTGCCAATGGAAAAGTGTTTGTCCTGAGAAACAAAAGCAGCAAAGCAAGCAAGTTACCACTGCCATCATCTTCAACTGTTACGCACATTAGTGCCGATTCCCGGGGTAATATCTGGGTTATTTACAGTAACGGTTTGTTAGAGCTTCGCAACCCACAAACATTTAGCTTGTTATACCAGATAAAAACCGGGGCGAAAGGCACTCTGCGGGCTTTTGTGGATAAGCAGGACGAGCTGTGGTTGTATGCTACAGATATCCCGCAGGGTATTTTCTACTATCAGCCTGCCCTTAAAAAGCTTTCCCATTTTTATAAGGGTTCAGTGGTTCCTCTTAACAATAATATCATAAATGGTATTGTGCAAGATGATAAAGGTGCAATTTGGATCGCTACAGACCATGGAGGTATTAATGTCCTGGACAAAAAAAACCTACATGTAAGCTACCTTTTAAACAGGGAAGGCGATCCCAAAAGTGTTGCACAAAATAGCGTTATCACTATTTATAAAGATAACGCAGGTTTCATTTGGATGGGCACCTACAAACGCGGCATCAGTTACTACAACCAAAACCTGCTTAAATTTCCGCTTTACCAACATCAGCCCTTTAACCCCAATAGTTTACCTTATGATGATGTTAACCGTTTTGTTGAGGATGCAAAAGGAAATTTATGGATTGGTACCAACGGGGGAGGGTTGATCTATTTTAACCGGAACACAAACTCATTTACCCAATACAGACATCAACAAGGTAAGGAAAACAGCCTGAGCAATGATGTGATAGTTAGCCTTTGTATGGACAGGGAGCAGAAGCTTTGGATTGGCACTTATTTTGGCGGACTTGATTGCTTCGACGGCAAAGTTTTTACCCATTACAAGCATGACCCTGCAAACCCAAACAGCCTTGCTGATGATAGGGTATGGGAGATTCTGGAAGACTCGAAGGGGAACCTTTGGATAGGTACTCTTACTTCGGGCATGGACGTTTTCGATCGCCGCACTAAAACTTTTAAGCACTATAAACCCAATGCTCCGAATTCAATTCATTCCACTTATGTGTCGGCATTGGCCGAAGATAGCCAGGGAAATTTATGGGTGGGCACATCAGACGGGATTGACCTGTTGAAAAATGAATCCGGAAAATTCATCCGCCTGGTTAATGCGGAGAATGACCCGCATAGCTTGAGCAACAATTTTATTATTTCTATATATCGTGATAGCAGAGGGCTAATGTGGGTTGGAACCCGCGAAGGGCTTAATTGCTATATTCCAACTGAAAAAAGGTTTAAAGTGCTCAGGAGTACAGATGGACTTCCCGATAATACCATTTTAACCATTCTGGAGGATGCGAGCGGAAACATCTGGGTAAGCACACCGAAAGGGCTGTCCAGCATTCAAGTGAAATCTAAAGGAAAAGATTTTACCTTTTCCTTTAAGAACTATGATGAACAAGATGGTTTACAAGGCAGGGAGTTCAATGAAAATGCTGCATTAAGGACTTCAAGAAACGAACTGGTTTTTGGCGGGCCTAATGGCTTTAATATTTTTCAGCCCGAAAAAATTAAAGCGAACAGTGCTTTGCCCAAGCTCATTTTTACGGATTTCTCTTTGTTTAACAATAGTGTAGGAATAAATGAAGTGATTGATGGTAAAGTATTGCTGGACAGTTCCATTACGGTAACGAAAGAAATAACTCTTAACCACAACCAAAATATTTTTGCTATCGAGTTTGCAGCCCTTGGTTATTCCAAACCGGAAAAGAATAAATATACTTATACGCTGGAAGGCTTTAATAATAAGTGGCTATTTACCGATGGTAAAGTGCGGAAAGCAACCTATACGAATCTTGACCCTGGTGAGTACACTTTTAAAGTTAAAGCAGCGAATGATAATGGGCTATGGAACGAAAGTCCGCTAAGTATTCGGATTAATATTTTACCTCCTTTTTGGAAAACAAAGCTGGCCTACTTTATTTATCTGTTAATTATTTTTGGCTCTCTATATGCTATTCGAAGGCGGGGCATTAATAAGTTGAAAGCTCAATTTGCACTGGAACAGGAGCGGCAGGAAGCCAGGCGAATGCATGAACTTGACATGGTTAAAATTAGGTTCTTCACCAATGTAAGCCATGAATTCAGAACTCCACTGGCTTTAATCCTTGCCCCGGTAGAGAAAATGTTATCCCAATCAGATAATTCTGACAAGCGAAATCAGCTGCAGTTGGTGTACAGAAACGCCAGGCGCTTGCTTAATCTGGTAAACCAGCTTCTTGATTTCAGAAAAATGGAAGTGCGGGAACTAAAGCTTCAGGCACGGCCTGGAAACATAATTGAGTTTATAAAAGACAGCTTTTATTCCTTTACCGACATGGCCGATAAGAAGAACATCAGTTTCTCTTTCAAATCAGACATTGAGCATCTAATAACCAGTTTCGACCACGACAAAATTGAACGCATCTTATTTAACGTTCTTTCAAATGCCTTTAAATTTACCCCGCAAAACGGAAGCATCAGCCTGGAGATTGCCAGCATTATAAAAGCTGAGCTAACTAGCCTCGAGATAAGGATTAAAGACAGCGGTATCGGCATTGCCCCCGAAAACCTAACCCGCATTTTCGACCGCTTTTTTCAAAATGAAGTTCCTGGCTCTATGGTGAATCAGGGAAGCGGCATTGGCTTAGCAATCACTAAGGAATTCGTTAATTTACATGGGGGTAGTATACGTGCTGAAAGTGAGGTCGATAAGGGAAGTTGTTTTATAATTAATTTAGATTTTAAAGCTTTGGAAACACCTTCGGTGGCAAATGTGGCTATTGAAGAATTTTCAGAGCCAAAGTCTGCCGATATAAAGCCCCCTGAATTTAATTATAAGAAGAAAACTATCTTACTTGTTGAGGATAACGAAGATTTCCGATTTTACCTGAAGGATAACTTAAGGCAATATTTTAATATTATTGAATCTGGTAATGGCAAAGATGGATGGGCAAAAGCGTTGTCAGCGCACCCTGATTTGATCGTTTCCGACATAAGCATGCCTGAAATGAATGGCATAGATCTTTGCATGAAATTGAAAGCTGACAAGCGTACCAGCAATATCCCGGTGATTTTATTAACAGCGCTAACCGGCGAAGAACAGCAACTGAAAGGACTGGAAACCGGAGCTAACGACTATATGTCCAAGCCGTTTAATTTCGAAATTCTGCTTTCAAAAATCAGGAACCTTATTCAGCAGCAGGAGGCGATGAAAAAAACCTATATCAAACAGGTGGAAGCCAACCCCCTGAAGCTTGAAGTAGAATCAGCTGACGAGAAATTTATTCAGCATGCCCTACAAATTCTCGAGAAAAACATCGGCCGCCCCGAGTATTCTGTAGAAGAGTTTAGCTCTGGACTAAACCTTAGCCGTGTTGCTTTATATAAAAAGTTACTTGCCTTAACCGGCAAAACACCTATAGAATTTATAAGAAGTTTCCGCCTGAAGCGGGCTGCTCAGTTACTTGAAGAATCGCAACTTACAGTAGCTGAAATTGCTTATGAAGTTGGCTTTAACAACCCTAAATATTTAGCCAAATATTTCAAAAACGAGTTTGGTGTTGTGCCTTCTGCTTACGCTGAAATGAAAAGGAAAAAGGCTTAGCAAGTTGGTTTTGTAAGAGGTTGGGAAAGAAAAAATATAGGGATGACACGGGCTCAGGATTTCTATTGCTGTTGACTTCAGTCAACGGCTCTTAGAGACATACGTACCCCTTGGCTGTCCGTAGAGTTCCGAAGGGCTCTACGGATTCAGAAATAGAAAAGAGTCTCTGACTCTTGGGCGCTTTGATATTTGATATTCCAGGGAGTCTGGAGACTCCTTTCCATTGGATAATCCGTAGAGACGCTTCGCTGAACTCTATGGACAGAGAAGGGGGAAAGAAAAATAGGAGGTGATATGGGCAGGATTTCTATTGCCGTTGACTTCAGTCAACGGATTAGAGACATACAAAGGGGCTTCAGCCACATTGATACCGCTAAGCCTTCTTTATACATTCTCTTGTCCGTCAGCTAAAGCAGACGGCAATAGATACTCTTTAGAGTGCTTTAAATATTCTCTAAATCAATGAACTACAAAAATAAATCCTTAGCTGTCCGTAGAGTTCCGAAGGGCTCTACGGATTCAGAAATAGAAAAGAGTCTCTGACTCTTGGGCGCTTTGATATTGATATTCCAGGGAGTCTGGAGACTCCTTTCCATTGGATAATCCGTAGAGACGCTTCGCTGAACTCTACGGACAGAGAGAGTAAGCCCTCAAAAACTAAAGCTTGCTCAAATCTGTATTATGGTTTTGATTAAAAAGCAAAGCTCTAAACAATGGCAAGCTAATTCGCCTTGATAACGAGGGTCTTATCTTTTTTGCTTTTTCATCAATAGGCAAAATTTATATTTTAGTTCAATAACACACGCAGATGACATCTACACGATTATCTATCTTTTTAAGTTTTTGCTTATTAAGTTTTACAGCTCTAGCCCAGCAGCCGGCTAAGAAAATCTCAATTATTCCAGAACCAGCAGAGATGCAGCTGGCAGAGGGCTTTTTTATCCTGCCAGAGGAAATAACTATAAGATCTGCCGCATCGCCAGAGGTAATGAAGACAGTAACACATCTCAAGAACCGGATTAGTGCAGCAACAGGAAAAAATGTAAAGCCCAGCAGCAGAGATGAAGGCGCTTCTATCAGGCTACAGATCAATAGCCAGGTAGACACACTTCTTGGCACGGAGGGTTATCGTCTGGTGGTAAATTCAAAAGACATCCTTATAAGGGCAAACCAGCCGGCCGGTTTGTTTTATGGAGTGCAATCGCTGTTGCAGTTGTTTCCAAAGGAAATTGAAAGCAAAGAAGTTGTTAAAGGTGTAAAATGGCGCATACCTTCTATCAGCATTACCGATTATCCCAGGTTTGCATGGCGGGGGTTAATGTTCGATGTAGCCAGGCATTTCTTTACTAAAGAAGAAGTGAAGCGGTATATCGATAACATGGTGAAATACAAATACAATTTACTTCACCTTCATTTAACAGATGATGAAGGTTGGAGGATACAAATTAAAAGTTTTCCAAGGCTTACCGACGTTGGTGCCTGGAGAGTGAACAAAACAGGCTATTTTGGTACTTTTTCGCCACCGCTACCCACCGAGCCTAAGGATTATGGAGGGTTCTATACTCAGCAAGACATTAAAGAGATCATCAACTATGCGGCTGATAGGTTCGTAAATATTATGCCCGAGATCGATGTCCCAGGGCATAGCCTGGCGGCCATAGTCGCCTATCCGGAACTATCCTGTACGCCTGGAGTTGAGAAGTATTCCGTTCGTTCTGGCGAGCAGATAATGGACTGGTCGCGGGGGGCACCTCCAATAGCGCTATTGGACAATACTTTATGCCCTGCAAATGAGAAAGTTTATGCTTTTCTGGATAGTGTAGTAAGCGAGGTGGCGGCATTATTCCCTTTTGAGTATATACACATGGGGGGAGATGAAGCCCCTCATAATTTCTGGGAAAAGAATCCAGCTATAAAAGCATTAATGCGGCAACAGGACCTTAAAACGATGGAGGAGGTGCAGGGCCATTTTACCAAAAAAGTAGAAGCAATTGTTCAGGCTAAGGGTAAGAAATTTATTGGTTGGGATGAGATACTGTCGGGTAATCCATCGCAATCTACCGCGGTAATGAGCTGGCGGGGATTAGAAGGAGGAATAAAAGCATCCAATCTAGGCCACGAGGTAGTGATGAGCCCTTCAACCTATGCTTATCTGGATTATATGCAGGGGGACGTAGCTATTGAGCCTAAAGTGTATGCCTCATTGCGACTAAACAAAGCTTATCAGTTTGACCCGGGGGCTGAAATCAGTAATATTAAGTTGATAAAAGGTGGGCAGGCTAATTTGTGGACAGAGCAGGTTTACAACATGCGCCATGCGGAATACATGGTGTGGCCCAGGGGGATGGCAATAGCCGAATCGATATGGTCGCCGCTAACTAAAAAAAACTGGGCTAATTTTTATAATAAGGTGGAAGATCATTTTCAGCGCCTAAACCTTGCTGAAACAAAGTATTCACCGAGTATGTACGATCCGATTATCCTGCCATCTGCCGGGCCTGATAACACTTTGCAGATAGAAATGAGTACCGAAATTCCGGGCCTGGACATTCATTATACATTCGACAATTCCTTCCCTGATGAATTTTATCCAAAGTATTCAGCACCTTTAATTGTTCCCAAAGATGCCACTGCACTAAAAGTAATTACCTATAGGGACAAAAAGCCAATTGGGCGAATGATGACTGTTGCTATTAGTGATTTGAGGTCAAGGATTAAGAAGAAGTAGGTGTTATGCATTTGCCGAGGCCAAATAATGATTAGGACTGATATTATGATAAAATATACCCCATTTTTATTATTACTGATCCTAATATCCTGTACTCGGCAAATGAAATTTGACAAGGAAAAATGGAATGAACAAATCGATCCAGCTTTTCCTTCATCTTATCGCCATAAAATGCTTAACGATCTAACACAGAATTATAAGCTTATCGGATTGAGCTGTTCTCAATTGAAAGAGCGATTGGGGCATGCTGATTATAAGGACAATAATTCAATATCGTATAAAATAATACTTGATTATGGAGGAGATATTGATCCTGTATATACACAGGATTTAGTGTTTACGTACTCGAAGGCCTCTATAATCACGAGTTATAAAATAATAGAATGGAAAAAGTAGCTTAAGCGTTCCAACCTATTCAATCGAATCGTTTAAATTCTTCTTGCACCTTACCGAAACGCCCGCCCCGACTAAGATTTCCGATTTAAGAAATATATGGTTCCAGTGCTGCGCCGATAAGTTCAGCTGGTTGTTGGAGAAACCCGCCTTCAATCCATTCCCAGCCACCATCAGCTGTTTTGTGGATTACGGCTCCTTCAGAAATTGTAAAATACGATGGCAGCAATTTTCCATCACAACCCGGCATTACATCAAGGCGATAATTTCTTTCGTCTACTAAAATCTTGATAGTAAATGAGCTTTCTTTCGTTTCCATAAAGGTTTTACAATATTATCTTTTTTAAACGTACAACTTTACTAAAGATTATTCATAATTAGAAAGGAATATTGAGCTATAATCACCTACCGTTATAATTTGCGGAGTATTTTTACTTTTTTATGATCACTCTTTCAACTTTTATGGATAGCAACATCGGAAACCAAGGGCATATTAGTGGACCGTGTCAATTATAAGCCTTGGACACCCAGTGAAAAGCACTGGAATGATTAAAAGCGCTCATATATGGCCACAATAAAGAAAATATTTATTGCCAGCCTGGGTGCACAATAAAGTCACAACCAACAAGCTAGCCCACCACGGAAACAAAATACCCTATATTTAACTTTCAATTAAAGGCAAAGCTTAGCTATGAAAAAGACAAGTATATCATGAACCTTATTACAAAAAAGAGAGTACTCGATTATATTAAGAGGGTGCCGGAAGGCCAAACGTCCCTTTTGACCTGGTTTGTTGGGTTTAATGTAAAAGAAGGAGAAAGAATACTTCATGCGCACAATCATGAAGGAAGCGCTTCCGGCGCATCAACCATAGGCTGTGGCGATTACGAAGTTCGGTTTAGGTGTAACTTTTGGCTTGACAGCGCATACATAGAATTCATCGGAACTCCTGAAGAATCCCGGGCTTCCATTCATGAAAAAACAGCGAAGTTACGGGCCGAGAATTCGGGCGGGACAATAGAGGAGGGAGTGCCCAGAAATATTGTTAAGGTTCAAAGTATTTTGGTTTCTGATGAAGAAGGTAACTCGTCTCAGACTGAGGCTGAAAAAGAAAAGCATTTATCTTTTAAAAAGAAATCGCGAAGAAAGGCAGCCAGAATTTTGAAAACCGAGGCCGACTATGAGGACGCACTAAACAGGGCGATAGATATCTTTCATGTAGGGCCTGACACTGCCGAGTTTGATGAATTAGCTTCATTGATCCCTTCCTTAGAGGTGTATGAGGATTTACATTTCAAGCTTCCGGAACTAAACCCAAGGGATGTAATTGCGCTGGAGATGAAAAAACGGAAGGAAATTCCTCTATATCTGGCGCCTATAATCGGCACTGAAGAAGATGTAGAACTCTTTTTGGATGGCAAGAAAGACTTGAGTGATGAAGTTCTCAGAGAGTTGTATAGCCATTATAAAATTGATTTCCTCTATCCTTAAAATCTGCCTACTGACACAAATTTATTACAGCGCTTCGTCTGGTTAAGGCTCTTGCTGGTTCAAGCGTGCCGCTTGGACCCTCACCCATGATCTAAATTTATATAGGCTGCTTTTTATAAAGGCCGCCTCCCTCTCCGTTTTGTAGCCCACTTGGTCATGCCGAATTTATTTCGGCACCCCATCATACATTCGCATAATGCAAGTGGGTTCCCGAAATAAATTCGGGATGACAAGCCGCTTTATTTAGTATGAGGTCATTTCCGCCTTCTGTATTTGAAAAAATCCCCCCACTACCTATGATATAAATTATGCAAGAAAGACATAAGCGTTTTTATTAAAGGGGGCGATTCATGAATCGCCCGTGGGATACTAGCTATGAAAAAATAACCGAAGATTTCAGCCTTACTCGCTCGCGGAGCGTAACTTGCGCCATCATTACAAGACACATTCAATAAATTAAGGGTATAATTGCCAAAAAGTATATCAACACAATGGAGCAACCGAATAATCCTCTGCACGGAAAAACCCTGGAAATGATTCTGAATAGCCTGGTTGACCATTATGGATGGAATGAATTAGCCCGTGAGGTAAGGATAAATTGTTTTGTAAGTAATCCGAGCATTAAGTCAAGCTTAACCTTTCTGCGGAAGACACCATGGGCCAGGAAAAAAGTAGAAGATTTATATCTTAAATTGATAAGCCGTTAGATAGACATTGGGGTGCTAACCTTCGCTTTGTTTCGCCGTAGGAGTGTTAGAATCACAAGAAAATAAAGCAACACCCGCAAGGTAAAAACATTGGATCTTTACATAGCCTTGCGAGTGTCTGTCTTACTTGCTTTCCTGAGCTTTAGAAGGATTGGGAACAGACATTGCGGTACCATTTACTTTAACATTGGTGAAGCGTAGCCCTTTTACCTTGCCCAGTTCCAAGTCCTTGCTTTTAAGCTGAATGTCTACATCTTTTAACTCGATGTTACTTATTTCGGCTTTAGAATGCCCGATGATTTGGCCGAGTGAAGTACCAGCCCCGCGTACGTTACTTATTGATATGTTTCGTACCACAGCCTTTGGTGCTTCCTGTCCCTTTAGGTCGAAATATTGAGTCCAGGGCGAAATTTTAAAAATCACGCCACCATCTTTGATAGTGATGTCAGACATCTTAATATTTTCATAAAGTTGAGGGGTATCTGGGCGTAATTTTAGGCGTAATACAGTAGGCTTGTGTGTGGTGCAACGCCTTACCTCCACGTCCCGAACTATGGATGCTTCACTTCCAAATGTAACAATGCCTCCACCGGCTTCGAAGATACAGTCGGTGATCAATATCCTTTCTACCGGAGCACTGTCTTTATCCTGCATGGCGAAAGGGCCTTTGGAACCTTTTAGAGCTATACAGTCATCGCCAACCGAAAAGGAACAACGAGTAATGACGATATCTTGCGAGCTGTCCACATCAATACCGTCAGAGCTAGGGCCACGATTAGGAGTAGGGCCTGACGGAGCTTCAAAACGGCAATTTTCAACCTTTACCTGCTGGCAGCTATAAAGGTGCAAGTTCCAGAAACCTGAGTTCAGGTAGGTGATTCCACTAATTTTTACATCCTTTGAATTTTGGATAAACATAAGCCTTGGCCTTTCTACATCCAGGTTCTTTGTACCTTTCTCCCGGTCGCGCCTGCTATAAAACTCCTTATAGAAAGGTTCGCCGCTACCATCAAGAGTGCCTGGGCCCGTAATTTGGAGATGGTCCACTTTGTCTCCATTAATTAATGCTGCCCTCCATGGCTCGAAATGCCCTTCGATACGGGTGTTTAGTTTTACATAGTGGTTGATATCCGTAGAGCCCTTTAACACGGCACCTTTTTGCAACTCGATATTAACGCCCGGCTTAAGAAAAATTGAACCGCTTAAAAATGTACCTGCAGGTATTACCAGCGTACCTCCACCGTTTTGCGAGCATTCGTCTATTATAGCCTGAATTGCTTTGGTGTTCAGCGTTTTTCCGTCACCAACAGCGCCGCGTTCAGCAATATTATAACGCTTGTCGATGCTATAACTCAGCCTTTTCGGGTTGTTAATTGTATTTTCAGCTTTTACTTCAAGCCCCGAAGAAAAGAGCAGAGCAAGTGCCGGAAGCATAATTGGTATATTGGTTTTCATGTTGTGTAAACTTCTTTGCCTGTTATTTTTCTGAACAAAGATGCTTTCGTAAGCTTATTAATAACAGCCAGTATCAGGATTGTTGCGTAACATTTTGATAGTAATAGTACTTCGGCAAATGATACAGCCCCCATTGTACCGAAATAATTGTGCCGCTTATTTGTAAATTCCTGAGAACTATTTTGCATGACAAAGAGTTTTACCTAGAAATTGCTTATGAACAACTTCTTCAGAGCCCTGTTAGCTGGCTATGGTGCAAAAAAATTAGGCGGAGGTTGCTTGTCGACTATCCTGTTTTTTATCTTGCTTTATTGGCTTATAGGCCAGTGTAATCCCTAGTTCCACAATCGGCATCTCGCATAAGGCAAGACTTAAAGGGATGCTAAGCAAAATGAAATACTTTTCCTTTTCTTTGTAGATGCTATAACATTTATATGGAAATTGGAATTACCACTTTTGTAGAAAATACTCCAGACCCTTCAACAGGGAAAGTCCTCAGTCCGTACCAAAGAATGGTTAACCTCATGGAAGAGATCGAGCTGTCTGACCAGCTTGGCTTGGATGTGTTTTCCATTGGGGAACATCACCGCCCGGATTTTATTGTTTCTTCGCCTGCGGTAGTTCTTGCTGCAGCGGCTGTTAAAACTAAAAAGATAAAACTTTCAAGTGCTGTAACGGTGCTAAGCTCAGATGACCCCGTGCGGGTTTTCCAGGATTTTGCCCATGTCGACCTACTTTCAAAGGGAAGGGCGGAGATTATGGCAGGGAGAGGTTCTTTCATTGAATCTTTTCCTCTTTTCGGACATGACTTAAACGACTATAATTCTCTTTTTGCAGAGAAACTGGATTTGCTGGTTCAGTTAAATAAGAACGAAATAGTTAGCTGGAAAGGGCATCACCGGCCTTCAATTGATAAGCGTGGTGTTTATCCGCGGCCTTATCAAAGTGAAATCCCGATTTGGGTTGCAATAGGTGGGACACCGGAATCTGTGGTGCGGGCTGCCAATTATGGTTTACCAATGGCTTTGGCTATTATCGGAGGAATGCCCAGCCGCTTTGTTCCTTTCACTAATCTCTACAAAGAAACTTATCAGAAAGCAGCGCATGATCCTTCAAAGTTCCAGCTTGCCATCAATTCTCATGGATACCTAGCCGACGATTCACAAAAAGCAGCCGATGAATTTTTTCCTTCCTACGCTTATTTAATGAGTAAAATAGGAAAGGAGAGAGGCTGGCAAGGTATGGACAGACAGCAGTTTGAGCTGATGCGCTCTCCAGAAGGCTCCTTGCTGGTAGGAAGCCCGCAGCAGGTAATTGATAAGATATTGTATGAATACGAACTCTTCGGCAATACCCGTTTCCTGCTACATATTAGCGTTGGGACTATGCCTCATGATAAAGTTATGCGTGCTATAGAACTCCTGGGTACAGTGGTAGCTCCGGCTGTTAGAAAGGCAATAATGTGAGTTTACAAAGACCAATGATCAATCGCCCATACGCCTATGCGAAATAATGTTTGCATGGGTTATGAATCGCCCTGATTTTTTAAATTTCAAGCAGTAATTCGGGATTAAAATCCAAGCTGCGTTCTTGCATGTACCCATGTGGATTACAGATTACGTTTGCCTTTCCAATTTTATAGTCGGAAGCTTTGTGGATGTGGCCATGAATCCAGTAATCTGGCTGATATTTTAAAATTGTTTGCTCAAGGTTTGAGGCATAAGCAGCAAGCACAATGTCTTCTTTACGATTATCGGGAACTGATTTGATACTCGGCGCATGGTGAGTAACAACCACATTTTTTTCGGTAGAAGAATTACTAAGGCTGCTCTCTAACCAATTGATTGATTCTTCGTGAATCCTGTAGGTGTCAATGGGCATTAATCTGGTATATGACCTGCCTTTGCGAATTAAGCGGTAATCGTTCATCATTTCCTGGCAAATACTTGTAGCAAGGCTGGCATCCCCAAATAATCCGAAATCAGACCAGAGCGTTGCGCCATGAAAGGTAACGCCGTCTAGCTCAAATGATTTATTCTCGAGCACGTGAATGTTGCTCCCTTTGGCTAAATCGATAATTGCATTTAAGGTTTCAGGGTAGCTGCCGTCATAATATTCGTGATTTCCAAGTATGTAAATAACCGGCAGCTGCTTAATCCGTTCCCTAATCCAATCAATCCCACGGATACCAATGTTTGTATCACCGGCAAAAACCACTACATCAGCCTTTTCAAAGTTGATTTCGCTGAACCCAAATTCCTGGTGCAAATCACTAATAACCTGTATTTTCATTTCGGCTGTGGTATCGCTTTCATTTAGCTCTAGAATAAAAATAGCACTTTCCCAGCATCTTTTGGATAAGGCATGAATACTATTGAAAGGCTGAGGGGAAAATGGATTCTATTAAGCCTGAGTTCGACTATAAATATGCAGTTTGCAGGGCGGGGGGACTTTTCTCTCTTTGGGAGAGATGCCGAAGGCGGAGAGGGTAAACTACTTTGTAAGATGATTTTCATGCGATTTATCACCTCACCCTATCCTCTCCTCGAGGATAGGGGAAAATAAAGTACTTATTTTGAGTTGTTTAGCAAATTAAAAATAATCAAACTCAGGGTTATCAGTTTAATTTAGACTTTGGTATAATCAATAAAATTGGGAACTTTCGGGTTTACCCATATAATACAGGAATCTGTCAGTCTTCCTGTAATGTCTGGAATATAATGAGATCATATTAGCCTTTATACTATCCAATAAGGTTTCAATTACTATTCCGCCGCCTCCTTGTTTTCCTCGTCACTCGAAGATGCGTTTTGGGCAGTAGCTTCGGTAGATTCCGATTCATTTTGGTACTGATTAGCCATTGCTTCGGCTGGAGATTCTCCCGAAACCTTAACGTTGGTTTGTGTTACAGAATCGGTAATTTGATCGTTTACAGATGTGGGAAATGCCATAAGTGTAATTTTTTTTGTGAGAAACGAAAATAAGCTTTGAATCGTAGTTTAATACCACAAATCTTGAACGCGGACTAAAGCCCCCAGGGAAAACTTTAGATTAAAAAAAACTTTAATTACTGTAAGATAATTTCGACATTGTAGATTACATCCATTACCTATGATATCGAAAGCTCGCTTAAGCCTCTGCTACGTAATTTTTTCTATTTGCATTTCCTGCGGCGTTGAAAAGAAAGTTATGAGGCAAACTTCAAACTATTCTTGGTTTCCTTTCCATTGGTACTCAGGTACCGTGTCAGGGCGATACTTTGATAAACTGGCAATTACTCTGCCTATAGGAGTGAATAATTTAAAAGGCAATTTTACAGCTCAATTTGACCTGGGGAGCAATGCCTCCTCTGTGTACGGAAATCCTCTTAAAAACTATTTTCAAACAGAGCAAGATATCACTTCATTTATCGACACAGGCAGAAGGGCTGGTTCTGGTGTCGATTTGAGTTACAAAACCAAGGGCTTTAATATTAAAATAGGCAATTCTGTAATTTCAGATTTGTGGTATATGCCCAACTTTGGAACAACGATAAGTAAGGACTCGTTGAATTCCGGCAAACCTAAATTAGTAGGCACGATTGGCGCAGACTTTACTAAAAATAAGGTTTTGATCATTGACTACCCAAATAAAAAAATGTGCCTTTTAGACACCATGGATCATTTTTGGGCGTCAAGGGCATCATATGTTGACTGCCTAGTAAAAAACAACCGTATACATATTCCGCTTAAAATTGAAGGCCGGGAATACAGGCTCTTATTTGACACGGGTGCAAGTATTTTTCCGGTCTTTACCGGGCATGAAACCTGGAAGAGTATAGCCGATAGCACAATGAATACGGATAGCCTAAACATATCCTCATGGGGAGAAATGGTGTGGGTACACGGTGCCAATATTAAGGGAGATGCCTACCTCGGAACAAAAAAGCTTTCTAAAGGGCGGGCATATTATACTACTAATAAACGCCTGTTAGAATTTAATAAACAGGAAAACATCTCAGGTACTACCGGTAATGCCTATTTCTTTAATAACATTGTGATAATCGACTTTAAGAACAAAAAGTTCGGCATTCTGTGATGTAGGACGGATCTACAAGTTTGTAAAAGGCAAACTCCTTTTATTCCAGGTGATGCTCTTCTTTGATTTTTTGAGCTTCTGTAACCGCTCTAATTCCTTTAATTAAAGCAACTACTATAACTATTTTAACGATGATGCCCTTAGCGAGAGACATTGGCTCAATCAGTACATTTAGCAGGGTGGTGAGAATAAATATTGAAAAGCCAGCAATAAGGGCGGCTTTGGGCTTTTTTCTGCTAAGAAGGCCTAGTCCAACATATATTGCACTAAGAACAAGATTGGTTATTAGAACAGAAGCCTTTTCGAGTTCATCCGTAGTGTCGGCGTATAATACAATACCATATATAACAACCAGTGCGGCAACGCCATATAGGGTGTAAGTCCCCTGCTTAATTTTCTTTTCTTGCTCTTCGAGGTCAAGAATATGATTGGCTCTGATTGCTAAAAACGAACGCTGGTCCTGATCAGTTCCCTTTAATGGGTATCCACAGAAACTGCAAGCTAGCTCGTCGTTTAAATGTGAGGTGTTGCAGGCTATACAGTTTTCTTTTTGCGAAGAAGGAGTAGTGTTATTTGTTATCATTTCAGTTTATAAAATAAAATTATAGTTTATTGATGAGCGCTCCAAAATTTTCTGTAAAGTTTTGCTGAGTGTATCATATAGGAAGTACATAGGTAGATGGAAAAAAAGGGAGGCGTCAAATCTTGTCGGAATTGCCCTCTTGAAATGTCATATTTAGCACCACCGCATTTAATCAGAGCAGATTAAATTTGCTTACAGTTAATAAACCTCGATAATTAAACAAAAAAATCAATCAAACTATGGCAACAGTAAGCACTTATTTGAACTTTCCTGGCAATACAGAGGAAGCATTCAACTTTTACAAATCAATATTTGGCGGCGAGTTTTTGGGGCAGATCATGCGATTCAAAGATCTCCCGCCAATGGATGGCATGCCACCGCTTGACGAAAGCGTTAAAGATCTGGTTATGCATATGGAACTACCTATTTTAGGAGGGCACCTGTTAATGGGAACAGACGCAGTTGAATCAATGGGCTTTACCGTTAAACCCGGAAATAATGTATATATCAATTTGCAGCCGGATACTCGAGCTGAAACGAAGCGCCTATTTGACGGGCTATCAGAAGGTGGTAATGTCGAGATGGAGCTGCAGGATATGTTCTGGGGCGACTATTACGGAACTTGTTTCGACAAATTTGGAATTGGCTGGATGTTTAACTGCGGAGAGAAGAGTGCATAATTTTGTCAAATCCGGGAGCTGAGAATGCCATCGGTTTTTTGGAGAAAAAAGTAAAAAGGGAATCGCTTCGAGTTAATCTTAAAGTATTCCCTTTTATGTTGAGGTTCACTATGCAGACTCTAAATCTGCAATAACTAATTTCTTCATTTTCATAAGAGCGTCCATTACTCTTGGGGCGCGTTCGGCATCAGACACTAATTGGCCAAGTACTTTCGGGATAACCTGCCAGCTTATGCCATATTTATCCGTCAACCAACCACAAGCAACTTCCTGTCCCCCCTTAGAAGTTAGTTTGTTCCAGTAGCCATCAATTTCTGCCTGACTTTCGCATTCTATAACAAAGGAGGTAGCATCATTAAAACTGAAACCATGAGGGGTGGAGCTATCCATTGCCATAGCAACATAGCCGTTAATAGTAAATTGGGCATGTTTCACAAAATCAACATTCTCGCCATCCTCAGGGCTATATTTTAATATCCCTTCAACAATTGAGTTAGGAAACACCTGCGTATAAAAATTGATTGCTTCTGATGCCTTTCCGGCATTTTCCCCGGTAAACATCAGGGTTGGGCAAAATTTCTGGGAAAAACTATTTTTCTCCCTGGTATATAACTGCCAGGAAACCCCGTATTGGTCTTGCAACCAGCCATACTTTGTACTCCAGGGGTAACTATCCAGGGGCATTAGTGCTGTTCCATCTTCAATCAACATGTTCCAATACTTCTCTGACTCTTCAGCGCTTTCGCACATTACCATAAACGAAATTGATGGATTGGGAGTAGAGGTAGGGCCTTCGTTTAAAAACATAAATTTTTGCCCGCTTAGTTCTATTTGTACAACCCAGGGCGAAATTTGGCTAATCCTTCCATCGCCGAATACATCAATGTAAAAAGCAGAAGCTTCCTTAACCTGGTTTTTGAGGGTAATGCAGGGATAAATCGAGTTATTCATAATAGTATTAACGTTTTTATTCTTTAACAAACTTATATGGATAATAGATTCACCGTCAGGCATGAAAACGACAAACTTAGGGGCAAATGCGTCGAGAAAAGCAGAGGATCAGGTGTAGATTCCGCAGGGCCAAATTTTATTTTTTCCATGGTTGGTGTCCCCACCAACCACTTAACTTAATAGCAATAGTACTCATGATGAAAATCTCGGACAAGCACCTCCGGAATCTTCAATATAGCTCTAAAGGTAGTTAGAACGGTATTTTTTTTAAAGAAAGTTAACAATTGAACCACCAATTGGAAACATTTTGATACCATAGCCAAGCCAATTAGCAGCTACTTTAGCATTACCAAAAACCACCTATTTAACCAATATTATAAACCGGCTCTTGTCCGATTTCTTGATTTTTTTGTGATGATGTATAGAAGCGTAATCAGCAGTTTATCTATGTGTTTGTCTCTTGCTGTAATTAGCGTTAACGGGCAAACTAAAAGTTTTACTAATGCCGAAGATGGGATTATTGTAAGTTCTAAAAGCACCGGCGAAGCAATTAAGCTTCAGGTAATAACTGATAAGATAATAAGAGTATGTGTTAGTCCTGAGAAAGCTTTTAAAAATTCAAAGAGCCTTATTGTTTTGAACGATATACAAGGAAAGGCAAAGTGGAATGCAACTGAAGCGAATGGCGAAGTCGTTCTAAAAACTGCGGAGATAAATGCAGCTATAACTTTGAGCAACGGCCAGTTAAAATTCACCGACAAAGCAGGAAAACCGATTTTAACAGAAAAAGGAAATGGACGCAGATTTGAAGAAGACACCTATGATGGCGATGTATTTTACAAGTTAAGCCAAACCTTTGTATCTCCTGAAGATGAAGCTTTTTACGGCCTTGGCCAACACCAGGATGGCATCATGAACTATAAAGGCCGCCAGGTGGTTTTATCTCAAAACAATACCGATGTGGCGGTACCTTTTGTACTGTCTAATAAGAATTATGGGATCCTTTGGGATAACTACTCCATTACCAAAGTAGGCGACACCAGGCCATATCTTCCTCTATCAGGTTTAAGGTTGTATTCAAAAAACGGTGAGCGCGGTTGGTTAACAGCGACCTACCTAAATCGGAACGACACCACTAAAATTATAAGTCAACGCCCGGAAAGCAAGATTGATTATTCATTCTTAAACGCAATGAAGAACTTTCCAGACAGCGTAAAATTGGACAAAAGCAAAGTGAAATGGGAGGGAGCCTTTGAATCGGCTTATGCCGGCTTACACCAATTCTCGGTTAAATATGCGGGTTATTTAAAAATCTGGATTGATGGAAAACTTGTAACAGACAGATGGAGGCAGGGATGGAATCCTGGGACGATAGCACTGGATTTTAATTTAGTAAAGGGTAAAAAATATCCTGTCAAAATTGAATGGCTGCCAGACGGCGATGAGTGCTATATGGCTGTAAATTGGTTAAATCCTGCTTCTGCCCAGCAAAAGAATAATTTCTCTTTCAGTTCTGAAGCAGGAGATGAAATAGACTATTACGTAATAGTGGGCAAAAACGCCGATGAGGTAATAAGCGGCTATAGAACTTTGACCGGAAAGGCCACAATGTTGCCTAAATGGTCTATGGGCTTATGGCAAAGCCGCGAACGATACAAAACCCAGGACGAAATTCTGGAGACAGTTAAAACCTTCCGCGATAAGAAGATTCCTCTCGATAATATTGTACTTGACTGGTCGTACTGGAAAGAAGCCGAATGGGGGAGCCAGGAATTTGACGAAAAGCGCTTTCCAGACCCGGCAGGTATGTTAAATACCCTTCATAGTACCTATAATACGCGCCTGATGATTTCAGTGTGGGCCAAATTCTACGAAGGGATCGATAACTATAAACTCCTGGATAAAAATGGCTGGCTTTACAAAAGGAACATTGCCAATAAGCAGCGGGATTGGATCGGCAAAGGGTATGTTTCTACTTTTTATGATGCATATAATCCCGCTGCCAGAACAGCTTTTTGGAACCTTCTAAACAAGAATCTTTACAGTAAAGGAGTTGATGCCTGGTGGATGGATGCTTCGGAGCCGGATATTCATTCAAATCTTGATGTAGACTCGCGTAAAGAATTAAGTACTCCTACTTATTTAGGCTCATCTACAAGATATTATAATGCATTTGCTTTAGTGAATGCAAAGGGAATTTACGAAGGGCAACGCAGTGTTAATCCCAATGAACGTGTGTTTATTTTAACCCGGTCGGCTTATGCCGGTATGCAACGTTATGCCGCAGCAACCTGGAGCGGTGATATTGCCGCCCGCTGGCATGATATGAAAGACCAGATATCTGCCGGGCTGAACTTCTCTATGTCGGGTTTGCCTTACTGGACTATGGACATTGGCGGTTTTGCGGTTGAGAAGCGCTACGAGAAACCTAATGCACAGGATTTGGAAGAGTGGAGGGAACAATGCACCCGTTGGTATCAATTTGGGGCATTTACGCCTATTTTCAGAGTTCATGGCCAATTTCCTTACCGCGAAATTTACAACATAGCTCCAGAGTCGCATCCCGCCTATCAAAGTATGCTATATTATGACAAAATGCGTTATAAATTAATGCCTTATATATATTCTCTTAACGGAATGGTTTATAAGAAAGATTATACGATGATGAGGGGATTGATGATGGATTACAGTGCAGATGCGGCGGTGAACAATATCAACGACCAGTATATGTTCGGCCCATCGTTATTAATTAATCCGGTAACTGAATATAAAGCAAGCAGCCGCAGGCTGTATTTGCCAAAAGGGAACAATTGGTACAATTTTTATACAGGTAAGTATGTGCAGGGAGGCCAACGGATTACGGCTTCAGCACCGTATGAGCAAATGCCCATATTCGTGAGAGAAGGTTCTATTATTCCAACCGGACCGGAGATTCAACATACCGCAGAGAAGACTGCTAGCCCTCTTACTATATATGTGTATGGAGGAAAGGACGCTTCATTTATACTGTATGAAGATGAAGGCACAAATTATAACTATGAAAAGGGTGCTTTTGCAGAAATTCCGCTGACATACAACGAGCAAACTAAAACTTTAATCGTGGGAGATCGTAGGGGAGTATTCCCAGGTATGCTGCAGAACCGTGAATTTAATATCGTATTTATTAACCCGAAATCAAAAACACCTTTACTTCTTAACGAACTAAAATTCGACAAAACTATACACTATGAAGGAAAAAAAATAAGTATCAAACTGTAAAGACCAATTAATTAAGTATTACTAACCAATCAATTAATAATGAAACTTTTTCAAAAGAATCGAAAGCTTGCCTGCATCTGGGCGATACTTTCAATGGTGCTGCTAAGCACTGCTGGTTATGCGCAGGAACGAAAAGTGTCGGGAAAGATTATTAGCGCCGATGATAACCTGCCTATTCCGGGAGCGAGTGTTAGCGTAAAAGGCCGCACCAAAGGAACGTCGAGCGACGCTAACGGCCAATACGTTATAAATGCTAATACCGGGGATATTCTAGTGTTTAAATCTATCGGATTCGAGGCACAGGAAAAACCTGTGACAACCGAAACTATCATCAACATCTCATTAAAGCCTGAAATAAGCAGCTTAAACGAGGTAGTGGTTATTGGTTACGGCGTGCAGAAAAAGAAACTTACCACTGGTGCAAACCTGCAGGTAAAAGGAGATGACATACAAAAACAAAGCAGTACCAATGCTTTGCAAGCCTTACAGGGACAAACACCAGGTGTTCAAATCACAACTACCTCCGGCCAGCCTGGTTCAGGTATAAATGTAACTATCCGGGGTAAGGGAACCATAGGTAACTCTGGGCCTCTGTATGTTGTGGATGGGTTAGTGGGAGTAGATATCTCTTCTGTAAACCCAGCGGATATCGAATCGATTGATGTATTAAAAGACGCAGCGTCTGCCGCTATTTATGGTTCAAATTCTGCCAATGGTGTGGTATTGATAACCACCAAAACAGGCAAGCAAGGCAGCAAAGCAGTTATCACTTTCGATGCTTATACAGGTACGCAGCAGGTGGCTGATAAAGCAAGATTATTAAATGCTAGAGAGTACGCTACTATAATGAATGAAGCTGCAATAAACTCTGGCAAACCGGCAATATTTACAAACGAGGATATCGCAGATTTAGGGCCTGGGACAGATTGGTTGGATGAAATGTTTGTAGATAACGCAGCAACAAATAACTACGTCCTTGGAGTTCAGGGATCCAGCACAGGTTCTGTTTATTCTGCATCATTATCTTACACCGGCCAGGAAGGTATTGTAGGAGGCAAGAGCCTTTCTAATTATAACCGATATAACTTCCGGATAAATACAGAACACAGCTTATATAAGGATGTGATTAAAATTGGACAGCATTTGAATTTCGTTTATACAAAAAACAACGGAATTGCTGTAGGTAACCAGTACAATAATACGTTAAGAAGCGCTTTTGGCACCAGTCCATTTTTGCAAATGTATGATGAGGCTGGCAATTTTTTCAATAATGATATAGATGGCGTATGGAACAGGGCAGAAGCTAATCCGTATGCCGAAATGGTTTATAATAACCAGAACCGCAACAATAAGCAAAATGTATTTGGAGATATTTATGCCTCTGTTTCACCAATAAAAGGATTAACCTTCAGAACCAGCTTAGGCTTAAGATATGAATCAAACGAGGGGCGCTCTTTCTCGCCAATTTATCATCTTTCCCAGTTCTCTTTTAGAACCAATACGGCAGCAAGCCAGTCAATGGGTAAGAGTAAATCCCTGCAATTTGACAATTTGCTTAGCTACAGGTTTGACTTAGACAGAACCCATAATTTTGAAGTTATGGCTGGTTCTTCCTCCATTTCAACAGATGGGTCCAGCATGTTTGGTAGTAACCGCGATTTAGTTTTTGCTGACCTCGACCATGCTTATTTAAATAATGCTACAAATAAAGATGGTACCGCGTTAAGCCTAAACGGCTCTCCGTTCGAGTTTAAGCAATTATCCTATTTTGGAAGGGTACAATACAATTACAAAGAAACTTATTTGTTTAACGCCACGTTGAGGGCAGATGCCTCTTCGAACTTTGCGAAGGGCCATAGGTGGGGCTATTTCCCTTCAATTTCTGGAGGCTGGGTAGCAACAAATGAGACTTTTTTTGAAAATACCCGCGATTGGCTTGATTTCTTAAAGTTTCGTGCCAGTTGGGGACAGGTAGGAAACCAAAATATCCCAGGATATCAATACCTTTCACCAATTCAATTTAGCACCACCAATTATATATTTGGCAATGTAGAGGGGGTGCTTACGCCCGGTGCTTTTCCAAGCAGGTTAGCCAATGTGAACGTGAAATGGGAAACTTCAGAGCAAGCAAATATTGGTTTTGATGCCCGCTTTTTAAGAGGCAAACTCAGTGCAAATTTTGATTATTATACCAAAACGACTAAAGACTGGTTAATAGCAGCGCCAATATTAAGTACAGCCGGAGCAAACCCTCCAATAATAAATGGTGGAGATGTTAAAAACTCGGGCGTTGAGCTTGCTTTGGCCTATAACGGTAATGTAGGGAAATTAAGTTATACCGTAGGTGCAAATGGCGCTTATAATAAAAACAGAGTAGGCAGTATTCCCACAGTAGACGGCGTTATTCATGGAAATACTAATGTTCTGTATGCAAATTCTTTAGAATTCTACAGAGCCGAAAATGGCTACCCAATTGGTTACTTCCGAGGCTATAAAACTGCCGGAATTTTTCAAACCGAAGCAGACGTAGCTGCATACAGGTCAACATCCGGAAAGATAATACAACCCACAGCAGCCCCCGGCGATGTGCGCTTTGTTGATTTGAATAATGATGGTATGATAGATGATTCGGATAAAACCAAGATTGGTGATCCCAACCCCGATTATACCTACGGATTAAATATTTCTGCTAACTATAAAGGTTTTGATTTATATGTTCTGGCTTCTGGGGTTGCCGGTAACCAAATCATTCAGTCATGGCGTAATCAGTCAAGTTCTTTAGGAAACTATTCGGCAGCAATATTGGATCGCTGGCATGGCCCAGGTTCTTCCAATACGATGCCTCGTGTTACAGAAGACAACCGGAATTACGCTCCAATTTCCGACCTGTATATTCAAAAGGGCGATTTTCTACGGATTAGTAATGTTACAATAGGGTACGACTTTTCTAAATTACTTAATAAGAACTATTTAAGTAAAGTAAGGCTGTATGCCGCTGCCTTAAACCTATTCACATTCACTAAATACGATGGTATGGACCCCGAAATTGGTTATGGTGAAGGATTTTCTTCAGGAGTGGATTTAGGATACTATCCGCGCCCAAGAATATTCATGTTTGGAGCAAATGTTAGATTTTAACCTTAATCAAGAATTTCATTATGAAGACTTTTAAAATATATATACTCGCAATATCCCTGTTGACATTGGGGGCATGCAGCAAAGACTTCCTCGATACAGAAGACGTAACTACAGCTACAGAAGAGAACTTTTATAGAACACCCGAGGATGGCTTCAAAGCATTAGTGGGTTGCTATGACGGCTTACAGCAGGTGTATGACAATGGAATTGCTTTTCCGGTTGCATCTGAGGTAATGTCCGACAATGTTTTTGGAGGTACAGGTAATTCTGATGGGTTTGGCTACCAGATGATGGATGAATTTGACAAGCTGCGATCTCCTGCAGATAATGATCTTTTTGGCGGTAGTTGGGCGGCCTATTACAGAGCGATTTACCGCTGCAATATGTTAATCAATAAAATGGATCAGATTAACTGGGGATCTAATTCCGCCTTAAGAAATACTTATGAAGCAGAAGCGCGGTTCATAAGGGCTTATCTGTATTTTGATATGGTTAGGCTTTGGGGAAACATTCCATTACTTACTGCGCCATCAAGTGAAAATATTCCGCAAGCAAACCCCGATAACGTCTACAATGTAATTGCTGAAGATTTGAAATTTGCAGTAGCTAATTTACCTGCAACTGCATATACAGCTCAACCCGCTGCTACTTATGGCAGGGTAACAAAATGGGCTGCAGAGGCATTAGCTGGCCGTGTATACTTGTATTACACCGGATATTATTCTAAGCCTGACCTGGTGGGCGTAATCAGCAAATCAGAAGCATTGGGCTATTTGGAAAATGTCATCAGCAATGGTGGATTTGGCTTGGTAGATAACTTTGCCAACTTATGGCCCGCATCAGAAACAGCCTATGTCGGAGAAGACAATAAGGAAACAGTGTTCGCTATAAAATATACATATACAAGCGATTACAATGGAAATACCGATGGAAACCACTGGTTGGTAATGAACGGCATCCGTGGCCAGTCATTTCCTCCTTATGGAAACGGTTGGGGCGCTGAGACTGTAAACCCTAAGTTATGGAATGCGTATAGCAATACCGACACAAGGAAGGTAGCTTCCATTATCTCGATAGCAGATGAAGGAATTAACTTTACCAACCAAAAGGATCAGCGCGAGTACACCGGGTACTATACTAAAAAATATACTCCATTATCCGTAGATTCTGCAGGAACCGTAAATTCTGTAACCAAAGGCAAGGGAAATGGCGATTTTCAGATTTCGCAATTCCAGGATTATGTGGCTATCCGATATGCTGATGTTTTATTAATGGCCGCAGAACTTGGCAGCCCCAATGCTCAATCTTATTTTGACCAGGTAAGGCAGCGTGCCTATAAAGACAATTTTACTTCCATTCCTGTATCACAAAGTAACATCATGGCAGAGCGCCGTTTCGAATTTGCATTTGAGGGTATTCGTTACTGGGACTTGCTTCGCCAGGGAATAAATGTAGCCGCCGCAACAATTGCCGAAAGCACTACTGTCCAGAGCGGAGGAGTTAATGTAGCTAAAACGATTTCGGCTTCCAAAGTAATTGAGACCAAGGGGCTTGTTCAAATCCCATATCCTCAAATTACTCTGTCAAACGGTGTATTAAAGCAAAATTCAGGCTGGTAACAAAGTCATATCAGTGATAAATTATCAGTATACAATATTTAATATTTTCTATAATGAAAGTTTTTAAAAAATTAACGGGGGTGTTTCTTTTAGGAATATCCTTAATCACATCCTGTTCTAAAAAAGATCATGATTTAGGAAGGATGCTGGATAAGTCTGAAATTAAATTTGAAGTTGTTCAGGATTTAGCCACTGATCCGGGAGGTAATACCGTGATCCTCATTAATAAAACACCAGGAACTCTGGCATTATGGGATTATGGAACAGGAAAGTCTACCAGAGAAAGAGATACTGTTCGCTTTGCGTTCAAGGGCGACTACGTTGTAAAGTTTTCTGCATTGACCGGCGGCGGTGTGGTTGATATGGACCCCGTAACTGTTAAAGTTACTGCCGATAACCTAAATTATGTAAACGATCCTTTGTGGACTTTACTAACCGGCGGGGTAGGGAACGAAAAGACCTGGGTACTCGACGTAAATGCTAACGGTGATAAAAAAGTTTTCACAAGCCCTGTTTATTTTGCCGGTATGGATAATGCCTACGGTACGCTTGCCGACGATGGAAAAAGCATCAAATGGAGCCAGGTGTGCGAAGTTCCTAATGGAAATAATTGCTGGACTTATGCACCTAATTACACAAGTGATACCTGGGCTGCTGATAAAAAAGACTATGGCTATATGACCTTTAGCTTAAAAGGTGGCCCGTTTTTTAAAGCAGACCATAAGGGCGTTTCGAATCTGAATATTGAGAACGGAACTTATTTCTTGGATATAAACACTAAAGTCTTAACAACCACAGATGCAAGCATTTTAGGAGTTAACTTTACCCATGGTGATGCATCAAACATTAATAGCGTAAGAGTAATTTCTCTAACAGAGAACACCATGCAGTTGGCTGTGAAACATAAAAGTAAACCGGAGTATCAGGTTCTTAATTTCCTATCAAAAACTTTTAGCGACAATTGGACACCTCCAGTTGTACCTCCAGTGGTTACTGTTGATGAAGGTTTTAATCCAAAATTTGCTCCAGGGGGGCTTCTGGATTACATTACCGGGGCTTCTGTACGTCTTTGGAAATTAGATGCAGAGGGCAACCCGATAGATTGGATTGCAAAAGGAAAAGGCTGGACAACCGGACATGCAAGTTCCAGAGATTGGGGCTGGAACAATAGCTGGGATGCGGCAGTGGCTAATTCCTATATTAAATTTACCAAGAAGGGATTAAAATACACCCGTAGCCAGAACGGCGTTGTTACCAACGGAACATTTACAGTTAAAGAGTCTAGTAACGAGATTACTTTAACAGACGGGGCTTTATTACAAAATCCCGGCAACTGGATGAACCCTACTCAAACCACTTTAAAAGTTTTAAAAGCCTTCCCGAATGCTGTTGATGAAAAGGGCATTTGGTTTGGTACCACCTATGATGCTGCTAAAGACGAATGGTTTGCTTTCCACTATGTTTTATTCTAATAAAAACCGGAACAAGCCCATACCGAAAGAGCTTAATAAGCGGTTCGTACTTTACGAGCCGCTTATATAAACAACTTAAAAGCCAATCACTTAAAAAAAATGCCAAGTAGAAATAGTTTAAAACGTGCCATAGGTTACTCCGTCCTGGGCATCAGCCTTATAGCCGCCTGTAAAAAGGATTCAGCAGTAGTAGAGAAGACATACAATGTTACACCACCAACAGAGGTTCAAACACCAGCCTCTGTAGGCTTTTTTGCTAATGAATGGGAAGCGAAAAACTTTACAGCACCTGCCTATGATTTTGTTACACCGCCTTTCTTTGGCCCTAAAGTTAAAGTCACTGCTGATTTTAGTCAAACCATCACCAAGGTATCAAAATACGTTTTTGGCACTAATGCAAATACCTACATTGGCCAGGTAGCAACCGAGCCAACGCTTATCAACCATCTAAAAAGTCTTTCTCCTAATGTGGTCCGCTTTCCGGGTGGTAATATTTCCAGTGTTTATTTCTGGAATAAAAACTACGGAGATAAGCCGGCTGATGTGCCTGATACTATTTTGTATGCCGATGGACGGGCTTTGCAGAAGGAAACATTCTGGTATGGAAAAAACACGCCGGACTGGAGTATGAGCCTTGAAAACTATTACAATACCTTACAGCAGGTTAATAGCACCGGAATGGTAACCGTTAATTATGGTTACGCTCGCTATGGCACTGGCGCTCATCCCGACAGAGATGCCGCACATTTAGCAGCAGATTGGGTAAGGGCAGATAAAGGCCGCACCAAGTTTTGGGAAATTGGGAACGAAAGCAGTGGCCCTTGGCAGGCAGGCTTTAAAATTGACTTGAAGAAAAATAAAGACGGACAGCCGGAGATTATCAATGGGACTATTTACGGTAAGCACTTTAAAGTTTTTGCCGATTCTATGCGTAAAGCTGCTGCTGAAGTAGGGGCTACCATTAAAATAGGTGCCCAACTAATTCATTTTGATGCCGCCAATACCTGGAATGTTCCGGATAGAACATGGAATGCAGAATACTTTTCAGAAGCGGGTAATGCTGCTGACTACTATATTATCCATGATTATTATACTCCGCTGGGCGCTAACACAGGTGCAGCCGATATCCTCAATTCTGCAACTAGTAACACTCAGTCTATGATGAACTGGATGAAAACAACCACGCAGAGCGCTGGGGTACAAATGAAACCTATTGCTTTAACAGAATGGAACATCGGTGCTGAGGGGTCAAAACAAATGGTATCACACGTTGCGGGCATGCATGCGGCGATTGTACTGGGTGAATTAATCAAAAATAACTACGGTATGGCTAGCCGCTGGGGCATTGCCAATGGATATAATAAAGGAAATGACCATGGATTACTCAGTACCGGAGATGATGGTGACGGTACAGCCAAATGGACGCCACGCCCGGCATTCTATTATATGGATTACTTCCAGAAGTATTTTGGTAATCGTATGTTCAGTTCAACCGTGACAGGCAGCACAGATGTTTTGAGTTATGCTTCCAGCTTTACCAGTGGAGAAGCCGGTATAGTGTTGGTGAATAAGGGCACATCCAGTCAAATTACTTCAATCGAAATTAAAAACTTCATTCCTGGTGATAGGTATTATTACTATGTTTTAACCGGCGGAGATGGTGGTGACTTTTCGAGAAAGGTGCTGATAAACGGAGTTGGCCCATCAGGAGGCCCTACTAACTACGGCTCATTAAAGGCCAGATCTGCAAAAATCAATGATAATGGCAAAATTAAAATTGACTTACCCGCCAGATCAGTAGTTTACCTTATGATTGACAATAAAAAATAGTCATGCTTAAACACACACTTGGTAAACCAATCTTTATACTCTTATTCGTACTGGCATCGGCTATTGCCGGTGCCCAGGTACGAACCACCGAAAACTTCGATAAAGGCTGGAAATTCTATTTAGGCGATGAAGCAAAAGCAAGCAGTCCCGATTTTGACGATAGCGGCTGGCGCCAATTAAACCTGCCACACGACTGGAGTATTGAAGGAAAGTTCGACGAGAAAAACCCGGCAACCCCGGGAGGAGGAGCTTTACCAGGTGGCATAGGCTGGTACCGGAAAACTTTTATAGTTCCCGAAACAGCACAAGGTAAGTCTGTTTTTATTGATTTTGACGGAGTTTACCGCAATAGCGAGGTTTGGATAAACGGACAATCCCTGGGTGTTCGCCCCAATGGCTATATCGCTTTTAGGTACGATTTATCTCCATTTCTTGACTACGGTGGCAGCAATGTGATCTCGGTTCGCGCAGACAACTCAGAGCAGCCAAACTCGCGCTGGTATTCAGGTTCGGGCATCTACCGCAGTGTAAATCTGGTTACTACATCCAAAGTATTTGTTGATAATTGGGGAACCTTCATCACTACACCGCAGGTAAACAGCCTGTCGGCAAATGTTAACGTTCAAACCCTGGTTAAAAACCTAAGCGGCGAGGCAAAGAAGGTAACATTACTTACAACATTGTATTCTCCCAATGGAAAAGTAGTTGGCAGCAAAGCCTCAACCTTTAACCTGGAAGGCGGCAGCAAAAGCGTAATCCAAGCCATGCCCGTCAGCAAGCCAAATTTATGGTCTGATATTAATCCCGCGCTTTATAAAGCTGTTAGCAAAGTACTTATAGCCGGAAAAGCAATTGATCAATACAATACAAATTTCGGCATCCGCTATTTCAACTTTGATAAAGACAAAGGTTTCTCATTAAACGGTAAGCCACTTAAAATTAGGGGAGTATGCAACCATCATGATCTTGGAGCTTTAGGTGCTGCTTTCAATGTGCGGGCGGCAGAACGCCAATTGGAAATACTTAAAGCCATGGGGTGCAATGGCATTCGCACTTCACATAATCCGCCTGCATCGGCCCTGCTTGACCTGTGCGATAAAATGGGTTTTATCGTGATGGACGAAGCCTTTGATATGTGGAAGAAGGGCAAAAATAAATTCGACTATAGCCGTGATTGGGATAAATGGCATGTAAGGGATTTAGAGGACCAGATTATTCGCGACCGTAATCACCCTTCGGTATTTGTTTGGAGCATTGGTAATGAGATCCAGGAGCAGTGGGGAGACGCAGCTAAAGGCGACACCTCTGGCCGTGAAATTACCCGCGAGCTATACCGAATTACTAAAAGGCTAGACCCGACCCGCCCAATTACATCTGCAACAAATGACGTAAATCAATATAACAACATTTTGCGTTCTGGTGCGCTGGATTTAATTGGCTACAACTACAATCACAGTAAGTATAAAAGCTTTCACCAGGATTGGGGCAGCGATAAAAAATTCATTGCTACAGAAACGGTCTCAGCTCTGCAAACCCGCGGCCATTATGATATGCCCTCAGACAGTATGCGTATCTGGCCAACAGCTTGGGACAAGCCATTGTTAACCGGAAACTCGGATTTAACTTGCTCATCTTATGACAATTGCCATGCTCCATGGGGATCAACACATGAAGAGACTTTAAAAGAACTTAATAGCAACGATCATGTTTCCGGTATGTATATCTGGACTGGCTTTGACTACCTCGGTGAACCAACACCTTATCCATGGCCAGCCCGAAGCTCGTATTTTGGAATTATTGATTTAGCCGGTTTTCCTAAAGATGTTTATTATATGTATCAAAGCGAATGGACAAATAAGCCTGTACTCCACATCTTTCCTCATTGGAACTGGAAAGAAGGGCAAACTATAGACGTCTGGGCATATTACAACAACGCCGACGAGGTTGAACTCTTTTTAAATAACCAGTCATTAGGCAGCAAACATAAAACAAGCGATATGCACGTAAGCTGGCGCATTTCTTACAAGCCCGGCACATTGAAAGCTATATCCCGCAAAGGCGGTAAGGTGATTCTTACCAAGGAAATTTCTACAGCCAGCGCTCCGGCAAAAATCTCCTTAAGTGCAGATAAAATGAAGCTAGCTGCCGACGGCAAAGACCTGTCTTTTATCACTGCCACAATACAGGATACTAACGGCAATATGATTCCTAATGCTGATAACCTAATCAATTTTGAATTAACAGGCGATGCGGAAATTGCAGGTGTAGATAATGGAAGCCCAACCAGCATGGAGCCATTTAAAGCCAACTACCGTAAGGCATTTAACGGCCTGGCACTGGCAATTATACAAGCCAAAGAAAAAGCAGGAAAAGTGACATTAAAAGCAAGTGCAGAAGGATTGCAAAGTGCTATAATAGAACTACAAGTTAAATAAACTTAATTTGATGATTACCTGTAATCAATTCCAGGCCGTTAGCAAATGGGCATTAAGCTCAGAAATAAGATTACAAGCAAACTATTAAATCTGGATTTTCCATGAAAATAAGTAAGAAACTGGCAATACTATGTGCCGCACTGCTGCCACTCGGCTTCAACGCAGCAGCACAAATACAGGGCATGAACCTGTTAAACTCGCCAATAGATATCAGCGGAGATTTTTCCGACTTTAAAAACACCTATTACCTCGCAGATAGCCTTTCCAAATTCGATCCCGCAACAGCCAAAGGCGAGCTGGTTTACAGGCGCTACAACTATATAACCCGCCAGGCTTTTAATAACATGCTTGGAGTATTAAGTCCGGCAAAGCCAAACGAATTTCCCGGCACAGAATACGCGGCGTCGCCAGCATTGCCCTTTTCCATACAATTCGTTTCCGACAGGACAATCCGCGTCCGTACAAGTTCAGGACTGCAAATAAAACCAGATCAGGAGTCTTTAATGCTTGTAAATGGCAAAGCACCTGTAGACTCAAAGGGTTGGAAATATAGCAAAGTCGCTGGTGGGCATCGTTACACAAGTGCGTACGGCTCCGTTAGCATATTAACGCATCCATGGCACATTGAGTTTAGAGACGC
>Ga0307408_100000524_pt1 | contig 33130 bp, 33 predicted proteins | sample 322Cmetagenome_FD_202116 | JGI IMG/M metagenome (GOLD analysis project Ga0307408, IMG submission 202116) | Maize rhizosphere microbial communities from greenhouse at UC Davis, California, United States - 322HYB-C-3 | ecosystem: Host-associated > Plants > Roots > Rhizosphere > Soil | place...
CAGCGAATTTGATAAAGCAACTAATGCCGTTCAGGTTTCTTCAAACGTTGATTTTCCAAACCGCATGTCATCGTACTTTGGACGAGCAAACTATTCTTTACTAGACCGTTATTTGCTGACATTCACGATTCGTGCGGATGGATCCTCTACATTTGGCCCCAATAATAAATGGGGATATTTCCCGGCTGCGGCCTTTGCATGGAGGGTATCAGATGAACCTTTTATGAAAAATATTGACTGGTTAAGCAATTTAAAGTTTCGGGCGTCTTATGGCGAAGCTGGTAACGACAGAATTCCTTCTAGCTATTTTATTCAAAACTGGGGCGCTGTAACAGATCAAAGAAACCAGTATGCTATCAATCACGTACGTCAGGGGGGCTATCAGGTCAATGACACGCAGGCCAATCCTGATTTGAAATGGGAAACAACCATTACACGCAATATTGGAACAGATTTTGGCTTGTTTAAGAATAGATTATCGGGTACTATTGACTTATATTGGAATTCTACTAAGGATTTGCTAACACAAATTCCAATTCCAGGGATTACCGGCTTCCCTTTTACCACTAAAAATATAGGGCAAACCAGCAACAAAGGGATCGAGCTTTCTCTTACCGGTACAATTTTCAAAAGCAATAATTGGAGAGTAAGTGCCGGCGGTAATATTAACTTTAACAAAAGCAACATAGATAAGCTAGCCCCTAATATAGCCGGGCTTTATGGAACAAATTGGAATAGCGCTGGAACCTACCCGGTGTCTGATTATATCCTGATACAGGGCCAGCCTGTGGGCCAGGTTCGGGGATTAACATATGAAGGAATATATACTCCGGAAGATTTTACATATAACAATGGCTTGTACACATTAAAGCCTGGAGTAGCCGATCTGGGCAACTTTATGGGAATTGTACATGGACTGACTACCGCGAACCGCCCCGCTGGACAAACAGCCTATCCGGGACTTCCGAAGTTTAAGGATTTCGATAACAATGGTAAAATAGATGACAAGGATGTTTCTGTTATCGGTAAGATGGCTCCGCTACACACAGGTGGTTTCAATTTTGATTTTGGTTACAAAAATTTCGATTTAGGGTTAAATTTTAACTGGAGCTATGGCAATGATGTTTATAATGTAACTAAACTTGCCACATTGTACGGCCCGAAAGAAGCGGGGGTTTATGAAAATAAACTAGCGATAATGAACAATGCTTATAAAATTTACGATGTTGTAAATGGCCAGCTAGTTAGGTTAAGTACTCCTGAACAACTGAATGCAGCTAATGTTAATGCAACTTTGCCCCTGGCCTATAGTGAAGGCGGCCCGACTTCTACTTTGGGTATTGAAGATGGTTCTTTTCTACGCTTAAATACACTTACTTTAGGATACAGATTGCCTAAATCTTTACTATCTAATGTTAAGTTAAGTAATCTCTACCTATACGGCAGTGTTTATAATTTGCTAACCATTACCGGATACAGCGGACTGGATCCTGAAGTTAGTACGAATGAGGGGTTCAATAACCAAAAATATCCTACTATCGGGATGGATTTCGGTGCCTATCCCCGTGCACGGTCATTTGTTTTCGGCATGAATCTTAATTTTTAACGTTGAATCAGAAAAAATGAAAAACCTAAAATATATACTAGCAATTGCAATGTGTATCAGTTTTACACAATGCAAGGAAGATTTCTTGAATGCAAGATCTCCATCCAGTGTGGATGATGAGTTCGTTACTACGACCCCTGCGGAAACCTTTAAAATACTTTCATGGGGTTATGCAAATTACCGTCAAAATTGTATTATGGGAATTTACAGGTGGAATGATCCTATTGGGTCAGACGCTGAAACCTACCCTGAAGACAATTCCAGTAATAATTTGAATGCCATTTTGCGTCCCGAGCTAATACCGGTTGACGCCGTAGCCGGCGGATTTAATGGGCTTTATGCCACGATTCGGGCGGCCGGAAAAACAGCCTCACTTATTGCGGAGAAAGCTGCATATAAAGACGATGTTGCTGCGGGTAGAACTTCCGATTGGACACAATTATATGGGGAAGCAATAACCATGAGGGCGTTTTGTTATGCAGAGTTGGTAAAGCATTTTGGTGATGTTCCATATGGTTATGAAAATACAATCGTTGACGACTATTCACTGAGTTCCCGTTTCGCTATTTACGACAATCTGATTGAGGACCTTAAAAGAGTGGAACCGTTCATGTATAAGATAGGAGAAGGCGGTATTAACGCAGAACGGTTTTCCAGGACATTTTGCAATGCGTTAATAGGGCAAATAGCCCTTTCTGCTGGTGGATATCAAACTATTCGTACTGATATGCCGGACTTATACGGAAATGTAAGTTTTACCAAAAAAGGTAATGAAACCAACAAATGTGTATATGCACGCCGTACAGATTATTTAAATTACTACCAGATAGCTAAGACCTATCTGCAAAAAGCTATTGAGAATAAAGGGACGGCTGATTTAATTACTGCTGACACTAGAAGCTCTGTGAATAATCCTTTCCAACGTCATTTTCAATATACTCATGACTTGCAGGTAAGTACGGAATCTGTTTTCGAAATTGGAAATTATCAAGTTGGGCAAACATTAACTAATGGTGAGTACCCTTATGCCTTCGGCCGGCCATCAGATGGAGGTAGTGCTAGTGCAGCTCCCACTAAAGTGTTTGGAGCTCTTCGTATCATTCCCACTGTTTACTATGGCGAATATAGTAATGCTGATAAACGAAGAGATGTTAGTGTTGCTGTTACCGGAAGTAAAGGAGATGGTAATGAGATGATGCTTTCTTTTGTTCCCGGGAATAAGAACACCGGTGGAATAGCAACAAACAAATGGGATGACAATCGCATGAATCCTCCGTATGTTGCAACGCAGAGAAATTCCGGCATGAACTGGCCTATATTGAGAATGGCCGATGTTAAGCTGATGTTAGCGGAAGCGAAGGCTGAACTGGGCGAGAGTGATGCTGTAACGCTGGTTAACGAAATTCGCGAACGGGCGTTTGGCAATTCCGCAAATAACATAGGCGCCCTGTCAGGCCAGGCATTAAAAGATGCTGTGATGCAGGAGCGTAAACTTGAACTTTTAGGTGAAGGCACCAGACGCTGGGACCTGATCCGCTCAGGTACTTTTTCTGAAAGAGCCATAGCTATTCAACAGGAAGTGACTACGATGATTAACAACATCAGAACCCAGGGCTATCACCGCTTTGCTAACGGTAACGAAATACCTGCTTATATCTGGACTAAGATGGTTAATCTACCTAATCCGTTAACCTTCAATGGTGATATTACTAACCCAGCTCTTTACCCGGGATGGAGAGGACAATACGATTACACTAAGATTGATTTAGTAAAGAGTAAGGTAGTTGGTACTAACCATAACGTAGCCATTCAGGGCTTGTTCCGCTATATTGATCCCTCTGGCCCAGAGGCCCTGTCACTGCAAAGTCAGGGATATGTTAAAACCAAATGGGGGATTGATATCGTTAATTATGAGGCTGCTTATAAAAGGAATACCCTTTCCGGAATAACTTCTGCCGGAGATCCGCCAAGATATTACTGGCCTATCCCGTCCGAAACGGTCAGACAATCGAAAGGAAATGTTACCAATGGCTATGGATTAGCTAATCCATAGTAGTTAAAAAAATGAAGGAAAAGGAGGCAGGCTTTGGCTTAGCCTCCTTTTTATTTGTGGGATGGGGCGATGTGATTCTTTGTTTTGCGACATTGCATGTTCTGCTACGAAACAAGCCTGAAAGGCTTGACTTCAGAAAACCACTGGTGCAACCCTTGGTTATGAAGATGCCGATAGGTTCAACCTGGAAGGCTTGATGCTCCTAGCATGGTAAAATACTTACATCAACATTTTAATCACTAGTTATTTAGGTTCTTCCCAGGTAAGTCCTTTAGGTATTCTTTCCGTTTTCCTATATTAGAAACATCTAACATTATCATAGTAAATGCAAAATCTATTTCCACCTAAACCTTCTGGTTTACCAGCGGGTATTACCGAACCTAGCGCCGCATTCAAGAAGGAAGTTATAAAGGTGTTTTTTCTCTGCGTGGTGTTCTTTGTGTTGTACCTGTTGTTATTAGCCTGCACCATTGGCATCGCAATTCTGTTCGGTTTTTTAGGGATTCTGCTTGTTTCCGAGGTACATGGCGTTATCACACTTATGCTTGCTCTAGGGGCAATAGGGATGGGCGTGATGCTGGTCTATTTTATGCTGAAATCTTTGGCCATTAAAAAGAATGAGCCGATTACTACTGTTGGCGAAATAACTCAAAACACAGATCCTGTACTTTACAATTTCATCTCTAAAGTATGTGCAGAAACCAAAGCTCCGTCTCCGAAAAAGATATTTCTGATAGATGATGTAAATGCATTTGTTAGTTATGATTCTGTTTTGTTGAGCTTGTTCTTTCCTGCCCGCAAAAATTTGTACATAGGCTTGGGACTAATTAATTCCTCTACCGTTAGTGAGTTAAAGGCTGTAATAGCTCATGAGTTTGGTCATTTCTCGCAGGGGAGTATGCGCTTCAGTAGCTATGTATATCATTTTAACCAGATTATTTACAAAATGGTAGCAGACAATGCTGAGTATAATGCCAGTCTTGAGAAATGGGCGGGTTTTAGTGGCTATTTTGCCTTGTTTGCCCGGCTCAACGTCGGCCTGATAAGAGCGGTTCAAAGCATAATGAGTGCATTTTACAAGGTATTGAACAAAGGATATATGGGACTGGCGAGGCAAATGGAGTTTCATGCAGATGCTGTTGCTGCCAGCGTTGCGGGCTCTGCGCCTCTTATCACAAATTTATACCGAATGGAGTTAGCAAAAGCGAGCTATGATCATTTGCTGGCTTACTATAACGGCCTCGTTAAGGAAAATATAAAGGCAGATAATCTGTTTACCCATCATTTTAAATTGATGCAATTATTGGCTTTGCGAGAAAATATTCAGTTAAAAAATGGCTTCCCTATTATTGATGCCGGGACGGTAAGTCAACTTGGAGGGAGCAGTATTGTGATAAAAGATCAGTGGGCATCGCATCCATCAGACGAAGACAGGGAATCGGCATTGCGAAAATTAAATATCGTCTCAGAAACTATAGACGAATCAGCCTGGATGCTATTCTCCAACCCAGATGCTACGCAGGCTGAGCATTCTGAAAGGCTTTATGAAGGTGTTAGCTTTTCACCTGATGCCGTTGTTCTCAGTATTGAAGAATTTGAATTAAAATATCAGGATCTTCTGCGCTTGAAGAACTTCCAACCGGAGTACAATGGATACTACAATAACCGATACATATCATGTTTCGAACTTAATCTAAGCGATTATACTCCCGAGGATATTTCGATGGATAGTCTGTTTTCTAAAGAATGGTTACGTGTACCTAAGACTGTAAGTCGGATGGAAAACGACATTTTAATCCTCGATTCAATATCTGCTGAAGGAGCGGACTATAAAAGCTTTGACTTTGAAGGATTAAGATATCCTATAGAAGATGCTTTTTCGATTAAAAACCACTTGAACAAAGAGCTTAAAGCGGATCGGGCTAAACTCAGAGAGCATGATCAGGAAATCTATTATATAGCTCGGCGTAATGCTAGTGTAAAGGGGCTTCAGAACGAGCTGGAGAATGCGTTTCAGCTGATGTTTTCACAGGTAAATAGGACAGAAGCAGACATCAGTTTATATAATGAATTAATGCAGGAAGTTGCGCCAGCTTATTCGCGGCTACCGTACGATGAAATAAAAGTGCTGGTTATGAAGATTATTCATAAGGAAAAACAGCTCAAAGAGCGCATCTGCGAGATTTTAGAGAATGAGAGAATTCTTCAGGTTTCTGAGTTTAGAGAAGATATTGAGCACATTCAGGCTCTAAATAGTAGCAGTCATGTTTATTTTACTCATGGAAAATACCTGGAAGAACAATTGGATTTGTTAAATCTGGCTTCTAACGCTTTTTTGAATATTACTACCGGGTATTGTTTTATGGTTAAAAAGGAAGCGTTGGAAATGCAGCTAAAGTTACTGCAGGCGCAAACCTTGGAAGTGGAAAGGTGAGCGAGTTTAGTCTAGATCAGATTTGATATAAGTTTTTAGGAGGCCCTAAAACTTCGTTGAAGGGCTGTTCAGCGGAACTTTAGCCGATTTGATGAGGCTAAAGTCGCCTGTTTGGAATTCCGTTGCTGTTTTAGAGAAATAAATTTCCGAGAGCAGGGTTAATCGGTTTGGTAGAAACATCAGAACATTTTAACCATGAAGAAAGAGCTTGGCGGCGCGTCAATTTGAGGCTGAGGAAACCCTAAATGCCCATTTCACTCGCAGCCTATTTTTCGTAACAATTTCATAAATACGCTTATTGATTCAGCATTCTTATCGCTTTTAACAGAGTGTACACTGTTTCCGAAAACATCTTTAGATTTTTTGATTGATAACACCTCCTGCCCGTTTTGGTCAGTAATGCTTTTTATTTCATCTCCCAAAATATCGGTAGAAGTTTTTATGGCGGCATCTGTTTGGCCTTTAGCATCATAAATTGTGATTATTTTATTCCCGAAGATATCTGTAGATCTTTTAATTGATCTTATTTCTTGTCCATTAGCATCAGTTATGCGTTTGGTTTCGTTTCCGAAAATGTCAGTGGATGTTTTGATGGTGGCTGTTGTCTGCCCTTGTCCGTCATAAATCGAAACGGCCTCATTGCCAAAGATATCTTTTGATTTTTTGACTGACTTTATTTCCTGTCCATTAGCCCCAGTTATGCTCGTTGTTTCGTTTCCAAAAATATCTTTAGATTTTTTAACTGATTTTATTTCCCTTCCGCTTTGGTCTTTGTACGTAATAATTGTGTCGCCAAAAATATTTACAGTTTTTGAGATATAATAAGTCTGGGCATTAACAACAACAGTAAGCGATAAAAAAAGCAGAGAAAGAAATATTTTTAATTTCATGAGGAATAGTCTTTAGTACTAAGATACAAATTTCTCCATGGGGTTTAATGCTTACCACTGTTCCATTCCACTTCTTGGCATAATTTCTAAGAAAGTTTAAGCGGTAATGAAATTCTTTCGATGTATAATGATCTCAGTCATCGGCATATTTGCTTGCCTAATTGGTACGAAGGGGAGAAGGTGACATTTGCCGATAATATAAAATTCTTTACTGTCTATCAGGTGGGGTTTTATGTACTTGCGATATTTCCTTTGGAATTTCGCCTGGAAACAGTACAATGAGCCCAAGGAACAAGATTTTTTGTTTCTTTTCACCGAGGGCAAAAGAAAGAGAAGGAATATGGATTGTAATGTGTTGAGTATTAGGTAGATATTTGTTTAGAGGAATGTGGCTTCTTAATTTAACGGCTATGCTATCAACTACGCCAAAAAAATGGTTGGTTGGGACCCAACTACGGCCAAAAATCGGATGACACCCACCTTAACGTAAGCACATTAAAATTGTGAAAGATAGTTTTCAAGTTTCTCTACAGTTTGTTTTAAACCTTCACTTGATTTATGCTGTTTCTCTATTACCTCAAACAACTCTTTAGTTTCATATAGCTTGTACCAATTCAGAAGCGTTTTATCGCCCTGGCTTTCAAATTCTATAATTGCAATAAAATTCGGGGCAAAATGCTCGTGCACAATTTTTTTGTGCTTAACAACTTCCCTGAAAATGGTTTTATTAGGGTAGTTTGTCCCATCCGGCCCCTGCATGGTGAAAATCCATTCACCGCCTGGTTCCACTAGCATTTTTTCAATCGTATTAGTGAAACCCTTAGGGCCCCACCATTGTTTGATGTGTTCGGGTTGGGTCCATACTTGCCAAACCTTTTCTACCGGGGCATCTAGTAGAAAGGATGTCCTTTGGTCTCTGCCGGATGGATCACTATTTTCATTTTGCATAATGTGGCGTTTATTAGCTGCAAGGTTAGATCTTTAGCGAGCCACGGAAACCTCTGGCAGCATAGTAAGATTCGGCACCGTTGTGATACAGGAAGACATTGTCGTAGCGGCGGTCACAAAACACGGCTCCGCCAAGTTTTCTAATATTAGCAGGTGTCTGCACCCAGCTCGACGTTTTCTTATCGAACTCTCCAAGCTTCTGCAGTTCCCGATACTGCTCTTCTGTTAAAAGTTCAATGCCCATGGCAGCGGCCATATCAATAGCGCTATTTTCAGGCTTATATTCTTTCCTTGATTCCAGAGCCTCACGGTCGTAGCAAACACTTCTGCGGCCTTTGGGACTTTCCGCCGAGCAATCATAAAAAATGTATTCGCCCGTCGTTGCATCTTGGCCAACAACATCCGGTTCTCCGCCAGTTCTTTCCATTTCATTGAGCGCCCATAGTTTTTCCCCCGAGTGTTCGGAGTTAAGCTTTGCTTGTACTTTTGCCCATTCAATACCTTTATGACGATCCTTGTTTTTCTCAAAACGGGTTTTCAATACTTTGAGTAGTTCTTCGCATTGTTCTGGAGATAACTCCTTTTTATTGTTATTGATTTTGCTCATACTTATTATTTGTTTGATAGATGTTTCTAGTTATTCCAAACAAGCTCGTTCTCTTAACAGGTTAAACTACTAATCGTTTAATCCTTTTCCTTCAAGAATTTGCTGCATACATTTTTCAATCCTCGACTCCCGGGTTTGGGATTGTTTGGGTGTAGAAAAGTGAAGAAGGTATGCTCTTTGCCGTCCCGGTGTTAAAGCATCAAACGCAGTTTTCAAGACAGGAATTTCATCCAATTTCTTTTGAAATTCCTCAGTAACTGCAAATTCCGGAGTCTTTCTTAAAGGTACTTTCAAGCCGGCTCTTTCCACTTCAATTGCCTCAAAAATGTAGGCTTTCAGGATGGGTTCCAGCTCAAGTATTTCATTAATATTGGTAAATCGGATTTGGCGAGCTGCCTGTACATTCTCTGTTTGTTGGATTAGAATACTTTCGGCGTCATTTAACAAGGCTCCTTTGAAAAACAGAAGCGCACAGTATTCTTTAAATCCATGTATTAACACGATGTTTCTTTTCTCAAACGTGTAACAAGGAACACCCCACTTCAATTCTTCAGACAGTCCACAATCAAGAGTGATCATTCTTAATTTCTCAAACTCTTTCTGCCATTTTTTGGCTTTATTGAAGAAAAAATCAACCTTCGGGTTCATGCGTAGATAATTTGTTTTTAATGGTTAGTAGAATGCCTCAAGATATTCATTTTCGGTTTGTGGTTGAATCATGGGCTTTCATTTATTCATTCTGTTATTGGTTAACCGCTGAAATGGCTTTTCTATCTGCTGGCCTGAAATACCAGGATATCACAGTGAGGATGAGTAATAACGTTGGCCCAAAATATTCTTTGGCACCATCGCCAGCGGCTAAGTGAGAAAAGATGGCTCCTGACATGGCAAAAAGAAAGCCTGCATAGGCCCATTCCTTTAGTAATGGGAATTTAGGAATAAGTACGGCTACAACTCCCAAAATCTTCCAAATACCAAGTATTACCAGTAAGTAGATGGGATAACCCAAATGTGTAAACATAGCTACTTCCTCTTTCATTTTTAATAATTGTACTATTCCTGTTGATAGCATTCCTAATGCAAGCCAGATAGTGGCAATCCAATAGATGATTTTATTTGTCTTTTTCATGAGGTATTATTTTAATTTGTTTACGATGTCTTGCAAGCGATTATGGGCCATGTTTATGCCTTGAGCAAAGGGTAGCTTCAGCATTTGGTCTCTGTCTGCAACTGACCGGTAGACTATATGCATATTGAGTTTGCTGGTATCATCACTGAGTTTTTCAAATTTTAAAAACTCAAGTTGGACAGGAAAAGGTGTATTCTCCATTTCAAAGGTCCGTGTGATCTGGTGGTTTGGACTATATTCATGGATTACCCCATTGAAAGCATGTTTGTTTCCTTTAGGATCAGTTGTTACGAATTGATAGCTGCCATGCTTTTTATTTTCGAGTTTCAGCACTTTCGTCCCCATCCACTGTTCAACGATTTCGGGCTCTATATATGCTTTAAATAGTAATTCCAGTGGCAAATCAAACTCTCTGGTTATCAATAGTTCTTGTTTGCCATCTTCAGCTTTGATTTTTGTTTTTTGCTCCATAGATTCTATTTTTTGGTTTGGTAGTTTTTCATTATCGATTCTAACTTATTAAATCTGGCCTCCCACATTTGGCGAAATGGTTCAATAAAGTCTGCTATTTCTTTCATCTTTTTGGGATTTAAGTGATAGTAAACTTCTCTGCCGTTTTGCTCTTGCTCAAGTAATTCGCACTCGGTAAGTATTTGCAAATGCTTTGAAACCGTTGGCCTTGCTGTGTCAAAGTTTGAAGCTATTGCACCGGCTGTCATGGATTGTGAAGCTACCAATACAAGTATAGCTCTTCTTGTAGGGTCTGCGATGGCTTGAAATACGTCTCGTCTTAAATTCATTGCGTAGCTATTTGACTACAAATGTAAGTGTAGTTATTTAACTACGCAAATTTTCTTTGATTTTCTGTAGGCGGAGGTTTGTGAGGGGAGTTAGCTGTAAATCTGAATGATTGACAGCCTTTGTTTTTCTAAAGATCAGGATAAGGCTGTATCTCGGCCGTTTAGTGGAGGTTTTGTGCTTGTAAGTCCTTAAATACAGGTATTAAATATTGTGTTGATGTATTTTGCTATTTATTTTGAACTATTGAATACCGAACTATTGAATACCGATACGTTCGAGAGTGGAAAATGCCCGCATTCCGTTCGTACAACTGGCAGAGCCATCTACTCGACTACCGGTATCGTGTCGCTGTGCTATTGTGAAAAATTTTGATAGTAAACTTCAGTCATACTTTGATTTACGAAAAAGGTTTCCCATATCCTGTCATGATTTCGTTGATAACATTTGATATTATTTCCCATTCTTTTAGGATTCCACCATTTCGCTTCATATTCAGTTGTATCACACATAACAAAAGATTCTTTACAATTTTTTAGTTCATCAACTAACTCAATGCTGTCAACTGTAAAATGTAGCCAGATACAGCACTCTCCAAAACTTTGATCTTCTGAATTAACGACTTTGGCACTTTTCATTTTCTCTTCGTCAAGAACTGCGTTGAACACTGCTAGGGGAGATCTGTCACTGCAAGACACTAAAATAGATGTAAGGAAGATTGCAAATAGTCGAAAAGTATTGGTCATTATCTGTTTTTTAGATAATTTGATGTTAGGTATTGGCATTATTTGATCAGTTTAAAGCCCCTCCACCATTCCAGTATCTCGTCTACAGATTCCTTATCAGTCTTAGGGCATTTATAAAGCCCTAAACTTATTCTCGTTTTTTGCCTAAATGAATTAATAAAGATTATTGCATAGCCCCCAATGTCAGCATTCTCATTGGTCGGAATATATGAAGATAAAGGGTTTAAAAAACAATTGCATTTTGTGGTCGAACCTATTAGAGCCATTAAAGAATCAAGGTCAGAAGCTTTAACCCAATCGTTTGGAAAACTATCAGCCATAGTCGTCACATTAATAGAATGACGTTCGACTTCATTCGCTATTGTTAATGCTTTAATAAATGAAAGAGGTGTGAATTGTTTAGGAGTCAGCAAAGAAGATGAGCCCCTCTCAACTTTAACAGAATCATTAGTTTGAAAACTAATGAAATGATTGTTGTCTTTCTCATTTGCCCTTACCATTTCAATTTGGTTATAAGCAACCAGAGTTAAGATTGTCAAGAAGCGAAAATATTTATTTTGTTTTGTCATGGTCGGTGGTTCATTCTTGTTATGCTTACCTAACTTCTATATATACAGCCACTTGCATTATCTTCATAAGTAAAGCAATTTACATCGAAACATCAAATATTTAAATATCTAAAGTCTACGTATTGCCTTCAAATAATTTTTTTTTGAGACGATAGGAGTAAAGCATGCAGCAATGTGTCTCGTAAAATACTTATAATTCCAAAGGAAGTGTCCTTCATAGACACCGAAAACTCAACAATAGCATTAGGGGGCGTTATTAGCTGGCGTTTTAATATTCGTTTTCAAGTTCTGTTATTATTAATTCAGGATGCCTTAAAGAATACCTGATATTAATTGAGTCTCCTTTCTCTAAATGTTTGGAGTTTGAATCCCATGCACCTTCAAAGAGGTACTCCTTGCCGTTAACCGTGTATTTTACATCTAGAGAGTGTCCTTTATAAGAATGATAGTCTGTTATAATGCCTTTGCTGAATCCATAATCCTGGTTAACTGTATTAATCCTGTCTTCAATTTCCTTTTCAGTTCTTATTGAGAAATAATAAAGCGCCCCGAAAACAAGTCCGGCTATTATAAGATTAGTGATGATCAATTTTAGTTTGTCTATTACCGAGTTCATTAGTTTAGAAGGTACCCTTACTAAAGTATACATTTTCTGTGTTTTTTGTTCTGGCAATTGGTAGCAAAAGAACAGCGTAGCTGTAGTCCGGCGTTCTCAACTGGTTGTTTTTAGGACCTTAGGAGGATTCAGCAATGTATCTAGCAAAATACTTCAAAAAAATACCGCCTGCCGGAAACTTCCAACAGGCGGTTCATTTTGCTATTGTTATTGTATTAAAATAGATTTTGTTGTGGTAAAGGAATTCACGGTAGTTTTTACATAATAAACTCCTGCCGGGAAGCCTTGCACATTAATTTCTTTTTCAAATAAACCTGTTTTGGTATCTGTAATTGTCTTAACAGTTACGCCAGCTGCATTGATAATTGAAATAGTGATTTTTCCATTCTCCTTATTGTTAAGGCTAAGCTTAAACTTATCGCTAGTTGGATTTGGATAAATTACAATGTTTTCATTGCTGCTTTGATCATTAGTAAGATTACTGAACGAACTAGCCTCTGGAGCTGAGCTCATTTGTGAACCTGAAGGCAGAACGGCTTCGAGGCTTATATAATCATACATGATATGATTTGAAAGAGCAGACGATGAAGGCATTAACAACGTAATTGTATTAGCGCCAATCTTTAATTTACTCATCGGAATAGTGATCTTTTTATAGGAGTACTTTCCATAATTTGCCTGACGAATCATGGTATTACCACCACCATACTCAGGATAATAATTGGTAAACAAACTGCTTTCACCATTTACATATATCCATTGTTGAGCATGATCTGAACCCGCGTATGCAATAGTTAATATGGCATTTCCGGTTAAGGAAGTATTTGCAGGCAGCGTAAAATTAAGCCTCCATTTCCATGAAGATAAGGTGCCATCAGCAGCCTTATAAGGGCAATGCGCATAAGGCAATGCTGTCGACCAGTTATTATTAGCTACATTGTATTCTAAAGGCGATGCAAAGGTTTGATAAAAGTTTTCATATACAAAGCCCTGCATATATTCTTTATGTCCAAATTTGTACTCATCAGCAGTACGGTTAGGTACCCCAATTTCCCAAACTAACGAGCCGTTAGTCCGTGGTATATTCCAGGTTACATTTCCAAGAGCGGTTGTTCCCCCCGCGGTTACCGTTACGTTAGATTGAGAGTACTCGCCTACAGCACCATCACTGTAACCAAAGAAAGAATAGGTTCCGGGCCTTACGTTTTTAATCGTAAAATTGCCGGATGCATCAGTTTTAACCCAATATTGGTAATTTTTCTCTTCCATTTGCCATTGGTTTAAAGCGTTGCTAAGGATGGTAACACCAACCCATGCATTCTTACCCGTAACCGCAGGTTTTAAAGGATCACTGATGATAAATTTTCCAGTAATGGTTCCTCTTCCACTGGCCAATGGATACTGAGTGGTATTGGTTAACCATGCATATGGCCATTCTGATTTTTCTTTCACTACCCGCGCTTTTGCATCAGCCCAGTTGGCAGCACCCGTTGATTTTGTTGAGGTATAAATCAAATAAGGCCCGTAAATTTTTGTCCAATATTCTCCCTGCGGAACAGTAAAGCCCTGGGTGTTATAATGCACGGTATTCATGCACGAATGTATAATACCGGCGGCCGCGTTTAAGTCGTGATAGGTAGGCCCTTCGTTGAAGAACTCGGGGCTTCCATACACAAACCAGCTTCCAATACCGTTTGTGTTGCTGGCGTGTCCGTAACATAAATCTTCCCAGAAAGAAGGACTGCAATATTCATATTTACCATCATAACCACCAGCCTGAACACCGGTATTCAGCTTCACAATTTCGGCAATACTTGTTGATGATGCCTGACTGAAATCATAAAGAGAAGGCATTTGCCAGTTGCGTAAAGAATCTACATAGATTCGTTCACATAAGTAGTTGTTCGTGTTATTTGGATCAGAAGCAATCCACATTACTTGTCTCCATGAACCTAAATCGAAGGAAGGATATGTTGTTTTATGTTCTAAAATTGAATACGTATAGATACCAGTGTCACCCTTTTTTAATACATAATGGATATCAGCATCACAAGGAGTAACATTAGTACCAGGAGTGTAAGGCCTTTTAAATGAAACATCGATCAAATCCACTTCATTTCTTTTAATAGAGAAGGTACATCCGCCAATAGTTTCAAACCCATACGAAGTAGTAAAGTCATAATAAGTACCTCTTCTTGTAGTACTGGTGTTTGTATTTAACGTTTCAACGCCATTCACTTTTAAAGAGGTGATATTGCTGGTTGCTTTGTCAATTTTAGCTTCAATGTACTCGTTGTATAACATAACGTACGTGCTGTATTCGGTAATCAAAGAAATACAGCAAGTAGTGTAAGTGCCATCGTAAGCAACTGAAAGGGTTCTGCCGGAAGGATAAGTTATTTTGCCACTACTGATGTAGTTGTTCAACACGGTTCTTTTATCACCGGTCATTTTTATAAGTCCGGCTCCACTCATCGCTATACTTCCTCCAGTACCAATATTCAGGTTGCCAGGAATATTTACGGTACCTCCGGAAATAGTTAAAGTTGCCGAATATCCCGTGCCGTTTGCCACATTTAAATCAGTACCGGCGTAGACATTACCGCCTTTAATGGTTACGGTAGCGGTGTTGCCCGAAGCGTTTGACAGGTTCATCGAATACTTGCTGCTGAATGTTCCGCCGTTGATAGTAACCGTTGCATTGCCACCTTTTGCGATATAAGCAAAACTGCGAATGTTAAGATCTGCAGGAGAATTTACCGTGAGGGTACCATTGATGTTGTCGCTTGCCCAGGGATAGAGGACTCCGTTTACAGTGAAATTACCTCCGGTTGAAGTGTTTAGCTTTCCTGGCCTGTAAGTTGAATTACCTCCAGTGTGAACGCAGCTATTAGGGCTTCCTGCACCAATAACCAGTGTCCTGGCATCCAGATTGTTAAAGTCGATGGTATTGTCGCTCCAGTTTTCCTTATTAAAGTAGTCTGTGCTTACATCTCCAACCCAGTTGGTTACCTGCGCAACCAGCTTACTGGTTTGAAGAATTAAAGATCCGGAGACTAAAACCAAAAGCTTGCAATTTCTGAAAGCCTTGAGATTAATTGGTTTAAATAATTGTTTATTCATATAAATTAATTTGAGTAAGCAAGGAAATGGGCAGGTTTGGGTACGAGGTTTTGGCTTGGTAAACAGAAGGGTGCTTTTGTATTAAAAGCGTTTGTGTTGGACATAATTGGTTGTTATAGATATTTGCTTCTTGAGCAAATCGGTTTATAGCATAAAGAAAAAAGTAATTTTTCGAACGATCATCCTGAGGTATCCTGATTGTAAGTTTTTTGTTACGAAGCAGTTGTTGCGAGGTGCTTTTGTTAGTTCAGTTTTATGAAAAAAGGGGATTTTACTTTCGGAGTGAAGGGGGAGTAGCCTCTGAATGGTGATGCGGCAAATAAAGTCGGTACGTATCAAACTTTTCGGCGCCATATTTACTGAAATTAAAATATGATAGCCTATTAACCTGAGTTGTCTATAAATATTCAGTTTGCATGGCGTGTTGGACTTTATTCTTCATTGGCAGGACTGGCTAACGGAGCTTATTGAGACAATTAAGAAAGCAGATTATTGCTCAATACTTACCGAAGGCAGACGGGCATAAGACTATGCTATTGTATCTCACCCCTCCCGAATAACTCCTTCGTGTACCCACAACTTAAATCGCTATAATTCTCCTCTTGTCCGAATTACTGTCATAGCATGTCTGCTACTAGTCAAGCCTGAAAGGCTTGACTCTAAGAAACCACAGGTGCAACTCGTGGTTATGGACCATCGAAACAAGCCTGAAAGGCTGAATCCTAGCCCTGAAAGCATTGGTCAAACACGAAGGACATCTTAGCACGAAGCGGGGTGCCATCGGGTTTAAAAAGGGTGTAGGAGGTGTCGAGCGATGTTAGCACACCATAAAAAGTAAGGCTGTTTCCCCATTCCATTTTGACGAAATTGGGTTTGTGTATTTTGTCCTTGAATTGATATAAAATAGCATTTATCCTGTTCATCTCTAAAGGGAGTTCTGTTCTGTTTTTATCCACAACACCGGTGCAATCAATCACTATCTCAAAGCTCAGCCTGCCACCTGGTTTACTGCCATTTTCTTCAGTACGTGCAAATATTTGCTGTAATTTTAAGGCATCGGGATTTATCATGAAGGAATAGGAAGGAATAATCTTTTTGTTAAGATCCTTCATAGGTACTTTAAAATTCTTGTCAGCAAAGGCGCTGATCTTCATAAACTCCATCACTAAAATTATTGGGCGATATCAAAGTAAGTATAAGCCATCTCGATTGATTCGATCAGCAGTTCGTTTTTTTGTGAATGCAGGTCAGATACCGAGTATTTAATTGGATAGGCATTATAAAATATCCATTTGCAGCAAACCTGTCTATTAGCGTCGAACAGGCTTACCGTAATATCTCTGGTTTCAATTTTTGTAGCAAGCCCACCATCAATACACTGAGCACACCATGCCAACAGTTTTGACCCGGCGGGGATCATAGCCCTTTTCAGTATCAGATTTTCATTGGTGGTAACTGTGGGCAGACGGTATTTAAAGCGGTTTTCCCCTCCCGAGCTCACTTCTTCGATGCCCATTTGCTTAGATATGCCAGTAACTTCCTGGAAAGCAGCATCAACACCTTTAAACGAAAGCTCGAAGTAAAAAACTACGGGGTAATTAATTCTATCCATTGGTGATCACCATATTTTCGTGTGCGATTTCTATGGTATCCACAGCAACTTCGTTCCCGTCCGCTTTTAAATCCGTGCTTGTAATTTTCGTAGGCCATGCATTGTCGAGCCGCCATTGCATGGTTACGCTTCCATTTTCGTCCAGAAGCCTTATGATAATTGTTCTGCGGCTAATGGTGTTCATTTGCACTTGCTGGTACCAGTCCCAAAATGTATTATCGTTAACAAATACACCTCTTTTCATGGTTATATTGCCATATTTTACTAGTCCAGGCATCTTCTCAGTGGTAAATACCGGGCTATTGCTTTTGCGGTATTCAATAATCTGGCTTTCTGCCTCCAGTCCCGAAATTTCCTGAAAGGCTACGTTCCTTAATTGCATGCCGAGATCTACTTCAAAACTGAATTTCGGCATTGGCCAGGTGGCGTTCTCTTTGCTTGTGTTATCTGTGATCATATCACTATTAAATTTTTTGTTAAAATATTGCGATGCGGCCATTTGCTGCTGAATGGTAATTACTATGAATTCGGCAGGGTGTACTATGGCTACCATTATTGTCACACGCATAAAGCCGCTTAATATGTCATCGGCAGTCATGGTACTACCGAGGCCGCAGCTAACCGAAAATGCATCAGCTGGCGTAGCGCCCTGCAAGCCACCTTGTTTCCAAACTTCAGTTAAAAAACTACTTATCATAGCTTTTACCGCTTCCCAGGTATTTTTGGTATTAGGTGCAAATACGTAGGCTTGTGCGGCCAGCTTACATGATTGTTCTATGAAGGTTATTGTGCGCCTTACCGGCAGATATTTCCAGTCCATACTGTTCCCGTCCAGCGTTCGTGCGCCCCAAACACGGATACCGATTCCGTTGAAAAAACGAATTGCATTAACTGACTTTCCAGTAAGTGCATCCACATTTAAATCTGCCTGCTGGGTGTCAGTTAGCCTTATAGGTAAGGAAACTGAGCCAACAATTGAGGTATTTGCAGGAGCTTCCCAAACGCCAATTTCATTATCTGTTGTTGCAATTACTCCAGCCATGCCGGCACTTGGGGGAAGGAGGTTTGCCTGCGCCAAAATATGCTGTATAATTATGCTATAGGTTTTGCTGGCATGAAGTAAGGCGTCATTATTTTGAGTTACCGTTAAGCCAGACGCCGGGTTTTTGATATTAGCTATAATGGCACGCACCGAAGAATCGGGCTGTGATGAGGTGCTTAGCAATTGTTCCAGCATGCCCACATCGCCGCCAAACAGGTTGGTATAATCTATATCCTGATTCTGCATAATTGTGGTCCCTACAAACGGATAGTATGCAGTTCCATAATTTAATCCGGTGGTACCGGTGCCGTTTCGGAAAGTGGCTATATCGTTCATATAGGTATTCGGATCGGGAGCATTGCCGCCGATAATATCAAACACACTGATGGCAGTGTTCATCTCAGTGCATTGGAGCAACATTGCTTGCATTAAGATGGCGTTATCTGCTACCGAAAGGAGAGTGGCTTCTGGGCAAATATACATGGTAGGTTCCAATTCGTATTTCAGTGTGTCGAGGCCTCTGAGCAAATCTGCTAATATCACATTAGGGTTTACAATCTGATCTCCGGGCACAGCTGGTTTATTCGATGGCTCCCCATAACCGCCCACCGAAACAATGTAAGCGTCGCCGCCTCCATTCAGGTAAAAAAGCCGGATGCTGTTATATAGATAGTAAATGGTAGAAGGGTCGGGGCAAATAGCATAATTGGTGCTGCCCAGTTGAAGGTAATCTCCAGTTAAGGGGGTGCTTTCTTGCGGCGAAAGGTAATATTGTGGACTGTACTGTTTTAAAGGGGCAGAAGAAGGCTGTGGATCGGGATAGCAAAATATTGCCTGGAAGTCGGCAAATGAAGATATTTTTACAGGCACATTTAAGTACGATTTTCCTTCATAACTGGCCTGAGGTGTGTATCCGATAAAAGCGGGAACCGCGGTAGCTACAGATACTACTGAATTTGGAAATGCATTAAGCTCGTTAATGTACACACCCGGGCTTTTAATGTTGGATCCAATCATGAGTTTTAGGGTTAGAAACGCTGAAGCTAATAATTTTACTTAAAGTAGAAAAGCAGGAATGCGAAAACAGGGGATAAGCCGAGGGGAGTTCCAGCAATGTTATACTACTGAGATCAAATATTATCTTCAGCAAGGGCATTGAAAACTACCATAATTAGAGGGGATTAAATATTGAAATAAATTAAGAAATATATCTGTTATTTTCTTAATCCGTAAATTTTTGAACTTTATGGAGGTTTTTTACATTTGAGCTATGAAAAATCTTATTACAGTTTTAACTCTGGCTTCATTAGTGTTTTTTTCACTAATCGGCTGTCAAAAAGATGATCAGGCTCCACCTGAGGTTGAGGAACCAGTTGCACGGGAATATTCCAACAAGGTGGTTTTACAAGGCCTATCTGTTTCTACAGACAATTCTGCAAAGCTGACATGGTCAAAGCTTGATACCAGTGCCTTTCGTGAGTACTTGATTTTACGGAAGGAAAATAAAGAAGATATTATTGATATAAGCCATCCTTTTTATTACCCTTCCCAAATTATTAAAAGGATTAGCGACCCTAATACCACAAGTTTCACGGATGTAGAACTTCCTTACACACCTTATCTTGAATATCAGGTGATTGCTGTTCTTGGTACGTCTAACTCAATTTCTAAGAATCTTTATAGTAATTCTAAAACCTACGAAAGGCCCGATATAAAAGTTTTTAAAGCCCAGCCCTATGACGTTTTGCCTGACTTAAGTAATAACAGGTTATACATAATTGAAAGCGATAGCGGCAAGATTTCAATCTACAATTTTGAAAACGGAGCTTTAGAAAAGTCGATATCAACAAATGCGAAAATTGGGTTTAGCGATTTTGGAACTTTTAATGGCAAAAGAGAGCTATACGTACCCAGAAATGACGGCTGGGTTTATGTTTACGACGCCGCCACCCTTCAGAAAACAGATCAGGTTAATTGTGGTTCGGACGCTTCCTGCGTGGTATTTAATAATAATAAATTATTTGTATCAACGGATGACGACTACTGGCCAAATAGGCCAGTGAAAGTTATCGACAGAGCTACAAAAGCAGTTATCGCTACTGCCGGAGACAATGACAGGACACGGATTAAACTTATACCTGGAACCACTTCTGAGTTTATAGATATTAGTTTGTATGTCGGACCAACAGACCTCGGTTATTTAAAGTTTGATGCTAACGGCAATAAGGTTATACAATTTGAAGACAGGTATCATGGCGACTACCCCTTGGACGCAATGGCTTTTCAAATTATGCCAAACGGCTTAGAATTCATTACGTCTGATGAAGGCGCTATATATTCCAAGGACCTTACTTACAAATTGCGTCTTCCCCATGGTAACTACAGATATTCGGATTTCGCTTTTAGTAGTACTGGTAGTATAATTTATGCAGCTTGCCGCAATAATAAACTGGTAATTAGCTATACAAGCCCCGGGTATGTTGAAACTAAAAAGTACTCAACTAAAGGATATCCTTATAAAATTTTCAGAAAAGATAACACGCTGATTTGCTTAAGCAGCTCGAGCCCTCTTGGTTCATATAGTCCATATAATTTTAGTTCTGCGAAACTATTCATTGAAAAGATAGCACTTTAAATAGCTTTTTTCATGATGAAATTGATTTAATCATGAAGCTTGAGTTTTTTTGAATCGCTATCGAATATTTCGCCATTTCAGAAGTGCCTCTCCGGAAGCCTTGCTGAAATGGCGATTTTAATAAAATTTCTTTTCTCTTCAACAGAATCTTTAAGATGAATAGCTTCTCCATTGCTAAGTGTGGCCGAGATCATATCGCCGTTATTTCAGGACTGGTAATTAATTTATTAAATGACTTCAATGAAAGAAGTGGAAGCAACTTTGTCATTGACAGAAACTCCATAATAGATACTGCGGATAAATTAATTGACCGGGAGACTTTCGGATGCTATGTTGCTTTTGAGAACCAAATCCCGATAGGGTTGATTACCATATCCCACAGTTTCGCTATCTATAATGGCGGTGACTTTGGTGTAATTACTGAACTATATGTTGCTAAGGAACAACGAGGCCGCGGGATAGGAAAACTCCTTTTAGAAAAAGCTTACGAATTTGCAAGGCACCATAATTGGAGAAAACTAGAAGTTGGTGCTCCTAACAAGTCAGAATGGCCAAGAACAATTGACTTTTATAAAGAAAATGGCTTCGAGGAGAAGGGGCCAAAATTACGCTTGAACTTAGAGTAGACTAAATGTAGGCGGCATATTATTTAACCAACCTTCTAATGCAATCTGCAGACGAGATAAACTTACCGGGTGGCCCCGAATTTAGATCTGTATTTGTTGCTTATATCGAATGGCGAATACGGATCGCGGTGTTAAATTCAAACGAAACCGAACTGATAATGAAGCCAGATGAAGCAATGCTGAAATGGGGATGGGGAGGTCCGGTTAAGCCCATTATTAAGTAGAAATTGACCTGAACGGTATCGCCCAAGTAATATATACGTTTGCACTCTAACGACTCAAAATAAACTACCAGAAAAATATGAAACCAAGAATTTCAGTATTGACATTAGGTGTAACAGTCTTGGAGAAATCAGTCGAATTTTATAGAGACGGCTTAGGGTTTAAAACCGAGGGAATTATTGGGACAGAATTTGAATATGGAGCAGTAGCATTCTTCGATCTTCAAAACGGATTAAAACTTGCACTTTGGCCCAGAAAAAGCCTGTCCAAAGACACTAACATTGCCGAGCAAGTACCTTCATCGTTGGAGTTTTCCATCGGGCATAATGTAAACAGTAAAGAGGAAGTTGATTTAGTGATGGCGCAGGCTGAAAATGCTGGGGCAAAAATTATCAAATCGGCAGAGGATACCTTCTACGGCGGATATGCAGGCTACTTTCAAGATCCCGATGGGCATTTATGGGAAGTTGCTTGGATCCCGGGAGTTGAAGGATAATAGAGCCTAAGATATTATAAACCAAGGGTGCAAAAAATGAAAATCTTTGCAGAAACAGATCGCCTGATTTTAAGGGAAATGCTTCCACAAGATGAAAAAGGGTTATATCTCCTTGATTCTGATCCGGAGGTGCATAAGTACCTCGGCAATAATCCGGTTACCAGCATGGAAGAGGCCAGAAATACAATTGATTTTATACGGCAACAATACATCAACAATGGAATTGGCCGATGGGCTGTAATAAAAAAGGAAAATAACGAGTTTATTGGCTGGTCTGGCTTTAAACTTATAACAGAAACAACAAATAATCATATCAATTATTATGATTTGGGCTATCGGTTTATCAAAAGATATTGGGGTAATGGATATGCAACTGAGGCTGCATATGCTTCATTGAATTATGCTTTCTCCAACCTTAATTTGCATGAAGTATTTGCAATAGCAGATGTGCGAAATTTAGGGTCAAGAAAAGTCCTGGAAAAAGCCGGATTTAAAATCAAGAATACATTTATATATCAAGGACAGCAGCATTTTTGGTTTAATATTGAGCAAGATGAGTGGGCGAAGAAATGAAACATGATGCAAACAGCTATTTAAATTTCATTGTCTTTATACTAGTATCGGCTGCAACTTGGTAATGCGAATGTTCGTGGAATTCGATTATTCGCAGTATAAAATTAATACAAACCCAATGAGAAAATTAAAACTTCAGGTACAAATGTCATTGGATGGCTTTATCGCCGGCCCAAATGGCGAGATTGATTTTATGGTTTGGAATTGGGATGAGGAACTCAATAACTACGTAAAAGAAATCACCGATCCAGTGGATTGCATTGTTCTTGGCCGAAAGTTGGCTGAAGGCTTTATTCCTTATTGGGCTAATGTAGCCGCAGATCCTAATCACCCAGAGTTTACGGCAGGTAAAAAATTTTCCGAAACACGTAAAGTTGTCTTTACCAAGACACTTGACAAATGCGAGGGCGAGAATACCGTTTTAGCAAAAGGCGATCTTGTTGAAGAAATCACCTTGTTAAAAAGTCAGGAAGGGAAAGACATCATCGCCTACGGAGGTGCCACTTTTGTGTCGGCTTTAATTAAAGAAGGATTGATTGACGAGTTTCATTTATTCATCAATCCGGGTGCAATAGGCAACGGAATGCCTATTTTCAAAGGCCTTGATAATAGACAAGATTTTAAATTGGTAAAGGCCAGGGCGTTCGCCTGCGGTATTGTTGTTTTGAATTATGAGCCGAAACGTGCTTGAAAATAGGCTTGTATCATAAACAATGGCCAATATCGCTCAGAGTTGTTTTATTACAGAATGTACCTCCTAAAAGTTAATATAAATCATGGCCACAATAAAGTCTATACAAAATGCTGAAAACTACAAGTGGGGAGATGGTTGCGATGGCTGGCACCTTCTAAAAACAAATAGTTTAAGTGTAATTCAGGAAAGGATGTCGCCGGGCACCTCAGAACGGAAGCATTTTCACAATCACTCTCAGCAGTTGTTTTTCATATTATCGGGAGTAGCGACTTTCGAAATTGAAGGACAGGTATATGTGGTAAACCCTAACCACAGCATCCATATACCAAGCGGCACGGAACATTTTATAGCAAATAAAAATAACCAGGAACTGGAGTTCCTGGTTATATCAGAGCCAAAGTCTCATGGCGATAGGGTTAATTTATAATAAAATTTTTTTTGGAAAAAGCCATCAACTTAAATGATTTGAAAGCCTGAGCGCCAGGGCTACAAGGGTACGTACCGGGTTGGCAGAAGAACTGTACGGCATTACAGACATATCGCATACATACAGGTTTTCTGCACCTTTAACTTGCAGGTTTTCATCTACTACAGAGTCTGCCTGGAACGGCGAATTATAGCTTGGGCGATAAGGCATGCGCAAGCTACCCGCTGCATGGTGAACTGTACCATAACCGAAACCTTTGCCCGCCCTGCCAAACCAGCCTTCTTCGCCGTTTTCAATAATGGGCCGCGCTTCGTTTCCGTGTAGCCTGAACTGCGAAAATATTTGGTAAGTGACATTATTCAGTACTTCGAAAATCTGTCCATAATTTTTGTTCCAGCCTGCCAGCGCTGGAAAGCGCGAAGATGCAAGGTGGCTCATCCATCTTTGATTTTTGAACCTAATTTCAGGAACATAACCGAAAGGAGGGGGAGACATAATCTGATTGTTATTGTCAAGAAAGTTTCCAAAGCTAAACTTAATGTCAATTCTCGACGCGCCATCCATCGTTATAGGAACACCAGGGCCAGAAGGGTCATTTTCCCGCAAATGCCAGTATTCATGATTGATATTCATTTCTACATTGAATGGATACTTTATTTGTCCCTGGTGGTCTCGCAAACCCCTGGAATAAAATATAATCTTGGCGTGAGCATCCCTCGGAATAGGTATGTCGTTACCCAGAGATGTAGCAAATGTGGCGATTTCATTAGTTGTAGGATGGTCTGTAAGCCCCAATCCAACCAGGCTTTGAACACTATGTGGCAATGAATTAAACAAGCTCGACGAACGGCGTAACAACTTAGGGCTTTCGATGGATCCGCCCGCAAATATTACGGTGCCCGCGTTAAATGTTCGTGTTGAATTATTGAGCGTATCTTGCGCAACTATATTGTAGCGGTTTCCTGATTTTTGAACATCTTCAACAAAGTGGTTCAATAGAAGATTTAAGCCATTGCCGTTCCCATTGTTATTATGAGATATAAGCCCAGCCTGGTTTATGAGCAATTCTGCCGTGTTAAAAACACCTGTTGGTTCTGTATAATACTTGTCTTTAGGCACGCCATCGGGAGCCAAATAAGGCTGGTGCAGGGCCCGTGGAGTTTCTCTTATGGAGAAATCGTTAACCAGCGGGCTTTCCCTAAGGCGGTTAACAATTGCCTGCGCTGTTGTTCCCATGGTAACAGACTCGTTCATAATCGAACCGGCTTTAACAAGCAATCCGCCTTTCAAGTCCTGACTCACCGCAGGAGGAAAAAAATCAAGTTCCCATTGTTGGATTTCAGGAATTAAGCCAGACCAAAATATAGACCTTCCCCCGAGGTTAAGCTGAGGTTTCCTGCCTATAAAATGTTCGCTGCTCTCATCATTTCCATTTTGCCAGAAGGTATCGCATTCAAAATGCATAGCAACCTGCGAGTTTGGGAAACGGCACATATTGTATACGTGTGTAGGGTATATATACGAACCTGCCTCAATAACAAGGATTCGTTTCTGGGTTCCCAACTTGTCGGCAAGGCTGTCTGCCAAAACCCCACCACCTATGCCCGACCCTACAATGATGATGTCGAAATCAGCGCGGCTGCCGGTGTACTGCGGGAATAATCTGCCATTTGTAGCTCCGGAAGAGGAGACGAAATTGGAATACGTGTTTGAATGAAAGCTCATAATGTTTTTATTAGGTTTTTGTTTTGTTTTTGGATTGAGGTAGCCCTGCGAAAATAAAGGATTGATAATGCCTGCCAATAGCTATAAATAGTCATTTTGAGATTCGTTTATCACGCAAAGCCGCGACGTTTTTCGAGAAGCCGCAATTCAATTGCCCTTTGCGTTTCTGCACGAAATCTGCATTGCTGTCATTCAGTGTTTTATAAAATTACCTGCTCAGCATATATGCACCTGCTTCGCCTCGCCCAAACCAATCCTTCACCATACTGTTCATTCTTTAAAGTTTAATTATGAAGTGGTTTGGCAGGCGCGGAAGCGGCAATATAGAAGACAGAAGAATGGGAGGGGGAGGCCTGGCTATAGGCGGAGGTTTGACTGCAGTTATTGCAATTGTCTTGTCTCTATTAACCGGACAAAATCCTCTTGAATTGGTAGGTGGTTTAGGAGGGGGCGGCTCGCAGGAACAAAAGGAGGCGCCTTTAGGTACAGACCCCAAAAGCGACGAAGCTGCCCATTTTGTATCTGTGGTTTTGGCAGATACTGAAGATGTGTGGAATACATTGTTTTCCGGCCAGGGGGAAGATTATCCCGAGCCAACCCTGGTACTGTTTAAAGATGCGGTACAGTCTGCATGCGGTTCTGCAAGCTCCGCTACCGGCCCGTTTTATTGCCCTGCAGACCGGAAGGTATATATTGACCTTTCATTTTATGATGAACTAAAAAACAGGTTTGGTGCTCCCGGAGATTTCGCAATGGCTTATGTAGTAGCCCATGAAGTAGGCCACCACATACAGAATGTGCTTGGCACCTCGGATAAGGTTTCGCAGATGCGTGGCAGGGTAAGCGAAAAAGAATACAACCAACTTTCTGTAAGGCTTGAGCTACAAGCGGATTTCCTTGCCGGAGTGTGGGCTCATCATGCCGAAAAGATGAAGAAGATACTGGAGGAGGGCGATATTGAAGAAGCCTTGGGAGCCGCCAATGCTATTGGCGATGATAAACTTCAGAAAGAATCTCAAGGATATGTGGTACCAGATGCTTTCACCCACGGCACTTCAGCCCAGCGCGTTAAGTGGTTCAAAAGAGGCTTCGATACAGGTGATATTAACCAGGGAGACACCTTTTCTGCCAGTGATTTATAATACGGTGACGGGCTGGCCGATGAGCCGGCTCCTAAAATGGTAGTGGAACCACTTTTGGTTGCCAAGAGGAGCATTGTTACTCATCGAAGCATACATTAGGCTGCCTCATTTTTTTTGCATCAAGGCATTTTTCGTTAGATAAAGTCTCTAAGATTAGGCAAATGAGGCACCTTGTTTCCAGTCCTATTCCGTTTATCATTGTCGTAAAACACCCCTTATTTGTCGGTTTTGCGCATCGCTTTGCAAGCTATACCAGGCTATGTTTGTATCAGAAGAACGTTAAGCGTAAAGCGGCATTCAAGCTGAAACTAAGCGTGTATATTAGAACTATATATCAATCATAAAAACAAAAGCGATGGAAACAGCAAACAAAACAGTTATCACAGTACAAACTACAGTAAAAGCGCCTGTTGCTAAAGTGTGGGAATCCTGGACTTCGCCAGAGCACATTACAAAATGGTGCCAGGCTTCTGATGATTGGCATGTGCCCCATGCCGAAAACGACCCGCAGACAGGTAAAAAGTTTAAAACCACTATGGCTGCAAAAGATGGCAGTGCAAGCTTCGATTTTGAAGGTATTTATACCAATGTGGAAGAATATAAGCTTATTGAATATGAAATGGGTGACGGCCGAAAAGTGAAAGTTGAGTTTGCCTCAGTTGATGGCGAAACTAAAATCGTTGAATCTTTTGACGCTGAAAGTATCCACCCTGAAGAAATGCAAAGGAGCGGCTGGCAGGCAATTTTGGACAACTTTAAGAAATATACAGAAAGCTTGTAGTGTTGCTCTCAGTATTGAGCTTTCAGGTTTCTTTAATATTGATTCCACTGTTGGTGTGTGCCAACCTCTTAACTTAAGCTGTTGGTGGGGACACCAACAGCGGATAGTGCCCGTTGCAGGTGTCTCCACCTGCAACTTCTAAACAAAGCAGATATTCAGCATTGGGTGGAAACAGCCTTAACGTAATAGCATTCGTACCCCCAACCTCTTAAGTTAACTACTTCATGGGCAATAAGTCGTTTTACCCCCAAAAGCGATCTTTATTGAAAACTCAGGCAACTTTGCATCAGCTATACTGTTAAATAAGTTATCAATCCAAAATGCTTAAACTTCTTGATTAATTAGGTAACTGCCTGGAATTTAGAATTTAACACATCTCAAGTCGGCAGGAATAACCTAGCCGGTGGGTATTTAGTTGTTTACTTAGCAGCCCAATACGTTTTAATCAACAGGATATCAAAAAAAATAAAATCTAAGGTGATATTTTGGAAGTAAATGGCACTTATAGTAAAAAGTCGAAAATGAAACTACCAGCTACAGAAGAAAGCGAAAGCCTGCAGCGCAGGGAATTGTTTATAAGCCTTTACAAATATGCTTTTCCGGATTTTGCCCGTTTTGTAAATAAAATGAGTGGTACTCTGGACGAAGCTAAGGATGTATTTCAGGATGCTATTGTCATTTGGTATGAAAAATCTGTCACTTCGGGCCTTCAAATCACCAATTCGGAAAAAGCTTACATACTTGGAGTAGCACGCCATTTATGGTTAAAACGCTATAGAGCGCTTACCAAAGAAGTGAGTTTTAATGGCGAAATAAACGTGGACACTTGGGATGGAGAGATAGCCCAGCCCTCTGAACTCAAAGTACTTCATTTTTTGGAGGCAGCAGGCAAAAAGTGTATGGAATTGCTTAGGGCGTTTTATTATGATAAAACTCCACCAGAAGAGCTCGCCCAGCAATTTGGATTCGCAGGAAGCCGCTCTGCCACGGTACAAAAATTCAAGTGCCTGGAAAAAGTTCGCAATCAGGTTAAACTAAAATCTTTAAGCTATGCAGACTTCATTGATTGAAACCCAGGAAATTGAGGTTCAGCTTTTGGGGTTTCCTGCAGTAGAAGACAGGCTCCTGTTTGAAGCCAGGCTTATTTTACAACCACGTCTATACGATAAGCTGCAATGGCAGCAGCAATCCTATAAGTTAATTAAACACTACGGCCGAAATAACCTGAAAAAGGAAATTGCTGCAGTAGAGGACATGCTGTTTACCCAGAGCACCTACGGGAGTTTTAAACGGAAGATTTTCAGCATTTTCAACCGAAAATAATCACTATTTACTTCATGAAAGTATTGATGGCTGGCTCCCATTGGGGGATGCTATGCTATTGTATTTAAAATATTAGAATATGAACAGCCTTAAACATGAATTCAGGAATTTTGCAATAAAGCACCACCGGATCAGCAGCCTGAATGTAGATCAATATATGTCAAGAATGGTGCAACAAACACCAATGGCAATTGCGCCGTATATCATTGAAGAGCGCCAATTAAATGTTGCTCAAATGGATGTGTTTTCGCGGCTAATGATGGACAGGGTTATATTTTTGGGTGCGCCTGTAGATGATAATATCGCCAATATTATTCAGGCGCAACTACTGTTTCTGCAATCCACCGATGCAAAAAGAGATATCCAGCTATATATAAATTCGCCGGGCGGTTCGGTTTACGCAGGTTTGGGGATTTACGATACCATGCAATACATTGGCCCGGACGTGGCCACCATTTGCACAGGCATGGCGCTTTCCATGGGGGCGGTATTATTATGCTCGGGGGCAGCTGGCAAACGGGCAGCTTTAACACATTCGCGTGTAATGCTGCATCAACCTTCTGGTGGGGTACAAGGGCAAGCATCAGATATCGAAATCACAGCCCGCGAAACTTTGAAGTTAAAGCGCGAATTGTATGAAATTCTTGCCAAGCATAGCGGGCAAAGCTATGAGCGGGTACATGAAGTGTCAGACAGAGATTATTGGATGATTGCTTCCGAAGCTAAAGAATTCGGAATTATTGACGAAGTGCTTTCAGGAAGCCTGGAACTATAAGGATCTGACAATCGGTTATTTCTCCTATAAAGGAATGGAGAATTAACCGATTGATGTATAGTTTCTTATGTAAATTATTTTTTCCAAAGGAACATGAATTTACATCCGTCTCCAGGAACTGCTTCAACCCAGATTTTTCCACCTTGCTCTTCAACAGATGATTTAAGCGAATTAAGAGCAGACTCGGGGTTCTTCTTCAGATTGTCTTTCATAGCGCCTTTTCCTTTTACGTAAAATCTGTAGAAGTCTCCGGCATCTTCAACGCCAATGCTAATCAATCCCTGCTGCTTGCCTGTATATTTAATGGCATTATCAATCAGGTGCTGAAATATACGCTGAAGTTTAAGTTCTTTAGTTTTAAATATCGGTAGGTCACTTTCTATTTTAAAGGAAATAGAGGAGGGGGCCTGTAGCAAGCTTATGCATTTACTAATAATCTTGCCTGTTGAAGTAGGTTCTTCATAGCTACCGTTCTCCGGAGTATCAAACGATGAGGCGATCATCTCAGATAAATTGGATGTGAGTGAACGCAAAAGACTCATTTTATCCTGAACGTCATCAATTTTCAATACCTCCTTATTCATTCTTATCAGGGAAACCAAACCGTTAATTCCAGCAACCGGTGTTTTCAGCTTGGTGGCGATATCTTTAGTGCGTTGTAATTGTGCATTTGCCTCATCCCGCTGAGCCTGCATTTGCTTAAGTTCCGCTTCCTGTAAAAAAGACTTTTCGAATAAAGAAACTTTCGCCCTAGCCATAATATTATTTATGGGCCACAGAAGGAAATCGACCGGCTGGTTTCCAAAGTTTTCAGGAATGACATTTTCAAGCTCGCCCGGCCTTGCTATTAAGAGGACTGGAATACGTTTTGTAAGCGGATTACTTGCCAGCTGCTTTACTGCTTGATAGTCTGTTTGGGAGAGACTGGCAGAATCGAACACAATCAATCCGATATCAGCCTTTCGCTGTGCCAGCTTAAGCGCTTCCTTTTCACTGCTTGTTTTTAAAAATACACGATCCTCAGACTGGAGTATTTCACTTAAGCTGCTGAAACTACATGAGGGGCCTTCAGTAATTAAAATGGTGAATTTTTTCTTTGTACTTGTTTGATCGTCAGAGCTTTTGCCTGAATAATTAGAGCTCTCCGGCAAGGTAGCGAGGTTGGTTGGGTTTTGGGTTATCAATCTCATAGGAATAAAATTGGTACCCCCTTCTTTACGTGGTGTTTTTTAAAAGGTTATAATATTTAACTACTTAAAAATAATGTAGCAAGAATGTTAAGTACTTTGAAATGAAAAAGGCAGGTGTTAGCCTGCCTTCTCTTACTTATAATTGTTTTTTTTATAATGCTTCCTCATCTGCAGGCTGCGTTACCACTTCGGTAACCTCACTTTTTACAGTCAATACTTTGCTATACATTAACTGGTTCGCCTTGTTTGTAACCTTAATGCGGTAATATGAGGTCCCGTCAAGCGGATTGAAATCAGTAAAGCAAAATATGTTTTGATCCAGGGAATTTGCAGAATGTAATGAGCCTATAGCTACAAATTTATCTTTTGCTGCACGCTCAATAGTATAGGTGTAGCTATTATTGATGGTCGCAACGTTCCATGTTAACACAACTGCCTTTTGGAACTCAATGGAAAAATTGGCTTGCAGGCTCGCCATATCCACAAAAGAGGCCGCCCTGTCGAGGCTTATAGCCACAATATTATTTTCAAACGGGTTTCCTGTAACTAAAGCAGCTTTAGTATTCGTAGCCGAAACTGCAAATAACGAAATACAAAATAAGGATAGCAATCTTCTCATAACACTATGCGTTCAAAGGTGCCCATGTCTACGATGCTTTTTTTAGATTGTTTCCTGAAATCTTAAAAAATGAGAAGGTTTTTTCCCACATTTCAACATCTGGCCAGGAGGCTAATACTATGCCAAAGTTTTCAGGATTTAAATTTTTCCAGTGTTGAGCCTTAGGAACTTGATAAACACCTCTGCTAAGCCCGGTATTGGGCCATGGAGATTAATTAAATAGAAGTTGCGTTGAATATTTAATCCTTTTACATCTATAATTCTTAGTTCTCCGGTGGAGAGTTCTTTTAAAATGGCATGAATAGACAAGAATGCCATACAATTAGAATGGAGCAGGTAAGATTTAATGGCTTCGGTACTACCCAGTTGCATTTCTATTTGAAAATTACTTAGTTTAAGCTTAGTAGGCTCAAGAAAATGTTCAATTACTTCCAAGGTTCCCGAACCCCTTTCTCTTAAAATTAAAGGCGTGTTTCTTAACTCTTCAAGGCTTATCTCTGCAGACTTTGCCTGAGGATGTTTTTTACTGCATACCAGTACAATTTCATCTTTAACAAATTCAGAATAACTGATCTGTGCTTTCTTAGAATGTCCTTCTATTAACCCCAGGTCTATTTCCTTATTAATAAGCGCATTTTCAATTGTTTCAGTATTACCATTTATTAGGTTGACTTTAATTTCAGGAAGCTTTTGGTGAAAACTGGCTAACAGTGGGGGGATAACATATTGCGAAATAGTAGTACTTGCACCAAGGCGTAGTATTCCAGTGTTTCGTTCACTTATTGTATTTATCTCAAAATCAGCCTGGCGGTAGATGGCGAAGATCTGTTCAGTGTATTTTAATAAGATATCGCCGGCCCTGGTAAGCGCTATTTTGTTTCCATTGCGCTCAAACAGTTTTGCCTTGTATTGTTCCTCCAGTTCACGAATATGCTTCGTAACTGCCGGTTGTGTAATAAAGAGCTCGTGGGCTGCTTTTGTGAAGCTTAGCCTTTTAGCAACGGTTTGAAAAACTTCTAACCTAAAATCAGACATGGTTAAATATAGGAGGGAAGTTTAAAATATTTAGTATTTAAGTAGTGTTTTGCATAAAAAAGCTGCCCCGGAAGCCCGCTACACTACCATGCCGGTAGAACAATAGCGCAGCTGTTGGCTCAGGGCAGCCCCCCTACATTCTAGAACTTAATATTCCCCCTTAGTTCTCCTCCAGGAACGGTTGAGCTGTGAATGTTTAGGTACCATTTACCATCCAACAACTGATGTTCTTCTTCTGCTGTTAATGGCCTGGTTGCGCCACTAAGGCTTCCAATATAGTTACTGGTAAACCCGGTAATACCTATAGCTACCGGTGAGCTTATAATGTCGGAACCATTTTCTGCACCATGAAAGTGCATATTTATTGTGGTTGCGGTAGCAGAGCCCAGTTGCCATGAAATTTGGTAACTAATTGTTTTGTACGTTGGGTCGTAAGCTATCTGCGCGGTGCCAGTACCCGTACTTGAATTTGCCGGAACTTCCTGAGCCCCACTGAGGGTGACAGTTACCCTTTGTATAGGGTCGATGTCATCTTTTTTACTCTTTTTGCATGCTGAAAAAGTGAACAGCAAAATTACGGCTACTGCACCGGCAGTAAAAATCCGCTTGTTTAGTAAGTGTTTCATAGACAGGGTTTTACTAATAGGTACGATGCTTGTACTACTAAGGTTGCCTGCCCGAAAAAACTAATTGA
>Ga0307408_100000525_pt1 | contig 33056 bp, 26 predicted proteins | sample 322Cmetagenome_FD_202116 | JGI IMG/M metagenome (GOLD analysis project Ga0307408, IMG submission 202116) | Maize rhizosphere microbial communities from greenhouse at UC Davis, California, United States - 322HYB-C-3 | ecosystem: Host-associated > Plants > Roots > Rhizosphere > Soil | place...
TCGACTTCAACGACATCCGCACCACGCTGCAGGCGCTGATCGCGATCTACGACAACTGCAACTCGCTGCACACCAACGCCTACGATGAAGCGATCACCACGCCGACCGACGAATCCGTCCGCCGCGCGCTGGCGATCCAGCTGATCATCAACCGCGAATGGGGCCTGGCGAAGAACGAGAACCCGAACCAGGGCGCCTTCATCATCGAAGAACTGACCGACCTGGTGGAAGAAGCGGTGCTGCAGGAGTTCGAACGCATCGCCGAACGCGGCGGCGTGCTGGGCGCGATGGAAACCGGCTACCAGCGCGGCAAGATCCAGGAAGAATCGCTGCTGTACGAGCACAAGAAGCACGACGGCTCGCTGCCGATCATCGGCGTCAACACCTTCCGCAATCCAAAGGGTTCGGAAGCACCGGCCACCATCGAACTGGCCCGTTCCACTGACGATGAAAAGCAATCGCAGCTGACCCGCCTGGCGGACTTCCACGCCCGCAATGCGGATGCAGCACCGGCCGCCCTGGCCGCGCTGCAGAAAGCCGCCATCGACAACGAAAACGTGTTCGCCAAGCTGATGGACGCAGCCCGCGTCTGCTCGCTGGGCCAGATCACGACCGCGCTGTTCGAAGTCGGCGGCCAATACCGCCGCAACATGTAAAGCAGAAAGGGTCAGACCCTTGGGTCTGACCCGGATTTTCCGGGTTTAGTGGAAGAACAGCCAGACAAGCAGCAGCACAATCCCCGGCACCCCGAGCAGCCAAGCCAAGAAATACTTCCCCATGACAGCCTCCGTGAAAAGAGTATGTCATCAGGCTAAAGCCCGCACTGCAGTCCGTCAGTTAGCTGAAGCACCTCCAGCCCTCGCCCATTTGCGGCACCTTAAGTTATCATTTGACTATTTATCAATGATGCGGGGATTGCAATGGCAGTAGTGTTGGGACCTATCCTGAAGTTCTGCGGCTGTGGCGACGGCATGTGGTCAGTCAGCGCGCTGGTGGTGTGGACCGGCGATGCGCCGCCCGCCGTAACAGCTGCCGTGCTGCCCGGCGCCGCCGCCGAAGTACGCACGCTACCGATCGAATCCCACCGCTTGCGCACCCGCTTGCACAAGCGCGCCGTACATACCGTCGAGAGCTGGAAGTTCGCCATCGAACAGCACGCCACGCGCGAACAGCAAGTCCAGTACATCGTCGATGGCCAGGCTTTCACCTTCGTCGTGCCGGCGCGCGACAGCGCCCCCACCTGCGCCTACACCTCCTGCAACGGCTTCTCCGATTACAAGAAAATGAAGGACATCCCGCAGGATCCGGTCTGGAACAAGATGCATGAAAACCATGTGCAGCGTCCCTACCACCTGCTGCTGATGGGCGGCGACCAGATCTACAGCGACGCGATGTGGACCACCACGGCCCTGAACGACTGGGCCGCCGCGCCGAACGACAGGAAACTCGCCAACAAGCCGGTTACCAAAACGCTGCAAACGGAGATCGACGATTTCTTCTTCGGGAACTACCTGAAGGTGTGGGCATACCCGCACATCGCTCGCATGTTCGCCAGCGTTCCAACGGTGATGATGTGGGACGACCACGACATCATCGATGGCTGGGGCTCGTACCCAGAAAAGTTCCAGCAATCGCCGGTCTTCAAGGCGATCTTCAACGTCGCACGCGACTACTTCCTGCTGTTCCAGCAGCACTGCGCTTCGCAAGCCGACGTCGCAATGCGCCTGCCGCAGCAGCCGGGCTTCAGCAAGGCCGTCCGCTTCGGCGATTACGGCTTGCTGGTGCTCGACTTGCGCAGCGAACGCACGCCTGACGTCGTCATGGGGCAGCAGTCGTGGGACGCCGCCTATGCCTGGCTGGAGGCGCAGCAGGACTGCAAGCACTTGCTGCTCATGTCCAGCATTCCCGTCGTCCACCCCGACTTCAGCACGCTGGAAATGCTGCTTTGCGCCCTGCCCGGCCAGCAGGAACTGGAAGACGACCTGAAAGACCATTGGCTAAGCCGCACCCACCAATGGGAGCGCCTGCGCCTGATCCACCGCCTGCAGGAATGGTCGCAGCGCACCGGCGGCCGGGTGACCATCCTTTCCGGCGACGTGCACGTAGGCGCCATCGGCGCCATCGAATCGAACCAGAAACAGTACCAGGGCAAGCCGATTACAATCCACCAGCTGACATCTTCCGGCGTTGTGCACCCGCCACCACCGGCGATGGCGCTGTTTTACCTCGAACACGTGGGCGATAAGGTCGAGCAGCTGGAAGGCGGCATTACGACTGCAATGTACAAGTTCCCTGGCACTGCGCACCGCTACATCGGCGCCCGCAACTACCTGAGCCTGGAGCCGGATCGTGCAGAGGATGGCCGATCGCGCAACCGGCTGTGGGCGAACTGGTATGTGGAAAACGAAGCGCAGCCTTACCGCCAGGCGATCCTGCCGCTTAAATAGGGACCTCGAACTAACGCGTGGCGGTTCCGGAGTGAACAGGACACAACACTTTATTTACCACGAAGTAATATATATTTGATAATATTTCGTGTGACATTCTAACGAATGTAGTATTTATCTACCCACTGGAACTCGCGATGTTTGCCCAACCACTTGCTACCGGACTTGCCGTTTTATCCCGCATCCTGTTCTATATGATGGCATGCGGCGTACTGCTTGCAACTCCCGCTATCGCCTGGGAACAAGTCGCCGGACCGCTTGACAGCGTCGCGCTGCTGGTTTGTCTTGCGATCGGCTGCGCAGCAGCGGCAACCGCATTCTTTTTCCGTGCCCACCTCGCACATGGCTTGCACGCGCTACTCGCAAGCACCGACAAGTTCAGCCAGCGCTACACCTTGCTCGTTATCGTGGCTTGCGGCATCGCCTTGCGCGTTGCCTGGGCCCTGGCCTTCCCCGCGACTTCGGTGTCCGATGGGGCGGTCTACCTGAAACTGGGGCAACAGCTTGCCGCCGGCGAACCTTACTTCATCGCCAATTCGCACGCCTTCTGGCCGCCCGGCTATCCGCTCTTCCTGGCCGCATGGCTGCACCTGCCGCTGGCCACCTCCACCATCGTCCTGCTGAGCAACCTGACGCTATACCTGCTTACCAGCCTGCTCGTGTGGAGCCTGGCAAGCCGCGTGACGGGCCTGCAAGCGGCGCGCCTCGCCACCTTCCTGCTGGCGGTCTGGCCCAACTACCTGGCGTGCGCTGTGACGGCCGAAAAAGAAAACCTGCTGGTCTTCCTGCTGCCGCTGGTGCTCTGGCTGTACACGCACCGCGCCACGGGCCTGTGGCCGCGCTTTGCGGCAGGCCTCGCACTCGGCTTTTCCGCCCTGGCCCAGCCATCCACCATGTTCTTCCCGGCAGTTCTGCTGTGCTATGAATTGCTGCAGCACCGCCCTTGGCGCGCCGCCCTCGCCGGGCTGGCCACGCTGGTACTTGGCATGGCGCTCGTGATTGCCCCCTGGAGTGCCCGCAATACGAGGGTGTTTGGCGAATTCCTGTTGATTACGTCGAATGGTGGCGACAACCTGTACCGCGCCAACAATCCACTGGCAACAGGCGCCTACACCAAGCGCGGTGAGGTAGCGCTCGATGGACTAGGCGAACTCGAACGCAATCGCACGGGCCTTAAATTGGCAAAGGAATGGATCAGCAGCCATCCCGCTGCATTTGTCGGCCTGATACCGACCAAACAGAAACTGTTCCTCGGCGACGATTCGTTCGGCCAGTACGTCACCGTCCGCAGTGGCGGGGGCAGCAGCCGCACCTACCTGGTGATGAAACTGGCCGCCAACGCTTTCTGGTACGTGCTGTGGGCCTGTTTGCTGGCGCTATCGTTGCGCGGCACCGGTTCCGGTGATACCGCCCTGCATCTTACCCTCGTGCTGGGCTATGCCTATTTCTTTGTGCTGCATAGCGTGTTTGAAAGCAGCGGCAAATACCATGTCGCGCCGCTGGCCTTGTTGGCGATCTTTGGCGCCGCACAACTGGTCCACGCAAGCAAGGCTGGCATCCCCAAGTCTGCCGGCGCACGGAGGACCTTGCGCGAAATGATGATGCTGGCCCGCTACGCCGCCTTTGGCGCTGTGGGTACGGCATTGCATTACCTGGTGCTTGTGGGCCTGGTGCAAGGCTTCGGCGCGAATATCGCGTTCGCAGCCATGGCCGGTGCCACCGCTGGTGCGCTGTGCAATTACCAACTGAACCGGAGCTTCAACTTCCGTAGTACACGGCCGCATCGTGAAGCCCTGCCGCGCTTCCTGATGATAGCTGCCGTCGGCGTTTTCCTGAATGGCTTGATCGTCGGACTGCTCAATGCAGCCGGCATGCATTACATGCTGGCGCAGGTATTTGCCACGGCACTCATCCTCCTGATTAACTACCAAGCGAGCAAGTTATGGATATTCCAACCCACCAGGACCTGACCCAGCGCCCTGAAGGCATGCCCAGCATTTCCATCGTTGCGCCCGCCTACAACGAACAGGAGGTGCTTGGTGAATTCCATCGCCGGGTAACGGAAGTCATGGTGCAGCTGGGCGCCGAATACGAAATAGTGCTGGTGAACGACGGCAGCCACGACAACACGCTGATGCTGATGCAGCAATTGCGCGCGATGGATCCGCACATTGCCATCGTCGACCTGTCGCGCAACTTCGGCAAGGAGATCGCCTTGAGCGCCGGCTTGGACCATACCAGCGGCGACGTGGTCGTGGTGCTCGATGCGGACTTGCAGGACCCGCCCGACCTGATCCCATCCATGCTCGACATCTGGCGTAAAGGCTACGACGTGGTTTACGGCGTGCGCACCAAGCGCGACGGCGAAAGCTGGCTGAAAAAAGTCACCGCCAAGGCCTTCTACAAACTGATCCGCCGTCTCAGCCGTGTCGCAATTCCCACCGACACTGGCGACTTCCGCCTCATGTCGCGCCGCGTAGTGCTGGAAATGAAGCGCCTGCGCGAGGTGCACCGTTTCATGAAAGGCCTGTTTGCCTGGGTCGGCTTTCCCTCGCATCCCCTGTACTACCGGAGAGCGCCGCGCGCCGCCGGCACGACCAAATGGAACTACTGGAACCTCTGGAATTTCGCGCTCGAAGGAATTACCTCGTTCACGGTGGCGCCGCTCAAGGTTGCAACCTATGTTGGACTGAGTGTCTCAATCCTGGCGCTGGCATATGCCGTATTCGTGGTGTGGAAAGCGCTGGTGTTTGGCGATGAAGTCAAAGGCTACCCTTCGCTGATGGCGGTGGTGCTGTTCCTGGGCGGTATCCAGTTGATGGCCATCGGTGTTATCGGCGAATACCTCGGCCGCATTTTTGACGAGGTCAAGGCACGCCCTCTTTACCTGGTCAATCGCTGGCATGCCTCGAGCCTGGACGATGACACCGCCAGCAAAAACCCGGTCAAGATCGCAGCGGTGGGCCGGCCGTAGCGCCGGGCGTCAACGCCGGTTGCCACAACACTTGCAGTGCGCCGGCTGATGCGCCATTGACCAGGGTTAGCAGCATTTCTGCCATTTTCGCACCAGCAGCGCGGGCATTCGGCTGGTCGATGGTGGTCACATCGATATCGGCCAGTGTGTCGGCCATGCTGCCCCATACGACCAGGGAGACATCTTTTCCGATCGCAATGCCGGCGTCGAGCAGCGCGCGCACGGCGCCTACGCCGGCAAGGTGGTTGTCGACCACGATGGCGCTTGGGCGCGGCGTGGTAGCCAGCAATGACTGCACGCCAGCATAGCCGGCTCGGCGGTCGATACAGTCATCTACCAGGTGGCGCGGATCGGTGGCCAACCCGGCGCCCGCCAGCGTGGCAAGGAAGCTGGCGCGGCGCTGGGCAGCGAAATTCATTGCCAGTGGCGCGCTGACCATGGCGATGCGCTGGTGGCCCAGCGACAGCAAATGTTCCAGCGCCATGCGGATGCCGGCCTCATTGTCATAATCGAACCAGGCATACGGCGCATCGAGCTGGGTGCGGCCGTGTGCGATGAAGGGAAAGCCAACCCTGGCAAGGTAGGCGATACGCTCGTCGTGCACCAGCGTGCGGCTGACCACCAGGCCGTCGACGCGGCGGCCGCGCACCATCTGTTCGTAGGACGGCATCTCGTTCGCTGGCGAAACCGGCGCGATGATGAAGTTCATGCGCTTCCGTTCCAGCGCCTCCGACATCCCGCCCACCACTTCAAGGAACATGGCATCGCCCAGGTCGGCCGGCAGCAGCGGGTAGATCGTGCCCAGCACATTGCTGCGGCCAACGGCCAGGCTGCGTGCCATGGGATTGGCCTCGTACCCGGACTCGCGCGCCGCGCGCAGAACGCGCTCGCGCGTCAACTCGCTGACTTCGGGGTAGCCGTTCAGCGCGCGGCTGACGGTAGTCTTGGACATGCCGAGTTTGTCGGCGAGGCTCTTCAGGTTCATCGTGAAATTATAGCCGGTGCCTCCAGCCCATCATCGCTGCCGTCGACGGCGCGCTTGAAAAAGTACAGCGTGACCAGCACGATCGCGATCGGCACCAGCGTCAGGTAAAACGCGAAGTGGCCGCTGAAGGCGCCGAACACATAGCCGGTGATCAGCGAACCAGTGGTGCCGCCCAGCGCCGAAAAAATCACCAGCAGGCCGGTCATCGCCGAATGCTGGTGCTTGGGCAGGGAGCTGAGCATCACGGAGTTGATGCCGGGGTAGACCGGCGCCATGAACAACCCGATCAGCGGGAACAGGAAGGCCGCCAGCGGCGCGTCGGTCCATCCCGCACCCGGCGCAACGGCCACGTTGTGCGTCATCGGCAGCGCAATCAATACCACCGCGCCCATGCCGAGCAGGCAGCCGTTCATCACCGGGTACCAGTTCATGCGGCGCATCAGGACGCCAGCCGACAGGCGTCCTGCGGCCAGGCAGGCGGCGAAGATGCTGGTGACCTGCACACTCATTGCGGCCGGGAGATGCAGGATCTCGTTGTTGAAGGTGGGCAGCCAGGTGCCTACGCTCTGTTCGATCAGCACGTACAGGAAGGCCGTCAGCACGAACACGCACACCAGCGGCTTGAAGAACAGCTTGAGCATGGCGGCAAATTCCTGCGGCAGGCTGCGTGCTTCGGGCGGCGCGGCCAGCCTTTCGTCGAACGGCGTAACAAGCAGCAGTGTGAACGTCAGTGCGCACAGGCCTGCCAGCAGCCAATACACGTGCAGCCAGCTTTGCGAACGCGGGTCGGCGGAGTCGATGAAGAAGCTGAACACCCAGTAGGCGCACAGCACACCCACCATGAAGAAGCCTTCCAACGTGTTCATGATGCCGGCATGCTGGCGGCGGTCGGCTGCCACCAGGCCAAGTGTCGAGTAGACCGACACTTTCACCAATGCGAAGGAGACACCAACGCAAAGGAACAGCATCTTGGTGGTGAGGAAGGAAGGCAACAGCGGCATGGCAAGCGTTGCGCCGGTCACGATGGCGAGGCCGGCCAGCATCGCCTTCTTGTAGCCGATGCGTGGCAGGAAGCTCGCCACCAGGAAGGACACCACGGCAATCGGCAGGTCCTTGAACCCTTCCAGCACGCTGGCGGCGGACTTGCTGACACCGTAGTTGTTAATCACCTGCAGGATCACCGTGCCAACGCTGTTGAGCAGGATGGCGAAGGTGAAATAGATCAGGAACAGGACCCAGATGATGCGCCGGTTTTGCATAGTGTCTCCATTATATTTTTGAATTGTTCCAGTCCCGGGATCACCGTGTCTGCCTGCCACAGCGTGGCCGCCTGGCCTACACCGATGGCAACCATGCCGGCCGCCTTGATGGCGGTGACGCCGGCTACGGCGTCCTCCACGCCGACGCAATCGGCCGGGTCTACGCCCAGTTCCGACGCGGCGCGCAGGAAGATTTCAGGATCCGGTTTGCCGCGCGCGATCGTCGCCGCGTCTACGACATAGTCGAACTTCTCAGTGATGCCGAGGCTTTCCAGCACCGTGAAGGCGTTTTTGCTGACCGACGCAAGGCCCACCCTCAAGCCTTGCGCGCGACACCAGTCCAATGCAGCCACCGCGCCGGGCAGCAGGTCGGCGGGCGACATTTCCGCGATCAGCGTCTTATAGTGCTCATTCTTGGCGTCGGCCAGCGCGCGCTTCTCGGCATCGCTATAGCTGCGCGCCGCACCGGCCAGTATCAGCTCCAGTGAGCCCATGCGGTCGATGCCCTTCAGGTTTTCGTTGAAGGCTTCGTCGAAATGCACCTGCTGCGACTGCGCCAGCTTTTGCCAGGCGAGGAAGTGGTAGTGGGCGGTATCGGTGATCACGCCATCGAGGTCGAAGATAACGGCTTTCATGCAAGCTCCTGTACCGGCGCGGCCGGGGTAACGGTGACGGGCACGCCGCGGTGCTGGAAGGCCAGCTCTGCGCCGCGCAGCAGCGTGTATTGCGTTCCGTTTGCGGTCACGCGCACTTGCAGCAGGCTGCCGTGAAGATGGATGCGGAACTGGTAGTGCTGCCACTGCTTCGGCAGCGTCGGCGCAAAACGCACGTCGCCGTGCACCACGCGCATGCCGCCGAAGCCGTAAGCCACGCCCAGCCAGGTGCCGGCCATGGCGGCGGTGTGCACGCCGTAGTGGGTGTTGCCGTGCGTGTTATCCAGGTCCAGCCGCGCGGTTTCCATGAAGTAGTCGTAGGCCTTGCCTTCGTAGCCCACTTCGGAGGCGATGATGCTGAAGATGCAGGACGACAGCGAGGAATCGTGCGTGGTCACCGCCTCGTAGTAATCGAAGTCGCGCTTCTTGTCTTCCAGCGTGAACTGCTCGCTCAGGAGCAGCAGCGCCAGCACCACGTCGGCCTGCTTGCAGACCTGGTGGCGGTAAATCACCATCGGGTGGTAATTCAGCAGCAACGGGTATTTGTCGGCCGGCGTGCGGGCGAAGTCCCACACTTTCTTGTCGAGGAAGCTGTCGTCCTGCGGGTGAATGCCGAGCGCTGCGTCGTACGGCAGCAACATGGCTGCAGCGGCGCGGCGGAACTCTTCCAGCTCGCCATCCTCCAGCGCCACGGCTGCTTCGATGCGCGTCCATTCCTGCGGGTGTTCGCGTGCGATGCGCTCGGCGACCGAGGCGGCAAACTGCAAGTGCAGCTTCGCCATCGCATTGGTGTAGTAGTTGTTGTTGACCAGCGCGGTGTATTCGTCAGGGCCGGTTACCTCGTTGATCACGAAGGCGCCAGCGCGGTTGTAGCTGCCGATGCCGAGCCAGATGCGCGCAGTGTCAAGCAGGATCTCGGCGCCGTACTGCAGCAGGTAGGCATCGTCGCCGGTCGCGTCCATATACTGCTTGATGGAGTAAGCCACGTCGGCGTTGATGTGGTATTGCGCGGTGCCGGCCGGGAAATAGGCCGAGCATTCCTCACCGGCGATGGTGCGCCACGGGTACAGCGCCCCTTTGGCGTGCGACATCTGGCGCGCACGATCGCGCGCGGCAGGCAGTCCGGCGTAGCGGTATTCCAGCAGCTTGCGGGCGATCTCGGGCTTGTTGTACAGGAAGAAGGGGAAGTTGTAGATCTCCGTATCCCAGAAGTAGTGGCCTTCATAGCCCTCCCCGGTGACGCCCTTGGCCGAGATATTGGTCTTGCCGTCGCGGCCCACCGATTGCAGCAGGTGGAACTGGTTGAAGCGGATGCCTTGCTGCAGCGCGTCGTCGCCGGCCACTTCCACGTCGGCCTGCGCCCAGAAGTCAGCCAGGTAGGCTTCCTGCTGCGCGGCCAGCTTGTCGAAGCCCAGGCCGCGCGCCGCTTCCAGTTCGGCGCGCGAAAGGGCCAGCAATTCATCGGCAGCATAGTCGCGCGAGCTGTAATAGCAGCCGTATTTCACCAGGCGCACAGCCTGGCCATCGCGCGCTTCCACGGCGTACGACTGCACCAGGCGCGAGCCTTCGGCGCGTTGCGCGAAGCTATGCTGCTGGTCGATCACCTGCGCGGCTGCCGACACCAGCGTGAAACCGCTGTTGTGGGTGCGCTGTTGCAGGGCCGCGAAATGCGGGGCCAGTTCGGTGCCGGCCAGCGCCAGCGCCGGGCCGGTTGTGGCGGAACCGACACGCGGATCGTCGCCTGCTTCGAGGTTGCGCACCACGCCATCGATCGTGCATTCGAGCCGGACGGCGCCATCGAAGCCAAGCGGCGTTACCGTGAACTCGATCGCGAACAAGTGCTTGCTGGCGAAGCTGACCAGGCGGCGGCTGCGCACCTGCACACGGCGGCCGGACGGCGCCTGCCACACGATGTCGCGCTCCAGCAAGCCGGTGCGGAAGTCGAGGCGGCGCTCATAGCTTTCGGCGCGGCCTTGCAGCAAATCGAAGCGCTCCTCGCCAATCCACAGCGCGATGCCCTTCGCATTCGGCACATTCAGCATGAACTGGTTGTTGCGCGCCAGGCCGTAGGCATTTTCCGGGTACTGGATCGGCTCCGACTCATAGAAGCCGTTCAGGTAAGTGCCGTCCAGCGAAGTGCCGGCCGGGCCGGCATAGCCTTCTTCCGGCGTGCCGCGCAAGCCGATGTAGCCATTGCCGAGCGCGAACAGGGTCTCATCCAGGAAATTCGACGCCGCATCGAAGGACGTTTCGCGGATACACCAGGCGTCGAGGGGGTAAGTGTGCTGCATCTTCATCCTTCTTGTTCATTCAAACCGGTTTGGCTTCGGTACAAAAAATTTTCAAGTGGCACGGACGATCAGCGCCGTCGGCAAGGTTTCGGAAGTCACGGGACGCCCCTCCAGCAAATCCAGCATCTTCTTCGCCAACAGCACGCCGCCATCACGCAGGTACTGGTGCACGCTGGACAGCGGCGGCACGAAGCTCACCGCACCCGGCGTATCGTCATAGCCGATGACCGACACCTGCTCCGGCACGCGCACATCGCGCTCGGCCAGCGCACGAATGGCGCCCATCGCCAGCAAGTCGCTGGCGGCAAACACGCCGTCGAACGACAAGCCTTTCTTCTTCAGCAGGGCGTCCAGGCAATCAAAGCCGGCTTCGAAGGTAAAGGCCTTCGGCCGCATGATGTGCACGCTGCCCTGCCCGCCCAGCGCGTCAATGAAGCCCGCGCAGCGTTCCTGCACCTCGGCGTGGTCCACGTCGCCAAGGAACAACACCTTCTTGCGCCCCAGTTCGATGAAGCGCTGGGCGACACTGATCCCGCCTTTGCGGTTGTCACTGCCGACCACCACCGTGTCGGAAACGGCCTCCGGCGCGCCCCACACCACCAGCGGCTGGCTGCGCTTTTTGAGCGCAGTCACCGCTTCGCCATGCGAACCCTGGCCCAGCAGGATCAGGCCGTCGGCGCCTTGCACCGGCGCTGTGTCCAGCAGCTGGCGCGAGGTCAGCACCACGCTGTAGCCGGCTGTCGTCAGCTCCTGCGTGATCCCGCCCAGCAGTTCCAGCGGATAAGGGTCGGACATGGGCCGGCCCTTTTCGGGTGTCATTTCCACCACAACTGCCACCGAGTACGACCGCCCCATGCGCAGGTTGCGTGCGCTTACGTTCAGGCGGTAGCCCTGGGCTTCCGCGATCTGGCGCACTTTCTCCCGCGTTTCTTCCGTCACGAGCGGACTGCCACGCAGGGCGCGCGACACGGTAATTTTCGAAACCCCTGCCAGTTTGGCGAGGTCTTCCATAGTTTTATTGACAGCCATGCGAGGCATTATGACAGATTTCCAAACTGCACAACAACAAAATGACATCGATAACATTTCGTTTGACATCGATATCATTTCTTGTTTCAATGGTCAGGCCTTGGAAGCCGAATCACATAAAACGAAAGAAGAGACACGTATGAAAAACCATCGGAAGTTCCTGTTGTCGTCCATTTCCATCGCCGTACTGGCCTTGATCGGCCAGGCCCAGGCCGCGGGACAGGAAGGCCAGCAAGCCACCGCCGCCGCCACGCCGGCGCCCGCCCCGGCTGCAGCCGACGCCGCGGTCCAGAAAGAAATCCAGCAAGTGGTCGTGACCGGCGTGGCCTCGGCCCGCGGCGTGCGCAAGCTGGACTCGGCCTTCTCCATCACCACTGCTTCGGAAGAACAACTCAAACAAGCCGCGCCGATCAGCACCGCCGACGTCATGAAGCTGGTGCCGGGCGCCTTCGCCGAGTCGACCGGCGGCCAGTCCGGCGCCAATATCCAGGTGCGCGGCTTCCCGTCCGGCTCCGATTCGCCTTTCGTGTCGGTGCAGATGCAGGGCAATCCGCTGTATCCGGTTTCCACCCTGTCGTTCTTCGAAGGCTCATCGGCCTTCCGCCTGGACGACACCATTGAACGCGTGGAAGTGCTGCGCGGCGGCCCGAGCACCATCTTCTCCAGCGGCCAGCCGGGCGCCACCATGAACTTCATCCTGAAAAAAGGTTCCGACACGCCGGAAGGCTCGGTGCGCTTCACCACCGGTACCGGTGAACTGCGCCGGGTGGACGTCTTTTACGGCGGCAAGATTTCCGATGGCTGGTACGGCACCATCGGCGGCTTTTACCGCAATACGCACGGCGTGCGCGACTCCGGCTTCCCATCCGATGACGGCGGCCAGGTCACCGCGACCCTGACCCGCAAGCTGGACCAGGGCGAGGCAACCTTCTACGTGCGCCGCACCGACGACAAGAACGCCTTCTACACCGGCGTGCCGCTGATCTCCAGCGACGAGGGGCGCACCATCAGCGAGTTCCCGGGCTTCGATCCGCTCAAGGGCACGCTGATGAGCAACGAAATGCGCCGCTTCACCGTGGAAGCCGCCCCGGGCAAGACCCTCAATTACGACCTGGGCGATGGCCGCGGCCTGAAGTCCACTGTGCTCGGCATGGAATTCGACCAGAACTTCAATGGCTGGAACGTCTCCAACAAGTTCAATCACTTCGACGGCGACCTGAACACCATTGCCATGTTCACCGGTAACAACCCGCTGTCCATGTCGGCCTATAACACTGCCGCGCTGGCAGCGAACGGCGGCACCACCGCCACGGCGACCTACCTGGACGGCACCCCGGTCGCGGGCAACCAGCAGGTGGTACAGGCCGGCCTGTGGGCAGTCGAGAAAAAGCTGAAATCGTTCACCGACGAAATCCGCGTCAGCAAGGAATGGATCAAGGACAACACGCTGACCGTCGGCGGCTACTTCGCCAACTACTCGTCGGACGACGTGTGGTACCTGGGCAGCAGCCACCTGATGACGGCCGTGCCGAACGCGCGCCTGATCAACGTCAAGCTCGACAACGGCGTGATCGTTTCCAACAACGGCAAGGATGGCAGCGTGTTCTATGCACCGGTCGCTTCCTATGACGGCAGCAACACCGCCCTGTTCATCGCCAACGAATGGAAGGTCAACGACAAGATCAAGATCGACGGCGGCGTGCGCCGCGAGCGCCAGAAACTGGACGCCACGATCTCCAACCTGGCCAGCGGCGACACCGACAACAACCCGCTGACCGTCTACAACAACAATACGTCGATGCCGACCGGCTCCAACACGGCGCTCAGCCGCACAGATTCCGCCAACAGCTTCACCGTCGGCGGCAATTACAAGCTGGCCAAGGACATGAGCGTGTTTGCGCGCGCGAATATGGGCCACACCTTCATCGCCTTCGACGACCTGCGCAATGCCGGCACCCAGGCCAAGGTCGATGACCGCAGCTTCCTGCCGACGCCGAAGATCAAGCAGTACGAAGTGGGCTTCAAGACTGCCGGCCAGTTGTACAGCGCCTATATCAACTACTTCCACACCGACTTCGAGGGCATCGCCTTCCAGCAGATCCTGTCGAACGGTACGATCCTGAATTCGGTGTCCGGCTCCAAGGGCGATGGGGTGGAAGTGGAACTGGCCGTGCGCCCGATCCGCGACCTGTCGCTGAGCCTGTCGGGCAACTGGCAGGATTCCAAGTACAAGGACAACCCGCTGACCGAAGGCAAGCTGGTGCAGCGCCAGCCGAAGCTGCAATACCGCTTCACGCCGACGTACCGCATCCCGATGGGCGAGGGCAATTCGCTCAAGCTGTACGGCACCTACACCTATGTAGGCGACCGCTGGGCCGACCAGTCCAACCTGCAATACCTGCCTTCGTATAAGACGGTGGACCTGGGCGCGCTGTATACCATCGGCGACAAAATCGAGATCCGCCTGAGCGGCAACAACATCACCAACGAGCTCGGCCTGACTGAAGGCAATTCGCGCCTGACCACCGGCGGCAGCGGCCCGATCAACGCCCGCCCACTGTTTGGCCGTAGCTGGGAGCTGTCGCTGGCCTATCGCTTTTAAGTAGTACCCTCCCTCGTAAGCAGTTCCCCTCCGGGCGTCGCAGGATTTTCCAAGGCTGCGGCGCCCTTTTTTTGCGCTTCCTCAATGCCCCGCGCCGGCGCATCGCCAACACTGGGCAGATGCCTCAGCATTCCCCTACCGCCCGCTTCGACTCGCCCTGGAAGGTCGCGCTGACACCTGCCTTCCACGCCTTCATGACCTCAGGCCAGTGGCAAGCCTCGTCCTGCTTGCTGACGACGATGTCCGTTGGCGTCCAAATGCATTTCACAATGAGCTGCTTGGTACCGGAGGGGCATTTCTTTCGCCACGGCCAAGCTGTTGGACTACGCCACTCGCATGGATGAGCTTCGGCGCAGGAAGCGCATAATCATCTTATTCAAAGCGATCAACTGGATGATGACCTTGCCGGTCCCGCTCGAGGAGCGCTATTGGAAGTCCGTCCGCAGGTTGGAGAGGGAGCGCAAAATGGAATGGATCAGCCCGCTGGAACACGTCTTGATGAAAAAGGGCCTGCAGAAAGGAATCCAGCAGGGGCTGGAACAAGGGCGCGAGGAAGGTGCCGCCATGCTGCTGGAGAAAATCCTCACCCAACGCTTCGGCCCCCTGCCCCCGCCACGCACAGGAAACTTGCAAAAGCCAGCCTCGAGCAACTAGCGGCCTGGGGTGCGGCCGTACCCCAGGCCCAGACCTTGAAACAAGTGTTCTCCTGACGATTTACCAGGGATGCCGCCATTTCTGGCTTTCGCCGGGCGCTGCTGTCTGATCATTGCTTTGCCGGTTGCGGCTGAAGGCGATCGAGGGCACGCGCCGCAGGTCGGTAGCCACCCGCCGCAGACCGCTTGTACAACTCAAGTGCGCGCGACGTATCCTGGGGCAGCAACTCCCCCTTTTCCAGCGCCTCACCCAAGGTGAACTGCGCCAGCCGGTCCTGTTTGTCGGCTGCTTCCTCAATCAGCTTCAGGCCCTGTTGCGGTTCACCACCTTCACGCAGCAGCCAACCGCCCAGAACGACCATGGCCATGGCATTCCCCTGGGCGATGGATTTCTCCAGCATTTCGCGGCCGCGCACCGGGTCTTGCTCCCTGCCCCGCCCGCTCAGCAGCGAAATGCCCACCGTGGTTTGCGCGCTGGCGCGGCCCTGGGCAGCAGCTTTCTCAAGCCAGGCCCAGCCTTCCTCGGGATTCCTTTGTTGGTGATCCATTATCAACACAGTGCCCAGGGCTTCTTGGGCGAGGGAATATCCCAGTTCGGCGGACTGGCGCAACCAGCGCATGGATTCTTCTTTATTGCGTTCGGTGCCGTAGCTGGTCGCGTAGGCGCCACTCAGGCGGTACATGGCTTCGGCATCGCCTCGCGTCGCCAGGCCTTTGTCCTTCTCGAATTCTGCCTGCTGCTGTGCCGGTGTCTTCTTGGCCTCGAGGGTCCAGACATACTGCATCTTCGTCCAGGTCGGTTCAGTGCGGCCTACGCTCTCTGGCGGCGTGAACGCGCACTTGGCCAGCCCGTCCTGCGCAGCCAGGTCCAACTGGACGTGGCCGCTCGACTTCTCCACGCGCGACTCCAGCACCTTGCCGTCCAGGCCAATCAGGAAGGCCAGCGAGACCGTGCCGGTCTGCTCCTTGCGCAGTGCTTCCTTGGGCCACACGGGCTTGGCGCACGTCTTCAGGTCAGCGGAAATCCGCCTCGCGGCACTCCGGTCGATACGCCCGGCTTCTTCCGCCTGGGCAGGCAGGATAGCCAGGCTGGCCAGCAGGGCTGGCAGGACTTTCAGCAAGGTCATGGCAGTTACTTATCAGGAAGCTAATGTTTACCTCACTGTAACACGACAGCGCTTGCCTTGGGGCATGGGCCTTGACGGCCCTGTCACACGCCTTTCTGCGGCAACGTCGGCTCACCCAGGCGCAGCAACGCCTGGCGCGCCTTTGCTTTGCCGCCCTTTTCTGCCAATCGATACAGCTCCTTGGCCCGCACCAGATCCTGCGGCACGCCGCGGCCAAATTCGTAGCATTCGGCCAGCATGTACAGTGCGCCCGGGTGGGTTTGCTTTTGCAGCCATCCGGCGGCACCCTCCATGGCGGTTTGCTCGCCGGACTCCAGCATCATTGCCAACAGGGCGAAATAAGCTTGCGGGAGGCCGCCCTGTCCAGCCTTTTCATACCATTCGACGGCTTCGCGGTCATTGCGCGGCACGCCCTCGCCCGCCTGCAGCAGGCGAGCCAGCAAAAACTGCGCAGCCGTAGAATTCTGCTCTGCGGCCTTGCGCAACCATTTTGCCGCCTTGCCTGCGTCGCGCGGAACACCATGTCCCAGATAGGCGATGCCCAGCGATTCCTGCGCTTGCACCATGCCGCCATCGGCCAAGGCGGCAAGTGCCGCGAGCGCGGCTGCGGGGTCCTTGGCGATCAGTGTGTTGCCCCCTTTTAGCTGGTACAGCGTCATCCGGTAGCGCGCGTCGGCATCCCCCTTCTCGATACCAGATTGCAAATCGGCCAGGGCGGGGCCATCATCTTTCGGGTCGCCATCCAGCGTCCACACGTATTGCATGCGCTGCCAGCCCGCTTGCGGCACGCCGTTGACGGTCGCCGCCTTGAAGCGGCAACGTTCGATTCCCTCCAGCGCCGCAAAATCCAGCAGCGGATATCCACTGGTAAGCTCAACCTGTGAATCCTGCACCCAGCCGTCCGTGCCGATCAGGAAGCGCAGCGTGACCGTGCCGGTCTGCTCTTCACGTAAAGACTGCCTGGGCCAGACGGGCCTGGCGCAGGAGGAAAAGTCCACCACCGCCGCAGTACGCTGGCCGGCCGGCGCTGGCGGCATTAACACGGTGATCGGCGCTGTGACGTTCTGGCCGGCCGGAATGCCTGTCGGCTTAACGCTGGCGTTGGGAATGATTTTGACATCGGGTGCCGTGGCCGTCGTTGCATAGCTGACATTCAGCCATCGATCTGCCGCTGGGGACGGAGGTCGGAACACGCATTTGTCCAAGGCAGCCATGACCGCCCTGTCCACTGCGGCGCTCTGGCTGGAAATGAGTACTTTCGATTCCGCCACCCTGCCATCCGGCAGGAGTTGGAACGCCAGCCTGACGAAGCCCGAGCCTTGTGGCCCCCTTGGGATGACGGGCTTGGTACAGGCATTCAGCTGTGCCGCCGGTTCGGCAGCACGATCGTCCAACCAATATCCTTGGCCTGCCCATGCGGGCAGGCCAGCCAAGCCCAGCAGTATTGGCAACGCCTTGTTCAGTTTCATTGTCGGCTCTTGGTAAATAATTAACGGCCGACTTTATCATACGGTATCAGTGCTTACAATCAACGAATCTTGCCTTTTCCGCTGGTACTTGCGGGGGGACTGTTGGCGGCCGGGGCGCCGGCGGCTGGCCAGCATTAGGGCGCTGCCACATCGCCAGGAATTGCTGGTACGGGTGCATGGTTTTTTCCTTCAGGAGTGCGCCACCAGGCGCCGGTAGGTTGGGGGGCGGCAATGGACAAAGGGGCGCCGATCAACGGCGTTGCCAGCGTCTGGCCACGGGCGGCAGCCAGGGCGGTGATCTGTTCGAACGGGTCATCCCAGCTATGCATCGCGAGGTCGAAGGTACCGTTGTGAATCGGCAGCATGACTTTGCCACGCAGATCGATGTGGGCCTGCAGGGTGTCCTTCGGCTGCATGTGGATGTCCGGCCATTGCGGGTCGTAGGCGCCGGTTTCCATCAAAGTCAGGTCAAACGGGCCGAAGCGCTCGCCGATTTCCTTGAAGCCTTTGAAGTAGCCGGTATCGCCGCTGAAGAACACCTTCAGGCCACCGCTCTCGATCACCCACGAGGCCCAGAGCGTCTTGTTGCTGTCCCACAGGGTGCGGCCGGAGAAGTGCTGGGCCGGGGTGGCGGTCAGCCTCAGGCTGCCAACCGAAACCGATTGCCACCAGCCCAATTGCTGAACCTTGGCCGCCGGCACGCCCCAGGAGACCAGGGTGTCGCCCACGCCCAACGGTGCCAGGAAGTGTTCGGTCTTGGCTTCAAGCTCGCGGATGGCGGCGTAATCGAGGTGGTCGTAGTGGTTGTGCGACAGGATCACGCCCTTGATTGGCGGCAGTTCGGCGATGCTGATCGGAGGCGCATGGAAGCGTGCCGGACCCGCCCACTGCACCGGCGAAGCGCGTTTGGAAAAGACGGGATCGGTCAGCCAGAACTCGCCATTGAGCTTCAGCAGGATGGTCGAATGCCCCAGGCGAAACACGGTATTATCAGGCGCAGCCAGCAGTTGCCCGCAAGTGAGTGCTTGCAGCGGCAGCGGCTGGGCGGGCACGGTATTGGCCGGTTTGTTGAAAGTGAATTCCCAGAAGATCTTCAGCGTCTTGAGAAAACCCGGCTGCTGGCGCGGAGCATCATTCCGGTATGCAGGGCGGGAATCGGCAGCATTGCAAATAAGGCTAGTCATGATGGGGTTTGCTCCAGTCGGCAGGGTTCGCACAAAAATATTACACTACACAGTGTAGTTTCTACTTTGGGAAAAGTAAACTACCCGGTGTAAAATATTCTTTATGAACCAACCCGACAAACTCACCGACCGCAAGCGCGCCGCCATCATCACGGCCGCCATTGCCGAATTCCGTGCCCGGGGCTTCGAAGCCACCAGCATGGACCGCATTGCGGCCGCCGCCAACGTTTCCAAGCGCACGGTGTACAACCACTTCGCCAGCAAGGACGAACTGTTCGAGCAAATCCTGCAGGAATTGTGGGATTGCAGTGCCGCGCTGAACGCCATCGGCTACCAGCAAGGCAAGCCGATCAAGCCGCAGCTGATGGAACTGATGCGGCAAAAGATGGCAATGCTGCGCGACGACTACTTCCTCGACCTGGTGCGCGTCGCCATCGCGGAAGCGATCCACGCGCCGCAGCGCGCCGGCGACATGATGACCAAACTGGGCAAGAAGGAGGAAGGCGTGGCCAGCTTCCTGCGCGCAGCACAGGAAGACAAGGTGCTGAAAGCGGGCGACCCGTCTTTCATGTCGCACATGCTGCAAGGCCAGTTGAAATCGTTCGCCCTGTGGCCGCAAGTGGCCATGGGCAAGGCGCCGCTGTCGCCGCAGGAACAGGAGGCGGTCATCACCGCCACCGTCGAAATGTTCCTGTCCTACTACGGCGTCAATTGAAGCGTACCGCGTACACCGGCGGCAGCGTGGTGGAAATGGTTTGCCAGTGTTCGCCGCCATTGGTGGACAGCCAGGCGCCGCCCGTGGTCGAGGCCATCAGCAGGGTCTTGCCATCGTCGGCCACCGCCAGCCCGTGGCGGTACACCAGGTCGTAGCAATGCTCCTGCGGCAAGCCGCCGCGCAAGGTGCTGAAACTGGCGCCGCCATCGCTGGTGCGGTTGACGGCCAGCGCCGCCTCCACCGGCACCCGCTGCTGGTCGGCCACAGCCGGCACGAACCAGGCCGTCTTGCCGTCGCGCGGATGGACTGCCACGGCAAAGCCAAAGCTCGACAGCGGTGCAGTGATTTCTTCCCAGCTTTCCGCATTATTGCGCGACTGCCAGATACCGTTATGGTGCTGGCACCACAGCACGTCCGGCTCGGCGCCACAGCGCACGATACGGTGCGGGTCCTGCACCGCGCCGACGTCCTGCATTTCCGGCGGCATGTAGCGCGCCGCCATGCCCTTGGTGCGCAATTGCCAGCTCGCGCCGCCGTCGCGCGTCAGCCAGGCGCCGCCGCACGAAACGCCGACCAGCACCGAATTGCTGTCGCGCGGGTCGACGCAGATGCTGTGGATGCCCGGCACGTCGTAGCCGCCGCCGAACCATTGCGTGCGCTCGGGGACGTCCCATAGCGGCTCCACCAGCTGCCAGCTTTCGCCGCGGTCGCTGGAGCGGAACAGGCCCCCCGGCAGGGTGCCGGCCCACAGCACGCCCGGCTGGTCCTGCCCGCCGGCTTCCAGCGACCAGATTTGCCTGAGGCTCCAGTCAACCTTGTCGGCGCTGTCCTGCGGCTTGGGCGGATAGGCCGGCACGGCTATCTCTTTCCACTCCGCACTGCCGGCATCGCGCCGGTGCATTTTGGCGCCGAAGTGTCCCAGGTTCAGGCAGGCATAGGTAGCGCCATCGCGCGCGTCGTGCAGCACCATCGACACCGGGTCGCCGAAAAAGGATTTGTCCGCTTCCAGCTTCCATTCGCCATTGCGGTAAGCCAGCTCGAACAAGCCTTTACGGCTTGCAATGAAAGCGCGGTCTGCCATGTCATCCTCCGGATAAGGCTTGCAGCACGTAGATCTTGGAATCACTGCGCAGCGGCTCATCAAGCTCACTGCGCTTGCCGTCGATGAACACCACGACGTTGGCACGCAGGCGGCCTTGTTCGTCCAGGACGTAGGCCCCCAGGCGCGGGTTGTCAGCAAAAGCCCCGTCCAGCGCTGCGCGCAAGGTGGCCGCCCGGGTCTCCAACGCCGGAACCGGCAGGAAGCGCGCCAACTGCTGGGTGAAGATGATCTGGGCCATGGGAAAGCTATTCTAGCGCGCTTTGGCCTACAATCAACCCGTGTGCATAACCGGAGCCACGCATGGGTATCACCCCGCAGGAACTCGAGTTGCTGATGCACGAAGTGGAGCAGCAAGATCCCATTGATTTTGCCGACCTGCCCTTCGACGAACAGGAATTGCGCGAGCTGGTTGCCAACCATTTGTGCGAGATGGCCGATGCCATGGAAAGCTTCAGCGAAGAAGACCGGCGCCTGACTTTACTGGCGGTGGCAGCCAAGCTGGTGCTGGAAAACCTGGTGCTGCACGTGCAGCTGCTCAGGCGCCACGGCTTGCCGCTCAATGAACAGACCGCCGCATTGCTGTCGCGCCTGCGCAAGGGCAACACGGGCGACGAGGACGACGGCGGCGGCGCTTAGACGCGTTCAGCAGGCTGGAGCATATTGCGCGCCAGGCGCAGGCCGAACTTGCCAATGCCTTCGTCCCAGGGCGTGAAGCGCGGCAGCTGGTACCAGTCCGTGTCGCCGCGGCTGGCGCCCCACGAGGTGGAGACGGCGGCGGCGAAGCCCATCTCGCGCACCATGGCGACATGCTCGGGCAGGTAATCCTGGCCCGGCTTGCCGTTCGGGTAGGCGAACACGCGTACCGGCGCATCGAGCGCCGCTTCCAGTGCCGCCCTGCCCTGCGCTATCTCCTGCCGCGCCTCCTCGGCCGGCAAGCGCGCCAGGATCGGGTGGTTGACGGTGTGGCCGCCAATGCCCATGCCGGCCGCATGCAGCTTGCGCAACTGCGCGCTGCTCATCATCAGGTCGCGCGGCAATTCGGCGCCGGCCAGGCTGGCCACTTTGCCGACTTGCTGCAGGCGCTGTGCCAGCGGCAGGTATTTGAGCTGGCCGATCAAGACGCCGATGGTGCGGCGGCGCGCGTCCCAGCTATCGATGGCGTGGCGGCCGAGGCCGAGCGCAGAAGCGTCGAGCACGTCCCCGGGCGCGCGGCGCACCGCTTCGATCACGGTATCGTTCCACATCCGGCCGCCATCGAGGAAGCCCGTGGCAATAAAAAAGCTCGCATGCAAGCCATGTTCCTGCAGCAGCGGCAGCGCCACTTCCGCGTTATCGGCATAGCCATCATCGAAGGTGATGCAGGCGCTGCGCGCCGGCAGCCGGCCTTCGGCGGCCAGTTGCACGGCATCCAGCAGCGGCAACACGTTGAAGCGCGACTTGAGCCAGCCGAGCTGGCGGTCGAACTGGTCGCGGTGCACCTCGCCAGGGAACAGCGGGTCCTGCGCCGGCAGCACGCGGTGATAAATCAGGATGGCCGGCGCGCGGCTGCCGCCGCCGGACAGCAGGGACAAGGCGCCACGCTCCAGTTGCCGCTTAAGCCACACCTTCCACCTCCTGTTCCAGGACGGCAGGCGGCTGCATGGCAGCTTCTTTCAAGGTCTTTTGCACCAGCAGGCGGGTCGCCACCATGATCACCATGATGTAGTAAGGCACGTCGAAATACGCCAGGCTGAGGAAGGCGCCGCCGACCATGAAGCCGACCAGGCTGACCTGCAGCATGCGGACCAGGCGGGTCGCCCATTCCAGCTCCGGCACCTTGCCGGCATGCCGGATCACCCAAGTCCCGTTGCGCCAGACCACCAGATACATCAGCAGGAAGAGCGCCAGGCCGACATAGCCATGTTCACCGAGCACCTGGAAGTAGATACTGTGCGCGGCGTGGATATCGTCCGGGTTGGGCGCATACAGCTGGAAGATGTACTTGTTGTAGATCTGGAAGCCCCCGCCGAACAGTGGGTGATCGTTGGCCAGGTTGATGGCCATCTTCCAGGCGTTGATGCGCCCCATGGCCGAGCCGTCCTGCTCGTACGTATTGATGGTATCGATCCGGTTGTGCCATTGCTCCGGCATGAAGACCAGCGCCAGCGGCGCCAGCACCACCATCAACGCACCCAGCTTCAGCTTGTCCTGGCTCTTCAGCCAGAGGAAGCCCAGCATGGCTGCCAGCGCCACTGCCGCCCCGCGCGAGTAGGAACCCAAGGCAGCCAGCACGCAAAGTCCCGCGGACGCCCACATGGCGCGCTTGCCCCATTTGCTGCTGATCAGGCTGACCAGGAACAGCATCAGCGGCACCACCATGATCAGGGCCAGCGCGATTTCATTATTCCCTTCGATGAAGGTGCCGGTCGGTCCCCACACGCGGTAGGCGCCGGCGCTGCGGATGGTGAACAAGCCGCCCTTCACGCCGTAAAAGCCGAGCGAAACCACGATGGCCCACACCAGTACTTCGATGTCCTTGCGGCTTCGTACCAGCATGGCCACGACCACGGTCATGAGCATGATTTTCACGACCTTGTTCAGCAGCGGGAGCGGGTTTTCCGGGCCAATCGCAAACAAGGTGGTCAGGCACATCCAGCCGGTAAATGCCACCAGCAGCCAGGTCAGGCCGGTATTCGGGAAACTGATGTCCTTCGGCCTGGCCAGCATGGCCAGCACGGTGGTCCCAGCAATGATGGCCGCGAACGGCATGCTTTGCGCCCAGCCCCAGCTCTGGGTGTGCGGGTTCATCACGCTGATCCAGATCCACAGCACGGCGCCATAGAACGGCCGCTTGAATACGAACGGCAGCGCGCCGAATACGAGCAGGGTAATGATTATGTCGCGCACGGCGCCTCCCAGCTTACTTCGTCAAGGCGTTCCATGGGGTCTCCAGCTTGGTCACGCAATAGCGGTATTTGCCGCTCTTTTCCGGCAGGATTTCCGGTACCAGTTCCACGTCGATCTTCACCTGCTTGCCCATGCGCGCATGGAAGCCCGCTTCGACCGCCTGCCTGGCCTTGTCGTCGAACACGCCGTCATAGACGATCTGCACGCGGGTCCAGTCCAGGGTTTCCTGGATCACCTTGAAAGCGCGCACCGCCGGCAGGTCGCGCATGATGTAAGCCAGCGCGGCGCTATGGATCAGGGTCCCGTCCTGGTTGATCAGGAAGTCGGTGGTGCGGCCGTGGATTTCCTTCAGCACCGGCAGGGTGCGGCCGCAGCTGCATGGCTCGCTGTCCAGCGCGCCGACGTCGCCGGTGCGGTAGCGGATGAAGGGGAAGTCGCCCGACTGCAAGTGGGTCACCACGATCTCGCCCGATTCACCGACCGGCAGTTGACGGCCTTCCGGGTCCAGCACTTCGATCACAATGTCTTCGCTCGTGATGTGCAGCTTGCCGGCCGGGCACTGATGGGCGATGAAACCGGAATCGCGGCCGCCATAGCCATTGGCCACTGGGCAGCCGAACACACGCTCGATCTGCTCGCGCTGCGACTGGTACAGGCATTCGGACGTCACGAAGGCGACGCGGATGCCCAGCTTGTCGAGGCGTATGCCCTTGTCTTCGGCATGCGAGGCGATGCGCGCGAGCACGGTCGGATAGCCGAACAGCATCTTCGGCTTGCGCTGGCGGATGCGCTCCACATGGCCGTCCAGTCCGGCCTCGGTGGTGGCGAATGCCGACATCAACTCGGTGCGCATCAGGGTGTCGCGCACCATGCGCACGCGGTCCTGCGCGCTCAATTCGATCGGCGAACCCCAGATCACGATCTCGCGGTCGCCGATATCGACATCCCACCAGCGCGTGGCGCGCCACTTGGCAGCGACGTCGTGGCTGACGCGGTGGCGCCCGACGAAGAAGGTCAACGGCGCACCGGTGGAGCCGCCGGTGTTGTAGCGCACCAGGTTTTGCGCATCGTCGGCTTTCAGCGCTTCGATATTGGCGCGGATCGTAGCCTTGTCCAGCAGCGGCAGGCGGACCAGGTCCGGCACGCCGTGGAAGTCGCGCGCGGCATCGAAGCCGATGCGGGCAAAAGCCTCGCGGTAATACGGCACGTGCTGCTGGGCGCGCAGCAGCAAGGCGCGCAGGCGCTCGATTTGCAGCTCCTGCAGCCTGGCCGGGGGCCAGTACTGGGTCTGCTCCATGTGGCGGCGCACGGCCACGCTGCTGTGCTTCTTGAGCTTTTCATGCAGCGGAAACAGGACGCCGGAAACCAGGGCGGTGTAGATCATGGGCGGCGTCCTCCTTTGCTTGCCAGGGCCTGGCGGTACACGTCCAGCAAACGCGGCTTGACGCTGGACCAGGCATATTGGGCCACGCTGGCCCGGCCGGCGCTGCGCAGCGCGTCGGCCAGCGCCGGATGTTCTGCCAGGCGCAGCACGGCTTGCGCCATGGCGGCCGGATCGGCCGGCGGCACCAGCAGCGCGGTCTTGCCGTCTTCCACAACGTAGGGCACGCCGCCGACATTGGTGCTGACCACCAGGGCGCCACTGGCCAGCGCTTCCAGCACTGAATTGGGCATATTGTCGACCAGGCTGGGGTTCAGCATGATGTCGGCATTGCGGTACAGGCCCGGCATGTCGGAAGTATCGACACGGCCGGTAAAGTGCACGGCATGCGCCACGCCCAGCCCCTGCGCCAGCTGTTCCAGTTCGCCGCGCAGCGGCCCCGAACCGGCCACCGTGAGCAAGGCTTCGGGATGGCTTTGCCGGATGAGAGCAAAAGCGCGCAGCGCGCTGGCGTTGTCGTAAATCTCTTCGAGGTTGCGCGCTACCAGCAGGCGCAAGGCGCCGCGGCCCCGCGGTGCCGTGTCGGCGCTGAAGCGCTCCAGGTTGACGATATTGGGCACGACCACGGAGTCAATGCCGTGCTGGCCGAAGACATGGGCCAGGAAGCCGGACGGCACGGCCAGCGCGGCGCAGCGGCGCAGGCTTGGGCGCATCCAGGCCGCGGCCTGCTTGAGGAAGTTGGCAGCCTCGCCGCCCCGGTAATTGACCACCACCGGCGTGCCGCGCAGGTGGGCGATCCAGATTGCCGGCGCGGCAAACAAATGCCAGGACCAGCCGGAATTGGCCATCACGTGGAAAACCTGCACGCGGCCGGCGGCGCGCCACAGGCCTGCCACGTACGGCAGCATGCGGAACAGCGCGCGCACGCCGCGCAGCTTGCCGGCCCAGGCCGGGCGGTAGGGTGCATTGGTCTGGACGAATTCGACGGCGATGCCGGCCTCGCGCAGCAGGCCGGCCAGCTGCAAGGCCTGGTTGGCCATGCCGCCGGAAGGCGGCGGCAGCGGGCCGACCAGGGCAATGCGCTGCACCTCCGGCGCCTCCACGGCGCGCGGTGCGGCGGCGAATGCTTGCTGCGGCGCGTTCATGCCAGTGCCTTCTCCGTGATGTTGCCGTACACATTGCGGTAGCGTGCGACGCTGGCGGTCCAGTTGCGCTCTTCCTCGACAAAGCGGCGGCCCGACTGGCGGAAGTCCGGCCATTTTTGCGGCGCTTCCAGCAGGGCCAGCACTTGTTTCGCCAACGCTGCGGCATCGCCGGCGGCAAACAGCACGCCGGTGCGGCCGTCGTCGATCAATTCCTTGTGGCCGCCGACGTCGGAGGCCACCATCAGGCGGCCCTGGGCCATCGCTTCCAGCGGCTTCAGTGGCGTGACCAGGTCGGTCAGGCGCATCTTGTGGCGCGGGTAGCACAGCACGTCCACCAGGTTGTAGTAGCGCTGCACTTCGCTATGCGGCACGCGGCCGGTGAAGACCACCTTGTCCTCGATGCCGAGCGCCTTGGCTTGCGCGCGCAGCGCAGCATCCTGCGGACCGCCGCCGACCAGCAGCACGCGGATCTCGGGACGCCGGGCCAGCATGGCCGGCAGCGCGTTGAGCAGGATGTCCAGCCCTTCGTAGGCGTAAAAGGAGCCGATGAAGCCCAGCACGGTCTCGCCTTCCAGGCCCAGTTGCTGCGCCAGCGCTTCGTCGCGCGCGCCGCCGACCGAGAAGTCGCCGATATCGACGGCGTTCGGGATGACCTCGATTTTCCGGGCCGGGATGCCGCGCCCGATGATTTCGCTGCGCAGGCCTTCGCAAATGGTGGTGGCGGCGTCTACCCGCTGCAGCGCCCAGGTTTCCATGGCGCGCGTCAGGCGGTAGCGCAAGCCCCATTCCTTGCTGGTGCCGTGGTCGACCGCGGCGTCTTCCCAGAAGGCGCGGATTTCGTACACCACCGGGATGCCGAGCTTGCGGCCCACGCGCAGTGCGGCCACGGCGTTCAGCGCCGGCGAATGCGCGTGCAGCACGTCGGGCTTTACTTCCTTTGCCACTTCCAGCAGGCGCGCGGCCAGCGCGTTGATCACAGCCAGCTGGTTCAGTACCGGCAGCTTGGACATTGGCCCGTTCGCGGGCGGCGTGCGGTAGAACTCCAGGCCGTCGACGGTTTCCTTCTGCGTCGCGCAGGCGCCCTGCTTCGGACTGGTGATGTGGAAGGTCTGCCAGCCGCGCGCGCGCTGGGCCTGCAGGATGGAGCGCGTGCGGAAGGTATAGCCGCTGTGCAGCGGGATCGAGTGGTCCAGCACGTGCAGGATACGGATACTCATGCCTGCATCTCTTTTTTCAGGAAGGCTTCAAACATCAGCAGGGTCCAGATCGGCGCGCTGTAATCGCGCCGGCCGGACAGGTGCTGTTCCACCAGTTCGCGCAGGAAGTCCTGGTTGAACATGCCGGTATCGGCCAGGGTTGGTCCCAGCAAGGCCTGCTGCACGCGTTCGCGCAGCGGGCCGCGGAACCAGGCCGCCAGCGGCACGGCAAAGCCCTGCTTGCGGCGGTACAGGATATCGTGCGGCAGGTATTTCTCCATCGACTTCTTGAAGATGTACTTGCCTTCGCTGCCTTTGAGTTTCATCTCCGGCGGCAGGCCGGAAATCCATTCGACCAGCTTGTGGTCCAGCAGCGGCACCCGCACTTCCAGCGCGTGCGCCATCGAGGCGCGGTCGACCTTGGTCAGGATATCGCCCGGCAGGTAGGTCTTCATGTCCAGGTACTGGATCATCGACAGCGGGTCGTCGGTCGGTGACTTGGCCGCGTGGCCGCGCATCACGTCGATCGCGCTGTAGCCTTGCAGTCCGGCGCGGAACCTGGGCGAGAACAGGCGTGCGCGCATGGCGTCGGACATGATCGACACGCCGTGGAAGTAGCCCTCCACCAGGTCGCGCGACAGCGCTTCGAACGTGGTCTTGGCGCGGAACATGCGCGGCGCCCAGTCGGCTTTCGGATAGACGCGGCCCAGGGTGCCGAACACCGGCTTGCGCAGCGCTTGCGGAATGCGCCCGCGCACGCTCTGCTCCGCCATCGCATAGCGGTAGCGGCGGTAGCCGGCCAGGTTCTCGTCGCCGCCGTCGCCCGACAGCGCTACGGTGACGCGCTTGCGCGCCAGCTGGCACACGCGGTAGGTCGGGATCGCCGAGCTGTCGGCATACGGTTCATCGTACAGGTGGGCCAGAGTGTCGAGCAGGCCGTAGTCGTCGGTGTCGACGGTTTCCACGAAGTGGTCGGTCTTGTACAGCTGCGCCACCTGCTGCGCGTATTCCGATTCGTCGAAAGCCTTGTCCTTGAAGGCAATCGAGCAGGTATGCACGGCGCCTTCATCGAGGCCTGCCATCATTGCCACCACGGCGGAGGAGTCGACGCCGCCCGACAGGAAGGCGCCCAGCGGCACTTCCGCCACCAGGCGGATCTTGACCGCTTCGCGCAGGCGCTCCACCAGCTCGCCCTGCGCATCGCTTTCCGTCATCTTCTCGTGCAGCTTGAACGGCACGTCCCAGAACTGCTCCGGCACGGCCAGCGGCGCGCCGACCTTCTGGGTCAGGCGGAAGCCGGGCGACAGCTTGAGCGCGCCCTTGTAAATGGTCTTCGGCTCCGGCACATACCCGTAGGCGAAATAGTCTTCCACCGCCTGCGGATCGATCTCGCGCGGCAGCGAAGGATGCATGCGCAGCGCTTTCAGTTCCGAGCTGAAGGCGAACCAGCCGTCCGGCGTCATGGCGTAGTACAGCGGCTTGACGCCCAGGCGGTCGCGCGCCAGGAACATCACCTGCTTGTTGCGGTCCCACAGGCCGATGGCGAACATGCCGCGGAAGCGGTGCACGCAATCCTCGCCCCACTCTTCCCAGGCATGCACGATCACCTCGGTGTCGCTCCTGGTCTTGAAGGTGTGGCCGAGCGCCTTCAGCTCCGCAGTCAGTTCGCGGTAGTTGTAGATCTCGCCGTTGTAGCAGACCATCACGCTGCCGTCCTCGTTGCCGAGCGGCTGCTGGCCCATGGCGATGTCGATCACCGACAGGCGGCGGTGGCCGAAGCCCACGCCCGGTTCGATGTAGACGTCGCCCTCGTCAGGCCCGCGATGGTGCTGGGTGTCGTTCATGCGGCGCAGCAGCGCCTCGTCCACCGCGCGCCCGCCGCGCACATCCATGATTCCTGTTATTCCGCACATGATGGTACTGGCTTTCTTATTTTGAGCTTGCGTTCGCACAAGCTGTCGTACATGTCCTGGTAGCCGGCCACCATCGCGGGCATGCTGTACTTGCGCAGCACCCGCTCCCGTCCGGCCTGGCCGTGGCGGCGCGCCAGCGCCGGCGCTTCCACATAGTGCTTCAGGGCGGCCGCCATGGCCGCTGCGTTCGACGGCGGCACCAGCTGGCCGGTGACGCCGTTGTCGATCACTTCCGGGATGCCGCCTACGCGCGTGCCGACCACCGGCAAGCCGCTGGCCATCGCTTCCAGCGCGGAGCCGGGCGTGCCCTCGGCAATGGAGGACATCACGAACACGTCGAAGCTGCGCAGGATGTCCGGCACGTCGTTGCGTGCGCCGGGCAGCCATACCGCATCGGCAATGCCGGCCGCCGTGGCCTTGTCGCGCAGTTTTTGCAGCAAGGGGCCGTCGCCGACCACCGCCAGGCGCAGGCGCTCGCGCTGCTGCGGCAGCAATGCGCGCAGCAGCAGGAAGGCATCCATCAGGGTGGCGTGGTCTTTCACGTCCTGCACGCGGCCGACTGTGCCGATCACGATCTCGCCATCGTTGAAGAAGGGGCGCGCCTCGCCCTCGCCGCGCACGCGGAAGCGCTCGGCGTCGATGCCGTTGGCCAGCATGCGGCTCTTGGCGGGCGGCACGCCGATGACCTGGCGGTTCCATTGTTCCATCGCAGCCGAATTGGCATAGCACACGTCGTAAAACGGCAGCATCAGGCGGCGCAGGAAATTGTGCTTGCGGTTGCTGCCGTCCGGATCGGTGTGGTCGCGGCCATGGGCGCCATTGACGCGCACCGGCACGCCGGCCAGCAGCGCGGTTGGCGCATATTCGATGGCCGAGAAGTTATAGGTGTGCAGCACCGCCGGCCGCAGCGCGCGCAGCAGGCGCCACAGCACGCCATGGGTGGCGGGCGACAGGCCGGGCTGCTTGCCCAGCGTATGCACGGTGACGCCCGCCTTGCTGATGCGCCTGACGAAGTCCGGGTTGACGCGCGTCAGGCACACGATGGCGTGGCGGTAGCGCTCGGCCGGCATGCGGTTGATGCGCTCGACCATGAGGTTTTCCATGCCGCCAAAATCTAGCGCATACGTCAGGTGGACGATGAGTGGGATGTCGTTCATGGCAGGGAATCAGGGACGCCGCGTGCTGGCCAGGGCCTGGTCCAGCGGCTCGAGGTTGCTATCCAGGAAGGCGCGCATGGCGGCGCGCGCCACAGCCGGGTCTTCATCGTAGGGCGAGAATACCATCACGGCAGCGCCATCGCCGCTGCCGGACAGGAGTTTGCCCCTGATCTGTAACAATTTGCCAACATAGTTACTGCTGGTCATGCTGCCGTTGACCCAGTACCACTGCCACACCAGCAGGCGCCTTCCTTCAAAACCGAGCATGGCTTCGCGCACGGCGATATGGCGGCCGGCGAAACTCTCATCGCGCAGGTCGGAACTGTTTTCGGGGAAGGCAGAGCGGGGCTGGCCGAGGCGATTGGTTGAACTGATCAGCTTGGCGCTGCCCGGCGCATCGCGGTAGAACAGCACGTTCAGGCCGACCGGCTGCTTGCCGGCAAAGAACTGGCGCAGCGTGCTGCTGGCCGCTGCATAGTCGGGCTGCCAGGTGGTGAACGCCGGCGCAGCCGGCGTGGGCGACGCCAGCACCAGCGCGGCCGGCGGGGCGACCGTAGCAGCACGGTCGGCGCGGGCCGCCAGCGCGGGCCAGACCGCCAGCACGGCCAGCACAGCGGCTGCGGCGCCGGCCAGCTGGCGCAATGGCAACGGCATGGGCGGCTTGTCTGCCGCCGGGGCATTGGCCTGCGCCTGGCCATCTTCGCGCCAGAAGCTGCCGACCCAGAACAGCAGCAGCATCACGATGCCGAAGAACACCCAGCCGTAAATCAGGTGGTCGACGCCGACCGCCAGGGTCATCCCGCTCAGGTGGCCCATCATCACGATCATGTAGGCGCGTACGCCATTGGCCGCAATCGGCACCAGGATCGAGGCCAGCACAAATGCCGCGCGGCGCCACGCCGTGCGGTAGCTCAGGTAGGCGAACAGGCAGCCGAGGGTGATCGACGAGATCAGGTAGCGCAGGCCGCTGCAGGCATCGACCACCGACCAGTTGCCGCTGGGGATGGCGAAGTTATTACCTTCGCGCAGGACCGGGATGCCGGTCAGGCGCAGCGCATGGACGGTGAAGTTGGCAGTCAGGTCGATCAGTGGCGGCACCAGGCTTTCGCCGACCGGCACCGCGAACAGGATGAAGGCGAGCGGGAACAGCAGGGCGCCGGCAATGCGCTTGCCCAGCACGGCCAGCACGGTCAGCGGCAGCATGGCAGCCAGCGCGTACTGGCGCACGATGCCTACTTCGGCCAGGTCGGCCAGCAGCCAGGCGGCACCGCAAGCGGCCAGCGGCAGCAAGGCCGGCCAGCATGGCTGCAGCGGCAACTGGCGCAGCACGGCGCGCTCGCGCCACACCAGCCACAGGCTGATCGGCAAAATCAGGAAGCCGTGGGCAAACGTTTCCGAGCGCTGCCAGATCTCGGCCACGCTCACGGCGGTTTCATGGAACACCAGCAGCGGCAGCAGCATCACCAGTGCGACCAGCAGCGCATTGCGGGCGGCAGCGGCAGGGCCTGGCACCGCGCCGAGTGCCGCGGCTGGCCCGGAGGAAGGTAGGGTATTCATGCCGTCGTCCAAAGGGCTGGGGCTGCGACAGGTACCCGCGCAGCAGGGGTTTCGATCATGTGGTCGAGCGGCGCCAGCCGGGCATCCCAGCTGTAGTCTGCCACCACGCGGGCCCGCGCGGCCGCGCCCAATGCCTCGAGGTACGCTGGCGGGCCGGCCAGGGCAGCGGCTGCGGCGCTGATCCAGCCTGCCGCATCGTCGGCCAGCAGCAACTCGCGTCCCACTGCAGCGTCAATGCCTTCCAGCGCCTGCGGCGTTACCAGCACCGCCTTGGCCATCGCCATCGCTTCCAGCACCTTGTTCTGGATGCCGCGCGCAATGCGCAGCGGCGCCACCGACAAGGCGGCATGCGCGACATAGGCCCGTACGTCGGGCACCGTGCCGGTCACGCTGATGCCCGGCTGCGCCGCCAGCGCCTGCACCTCGGCCGAGGGGCGGGCGCCGACGATCACGAAGCGCACCGCGGGATCGCGCGCGCGCAAGGCCGGCAGCACCTCGGCCGCAAACCATTGCACGGCATCGATATTCGGCCAGTAGTCCATGGCGCCGCAGAACACCAGCGCTTTCTCGCCAGGGGCATATGGATTGGCGTAGTCGCCAGGCGCGAAAAATGCTGTGTCGACACCGTTGCTGAAGGAACCGATGCGGGCGGCGCTTTCCGGCGCCAGGCGGCGGAACAATTCGGCCTCCGGTGCGGAAACGAAGAGCGAGGCATCGAAGCTGGCGGCAACCTGGCGTTCATAACGCAGCAGGCGGCTCGCTTCGTAGCCGAACACCAGGCTGGCCGGCCAGGGCTTGCGCTCGGCGTACTGGCGCCATTTGTCGGAGTCGACGTCGACAAAGTCAATCACGCGGCGCGCCTGCGGCCAGGCGTCGGCGTACTGCGCCATCGGCGAGGAGAACACCACGATGCGGCCGATGCCGTGCTGGCGCATGGCGTTGTCGACCCAGCGCCGCATGCCGGCATCGCGGTAGTAGTCGTAGGACAGGGAACGGTTGCGCAGCACAGCGCCCAGGCTGCGCAAGCGCGCCTTGCGCCGCGGCAGCGGCAGGAAGTGCGCGGAGGCGCAAATCTTCTGCAGCACCGGCACATGCTGCCAGTCGTCGGGGTCGTCGACGAAGGTCGCCAGGTGCACGCGATAGCGCTGCGCCAGGTACTTGAGCAAATGCCAGGAGCGGATCTTGTCGCCCTTGTTCGGCGGATAGGGCATGCGATGCACCAGCAGCAGCAGGTCTTCCACGATTTACCCCAGGTTCTTGACGATGAAAGGGCCGAGCGCGTTGGCCAGCGGCAGCGGCATCGCCTTCCACAGCTTGATGAAAAGCTGGTA
>Ga0307408_100000526_pt1 | contig 33024 bp, 22 predicted proteins | sample 322Cmetagenome_FD_202116 | JGI IMG/M metagenome (GOLD analysis project Ga0307408, IMG submission 202116) | Maize rhizosphere microbial communities from greenhouse at UC Davis, California, United States - 322HYB-C-3 | ecosystem: Host-associated > Plants > Roots > Rhizosphere > Soil | place...
TGGTGTCCACGGTATAGCGCGTCAGGTCGCGGCACATGTCGACCGTGGCGCCATCGCGCGCGGCGCGTAGCCACTGGTCCAGCAGGCGCCGCGTGATGGCGTGCATGGCGGGAAAGAAGGCGCGGAAATGGTTTGCGCCCAGCGCATGCATGATCAGCTTGCGCTGCGGCAGCCAGGCATCGCCCTCGGCGGAAAACACGCCGTTGGCGCCCATTTCCGACAGCACGGATTCAATCGGGGAAAAGCGCCGGTAGCGCTCGGGCCGTTCGTGCAGCACGGTATTGAGCAGGCTCATATCCGCACTGACGAACACCTGTTTCGGTCCCAGCTTCATCGTCAGGGCGGGGCCGTATTGCCTGACCCAGTCTTCCAGGATCAGGTGGATGCGTACCGGGTCCAGCTGCAGGGCATTGCCCAGCAGCGGTATGCCTTTGGGGCCGGGCAACTCCGCCAGGGTGCGGATGCCGGGTTCTATGGTGTCAGGCGCCATGAAAACCTCCCGAGTGCCTTGCACCATGGGGGCCGGGTGGCGCCGCATGGGCAGGTTTTGTGGATTATAGCCACGCGGGAGGCGGGGCGTGGCACGGGACGTTGCCGTGCCACGTCAATCCAGCATCAATCCAGCTCGTAGGCGCTCAGCTGTGCGCGTCCGCCATTGCCGGGGGCGGGGGATTCCACCAGCAACATGCGGTTGGCGGGCGACCAGGCCGCATCGGATGCATTTTCCACCGGAATGCGCGCCAGGCGGCGGCGCTGCGCGGCGTCGTAGACCGACAGCGCATCGGCTTCCATGACCACCCCGACCGCCCCGCCCAGGCCTTGCACCGTGCCCGGCTTGCGCAGCGGCGCGTCGCCCGGCTGGGCTTCCAGTCCGGACCACATCACGGTGCCCAGCCCGGTACGGGTGGCGCGCACGCTGTCGAAATAGCCGGGCAGCCAGCGGTAGCCGCCTTTCGGCGCGGCGGCGGCTGCGGCCGCTTCTTGGGCGAACACGGAGCCGCCATCCTGTTCGGCGGCAAACACCGGGCGGCTATTGGCCACCCGGCCTTGCACCTGGCGCAGCGCTTTGCCGTCGGCGGAATACACGATCGCGATGGCGCTGCCCATGCCGCCGCGCTGGATCGGCGTGGTGGCGGTCGGTCCGCGCGGGACGGTCGGCGCGGAGACGGGGGCGGGAATGGGCGCATCCGCCGTGGCCACCGGCGCGGCGGCGGCCGCCGCCGGCGCCGCCTGGGGCGGCGCGGTTCCCTGTACCGCCTGCGCGGCCTGGGCGGCCAGCGCCGCCAATGCCGCCTGCGCGCCCTGTGCCGCCTGGGCCGCCTGTGCCGCGACGGACGGCTGGGCGGCGGCAGCGGGCGCCGCCGGCGCCGCGGCCGGTGGGGCGCCGGGTGGCGGGGCCGAGGCGGCGTTGCCGGTGGGCGGCGGCGCCGGACGCACCGGCGCCACGGGCGTGAGCACGATACCGGCCGGCGGCTGCGCCTTCACCCAGCGCACGCCGAATTTATCGCCCAGCCGCACCACGCTGTCGGCAAACCAGCCCTCCTTGTTGACCAGCATGGTCGATGCGCCGCCGGTAAAGCCGCGCAGGCTGACCGAATCGCCTTGCCAGACCAGGAACTGCTGGGCGTCATACAGGGGCATGCTGCACACCTTGTCGGTGCGCGGCGTGGTGATGCGTCCGGCCGCCTGGCCGGTTTCCTTGTCCAGCCGTTCGAGCTGGTTGACGCGGTCGAGCCACACCCGCCCGTCCGGCGTCACGCCCCATTGGCGGATCCGTTCGCTGGCAATGCCCGGCTGCCACCATTCGTCGCCATGGCAGGCGCGGCCCGTGATGTCGGGCGCGTCGGCCGGCAAGGTCACCGTGTATTGCGCTTCCGGCGGCTGCAAATCCTGGGCAATCTCGCGCGCCTGCGGCGCCTCGTCTTCGATCGGGCAGCGCCGCGCGCCCCATGGCGCATCCGGTTGCTGCGCCGCCGCGCCAAGGTCGGCCGCCAGGTCGAACGCCAGCAACTGGCCGCCGTCCGGCTGGCTGAAGCCGGGGCCGGCATGCTGCACGCCGTCGGCGGCCGGCACGCCCAGCACGCCATACAGCATGTTGCCATTGGCGGACGGCGCCAGCGTTTGCAGGTCGCCCTCGACCAGCCGTTCCGTCACCACCCGTCCGCTGCGGCTATCCTGCACGGTCAGGCGGGAACGGTAGCGCCGGCCGGTTTCATCGGGATCGCGGGTGACCGTGGCCAGCCAGCGGCCACGCGGATCGGCGGCGGACGCCAGCCAGCCACCGTCGGCGGCACGCAGCACGGCCGCGCCGCGCTGGCGCCCGCATTGTTTGAGGTTGACGGCCAGCGGCGTGACGTTCAACCGTGAAGCGGGCTGCGCCGGCGCGGCGCTTGTTTTCTTGCCGCGCGGGGCGGCCAGGCCGAGGGCCGTGGCGGCGCCGGCCGGCGGCACCAGCCACAGGTCGCCGGTGGCTTCGGCAAAATGCCAGGCATAGCTCGAAGCCGGCCCGGCGGGGGCGGCGGCGCGCTGGTAACTGAACAATTCACGGCGGCCGGTATCCCAGATGGCAAACCGCAACTCGCCATTGGCGGCGCGTTGCGCCACCAGCAGCTTGCGGCCCGCGTCGACAAAACGCAGGTCCAGCACGGTATCGCCACCGGTCGGTATCGTCAGTGTATTGCGCAAGCCTGGCAATTCCAGCACCCGCACCTGGGCGCCGCCCAGCGCAATGCGTTTGCCGTCGCCCGACAGCGCCACCGGCATCGCGGCGGCCGCCGGACTGGCCGGCGTGGCACAGGCCGGAGCGCCCATGGCGCCATCGAGCCGCAGCCAGCTGGTCTTGCCATTGCCGCCAGCGCCGCGGCCATCGCCAAAGGTGGCGATGCCGATGCAGCCCGGCGCATGGCGGCTGGTGTAGGCCACGGTGCGGCCATCGGCGCTGGCCGACAGGGCGTGCGCCGGCACCGGCAGCGCGGCCGTGGCATCGGTGGTGGCGCCGCCCGCCGCGCTGCGGTGCAGCTGGTTGCGCGCGTCGGTGCGGAACACCCATAGCCCGTCGCCCGAGGTGGCGATCGGGAAGCCCGCCGCCCAGGTGGATGCAACTGGCGCGGCGGACAGCGCCGCCAGCAGGGTAAACAGGATGCGTGGCGGGCATTCCATCGTCAAAGTGGCCAATTCGGGCTCCGGAAACAGTTGCGGGGACAGGGGGGCGACAGCGCCGGCCCTGTACAATGGTAGTGTATTGCCATCAACCAACACAAGAAGAACAATGAAGTCCAAACAACTGCGGATTGCCGCCATCATGGCCGGCGCCACCGCTACCCTGGTGGCCGCTTATGCCGGCCTGGGATTTTTCGCGGTTCCCGCGATTGTCACCTCGCAGGCGGAAAAGATGGCGCGGCAACAGTTCAAGCGCCAGCTGACCATCGGGCAAGTCACCTTCAACCCGTTCACACTGGCCGCCTCGCTGCGCGACGTGAAACTGACGGAGCCGGATGGCTCGACCTTGTTCGTCTCGTTCGAGGCGTTCGACGCCGACCTGTCGTGGCAATCGCTGTGGCGCCTGGCGCCGGTGGTGGAAAAGGTGCGCCTGCAGGCGCCCTATGTGCACCTGGTGCGCGCCGGCAACGGCCAATACAGCATAGCCGACTTCCTGCAATGGCTGGCCGCGCAGCCGCCGTCGCCGGAACCGGCGCTGTTTTCCGTGAATAACATCGAGCTGGCCAACGGCCGCATCGCGTTTGACGACCAGCCGGCGCGCGCCATGCACCGCGTGGAAGGCTTGCAACTGGGCTTGCCGTTCATTTCATCGATGCCGGCCGATGTCGATGTCACGGTCGAACCGTTGCTGTCGGCCACCATCGATGGCGCACCGCTGCATATCCAGGGCAAGGCCAAGCCCTATGCGGCTCAGCGCGAATTCGCGGCGGAACTGCGGCTCGACAAGCTGGCGCTGCCGCAACTGCTGGGTTACCTGCCATTCAAACCCGGTTTTACATTGCCATCGGCCCGGCTCGATGCGCGCCTGACCGTCAGTTTCGAGCAGCCGAAAGCCGGCGCTTCCTCGCTGGCGCTGGGCGGCGACGCGGCGCTGTCGAATGTGGACTTGCGCGATGCCGGCGGCGCGCCGGTGCTGAAGTTTGCCCGCCTGTCGGCCCAATTGGACAAGCTGGATTTGTTCGCGGGCCGCTATGCGATCGCCAAAGTCGGCCTGGACGGCCTCGATGCGGTGGTGCGGCGCGACGCGGGCGGCCAGCTGAACCTGGAGCGCCTGCTGCCGCCGGCAGCGCCCGCCGTGGCCGCGCCCATAAAAGGGAACCAGCAAGGGAACCAGCCGGTAGCGGCGACGAAGGTGTCGACGCTGGTGGCGGTCAAGGAAGTGGCGATCCGCAACGCGGCGCTGCGCTATGGCGACGCCGCGCCGCACACGGCGCTGGAGGCTGCGGTGCGCCGTTTCGACCTCGATGTGCGCGGGATTGCCGTCGATACCGGCAAGCGCACCGTGGCCGTGGCCGAAGCGGTTTCCGGCAGCGCCGCGCTGACCTATGCGCAGGGCGCGCGCACGGCGGCGGCGCCCGCGCCTGTCCCATCGGCGCCGCCGGCCGCCGGCGGCCAGCCGTACCAGGTGCAGGTCGGCAGCATGGACGTCAAGGGCTGGAGCGTCAATGTCGATGATGCGAGCCGGGGGCAGCCGCTGGCGCTGGCCTTGTCGCCGCTGCAAATGACGGTCAAGGGCTGGTCCAATGCCCCGGCGTCGCGCAGCGAGGTCACCCTGGCCGCCACCATCAACCGCGGCGGCAAGTTGGGCATTGCCGGCAGCCTGGCGGCCGCGCCGCTCGATGCGGACCTGGCGCTGGAATTAAAAAACCTCGACTTGCAGCCGCTGCAGGCGCTGATTGCCGAACATGTGAACTTGCGCGTGGCGCAGGCGGCCGTGTCGGCCAAGGGACGCTTGAAACTTGCCGATGACGGCGGCGTGATGAAAGGCGGCTACCAGGGCGACGCCAGTATCGACCGCCTGACCACGGTGGACCGCCTGAATGACGCGGATTTCCTCAGCTGGAAATCGCTGGCGTTCGGCGGCATGGATGTGCAACTGGCGCCATTGGCGCTGAACATCGACAAGGTGGCGCTGTCCGACTTCTTTGCGCGCGTGATTATCGACCCGAACGGCCGTATCAATGCGCAGGACGTGATGCGGACCGCCGCCAATGAAGACCGCAGCCTGACCGACGCAAGCAACCGTGCGCGGGATGCGCGGAAACAGGCCGCCGCGCCTGCGGCGGCGCGGGGCAGGACGGCGCCTGGCAAATCCGCGCCGATGCCGCCCATCCGTATCGGCCAGCTGCACTTGTCGGGCGGGCGCGTGCGCTTCACCGATAACTTCATCAGGCCCAATTACACGGCCAACCTGAAAGACCTGGGCGGCGTGGTGGCCGGGCTGACCTCGGACCCGTCGGCGCCGGCCAAGGTGGACATCAGGGGCAACGTCAACAGCGCGCCATTGTCGATCAGCGGCAAGGTGCATCCGCTGCGCAAGGATTTGTACCTGGACTTGAAAGCCGAGGTGCGCGGCATGGAACTGGCGGCCTTGTCGGCGTATGCCGACAAGTATGTCGGCTACGGCATCGAGAAGGGCAAGCTGTCCTTTGAAGTGGGCTACCAGCTGGAAGCGCGCAAGCTGTCGGCGGATAACCGGCTGATCCTCGAGCAGCTGACCTTTGGCACGGAAAGCACCAACCCGGAAGCGGCCAGATTGCCGGTGCAGCTGGCGGTGGCGCTGCTGTCGGACCGCCATGGCGTCATCGACATCAATGTGCCGATCGGCGGCTCGCTCGACGACCCGCAATTCTCGCTGGGCGGCATCATCATGCAGGTGATCGGCAATGCCGTGATGAAGACCGTGACGGCGCCATTTACCCTGATCGCCTCGCTGTTTGGCGGCAGCGGCGAGGACATGGCGGCGCTGGTGTTCGACGCCGGCCAGGCCGCGGTGCCGGAGGCGCGCGAAGAAAAACTGGCGCCGCTGGCCAAGGCGCTGCATGAACGGCCGGGGCTCAAGCTCGATATCGGCGGCCGCTATGATCCGGCCAGCGATACCGGCGCGCTGCGCCAGCTGGCGCTGGAACGCAAGCTGCGCCAGGTAAAGCTGCGCGACCTGCAGGCCCACAACAAGGCGGCGCCGGAAGGCGGCGTGACCGTGACGCCGGAAGAGCGCCCGGCGCTGCTGGCGCGCGCCTATGCGGCGGATCCGCTGTCCAAGCCGCGCAATGCGCTGGGGTTGCAAAAGGCGGTGCCGCCGGCCGAGATGGAACAGGCCATGCTGGCGGCCATTACCATCGATGCCGATGATTTGACGGCGCTGGCGCACAAGCGCGCGCAGGCCGCCAGGGACTGGCTGGTCAAGCATGGCGTGCCGGCCGAGCGCATTTTCCTGACGGCGGCGAAGGAAGGCGCCAGCAAGGCGGAGTTCACGCTGCGCTGAAGCGGCCGCCCGCTCTCATTACAGCGCCCGCAGGAACGCGCTCAGGTCCGCCACTTCCTGCTGCGTCAACCCGATCTGGAAGCGGCGGTCATAGAACCGCACCACGCCGGCCAGGTCGGCTTGCGAACCATTGTGGAAGAACGGCGCGCGGGACGACAGGGCGCGCAGGGTCGGCACCTTCATGCGGCCGATGTCGCGCCAGCGGCCGGTCTGCATCGCCAGGCCCGGGTCGGTGGTGTCGACGGTTTCGCCGGTGGCGGTGTTGCGCAGGGTATACAGCGGCATGTCCGGGGTGCGCACGCGCGCATCGGAGACGCCGATATCGACCAGCAGCGGCGTCGAGTGGCTGCCGGCGTTGGGCGCGCTGTGGCAGCTGGAGCAGGTCACGCGGTTCGGCACGCGCAGCTGGTCGGTGAAGCCCGCCACGCGGTTGATCGTGAAGGGGCGGTTGTTGAACAATTGCTCGCCCCGTGCGATCGATGCGCGCGCCACGTTTTGCGCGGTCGCTTGCGCCGGCTGCGCCGGCGGACGCTGCCCCGGCGCGGGACGGGCAGGGGCCGGCGCATCGAGGTTGCGCCAGGCGCCAAACATGGTCATGGCATTGCGGTTGAAGGTGGCGCGGGTGCGGTAGTCGCCGGCTTCCAGGTCGTTGATGCCGAAATAGAACGCCTGCGCCGACAGCGCGGCCGGACCGCCGGTGGCGCCGGCCTCCGCCAGGTTGCCGGCGGCGCCGCTGGTCAGCTGCGCCGTGATCAGGCCGGCCTCGAAATCCACGATGGCGCGCTGTTCCGCCGCCGTCAGGTCGCGTGCCGCTTCCGCATGGCCGCGTACCGCATCGCCGGCCTGCGTCAGCAAGCCGCTGTCGACGCTGGCATAGCACTGCGCGGGATTGGCGTTCAGGATGCAGCTGGCGCCGGCCGTTCCGGCCGCCACGCTGCGGCTTTCCCGCGCATCCCACATGATGGTGCTGATGAATTTCAGGTTGGTCGATGGCAGCGGGCGGCGGAACAGCGACAGTTCCTTCGCGCTGGCGTAACCGTAAGGATCATCGGCGCGCACCAGGGTGAATTCCGCATTGGCCGGCATGGCCTGGCCGACCCGGATCAAGCCCTTGGTCAGCAGCATGCTGTACGCCACGCGTTTCTGGTCCAGCGTGGCGACCGGCGCGGCCGGGCTGTTGGCGCCATCGACCGGGCGGAACACCGGGTCCGCGCCGGCGCTGGCGGCGAAGCGCAGGCGCAACTGGTTGGGGGTGACGCTCCAGCCGCTGTTTTCAGCGTGGCAACTGGCGCAACTGCGGCCATTGCCCATCGGGACGAAGAAGGGATTGGCGGTGTCGATGAAGCCGGCCGCGGTGGACGTCAGGGCCGTGCCGGCGGCATTGGCCTGCGGCGATGGTGGCACGGGCGCACCTTGTGCGGCGCGGCGGACCGTTGTGGCGTCGGCGGATGCCGTCCCGGCGTCGGTGGCGGCGGGATCGGCCCCGGTGGTGGCGGCAGTGTCCGTGGACGCGGTGGCCTCCGCCGTGGCCTGTGCGCCGGCGGCGCCGCCCTGGCGGACGGCGGCCACGCCGGCCTGGTCGGTACTGCCGCCACAGGCGGACAGCAATCCGGCCAGCAGCGCCATCGGCAGCGTGGCGGGCAACCAGCGGGTGCCGTGCAGGCGGGGGCTGAAGCGTTGGGTGGGGCGCATGGAAGTCTCCTTGTTAGGTTCTCACAGGAAACATCGTGGACCTGGAATATGGAGCAAAAATGGAGGGAAAGCGCCCGGGAAAATTGCGCCGCGCCTGCACAATTACTGCACATTCGGCAGGTATGATGGCGGCATGAGCCCTCTCCAGCCACCCGCCGTCCGCCTCACCATTGCGCGCAAGATTGCGCTGGCGGTGGCGTTGATCGTCATCCTGTGCATCGGCACCATGGCGTGGCTGACCAACGCCAATTTGCAGCGCGGCTTCATCGCTTACCTGAACGAAATGCAGGCACAAGACCTGGACCAGGTCAGCCAGTTGCTGGCGGAGCGCTACCGCCGCGAAGGCGGTTTCGAATGGCTGCGCCACCGGCCCCGCGCGATGCGCGATGTGCTGGACCAGATGTCGCCGCAACTGAAGATGGAAGCCGATGCGCCGGGCAACCGGCGGCGCCGGGATGGCGATGACCGGCCCGAACGCGATCGTGACCGTGACCGTGGCGGCTACGGCCCGCCGGACCGGCAGGGGCCGCGTGAAGGTTTTCGTGAGGGCCCGCCGGACGATCCGGAAGGCCGGGGCCCGCCCCGCGGCGAAGAGCGTGGCGCCTATGGCCCGCCGCGCCGCGCCGACGCGCAGCGTCCGCCCCGTCCGCGCGAAATCCAGGACCCGATGGCGTTTGCCGCGCGCCTGACCGTCAAGGATGAATATGGCGCCTCCCTGGTGGGGCCGCCGGACCCGCCGTCCGGCATCGTACGACCGATCATGGTCGACGGACGCCAGGTCGGCACCGTACAATTGCTGCTGTTGCGCCAGTCCGCCGGGCAAAGCACGACGGCGGCCAATTTCCTGCGCACGCAAACGCGCGACATTCTGCTGCTGTCGGGCGCGCTGTTGCTGGCGGCGCTGGCGCTGGCGGCCGCGCTGGCACGCCATATGCTGCGCCCGGTGGCCGCGCTGCATGGTGTCACGGCGCGGCTGGCGCGCGGTGAACTGGCGGCGCGCGCGCCGGTACTGAGCCGCGACGAACTGGGCGAACTGGCCTTGCACGTCAACGCCATGGCGCAGGAACTGGAGCGCAATGAAACCCAGCGCCGCCAGATGCTGGCGGACGTGTCGCATGAATTGCGCACGCCGCTGACGGTGATCCGGGGCGAAATCGAAGCGCTGATCGATGGCGTGCGCAAGGCCGACCAGCAGGCGCTGGAGTCGCTGCATGGCGAAGTGCTGCGCCTGGCCAAGCTGGTGGACGATTTGCATCAGCTGGCGCTGGCCGATACCGGCGACCTGCATTTCGAGATGCAGGCGCTGGCCTTGCAGCCGATGCTGTTGCCGTTGGCGGAACGCTACCAGGCGCGCGCCGCCGCCGCGGGGCTGGCGCTGCGCTGGGAACTGCCGCCGCAGCCGGTGATGGTGCGGGGCGATGCGCGCCGGCTGGCGCAGGTGATGGTCAACCTGCTGGAAAACAGTATCCGCTACACCGACCGTGGCGGCGTGATCGTGCTGGCGCTGCGGGTGCGCCATGATGGCCGCCAGGAACAGGCGGAAATCACGCTCGACGACAGCGCGCCCGGGGTGCCGGCCGGCGCCCATGCCCGGCTGTTCGAGCGGCTGTACCGGGTGGACCAGGCCCGCACGCGCGAACGGGGCGGTAGCGGGCTGGGACTGGCCATTTGCAAGGCGCTGGTGGAAGCGCATGGCGGCGCCATCGTGGCGCTGCCGTCGGAGCATGGCGGCATCCGGGTCCGCATCACGCTGCCGCTGTTGCTTGATTAAACCAATAAGGAATGGAATGGATTCTGCCGCACACATCGTCATTGTTGAAGACGACGCGAAAATCTCGGCGCTGCTGGGTGACTACATGGAGGCCGCCGGCTACCGTGCGACCCGCATCATGAATGGCGCGCAGGCGGTGGCGGCGCTGCGCGCCGATGGCGCCGACGTGGTGCTGCTGGACTTGAATCTGCCGGGCCTGGACGGGCTGGAAGTGTGCCGCGCCGTGCGCACGTTTTCCCAGGCGCCGATCATCATGCTGACCGCGCGGGTCGATGAGGTGGACCGCTTGCTGGGACTCGATGCCGGCGCCGACGATTACGTCTGCAAGCCATTCAGCCCGCGCGAGGTGGTGGCAAGGGTGCGCGCGCAATTGCGCCGCGCGACGGTCAACAGCATGGCGAACAGCGCAGGCGCGCCGGCCCAGCAGGCCAGCGCGCCGCTGTTCACGGTGGACCGCGAGTGCATGCGCATCCTGCTGGCCGGCGCGGCGCTGTCGCTGACGCCGGTGGAGTTCCGCATCCTGGCGGAATTGATCGACCATCCGGACCGCGTGTATTCGCGCCAGCAATTGCTCGATGTGGCCCATGAAGACCAGCGCGACATCAGTGACCGCACGGTCGATTCGCACATCAAGAACATCCGCCGCAAGCTGGCGGTCAAGCCGGTGGCGGCGGACAGCCTGCAGTCGGTGTATGGCGTAGGCTACAGATTCGAATTGCCACTCTGCTAAAATCCCCCGCTGGACCAACATTTACCAACGGGCAGGGACGTCATGAAACGAGTGATTTTTAACCAGAAGGGTGGCGTCGGCAAGTCCACCATTGCGGTCAACCTGGCCGCAATCGCGGCTCACCGCGGCAGGAAAACGCTGCTGATCGACCTCGACCCGCAATGCAATTCCAGCCGCTATCTGCTGGGCGAGCACGCCAAGGACATCACGCCGACGATCGCCGGCTATTTCGAACAGACCCTGAATTTCATGGTGTTTTCGCTGTCGGCGCGCGGCTATGCGCATGAAACGGGTTTCGAGAACCTGTCGCTGGTGCCGTCGCATCCGGAAATCGGCGAACTGCAATCGAAACTGGAATCGCGCCACAAGATCTATAAACTGCGCGACGCGCTGAACGAGCTGGAAAAAGAGTACGAGGAAATCTTCATCGATACCCCGCCGGCCTATAACTTCTTCACGCAATCGGCGCTGATCGCGGCCGATACCTGCCTGATCCCGTTCGATTGCGATGATTTTTCGCGCCAGGCGCTGTATACCCTGATGAACAATGTCGCTGAGATCAAGGCGGACCATAACCAGGCGCTGGAAATCGAAGGCATCATCGTCAACCAGTTCCAGCCGCGCGCCAACCTGCCGCAGCGCATGGTCGACGAATTGCTGGCCGAGGGCTTGCCGGTGCTGGGCAGCAAGCTGTCGAGTTCCGTCAAGGTGCGCGAATCGCACGAGCGCCGCCTGCCGATGATCCACATGGATGCGCGCCACAAGCTGTCGCAGGAATTCGAAGCGCTGTACGACGAACTGGAAGTGGCGCAAAGCAGCGCCGCGAAGAAGCGCAAGCGCGGCTGAGCGCCGTCAGCCGGGGTTGAACTCCCCGACATAGCGCGCCCTGGGCCGTATCATGCGGCCATCGGCGCGCTGTTCCAGCGCATGGGCGATCCAGCCCGCCGTGCGCGCCATCGCCAGCAGCGCCAGCGCGGCGCCGTCCGGCAATTCCAGCACCAGTTCCATTGCCGCCAGCGCGAAATCCGAATTCGGCTGCGCGCCTGGCGTGGCGGCGGCCCGCCGCGCCAGCGCCGCGTAGGGCGCCCATGCCGCCGCATCGTATTCCTGCAACGCTTTCATCAGGTATGTGGCGCGGATATCGCCGTCCGGATACAGCGGGTGGCCGAAGCCCGGCGTCATGGCGCCGATCGCGGCCATGCCGGGGCTGGCCGCCTCCTGCCGCAGCCGCGCTTTCGCCGCCACGTAATGGCCGCCATGCTCGGTGCCGGACAATGCCGCCAGCCCCGCGCACAGCACCAGCGGCATGGCCGCGCCGCTGGACGCGGCGCAGCGCACGGTGAAGGCGGAATTGTTCAGTTCATGGTCGGCCAGCAGCACCATCGCGGCGCGCAGCACGTCCGCCGCACCGGCGTCGAGTTGCCAAGCGTTTGCCGCTTGCCGGTGCAGCGGGATGTCGCCGGGTGCGGCGCCCAGCAGCAGCGCCGCCACCCGGCGCAGCAGCGCCATCGGATCGTCATCGGGCGCGGCGAGTACCGGCAGCAGCGCCATGGCGCGCGGCAGGGGCGCCAGTCCGGCGCTCGCCGCCAGCAGCGCGTCGTGCGCCAGGGCCGGGACTGTTGCCGCGACCTGATGCGGCGGGGCGGTGCCGGCTCCCTGCACATCGTCCAGCCATGGCTGCCACAGCAGTGCCGCCGCCTGTTCCAGGGTCGCATGCCGCGCCAGCGCGCACGCATCGGTTCCCCGGTAAGTCAGCCGGCCGTCTTCAATCTGCGCAATGCGGGTCTCGAGCACCGGCACGCCCCAGCTCATGGCCGCCGCCACCGCATGGCCTGAACGCTTGCCGTCGCCGCGCCGCGCGGCCAGGCGCAGCACGTCGTCGTGCGCATAGCGCTTTGCGCGGGCGCCGCTGTCGCCGCTCGACGCCAGCAAGCCGCGGCTGACGTACGAATACAGGGTGGCGGGACTGACGCCAAGGATGGCCGCCGCTTCGCGCGCGGTGATGGTTTTACCCATAAATTTATTTATATTGATTTCACGGATCAAGATTGACCCTGCAACGCCGCATCGCCAGACTGGCCGCATCTGTTCCGGAGGCCATTCTATGCAAAAAATCCCCATGCTGCAGCCACTGCGGCACAGCCGTTTCCGCCAGCTGTGGCTGGCCAACCTGGTGTCCAACCTTGGCACCTGGACCCAGACGTTCGCCGCGGCGTGGCTGGTCGCGGCGGGCGATGCGTCGTCGCAGATGACGGCGCTGGTGCAGGCGGCGGCCAGCGCGCCGATGCTGCTGTTTGGCCTGCTGGCGGGTGTGGTGGCCGATGCCGTGCCCCGGGCGCGGCTGCTGTTGCTGGTCAATGTCTGCCGGGCGCTGGCCGCGTCATTGATGGCGGCGCTGGCGGCCAGCGGCCAAGCTTCCGCTTGGGCCGTGCTGGCGCTGGTGTTCATGATGGGCACGGCGCAGGCATTCATGTGGCCCGCATGGCATGCGGTGACGTCGCTGCTGGTGGAAGCCGATGAAGTGGAAGCCGCCGCCACCTTGAACAACCTCAGCTACAACGCCGCCGCCACCGCCGGCCCGGCATTGGGCGGCATGCTGTTTGCATGGTGCGGCGCGGCGCCACTGTTTGTGTTTACCGCGCTGTCGATGACGGGGTTGCTGGCCGTGTATTACGCCTGGCAGCGCAGTCCGGACGCGCCGCGCGCCGGAGAGCCCGTCAGCATGGCGGCCTTCCGCAGCGGCATGCGCACGGCGTTCGGCGCGCCGGAGTACCGCCGCCTGCTGCGTCACACGGCCTGTGCGCTGTTCGGCGCGGTGGCGTTCATGGCGCTGTTGCCGCTGTATGTGCGCGATGTGCTGCGGCAGGAGGCGGGCATGTATGGCGGCCTGATGGCCTTGCTCAGCGCGGGTGCCATTGCCGCGCCCTTCATCCTGCCGGCGCTGCGGGTGCGCTATGCGCGCCATGTGTTGCTGGCGTCGTCGCTGGCGCTGTTTGGCGCGATGCTGGCGGCGCTGCCGCTGGTGCGCCACCCGGCCGTGCTGGCGCCGCTGGTGATGGCGGGGGGCATGGCATGGGCCACCATGGTGTCCACCTTGAACGGCGCCGCGCAATCGGCCTTTCCTTCCGCCGTCAGGGCGCGCACCTTGTCGGTGTACCTGCTGGCGATGGCGCTGGGCCAGACCGTGGGCAGCGCCGCGTGGGGCGCGGTGGCCGAATCGACTGGCGTGGCCCCGGCGCTGGCGCTGGCGGGCGCGGTGCTGCTGATGTATGCCGCGATCGGATTGCGCCGCGCCATGACGCCGGGTATGGCACAGTAGCGGGATGTTGACAACGCGGAGCCGGCATCATGGTGGAATTGCAGGGGTATGGACGTTTGCATACGGAGTCGATAGCCGGGCCGCCACAGCGGCCGGTGCTGGTGTTCTTGCACGAGGGACTGGGCTGCGTGGCGATGTGGAAGGATTTTCCGCAGCGCCTGTGCGCGCTGGCGGGGTGCCCGGGGCTGGTGTATGACCGGCTCGGTTATGGCCTGTCGGACCCGCTGACAACGCCGCGCAGCATCCACTACCTGCATGAATCCACGCTGATCGAATTGCCGGCCGTGCTGGCGCGCTTGCTGCCGGGGCGGCCCTATATCGTGATCGGCCATTCCGATGGCGGCAGTATCGCGCTGCTGCATGGCGCCGCGCGGCCGGACGCTCTGCTGGGCGTGATCACGGAAGCGGCGCACGTGTTTGTCGAGGAGGTGACGCTGGCCGGCATCCGGTCCGCGCTGGACGCCTGGCAAGCGGGCAAGCTGCGCGGGCTGGAACGCTACCACGGCAGTAAAACCGGCACCATCTTCCATGCCTGGGCCGATACCTGGCTGGCGCCAGCCTTCGCGCACTGGAATATCGAGGGCGTTCTAGCGTCCATCGCGTGCCCGGTGCTGGCGTTGCAGGGCGAGGGCGACCAGTACGGCACGCAAGCGCAACTGGCGTCCATCGCGGCCCGCGCGCCCAACGCGCGCCGGCTCATGCTGCCCGATTGCGGCCATACTCCGCACCTGGAAAACCCGGACGCCACGCTGGCCGCGATGGCGGCGTTTATCGATCATTTGGCCTCCCCGCCGCGCCTGATGTCACCGTGAAGCGCGTCCCCGGCCGCACACGCGATATGGCGTCGCGTTGATGGTGGCATGTATTTCCCTGCAGCATGCTTGATCTGCGCCGGGGTGCGCTCCCCGCGCCGCGCATACGATGCGGCGAGGGAGGTGCGCCATGGTCCTGTATTCACTGTTGTTGTTCCTGTCCGCCGGCATGGCGGGCGCCTTGCTGGCGTTTCCCGCCGCGCGCGACATGCTGTCGCACGCGGCGCGCGCGGTCGGCACCCGGCTGCATGTGCGCCGCGCGGCAGTGGCGCTGGCGGCGGCCGCGCTGCTGGGCGCCTTGCCGCTGGCGGCCCTGCTGGCATCCGGCGCACAGCGCCATGGGGGGGACAGTGGAACCGCGCCTGGCGCCGGGTACCGTCCGGTGAACCTGCAAGTGGCGCAACTGCTGGAAGGCGAACACCTGGCGCCGCCGCTGCCGTTGCCGCCGCTGGCCTTTACCACGGCCGAAGTCACGCTGGTGCGCCCGATGCTGGCCGGGGCCAGCCGCGACTGGGCGCTGCTGCAGGACGGCTTCAGCCAGCGCCTGCTGCGGGTGTTCCACATCATGCGCGAACAGCACGGTTATGACATGGCGCTGCTGGAAGGCTACCGTTCGCCGCAGCGCCAGGATCAGCTGGCGGCGGCCGGACCGCACGTGACCAGCGCCCGCGCCTACCAGAGCCACCACCAGTTTGGCCGGGCCGCCGATTGCGCCTTTGTCCGCGATGGCAAGCTGGTGATCTCCGAACGCGATCCGTGGGCCATGCGCGGCTACCGCCTGTATGGCGAAACCGCCGAAGCGGTCGGGCTGAAATGGGGCGGGCGGTGGGCCATGATGGATTTCGGTCACGTTGAATGGCATTCCACTGGGAATTAATTGCGCTGACGCAAGTGGCTCGAACGTAACAGCTGGCAACATTGGGCCCTCGCCGGTACGGCGCTTCCCTGCGGGCTTGCCATGTTGCGACGACTGTGGAACTTCCTGGCGGACGGCCGCCACCTTGCCATCCTGTGCTTTACGGTCCTGGCCGCCCTGGCGGTGTTCGGTGCGGATTCCGTGCGGGCCGCCGCGTTATGGGGTGGCGTGCTGACCGCGCTGGCCTTGCTGGCGTGGGGCGCCTGGCGCTTTGCCGGTTGGCTGCGGCGCCGGTGGGCCGCCGGAGCGGCGGCGGGCGGCGATGCTGGCGCGGCGGTCAACCCGAGCGCCAACGCGGACGCCGGCGCAGACCCCGGTGCGGGCGGTGGACCATCCGACAGCGCCGCTGTGCAAGCCTTGCGCAACAGCGTGCAGGATGCCGTCGCCATGTTGCGCGGGTCGCGCATGGGCAAACTGGCCGGCACCCGCGCGCTGTATGAATTGCCGTGGTGCCTGGTCATCGGCAGCCCGGGCGCGGGCAAAAGCTGCGCAATCCGTCATTCCGGCCTGCAATTTCCCTACGAAGCCGGGCACATGGCGCCGGCGCCGGGCGGCACCACGCAACTCGACTGGTATTTTGCCCGCGAAGGCATCATGCTCGACACGGCGGGCCGCTACGCCAGTGACGATGGCAGCCGCGACGAATGGCGCGGCTTGCTGGACTTGCTGAAGAAGCACCGGCCGCGCGCGCCCGTCAACGGCGTGGTGGTGACGGTCAGTGTCGATGTCTTGCGCGGCGAGCCGGATGCGGCCCTGCAACTGGCGCGCAGCCTGCGCCTGCGCATGCAGGACATGGTGGAACGGCTGGAAGTGTTTACGCCGGTGTATGTGCTGTTCACCAAGGCTGACCACATTGCCGGCTTCAGCGAGTTCTTTGCGCAAGCCGACCATGGCGAGCGTGAGCGGGCCTGGGGCGCCACCATGCCGTATAAACGGCGCGCCGCCGTGCGCGAAGTGCTGGCGTTTTTCGACCATGCCTACGATGGCCTGGTGGAAGGCATCAAGGAAATGGGCGTGGCCATCCTGGCGCAGCCGCGCAGCGGCGCGCCGGAACCGGGCGTGCTGGCGTTCCCGCTGGAATTCATGGCGCTGCGGGCCGCGGCGCGGGCCTTCATCGCCGCCTTGTTCGAAGAAAATCCGTTCCAGGACGGCCTGGTGTTCCGAGGTTTTTATTTTGCCAGCGCGCTGCGCGACGGCGTGCCCGCCAGCGCCCAGTCGCGCCGGATTGCCGAACGTTTTGCGCTGGCATGGCGTGAACCGGAACCGGGCGCGCCGCCGGAAACCGATGCCGCGGCAAAGCGCGGCTACTTCCTGCTGCAATTGTTCCGCGACGTGATCTTTGCCGACCGCGCGCTGGTCACGCACTACGCGAGCCGCAACGCCATGCGGCTGCGCTATGCCGCCTTTGCCGTGGCCTTGCTGGCCCTGGGCGCGCTGCTGGCCGGCTGGACCTGGTCATACCAGGCCAACCTGCGCCTGGTCGGACAGGTGCAGGCGGACCTCGACCAGGCGCAGCGCCTGCAGGCGGGACGCCACGATTTGCAGTCGCGCCTCGAAGCGCTGGAACTGCTGGAAAGCCGTATCACCCGGCTGGAACAGCTGCGCCGCGAGCGGCCCTGGGAAACCGGGCTGGGGCTGTACCAGGGCGATGCGCTGGAGCGCAAGCTGCGGATGGAGTATTTCAACGGTGCGCGCGACGTGATGCTGTTGCCGGTGGCGGTTAGCCTGGAAGCGCAGTTGTCCGCGCTGGGCACGGCGGCCACCGGGGGCGCCGCCGCTGACAAGAGCGCCGCCGACAGCAGCGCCGATGAAGGCTATAACGCCCTGAAGGCCTACCTGATGCTGGCCGACCCGGCCCGGGTGGAAAGCGCGCACCTGAACGACCAGCTGGCGCGGCACTGGCGCGCCTGGCTGGAATCGCGCCAGGGCGCCATGCCCCGGGAACACATGATCCGCAGCGCGGAGCGCCTGCTGGCCTTTTATACGGCGCACGCGGGCGACCCGGCGTGGCCCCGCATTGCTCCCCGGCTGGCGCTGGTGGAACAGGCCCGCCTTGCGCTGCGCGGCGCGGTGCGCGGCATGCCGGCGCGCGACCGGGTGTATGCGGCGATCCGGGCCCGCGCCGGGACCCGCTATCCCTCCGTGACGGTGGCCCATCTCGTGGGCGCCGAGGATCAGGCGCTGGTGGCCGGCAGCCATGCCGTGCCCGGCGCTTACACGCGCGACGCGTGGCGCCAGTATGTCGACGCGGCGATCCGCGATGCGGCCAATGGCGAACTGCAAAGCCGCGACTGGGTGCTGAAAGCGGACAGCCGTGATGACCTGAGCCAGGAAGGCAGCCCCGAGCAGGTTCGCAAGGCGCTGGTGGAGCGCTACAAGGCCGACTACATCGAGCATTGGCGCAAGTTCCTGCAAGGCGTGTCGGTGGCGCCGTTGCAGGGTGTCGCCGGGGCGGCGGCGGCCATGCAGCGGCTTGGCGATCCACAACTGTCGCCGCTGCTGAAGGTACTGGCCGCGGCGCACGAGCAGACGGCATGGGATGCGCCGGCGCCGGCCACCGGCGACAGCGGCTGGTCCGGCTGGCTGGTGGGCGAGGCGCGGCGGCGCGCGGCGGCCTTGAGCGGCTCGCCGCCATTGCCATCGGCCGCCACCGCCGTGGACGGGGCGGTGGCGCCGGGCGTGATTGCCCGGGAATTGTCGCTGCTAGCGCGCCAGTTTGCCGCGCAAGGCGACGGCGCGCCGCCGGTGCAAGGCTACATGGCGGCGTTGTCCAAGCTGCGGGCGCGGCTGATCCTGATGAAAAACCAGGGCGACGCGGGGCCGGCCGCGCACCTGCTGATGCGGCAGACGCTCGAGGGGGGCGGCTCCGAACTGGCCGATGCCTTGCGCCACATTGATGAGCAAATGCTGGCGGGCGCCTCTCCCGCGCAGCAGCAGCTGTTGCGGCCTTTGCTGGTGCGCCCGCTGATGCAGGTCTTTGCCGCGCTGGTCGGCCCCGCCGAAGCGGAAATCAACCAGACCTGGCAAGTGCAGGTGGCGCAACCGTTCAACCGTTCGCTGGCCGGCAAATACCCGTTTGCGCCGGCGGCGCGGGTGGAAGCGGCCAGCGCTGAAATCGCGGAGTTCTTCGGGCCGTCCGGCGTCATCGCGAAGTTTGTCACGTCCACCATCGGACCGCTGGCGGTACGGCGCGGCGACGTGCTGGCGCCCCGCACCTGGGCCGACATGGGCATCACCCTGACGCCGCAGGCGGTGGCGCAGTTGCCGGCATGGATCGCGCCACCCGGCGCGGGCGGCATGGGACAGGGGGCGGCGCAGACCGTGTTCCAGCTGATGCCGCACGCGTCCCCGGACGCACTGGAATACACGGTGGAAATCGATGGCCAGCAATTGCGGCACAAGATGCCGCCTGCCGCCACGGCCATGGCCATGGCCGCGCCGCAGTGGCATGGCATGGTGCACCCGGGGCCGGGCGGCGGCGTGCCGGGGGCGCGCATCACGGCGCTGGCCAAGGATGGGCGCGCCGTCGAGCTGTTCAATGAAGCCGGGCAGTTCGGCTTGAAGCGCATGATCGATGCGGCGCTGCGCCAGCGCAAGGAGGGCGGCGTGCATACCCTGCAGTGGAGCGCCGCCGGCGTGACAGTGGCGCTGGACTTGAAGGTGGTCAGCAGTCCGGAGGCGGGGAGCGACGGCAACCGGCAAGGTTTGTATGGATTGAAGCTGCCGGAAGTGGTGGTCGGGCGCGAGCCGGAGGCGGCGGTGGCGCAAGCGGCCAACCCATGATCGAATGGAGGAACCCTATGAAGCGCAACTTGATGCCGCCGGTAATACTGTGCGGAACGCTGATTGGATCACTGATCGGACCGCTCAATGGTGCCGCATACGGCCAGGTGGCCGTGTCCGGCACCGTGCCCGATGACGCCACCCGCGGCGCCATCGTGCAGCGCCTGCGGGCGCTGTACGGCGCCGGCGCCGTCACGGACCGGCTGGTGGTGGGGCCGGTGCTGGCGCCGCCCGGCTGGCCGGCGCAAGTGCAACGGCTGCTGGGCCCCGGCCTGCAGGCGGTCGGCAAGGGCGAACTGAAGGTCGAGGGGGCGGCGGTGGCGGTGCGGGGCGAAGTGGCGTCCGACGCGGCGCGCGCGCAGGCGGGCAAGGAGTTGTCCGCCGCCATGGCGCCCGGCTATACCCTGCGCACGGAATTGCGCGTGGCGCCGGGCCAGCACCTGCTCGATGCGGTGCTGGCGGAGCGCATCATTGAATTCGACAGCGGGCGCGCCACCTTGCGGCCGTCGGGGATGGCGATCCTCGATGAGATGGCGGCGGTGATCCTGCGGCTCAAGGGGGCCAGGATCGAGGTGTCGGGGCACACCGACAACGTGGGCCAGCGCGGCGCCAATATCGCGCTAAGCCAGGCGAGGGCGCAGGCGGTGCGGGCCTACCTGGCGTTGAAGGGGGTGAATCCGGAGACGGTGGCGGTGTCGGGGGCGGGACCGGACCGGCCGGTGGCCGACAACGGGACGGCGGAGGGGCGGGCGCGCAATCGGCGCATCGAGTTCAAGGTGGCGGGGTGAGTGCAAGGCGCCATGCCCGCACAAGGGTATGGCCCCGCTACGGCAGCGTGATGGTGACCGTGGCCGGTTGCGGCGGCAATTGCACCACATGGTCATACAGCGCCATGCGCTGCCGGCTTTCGCGCGCCAGCGACTGTTGCATGCCGCCATAGGCGCCGCCCGCCGTCGCCAGCAACAGCACCGCCAGCAGCCATGCCGGCACATCGCGGCGCAACTGGTGGACCACCTGGTCGGGACGCGGCGCTTGCGGCGCAAAGCCCCGGCCACGGCCCTTGATGTGGGCGATCTCATCGCCCAGCCGCGCGGTGACCCAGGACAGGCGGTCACGCTCATCCATCGCATAGCGTCCCTTGAAGCCCATCAGCAGGCACATATGGAACACTTGCAGCGCCTGCAGCCGCACGGCGCCTTTGCCGCGCAGCGCTTCGAGCCGTTCGAAAAAGTGCTTGCCGGCCAGCTGGTCGCCAAACACCGTCAATTGCAGCGGCGTACGCTCCCACGCGCCGCGCAGATTGAACTCCGATGACAGCACGATTTCATCGAGCGCCGCGCAATACGCATACTTGGCGGCATCGATATCGTCACCGTGGGCGTGCAGGCGGCGCGCTTCCCGTTCGAAATCGTCCAGCATGCGCACGATGCGCTGCTGGAAGTCTTCCAGGGTGCCCGGCGCATGGCGCTGCTTCAGCAAGTGCAGCAGATAAAACCCTTCATGCAGCAAATCCGCCAGCGACAGCAGGCGCGCTTCCCGCTGTGCGCTGCGCCGTTCGATCCGTGTGCTCATGATGGCTCCCCTTGTGTGTGCGTGGAAGCCCCATTACAGCGGCGCCTCGGCGGCGCGGACTTGCGGCCGCGCAACTAAGAAATTGCGCAATCGCAATTGTTTCCAAGTGACACGCCCGCATGATGGCTTCCACCCCGTGAAAGGAGCCCATCATGACCACCAAACCGCTGATCACCGGCCTGGCCGGCGGCGCCTGTGCGCTGTTGCTGTCGGCGTGCGCCGCCGACGATCCCGTGCTGCGCACGCCACCACCGCCGGCGCTGGAAACGCTGCACGCGGACGCGCAGCGCGCCGCCGCCGCGGGCCATGCCGAACAGGCGCTGGCCATCTGGAAAAATGCCGCCGCCGCTTACCCCGCCGACAAGGCGCCCTGGCTGGCCATGGCGCAGTTCCGGTATGAGCGCAGCCAGTATTTTGATGCGATCGGCCACGCGCAGGAAGCATTGCGGCGCGATCCGCTCGACGGCCAGGCCGGCCGCCTGCTTGCGGCCAGCGGCTTGCGGCTGTCGGTGGCGGCGTACGCGGACTTGCAGGCGCAAAACAGCCTGCAGGGAGCCACGCGCAGTGAAGCGCAAGAGCTGGCCCGCCAGTTGCGCGCCAGCGTCGGCGAGGACGTACCACCGCCGGTCGTGCCGGTGAAGCGGGCCGTCCCGGCGAAACGCACGGCGCCCGGCAAACCGGCGGCGCAAACAGGCACGTCCGATCCATTCGGCACCCTCAAGTAAATCAGGAGAGCGATGATGACCAACAGCGACAGTATCCAGAAGCGTCTCGGCAAGGTGCGCGCGCCGCGCGTGCAAATGAGCTACGACGTGGAAATCGGCGACGCGATGGAAAGCAAGGAATTGCCTTTCGTGGTCGGCGTGATCGGCGACTTTGGCGGCAACCCGGAGCAGCCCGCCAAGCGGCTCAAGGAACGCCGCTTCATCGGCGTCGACGCCGACAATTTCGACGAAGTGCTGGCCGGCGTGGCGCCGCGGGTGCGCTTCGCGGCGCCGAACCGGCTGGGGGGCGAAGGGGAAATTCCCGTCGAACTGGATTTCCACGCCATGAGCGACTTCCGTCCGGAAGCCGTGGTGCGGCAAGTGGAACCGCTGCGGCAATTGCTGGAAGCGCGCGGCAAGCTGGCCGACTTGCGCAACAAGCTGGCCGGCAACGACAAGCTGGAAGACTTGCTGGCGCAGGTGCTGGCCGATACGGAGCGACTGCGCGAACACTGGCGCGACCGCCCGCATGCGCAAGGTCCTGAGAATAAGGAGGTGTGACATGTCGGCCCAATTGCAGGCGCTCGATGCGCCACTGGACAACCTGAACGCGCTTGAATCGCCGGAACAGCAGGGCGGGCTGCTGGACCGCATCGTGGAAGAAAGCCGCGTCGCCAAATCGCCGCAGGAGCATGTTCGGGCGCGCGACATCATCGCCGAGCTGGTGCAGCAGGTCCTGGCGGGCGCCGTCACGGTGTCGCCCAACCTGTGCGCCACCATCGATGCGCGGGTGGCGGAACTGGACCGGCTGATTTCGTCGCAGCTGTCGGCCATCATGCATGCGCCGGAATTCCAGAAGCTGGAGCAAAGCTGGACCGGCCTGCACTACCTGGTGCGCCATTCGGCCAGCGGAGAGAATGTGCGCATCCGCATGCTCAATGCGAACAAGCGCGAACTGGTCAAGGATTTCCAGAGCGCGCTCGAGTTCGACCAGAGCGCCATCTTCAAGAAAGTCTACGAAGAAGAGTTCGGCACCTTTGGCGGCGCCCCGTATGGCGCGCTGGTGGGGGATTTCGAAATCTCGCGCCAGCCGGAAGACATGTATTTCATCGAGCAGATGTCGCATGTGGCGGCGGCCGCGCACGCACCCTTTGTGGCGTCGGCCTCGCCCGAACTGTTTGGCCTCGAGACCTACGGCGACCTGGGCAAGCCGCGCGACCTGTCCAAGGTGTTCGACACGGTGGAATACGCGAAGTGGAAAGCGTTCCGCGCCTCGGAGGATGCGCGCTACGTGGGACTGGCGCTGCCGCGCTACCTGGGACGGCTGCCGTTCAATCCGGTCGACGGCACCACGGTGGAGGGCTTCCACTTCGTCGAGGAAGTCGATGGCAGCGACCATCACAAATACCTGTGGTGCAACGCGGCCTATGCCTTCGGCGCGCGGCTGGCGCAGGCGTTCGACGACTACGGCTGGTGCGCGGCGATCCGTGGCGTGGAAGGGGGCGGGCTGGTCGACGACCTGCCGACCCATACCTTCAAGACCGGCGAAGGGGAGGTGGCGCTGAAATGTCCGACCGAAGTGGCGATCACGGACCGCCGCGAAAAGGAACTCAGCGACCTGGGCTTCATCTCGCTGGTGCATTGCAAGAACACCTCGTACGCGGCCTTCTTTGGCGCGCAATCGGCGCAAAAGGCGCGCCGCTACAGCACCGAGGCGGCCAATGCCAACGCGGTGCTGTCGTCGCAGCTGCAATACATCTTTGCCGTGTCGCGCATTGCGCACTACATGAAAGCCATGATGCGCGACAAGGTCGGCAGCTTTTCCGCCGCGTCCAGCGTGGAAGACTTCCTGAACCGCTGGCTGATGCGCTATGTGCTGCTGGACGATAACGCCAGCCAGGAACAAAAGGCCCGCTATCCGCTGCGGGAAGCGTCGGTGCAGGTCAGCGAAGTGCCGGGACGGCCCGGCGTGTACCGCGCCGTGTCGTTCCTGCGGCCCCATTTCCAGCTCGATGAATTATCCGTTTCCCTCCGACTGGTCGCGGAGTTGCCGCAATCGACCAACCGTTAATTCAACCTTCAACCTGAACACAAGAGGAGCAAGCCATGGCGATAGACGTCTACCTGCACATCGATGGCATCAAGGGCGAATCCACCGACGAGCGTCACAAGGAATGGATCGAATGCAAATCCGTGACCTGGGGCGTGGAACAGCCCAAGTCCGCCACCTCGTCCACCGGCGGCGGCCACACGGCCGAACGCTGCGAACACCGCGACATCGTGATTTCCAAGCTGGCCGACCTGGCGTCGCCGATCCTGCTGCAAACCTGCGCGGCCGGACGCACCATCCCGAAAGCCAAGTTCGAATTCATGCGCGCGGATGGCCAGGGCGAGCGCATCAAGTACTTCGAAATTGAAATTGAAAACGTGCTGATCGGCGCGGTGTCGCCTTCGGTGTCGGAGGGCGACATCCTGACGGAAGACGTGGGCTTCAAGTTTTCCAAGGTGCGCTGGAAGTACACGCAGCAAAAAATCACCGGTGGCGCCGGCGGCAACACGTCGGGTGGCTGGGACCTGGCCGCCAACCGGATCGCGTAAGCGCTTCAATTAGGAAGGAGTAGACATGGCCCCGCAACCACCACGGCTGTCTGCCGCGCCGGCCGGCCTGCTGGACCGCCTGCTGCATGGCGGCGGCCCGCTGCAGACGCCGGCGCAGTTGAAGGACGCCGTCGCGCGCAGCCTGGAAGACATGCTCAACACGCGCGCGGCGCTGCCGGCCGGGCTGTTGCGGGGCCATCCCCAATGCGCGGCCTCGGTCGCCAATTACGGGCTGGCCGACTTTGCCGGCTGCTGCCTCGGCAGCGCGGCGGACCGCGCCTGGATCGGCGCCTGCATCCGCACCGCGGTCGAACGGCACGAAACCCGGCTGCGGCGGGTCGAGGTCCAGGTGGCGCCCGAGCCGGGCGCGGTCAACCGCATCCGCATCACCATCACCGGCGTACTCGCCGGCGCGCTGGCCAACCAGCGCGGCACGGTCGCCTTTGACGCCGTGCTGCAGCCATCCACCTTGCGTTACTCGATCAACCGGCGGGGATAACCATGACACTGAACCTGAAAACCCTGATCGCAAAACTGAATGACACCTCGCGCGTGGCGGCCACGCGGGCGGCCAGTATTTGCGTCAGTCTCGGACAATATGAAGTGGACCTGGAACACTTGTTCCTGGCCCTGCTGGAACAGGAGCGCAGCGATTTCGTGGTGATCGCGCGCCGCTGCGGCATCGCGGTCGACATGCTGGAAGCGGACTTGCGGCGCGAAGTGGGCCGGTTCAAGTCCGGCAGCACCCGCACGCCGGTGTTCTCACCGCATTTGCCGGTGCTGCTGGAACAGGCGTGGCTGATCGCGTCGCTGGCGCTGCCCCAGCCGGACCTGGTGCGCAGCGGCCACTTGCTGCTGGCGCTGCTGACGGAACCGGGCCTGGCGCAACTGGCGCAGCGCGGCTCGGCGCTGTTCGCGCGTTTCCCGGTCGATGAACTGAAACACAACCTCGACAAATACGCGCGCGGCTCGCAGGAAGAATGGCCCGCCGCGCCGGAGCAACCGCATTCCGGCGACGCTGCGGCGGCCGATCCGGTGACGCGGTTGCAGCAGCCGGCGCCGGCACTGGCGCGCTACACCAGCAACCTGACGCAGCTGGCGCGTGACGGCAAGCTCGATCCGGTGATTGGCCGCGACAGCGAAATCCGCCAGGCCATGGATATCCTGATGCGGCGGCGCCAGAACAATCCGATCCTGACCGGGGAGGCGGGTGTTGGCAAAACCGCCGTGGTGGAAGGGCTGGCGCAGCGCATTGCCGTGGGCGATGTGCCGGAAGCCTTGCAGGGCGTGGCGATCCACGCGCTGGACCTGGGCTTGCTGCAGGCCGGCGCCGGGGTGCGCGGCGAATTCGAAGCGCGCCTGACCAGTGTCATCGACGACGTGCGCAACAGCGCCCATCCGGTGGTGCTGTTCATCGACGAGGCCCATACCTTGATCGGGGCCGGTGGCCAGGCCGGCCAGGGCGATGCGGCCAACCTGCTGAAACCCGCGCTGGCGCGCGGTGAATTGCGCACCATAGCGGCCACCACCTGGAGCGAATACAAGCGGCATGTGGAAAAGGATGCGGCGCTGGCGCGGCGCTTCCAGGTGGTCAAGGTGGAAGAGCCGGATGAAGACACGGCATGCGCCATGCTGCGCGCCATGGCGCCGCTGATGGAGCGCCATTTCGGGGTGGCGGTGCGCGACGATGCGGTGACGGCCGCCGTCCGGCTGTCGCACCGTTATGTCAGCGGACGGCAATTGCCGGACAAGGCGGTGAGCCTGCTCGATACGGCCTGCGCGCGCGTGGCGCTGGCGCGCAGCGCGGCGCCGGACAGTGTCGAACGGCTGCGGGCGCGCATGGGCCGGGTGGCGCTGGAAATCCGCGCGCTGGGCAAGGAACGCGAACTCGGCGGCGGCGCCAGTGGCCAAGCCCATGCCAACGAGGCGCGGCTGGCGGCCCTGGGCGGGGAACACGAGGGTTTGCGCAATGCCCATGATGCGGCCAGGCTGCGCTGGGAGCAGGAAAAGGCGCTGGGCGCCGCGATTGCGCTGCAGCGCGAAGGCGAGCAGGCGGGCGCGATGCCGCTGGCGGCCCTGCACAGCCAACTGGCGGCGCTGCAGGGCGGCGAGCCGCTGGCGCCGCTCGATGTCGATGCGCTGGCGGTGGCTGAAGTGGTGTCGGCGTGGACCGGGATTCCGCTGGGCCGCATGGCGACCGACGAATGGCGCGCGGTGCGCGCGCTGCAGGAGACCTTGCTGGCCCGTATCCTGGGCCAGCCGCACGCGATGGCCGCCGTGGCGCAGCGCCTGAAAAGCGGCGCGGCGGGCCTCTCCGATCCCGGCAAGCCGCGCGCGGTGTTTTTGTTTGCCGGCCCGTCCGGCACCGGCAAGACGGAAACCGCGCTGGCGCTGGCCGAAGCACTGTATGGCGGCGAGCGCAAGGTGGTGGCGATCCACATGAATGAATACCAGGAAGCGCACAGCGTGTCGGGCCTGAAAGGCTCGCCGCCCGGCTATGTGGGATATGGCGAGGGGGGCGTGCTGACCGAAGCGGTGCGCCGCAACCCGTATTGCGTGCTGCTGCTCGATGAATTCGAGAAGGCCCACGCCGACGTGGCCGAACTGTTTTTCCAGGTGTTCGACAAGGGCACGCTGGACGATGCGGAAGGGCGTTCGGTGGACTTCCGCAATACCGTCATCATCGCCACCTCGAACGTGGGCGGCGACGCCATTGCGCAGGCGTGCGCGGGCCTGCAGGGGCTTGACCGGCCTTCGCCGGAAGACCTGGAAGCGCTGGTCCGTCCGGCGCTGTTGCAGGTCTTCAAGGCCGCGCTGCTGGGGCGCATGCATGTGGTGCCGTTTTATCCGATTGCCGAGGATGTGCTGCGGCGCATTATCGGCCTGCGGCTGGAACGGGTGGCGCGGCGCGTGCAGGCGGTGCACGCGGCGACGTTCACCTGGGACCCCAGGGTGGTGGACCAGTTGCTGGCCCGCTGCGCGCGGCTCGACGCCGGGGTGCGCCATATCGACCGCGTCATCGATGGCGTGCTGTTGCCCGGACTGGCCGACGCGCTGCTGGCGCGCATGGGCGATGGGGTTGCCGTGGCTTCGATCCGGATCGGTGGCGGCGGCAGCGATGGGAAGTTTGACTACGTCATAGCCTGAGGAGAGCGGACATGTTGAGTATTGCGCAATTGCTGGTGCCGGTCAGCGTACAGGAGGCCTGCGGGGTGGATTTGTCGTTCAGCGCCGAAGTGGATGACATTGTGCAGGCGCGGACGCACGACGACCCGTCGCTGGCGCAGGGCGAATGGGTGGCGGCGCTGAAGGAAGCGGACTGGGATTTCGTCGCGGCGCGCTGCGCGGCGCTGATCGAATCGCGCAGCAAGGACCTGCGGCTGGCCGTGTGGCTGACCGAGGCGCATGCCAAACTGCGCGGCTTGCGCGGCCTGGGTGACGGGTTTGCGCTGCTGGCCGGCCTGTGCGAACGGTACTGGGATGGCATGTTCCCGTTGCCGGACGATGGCGGCGATCATGGGCAGCGCAGTGGCAATCTTGCCTGGCTGCTGGCGCGCACGCCGCAACTGGTGCGGCACATGCCGGTCAGCGAGGACGGATCGGTGTCGATGGCCGATTTTGACATGGCGCGCCAGCGCATGAACAGTGCCGCCCAGGGCGGCGCCGATCCGTGGGGCGCGCCGGGTGGCGGGGAAGCGGCGGCGGGACCGGGCCTGGCGGAGCTCGCTGCGGCGCGCCGGCGCAACTCGGCGTCCTTCAATCAGCGCTTGCTGGACGATGCGCGCTATTGCCTGGCGTCGCTGGCGCAGCTGCAAACGGTGGCCGATGCGAAATTGGGCGCGGACGGCCCCGGCTTTGGCGCCGCCCGCGATGCGCTGTTGAATGCGATCGACTTCATTGAGCCATTGACGCCGGGCGCCATGGCCGACGCGGCGGCGGGCGCTGGTGCGCCGGTTGCTAGCAAGGAAACGGCAACAGCGCCACGCGGCTTGCAAGGCCGGCACCAGGCGCTGGCGCAATTGCGCGACGTGGCGGAATTCTTCCGCCGCACCGAGCCGCACAGCCCGGTCGCTTACCTGGCCGACAAGGCGGCATACTGGGGAGAGATGCCGTTGCACGTCTGGCTGCGCAGCGTGCTGAAAGACCCGGGCGCGCTGGCGCAGCTCGAGGAAATGCTGGGAACGGTGACGCAACAAGATTAATGGATGGTCGCGCACGGTTACCAGTGGCATGGCGGCCTGGTTCGGCTCAGCCGGACCATGTGCGCATCTCCTGGCGCCGCGCACGCCCGGCGCGTGGCCGCCGATGCTGGCCCGCGGGCGCCGCGGGCCGTTACAATCGCGGGATGACGCCCGACCTTTCACCTGCCGCCGCGCGCCGCGCCATGTGCGCCGCCTGCCTGCGCCCGCAAACCACCTGTATCTGCCACTGGGCCGCGCCCGTGACCAGTGGCGCCGGTGTCTTGATCCTGCAGCATCCGATGGAAATCCATCACGCCAAGAACAGTGCGCGGCTGCTGCACCTGTGCCTGCCCGGCAGCGTCATCGCGGTGGGGGAAACCTTTGAGGAACAGGCACTGGCGGCGCTGCTGGCGGGGCCTCGCCGCCCGGTGCTGCTGTATCCGGACACGCCGGGCGACACCGCGCTGGGTATGGCGCCGCCGCCGTTCGATCCGGCCTGGATGGCGGCGCCGCAACGCTTGCTGCTGGTGGTGCTGGACGCGACCTGGCGCAAAAGCCGCAAGATGCTGTACCTGAACCCGGCCTTGCAGCGCTTGCCCCGCCTGCCGTTGCGCGACATGCCCGCGTCCCATTACCGCATCCGCAAAGCCCACGCGCCAGACCAGCTGTCGACCCTGGAAGCGGTCGCGTATGCGCTGGGACAAATCGAACACGATGAAGGAAAATACGCGCCGTTGATTACCGCGTTCGACAGCTTTGTCGGCCAGCAGGCCGGTTATGCGTCCGGCCCCGTGCCCGATTGACCGGTTGATTAACTGATCAGCTTCAGCCCCGGCGGCAGCGCGTCGCCCAGCATGCGTTTTTCCACCGCCTGGTCCAGTTCCACCACCTGCGCCACCATCGCGCTCCAGGCGGCGGGGGCGCGCACGGATTCGAGCTTGCGCAGCACCTGCTCGCGCAGCGCCGGGTCGATGTCGCGCGTGCGGTCGCCCGTCATGCGCGCCAGGTGGGCGGCGGCAAAGCCGGCCGGTTCCAGTTTTTTCCAGTCCAGCCCGAGGATCGCCGTTAGCCACGTGCCGACGGTGTCCACCGGCGCCACATCGTGCGCGCTGCCATGGAAGGGCTGGCGCGCACCGACGCGCGACAAGGCCCACAGGTAGCGGCCCTGCATGGCGTCGGCCTTCGGGTCCTTGCTGTCCACGCCTATCAGCTGGTCCAGCAGCCACTGGCCGATTTCCGCCTTGTAGGCCGAAGGAATGCGTTCCAGCGAGGCGCCCAGGCGCAGCATGTCTTCTTCGCTGCCATTGACCAGGGTCACCGGGCGTTTGCCCCGTTCCTGCGCGTCGGCCTGCAGGTTGAACGCGAAATCATCGAGCAGCCGCAATTGCGCATCGACCGGCAGCCCGCCCGCCACGCGGCGCCACAGGGTCCACCATTCGGAACAGGCCTGGCTGTCCTTGTGGTGTTGCACGCCGGTGTCGAACAGCGCCCACAATTGCTCGATGCGCCAGCCATCGAGGGCGTCGCCAAAACCGGGGCGCAGGCAATAGCCGGTCAGGTTCAGCCACGCGCGTTCATGTTCTGCGGAACGGCGGCGCCCCTTGGCGCGCGCCAGCAGCGCATCGAACAGGTGGCGCAGCACCGGCAGCGCCCAATTTTCGCGGCTGCCCAGCAAATGTTCGAGCTGGCGGCCCAGCTGGCGCACTTCCTTGCTGTCGACCTGTTGTGTCTTTGCGCCGAAGATCCGTTCGATCGCGGCCAGCGCATCGCTGGCGCGCGGCGGCAGCACGGTGTCGTCAGGCGCATCCTCGCCCTCCTGTGAACCGCGCAGCTGGAATTCCAGTTGCCAGCGCTGCGGGGCGCCTTGCTTGCTGTCATCGGCGGCAACGCAGTGGATTTCCAGCGTGCCGACCTCGGACAGCGTGGCGCCCAGTTGCACCGGGATTTCCTTGCGCGCCTGCGCATCGCCGCTGTCGCGCAGCACGGTGGCGATCGGCGGCAGCCGCACGCAGTCGGCCGGGTCCAGTTCCACCAGGTCACCCGCCTGCGGCGCCGGACCGCCGCCGCCGGTGCTGGAAACCAGGTGGAAGCGCACCGGACGGCCCAGCCGCAAGGCAAAGGTGCGGTCCGTCAAGCGGACTTCGGCGCCCGACTCAAACCCGCGCGGCAGCAGGCACACGGCGCGGCTGCCCTGGTGTTTGCCGTCGTCCAGCAACAGGAAATACGAGCGCGCCGAGCCACCGCCGATGGTGGGTGCGTGGCCTTGCTTGCCGAGGCCATAGGCGACGCCGCCGCGCGCCACGGCCACGTCGGGGTTGTCGTTGTGCAGCACGGTGAGCGGTGCGCCACGCCATCCGGCCAGCGCGGCTTCCAGCCGTTTTGCCAGGGCATCGGCGCGGAACACTCCGCCATTCATCAACAGCGTGTCGGGCACCGGCAGCGAGGTATCGTCGGCGGGCAGCCCCAGTGCTTCGCGCGCGGCCGCAGCATGCTGGGCCAGGAAACCGGCCAGGTGGCGGGTAATGGCGGGGTCGGACGCATAGGGCAGGCCGAATTCCACGATGCCGCCGCGCGCGCGGGTGGCCGGCTCGGCATCGGCGTTCAGCGGGAAAAAGCCATCGACCACCAGTTGCTCGACTTCGGCCCGCTGCAATTCCACGGTGCGGGTGCCTCCGATCAGTTTCGAGCCGCTGCCCAGCAGGGTGACGGGCACGTTGTCCGGCGCGTCGGCCGCCAGCAATTGTTCCTTGGCGGCGCGGCAACGCTCCACCAGTTGCGCCATGCGCGTGGCGGACAGGCGCTGGCTTGCCGTGCCGCCGCCACTGCCGCCACCATTAAGGCGCTGTTCGGCCAGCCGCGCCAGCGCCAGGTCCATGTTGTCGCCGCCAAGGATCAGGTGGTTGCCCACGCCGATCCGGGTCAGCACGGGCGCCGCATCCCGCACCTCCACCCGGATCAGGCTGAAGTCGGTGGTGCCGCCGCCGACGTCGCACACCAGCACCAGCTTCGACTGCGCCAAATCCTGCGCCAGGGTCTGCTTGTGGCGGTACAGCCAGTCGTAGAACGCCGCCTGCGGTTCTTCCAGCAAGCGCAGCGAAGGTAATCCCGCCAGCTTCGCCGCTTCCAGCGTCAGCGCGCGGGCGCCTTCATCGAACGAGGCCGGGATGGTCAGCACCACCTGCTGCTGATGCAGCGGGTGCCTGGGGAAGCGCGTATTCCATGCGGCTTTCAGGTGTGCCAGGTACGACGCGCTGGCCGCCACCGGCGACACCCTGGGCACGCCTTCCTCGGCACCCCACGGCAGGATGGCCGCCATGCGGTCCACGTTCGGGTGCGACAGCCAGCTCTTGGCGGACGCCACCAGCCGCCCGGGCACTTGCGCACCCAGCTTGCGGGCCAGGCGGCCGACGGCAACCTGCGCCACCCCCGCCACGTCGTCCTGCCGCCACGGCAGTTGCAATTCACCCGCCGCCAGTTCGCCCTCGGCCGCGTGGTAGCGCAGCGAGGGCAGCAGCGGCGCCGCTCCGATTTCGCCGGGCGCCGTCAACTGGTCGATATCGAACAAGCGAACTTCTTGCGAACCCGGTTCAGCGTAGGCCAGCACCGTGTTGGTGGTGCCCAGGTCGATGGCGACGAGGTATTGCTTCATCAGATGTGCGTGTTATTCCGCCGAGGTGGCGCGGACGTCGAACTCGACTTTCCAGCGCTGGCCATTGTCATCGGCCACCGCCAGCAATTCCAGCGTACCGGCTTCGGTGGCCAGCGCGTGCAATTTGACTTGCACCACCTCGCCCGCCTGGCGGCCTTCCGGCGACAGGGTCATCTGGATTTCATTCAGTTCCGTCAATTCATCCGGACCCCAGAAGTCCAGCAATTCGCCAATCGCATCCTGGCGGCGGGTCGACGATTCAAAGAAGCGGAAGTTGACCGGCTCGCCCACCACCAGGCCGAATTGCTGGCCCGGCAGTTCGATTTCACCGCCTTCCTCCATGCCGAACGGCGCCACGCACAGGGCCTGGATCGGCGGTTCCATGCCGGGGATGGCCGGCATCGACGATTCCACCGCCACGTAGTACGAACGGGCCGTGCCGCCACGGATGCGGACACCGGCGCCACGGCGCACATAGCTGTAATACGCGGCGCCGCGCGCCACGGCCAGGTCCAGGTCGGCGCCATCGAGCATGCGGGCCGGTTCCGATCCTTCCAGGTACAGCCAGTCGTTGATGGTGTCCATCACGCGCTGGGCCAGCAGGCCGGACTTGAACACGCCGCCGTTGAACAGCACGGCGGTCGGGTGCAGGAAGGTGGCCTCAAGCGGCTGGCGGCCCGCATAGCCTTCCAGTGCTTCGGTGGCCCCCAGCTGGCGGCCCAGGAAGGCGGCCAGGTGTTTGGTGACGGCGGCATCCTGCGCGTACGGCAAGCCCAGTTGCGTCAGGCCGGCGCGGGTCCGCACGGCGGGACG
>Ga0307408_100000527_pt1 | contig 33024 bp, 23 predicted proteins | sample 322Cmetagenome_FD_202116 | JGI IMG/M metagenome (GOLD analysis project Ga0307408, IMG submission 202116) | Maize rhizosphere microbial communities from greenhouse at UC Davis, California, United States - 322HYB-C-3 | ecosystem: Host-associated > Plants > Roots > Rhizosphere > Soil | place...
CATGAGTGTTACGGATGCCAGGATGTGTTTTGAACGTCATGCAACTTCTAAAATACGGAAGGCAACAGATTTGTTCGCAATCCGAACCATGGGTTTCAGGGGCGAAGCAATGGCTTCTATCGCTGCAATTGCCCAGGTAGAGTTGAAAACCCGCCGCCATGAAGACGAGATTGGTACCCTTGTAAGTATTGAAGGTTCTGAAGTGGTTAAACAGGAGCCGGTTTCTGCGCAGCCGGGAACAACTATCTGCGTGAAAAATCTGTTTTACAACATCCCCGCAAGGAGAAACTTTCTTAAAGCAAATTCGGTAGAAACACGTCATATTATCGACGAGTTTCAGCGGGTGGCGCTGGCACATCCAGAGCTGTTTTTTACCTTCCATTCGGATGGGAATGAGATTTTTCATTTACCTAAGGCTACTCTAAAGCAGCGAATTATCCACCTGTTTGGTAGTTCATACAACCAAAAACTAGTTCCGGTAGAGGAAGAAACAACCATAATCACCATCAGAGGCTTTGTAGGTAAACCAGAATATGCCAAAAAGACCCGTGGCGAACAGTTCTTTTTTGTGAATAAGCGCTTCATTCGCGATCCGTACCTTAACCATGCGGTGTTAACCGCGTTTGAGGACTTGTTACCTGAAGATAGTTTTCCGCTTTACGTACTTTCAATCGACATTGATCCGGCAAACATTGATATCAATGTTCATCCCACAAAAACAGAAATTAAATACCAGGACGAGAAATCGATCTATGCCATTATCCGTTCGGCGGTGAAGCGTTCTTTAGGGCAATACAACATCACACCTACTATTGATTTTGATCAGGAAACAGGCTTCAGTCACATGCTGACAAATAAAAAGCCAGATGAAATTGTTCCTCCGCATATCAATTTCAATCCGGATTTTAATCCTTTTGCCAGCGAGAAAAAGCCGGTAAGAGAAAGTTCAAGTGTATCTTATTTCGATAAGGGCTTTGGTGCCGATAAAAAGGATGCTAGCAAGAACTGGGGTTCTTTGTATGAAATTGTTCAGGCACCGGTTGCCGAGCAGCAAAGTATGGAGCTGGAGCCCGAAAGAGAAAAGAGGCCTCACAAAACGAGCGACAGGCAGATTTTTCAGTTGCATAATCGCTTCATTATATCGCAGATCCGCTCTGGCTTTATGCTGATAGATCAGCAAACGGCTCACGAACGCGTGTTATACGAACGTTTTTTAACTCAGTTAGATAATCATAAAGGAGCCAGTCAGCAAAGTTTATTCCCACAAACGGTAACTTTAAGCGCTTTTGATTTTGAACTGGTGAGAGAATTAATGCCCGATATTGAGGCTCTGGGTTTTCAGATCAGAGAGTTTGGAAAAAATACGGTGATTGTAGAGGGCATTCCGGCCGATATAAGCTCCAATGTGAGTGAAATGGAGATGCTTGAACATTTGATTGAGGGTTTTAAAAACAATTTTACGCTCTTGAAATTAAATAAGCGTGATAACCTGGCTCGTACGCTGGCACGTAATGCTGCTATAAAAGCCGGTACCACTTTGTCGCTTGAGGAGATGAACAACCTGATCGACCAGTTATTTGCCTGCGAAATGCCAAATTCATCCATTAGCGGAAAGCCGGTTATTATCACTTATACATTGGATGAGCTTATACAGAAATTTGAAAAATAGATCCCGCGAAAGCGAAAAAAATTAATGAACAGATTTTCATCTTCACCTTTTGGAAATATACCGCCGGTTGTCAAGAATCTGATTATTATAAATGTGATATTTTTTGTCGCAACCTTAGTAATTAAAGACGGGGATAACCTCAAACTGGTTGATTGGTTAGCGGTTTATTACTTTGATTCTCCTAAATTTAAGATCTGGCAGCTAGTCTCCTATATGTTTATGCATAGTCCCTGGAGCTTTATGCATATCTTTTTCAATATGTTTGGCTTGTTTACTGTAGGCTCGCAGCTTGAATATGAAATGGGATCAAAGCGATTCCTCAACTTCTATCTGATTACTGGGCTTGGAGCTGTAGGGTTTCAGTTTCTAATTCAGGCAATTGAGGTTTATTTAATAGCAGGTACGGTCAGGCCAGATCTGGGATTAGTTAATCTGGATCACAAACTCTCGGAGATTTATTTTGTTCCTATGTTAGGTGCTTCGGGGGCTATATTTGGTATATTTATAGCGTTTGCGATGCTTTTTCCGAATGCGGAATTTTTTGTATTTCCAATACCATTTCCGATAAAGGCAAAAATCCTGATGCCCTTATATATCCTTCTTGAGTTATATTTAGGGGTTATTCCGTTTGCGGGCGATTCCGTAGCTCATTTTGCTCACCTAGGGGGAGCATTGTTGGGTTTCATTTTGATTAAACTTTGGGGGATAAAGCGTCCCGGAAGATTTTTATGAACAGATCAGTTGTAAACGAATTATGGACTAAAATGGTGCATTCGGGTAGCCGGATGAACTTCTTTATTGGCGTAAATACCATTGTTTTTCTGGTGTTATTGCTGATAGGGCTAATCGAGGACCTTTTTAGATCAGGCACGGGAATTCATACATTCCTGGAGATTCATTTAGCCCTTCCGGCTTATTTGCCAACACTACTTTATAAGTTTTATACGCTGTTTACTTATATGTTCGTCCATTTCGACTTTCTGCATTTTGTTTTCAATATGCTGTCGTTGTATTGGTTTGGACGCATTTTCGAAGATTTTCTTAACTCCAGACAGTTTACATTTACCTACCTGACGGGTGGCTTGCTTGGAGGCGTTTTGTTTGTAGCCTTCTATAATATTTTTCCCGCGTATGAAGAGTCTGTGTACTCGGCTTCAGTGATTGGAGCATCGGCTTGTGTTATGGCTATAATTACAGCTACGGCAACTCTCTTGCCTGATTACTCCCTCCATTTATTGTTGTTAGGCAGTGTGCCTTTAAAATATGTGGCTCTTGTTTTAATTTTGATAGATCTTTTTGGGATGACAGGCCTTAACGCCGGTGGTGCTATTGCTCATTTAGGTGGTGCATTGTTGGGATATGTCTACATTAAGCAATTGCGTGCGGGCAACGACTGGAGTAAGCTGTTTCAAAGATCGTCAAGAATGAAAGTAATTCACCGGGACGATAAAAACCAGCGTTACAAAAGCGACACACCAGATCAGGAAGTAATAGATCGTATTCTGGATAAGATATCCCAAAAAGGCTATAGCAGCTTAACGAAGCAGGAAAAAGAGCTGCTTTTTAAGGCAAGCAAAAAATAATGAGGAACAGCAGAAAGAAGGCAAAATCGTCATTTAGTTTTTTTAGTAAAAGTATTCTTGTCTTTAATGCAGTTGCTGCATTTGGTCTTATACTCTGCTATCTTGCCTCGCTAATAAGTCCACAAACGTTTTGGCCCCTTGCTTTTTTCGGGCTGGCTTATCCATTCATTTTTCTTATCAACCTTTGTTTTATTGTTTACTGGCTGTTTCGCAAACCGGTTTACGCCTTGCTTTCAGTTGCTGTAATTTTGCTGGGCTGGAAATTTGTTTCTGGTACCATCGGCTTTAGGGGATCAACCGCCATTCAGGTTCCTAAATCTGCTCAGAATTTTATTCGCGTAATGACCTGGAACGCGCATTTCTTTAAAGAATTCGATTCGGAGAATGATAAAGGAGTAAAGGACAGAATGCTGGATGTTATTCGGAATGAACAGCCGGATATTCTTTGTATACAAGAGTTTTACAGCCGAAAAAAAGGAGAATTTAATATCAGACGGTCGATAACTGAGATATTAAATACAGAGCATTATTATTTGGAATACACCATGTCTAATGATTATGAAGGCATTGGATTAGCTATTTTTTCTAAGTATAAAATTCGCAATAAAGGGCATATAGTTTTCCCGAATACCGATTTGGGGAATCAGGTAATGTATGCTGATTTTAAGGTGAACAAGGATGTTTTCAGGGTATATAATGTACACTTGCAGTCTATACGTTTTCAGCCCGAAGATTACGACTACCTGAATGAGGTAAAGCATGCCAATACTGATGCTAAATCGTCAAGAAGAATAGGTAGCCGGTTAAAACAGGCCTTTATTAAACGGGCAGAGCAGGCTAAATTATTACGGGAGCATGCCCTCAAGTGCGGTTTGCCTTACCTCATCGCTGGCGATTTTAATGATACGCCAACATCATATGCAGTAAATACCCTTTCAAAAGACATGAAAAATTGTTTTCGTGCTAAGGGCAGTGGTTTTGGTGTAACATACAACGGCGATTTTCCGAATTTTCAGATTGATTACATTCTCGTGTCCGATCAGTTTGATGTAAAGAACTATAACATTATTGCCAAAAAGCTTTCAGATCATTATCCGGTTAGGGCCGATCTGGAGTTGAAAGCGGCCTCAGAAGAAGAGTAATAACAATATCAAGCCTGGTTAGGACGGCTCTTTATTCCTATTTCTTACATTTTTGTAACCTTACCGAAAACCTGGGTTCATTGAAGGATTTGCTCATGCATTTTGTTAAGTTTGCAGCATGAGTAACAGTCTTGTTGTTTATAATACATTAACCCGCGCAAAAGAAAAATTTGAACCATTAAACGCCCCTTTTGTAGGAATGTACGTTTGCGGTCCAACCGTTTATAGTGATGTACATTTGGGCAATTGCCGCACCTTTGTTTCCTTCGATTTAATATACAGATATCTGCTGCATAGCGGCTTTAAAGTGCGTTATGTGAGAAATATCACCGATGCCGGCCACCTCGAAGGTGATCGGGATGAAGGGGATGATAAATTCTCAAAGAAAGCAAGACTGGAACAACTGGAGCCTATGGAAATTGTTCAGCGTTACACCGTGGGATTCCATGATGTGATGCGAATGTTTAATACTCTGCCTCCGAGTATAGAACCTACGGCAACCGGCCATATTGCCGAGCAAATTGAAATGGTGAAGCAGATTATGGACAATGGCTTTGCTTACGAGAAAAATGGCACCATTTACTTTGATGTTGAGAAATACGCACAGGATAGCAATTATACCATATTAACCAACCGCAACCTGGAAGAGCTATTGGTTAATACCCGCGAACTTGGTGGCCAGGATGAGAAGCACGGCCGGTTGGATTTTGCCTTATGGATAAAAGCCAAGCCTGAACATATTATGCGCTGGCCATCGCCATGGGGATGGGGATTTCCGGGCTGGCACATCGAGTGTTCGGCTATGAGCAGCAAATATCTGGGCGATACTTTTGATATTCATGGTGGAGGGATGGATCTTGCAGCAACACATCATACTAATGAAATAGCTCAGTCGCATGCCTGCAACCATACTCAGCCTGCAAAATACTGGATGCACACCAATATGCTTACAGTGAATGGCACTCGTATGTCCAAATCCGCAGGTAACGGATTTCTTCCACATGAGCTTTTTACCGGTGAACATCCTTTGCTGGATAAGGGTCATTCTCCGATGACTGTACGTTTTTTTATGCTACAGGCTCATTATCGCAGTACTTTGGATTTTTCTAACGAGGCACTGGAAGCTTCAGAAAAAGGCTTTAAGCGTTTGTTGAATGCAATTAATTTGCTGGACAAACTGAAAGCTTCTGCTACCTCCACTGTTGACGTAGCCCCTATCAGGGCGGCCTGTTATGATGCAATGAACGACGACTTCAATAGCCCGGTAGTAATTGCGCACCTATTTGAAGCAGCCCGCATTATTAACAGCGTATATGATGGGAAAGCCAGTGCAACCGAAGCTGATATAGAGGCACTGAAGTCTTTAGTAAAAGATTTCGTTTACGACGTACTTGGCTTAAAAGACGAGAAGGTTGAAACCGATGATCTGGGTAAGATTATGGACTTTATTATTGATCTACGCTCCGAAGCAAAAGCAAATAAAGATTACGCTACTTCAGATAAGATTAGGAACGGATTACAGGCATTAGGTATACAGCTAAAAGATAGTAAAGAGGGTACAACCTGGAGTAAGTAGGTTTTTTTCATTATAAGTAGGCTAAAAAAGAAAAGAAATATGGTAATGACAGGGGGCGCAATAGCGACTAAATATCTTGTCATTTCAAAGAGATCCTGTCCGTCTGTATACAAAGCCGCTCAGGATTTCTCCGTCGTTATAATGGCAGATTTGTAAGTTGTTCATTTGTAGCAATTTGTAACTGTGCGTTTTGTCATCTCGACGAAGGAGAGATCCTGTAAAGTTTGCATATAAGGCGCTTTAAGATCCCTCCTTAGGTCGGGATGACAAAGTTTGTTAACCGGTATTGGGTTCTATTTGTCATCACTTTTGCAAGTCGATACCATATTTTTCTTCTTCAAGTTTTTAAACTCGATGTCAAAACGCCCGATTGTAAACGGTTCAAAATAAAGTAATCTAATAAAGTCACTATAACGTAGGATGACTTACAAAAAAAACTTTTTATTCTGCCTAATTTTATCAGAGTAAGTGGTTCGCAAAACAATTCTCCAAAGTAATAGTTACAAACCTTCATAATAAGATAAATCGATCCGGCTCGTTTATCTTAACAATAGATGATGAATGAAAGTATTTTCCCTTATTAATTTTCTTGTTTTCCTGGCCGTGGCCACCTTTGCTCAAACTACCGATAAAGTAAGTCAGCTTATAGCCAACGAAAATTACTTTGCAGCACTCGTAAAGGAAAAAGGGGTAAAAAAAGCATTTCAGAAAGTTTCTGATAAAAATACCGTTGTGTTTAGGCCTCAGCCTGTAAACGCCCTGGAATATTTTAAAGAGCAGCCAGATAGCCTCGGCTATTTAAGTTGGGAGCCTGAGTTTGCTCGTATTGCGAAAAGTAATGATTGGGGTTTTACCACAGGCCCTTTTGTGTTTAAGAAAGCTATTGATGGCAAAGCCGAATATTATGGAACATATGTTTCGGTATGGAAGAAAAATTCTAAAGGAGTGTGGAAGCTGGCCCTTGACTTAGGGGTATCTCATAAAAAGCCAACAAAGAGGCCAGATCTGGACTTCGAAAACCCTGAAAGCGAAAAATTTTTGCATCAGTTATCTAAAAGTCGGCTCGAGCAACGGGAAGACATTGTTTTGAGCTCTGATCGTCTGTTGAGCTCCATCGAAAAGGCGAATAATAAAGTTGCAATGGTTGAGTTTGTTGCCGAAAATTGCCGCTACATCATCCCGGATTATGAGCCGATTATTGGAAAAAGCGCAATTCTTAATTTCTGGGACAAGCACGGCTTTCGGGAGAGTTCGACACCATTAACGGTGGATAGGGCATATAGCGGTGAGTTTGCTTTTACCCAGGGCGATGCTACCATCTATTCTAAAGCTGGGCCGAAAAAGTATCATTACATCCGTATATGGGAGGTGCAACCGGGTTATAAATGGAATATTATCCTGCAGATTTACAGTGAGGCCGGCGAGGAGAAAAAGAAAGCTGATGACTGAAATAGCCTATAGTAATCTCTTAATTAATTCTTCGGTAGAAATCCCTTCGGCTTCGGCTTTATAGTTGCGTACGATGCGGTGGCGTAAAATGGGCTCCGCAATTGCCTGAACATCTTCAATGTCCGGGGAATATTTGCCGGATATCGCAGCATGGCATTTCGCTCCCAAAACAAGGAATTGCGAAGCACGTGGCCCAGCTCCCCAACTTAAAAACTTATTTACATCCGCAGATGCTGTCGCGGTATTCGGTCGCGTTTTGGCAGCCAGTCGGACAGCATATTCTAATACGTTGTCTGTTATCGGGACATTTCTAACAAGTTTTTGGAAATACATAATTTCCTCCGCTGTTAATATCTTCTTAAGCTCTACCTTGCGGTTGGCTGTAGTGTTCTTCACTACTCTTATCTCATCACTAAAGGAAGGATAGGAAAGAAAAACGTTAAACATAAAGCGGTCTAACTGCGCTTCAGGAAGCGGATAAGTGCCTTCCTGTTCAATCGGGTTTTGCGTAGCTAATACAAAGAATGGTTTTGGCAGCTCGTATGTTTGGCCTCCAACCGTTACGATCTTTTCCTGCATGGCTTCCAGTAAGGCTGTCTGAGTTTTAGGAGGAGTCCGGTTGATTTCATCAGCAAGAATAATGTTTGAAAAAACAGGTCCTTTGATGAATTTAAAAGTACGGTCTTCACCCAGAATTTCAGAACCCAAAATATCTGATGGCATAAGGTCTGGCGTAAATTGGATGCGGTTATAGCTTAGATCAAGAACCTGAGCTACTGTTTGAACCAATAAAGTTTTAGCCAGCCCGGGAACGCCTACCAATAAGCAATGTCCATTGCTGAATATAGAAATCAGAACAGATTTAACAACATCATCCTGTCCGATAATAACGTTGCCAATTTCTTCTCTTATTTTTTGATAAGATGCAGCTAAGGCATCAATTGCTTCTATATCCGACTTATAAGCCATAGGTAAGGTTCTGCTTTTTGATTTTTATAATTTTGAATTTTATTTAGCCTCTGATGTCCAAAGCTTTAATGAAGCACATGATTGAAACTCCGGATCAATTTTGATATAAGTTGATTTACGTCTTTTTTCAAACCATTCGCTCACTTTCTTATTCAATTTATCCTCGTAGGCAATTTCTTTCAGTTTTGGATAATCCTGATCCAGATTCGCCTGATGCGGGGTTGTTTTTGATTTCAGGTAGAAAAAGCGGTAGCCTTGCTTGCCTGATTTATCCGTGAAAAGTTCCGGCTGGGAATAAGAATTTACTTTCATCGTATCCACAGTAAGAAAAATTGAAGGATCTAGTTTATCCGTAGGAATATAGGTTGTACGGCTTGAAACACCCTCGGAGTTTAAAAGCATACCACCAGTAAACTTAGTGTCATTGTTATCTGAAAACAATGACGCCGCTGTCGCAAAAGGAAGTTTTCCAGCAGCCACATCTCTGTAAATACTATCTATATGTGTTTTTGTACGGTCTAAGCTGGCATTTGTAGGTTCAGTTTTAATTAAGATATGGCGTGCATGAACCTGCTCTCCGCGGCGTTCTATAACCTGCAAAACGTGAAATCCATATTCCGTTTCGAAAACCTGAGAAAGTTCACCGGCTTTAAGTTTAAAAGCCATTGCCGTAAATTCTTTCGTCATTACCGTACGGTCAAAAAAGCCAAGATCTCCACCGTCTGGAGCAGAACCCGGGTCTTGTGAGTAAACACTAGCTAGGGTTTCAAAGCTTTCGCCACCTTTAATACGTAAGCGTAATGCTTCTGCCTTGTCGCGGAATGCTTCTTTCTCATGTTTAGTTAACTTCGGGAAAGTAACAACTTCTCCAATTTCTACTTCGGTATTATAGTATGGTAAACTGTCCTTAGGGATAGCTTCAAAATAGCGTTTAACTTCAAGGGGCGTAACAGCAACATTTTCAGTGATTTTTCCACGCATCTTTTCAGCGATCATCTGCTCGCGAACATCAGGGCGGATCTCATCTTTGTATTGAAGTACAGAACGGTTAAGGAATTTCTCAAGCCTTTCCTGGCCACCAGCACGTTGCATAAACGTACGCATCCTTCTGTCCACTTCGTTAGTTACGTCATCGTCAGTAACGGTAACCGAGTCGATAACAGCTTGCTGCGTAAGAAGCTTTTGAGTAAGCATTTGCTGTACCAGGTAGCATTTTATTTCGGGGTTTTCGGCATTTCCCTGTAAGATGTAGTTGGCGTAATCTCTTTCAATATCCGATTGCAGAATTACGTTATCACCCACAACGGCTACTATTTTATTTATAGATCGTTGTGCATATAGGGTACTAAGCGAAAGAAACAATACAGAAACTACCCCTAAAATTTTTCTCATTCTTTATATTTAAATTGGTGCCTGTTAGGCAAATTCCTCAGTGAAACTCTATTTTAAAATCTCGCAAAATTATCAGATATAATTTATTATTCATTCATTTTCTAAAATAAAGCTGCGGGACGCTAAGGTAAGCGGAATTATATTGTGATTTATAACGAAAATCTTATTTAACTATTTTTAACAGAGGTAAAATACCCTGTAGAAAATGTATTTGACGGCATAGCATTTCAGTGTTTTGTTTATTTTTGACGGGATGAGTGAATTGAAAGCCGAACACGCTCTGGCGCTGCAAATTTTAATGAATGAGGACTTGTATCTGATCGATTCCGTATCACAATTTGCGGGAGAGGAACAATCTTCTCAGCCTCCTTCTGTAGCGGTTGACATTAAGGGAACTTTAGCGGAAGCAGAAGCTGTAGCTTTTGATTACCACGGGGAGAATAACAAGTATTTCGCTATTTTGGTGAATTATCCTTCGCATCAATACATGGCGCCGAAAGAGCTTGAAGCTTTGCAAAGTATTCTTGGCGCAAAGAAAATGGAAATCAAAGACGTCGCTATAGTGAACCTGAACAAATACCCTACGGCGAGTTTTCAGCAGCTTAAATCCTTTTTGGTATCCAGTAGGATGGTGCTTTTTGGAATCAATCCGCAAACACTGCAATTACCTTCTATTCCTTCCAATCAAATTACAGAACATGGCGGTGTTAAGATTCTTGCAACTTTTGCTTTTGGCGAAATGATGGCCGATGTGGATAAGAAAAAGATATTTTGGAATGTGATGAAGAATCTTTGATGCGAATCAAAACTGACTTTCTATTACTTTACTCGTAAATAATCAAAAAGAAAGAGAACCACCTGATCGCAATTTTTTGACTTTATAATTTTTACTTTTGACCTGATTATGAAGTCTCTCGTTTTTTCCACCAATAACAAACACAAATTACAGGAAGTCCAGGCCTTGGTCGGCGATAAATTTCAACTAAAAACGCTGGAAGAGATTGGCTGCTTTGACGATATTCCAGAAACGGGAGATACCTTTGAAGCCAATGCATCCCAAAAAAGCCATTATATTTTTAAGCACTTCGAGGTTAATTGTTTCTCAGACGATTCTGGATTAGAAGTGGATGCTTTAAATGGTGAGCCTGGTGTTTACTCTGCAAGATATTCGGGAAGCAGAGATTCTGAAGAGAATTTGCAATTGGTATTGGAGCGGATGAAAGGTAAGGCGAATAGGAGTGCCCGGTTCCGTTGTGTGATTTCGCTGATTCTAGATGGGGAAGAACACCTGTTTGAAGGTTCGGTAGAGGGTGAAATAACCGAAGAGAAGAGTGGATTGGAGGGCTTTGGCTACGATCCGATATTCAAACCTGCTGGTTACACGGTTACCTTTTCAGAGATGACTGCCGATGAGAAAAATCAGATTAGTCATAGAGGGATTGCTGTTGGAAAAATGGTGAAGTTTTTAACTGAGGCTATCTAGGGGAGTGTAATCGTTCTCTTTTGTATTAATCAACTTTCCGCTAAAGGAATTATTTACTGAATATTTTTATTTTTTTTTCTTGTTTTAATTGGGCTTGTTCTATCTTTAGCCCCACGACTCTCAAGCTATTTACTTTATTTACTGTAGAACTGCATTCTCGCGGTTTTTGATGAGTTTTTTGATACGGGAAAATAGCTAATCATTTCGTTTAATAATTAATTGCTGGTCGTGCCGACTGTCACAATCTGCGCGGCTGTCTTATGTTTTTTTAAATTTTAATCCTTCACAGGAATGAAGTTACGCTATCGCCTTATCTTGCTTTTTGCAGTTTTCGCATTAGGGTTATTTTTTTCATTTGATGCAAATGCGCAATCTTATGGAAATTATTATTACAGGAAAAAACTTACGTTAAACTCGGACGCCTATGTAAGTGGTAGTTCCGATCTGACGAATTTCCCTGTGCTTTTATCTATAACCGATACTGATCTGATACGAACGGGTAGCGGAGGCGATAAATTAAAATCATCAACTGCAAATGATATTGCATTTACAGACGCAACCGATGGCGATCAAGTCAATACTAATGAATATGGCTACCAGATAGAAAGTTATAACGCCAGTACCGGAGAGCTTAAGGTTTGGGTTGTAATCAGGTCACTTAAGCATAACTCAAATAACGAAGTATATTTTTATTTCGGTTCTACCAGTCCTGGCACTCACCCAACGGCCTCAGCAACTTGGGGGACTGATTACAAGGCCGTGTACCACTTTAACGAAACAACGTATTCAACGAGTGCAAATGCAATTATTGATGGTACAGGTTCATACAATGCTACGCTTACCAGCAATGCTAATAACTTAACAACAGGTTATATTGGAAATGCTTATTCTTTTGATGGTACTACGAATAAATACATTCAAACGTCATCATATGTGCCAACTCCCAATTCTGCTTTTACGCTTTCAGCTTGGGTGAAAATTACCAACCCGAGCAATAATCAAAAGATTGCTACCAATCAATATCCCTATGATGGGACACATGGGTCTTTAGCTGGACGTGGATTTAAAATGGGGGTTGATGGCAGTAAGCCAGAAGCCGAGGTTACTGGACAAAGGGTAAACTCTGGTAGTTCGCTAAATGCTAATCAATGGTATTACATACAAACGGTATTTACAGGTAACACCTTGTATAATTATGTTGATGGGGTCTTGCATAGCAGCGGTTGGGGTGGAAGCCCTACAGTGGATGGTTTTAAATTAAGAATTGGAGTTGGTGAGGGTTTGGATGGTTATAGTTTTAACGGAATTATAGACGAGGTTCGTGTTATTGGAGTGGCCAAATCTGCCGATTGGTTAGCTACAGAATATAACAATCAGCGATATCCTGGCCATGGAGGTAATGGGACGGGTCTGAGCGGAGGATACCCGTTTATTTATGCTTATGGTGATTTGGAAACTGTAAACACGCCACCAGTGGTTGTATCCGATATAAATGCAGCAACCAATACTATAGCGGAAAATTCGACTATTGGAACAATTGTAGGTATCACTGCTAGTGCTTCTTTTGATGGAGGATCCACTGTTACATATAGTCTTTCTGATGATGCGGGTGGCCGATTCTCTATCAATTCATCAACAGGTGTTGTAAAAGTTGCTACTTCTAATTTCGATTATGAGACTAACAGTTCACATAATATTACAATAGTTGCTACAGATGGAACAAGCACCATTGATGGAACCTTTTCAATCGCGGTTACCGATATTTTTGATGGGTTTACCTCTAACTACATCCTACAGAAAACGATTACACTAAATAACAACCTGCTAGGAATAGGAGCTGATCTTACAAACTATCCGGTTCTGTTGAAGGTGCAGGATAATAACCTTATACCGGCGGTAGCGAACTGCGGTGCAACGGTGTTAAGTTCTTCGTCAAATCCGGATGTTGCCTTTGTTGATCCGAGTAGTCCTACTACGGAATTGAATTATGAGATAGAAAGCTATAATTCAACAACAGGAACCTTATATGTATGGGTAAAAGTGCCCACACTTAAGGCTTCGGGTACCAATACACTATATATGTATTTCGGAACGGCCACACCATCTGCTGCTCATACTTCAGCATTTACTAAAGCTACATGGAGCAATGTAACTGGTAGTTCCAACTCATTTAAGGGGGTTTGGCACTTTAATGAAAATCCTGCTTCTGCTTCGGTTTTAGATGCAACCTCGGTGGGGAATGATTTGAACCAAGCTACTAATGCGAGCCAAAATACCAGTTCACTAATAGGGAATGGTGTTACTCTTTCTGATGGGGCACTATATAAAACAGGCTTAAGTGGCCTTCCCGCTACCAACTCATCACAAACCCTTGCTTTTTGGGCATATTACGCAACAACGCCTGGCACTGCCAATATGGTTAGTGTACAAAATGCGGGCAGTTCAAGTGCTATTCAATTTGGCCCGAGGAACTCAGATATTTGGGTTTGGAAATGGGGAGGAACTAATCCATTGGTTCAGTATAATCCTAAACCAAGTGCCGGAAGTTGGCATCATTATGCTTATTCTTATGATTCTTCAACCAATTCATCGAAGATTTATATAGACGGAGTTTTAGCTAATACCAGCACTGCAGAGACACCTCAAAGTGCGACCCCTAATGCAATTTCTTTTGGATCCTACCTTGAGTCAAACAATACACCCGGTACCGGAGAGCGATTTACAGGTTCTATTGATGAAGCTCAAATTATCGATGCTACATTAAGTGCAGATTGGATAAAGGCTTCTTATGTGATACAATCGAACCCCACTGCGTTCACAAACAACGGATCACTTGAGCCTATATATGCTAATTTAAGTACTTTGCCAGGGGCGTTAGTTTACACCTGGACAGGTGCGAGCAGTACAGATGGAAATGATGCCGCTAACTGGACAAATACAACTATCGGAACTGCCGGACGTTTGCCTGTAAGCAGTGGGTATGCAACAGTTGTAATTCCTACGGGACTAAGCCGCTATCCGACTTTATCGGCAAACCTTTCCGCTTATGGATTAACTATTGCATCCGGCGCAAGCCTGTCTTTAAATGGCTATCAATTAAGCGTTAAATGTAACTTATATAATAGCGGAAGCCTTTATTACAACAGCAATAGTGCCTCAACTCTGGCATTTAATGGCTCCCTGGCAACACAAACCTATCAGGGAAATGCCACCAATGCTCAAGTAGGTAAGCTAACCATTGAAAATTCAAGTGGGAATGTGAGCCTTGCGGGCGGTGCTATCGATGTGTATAACTTACTAACGGTATCTAACAATACATTTTATCCAAACGGGTTGTTAACCTTAAAGGCTGCTTCTACTTCGAACGGAACGGTTGCTACTATTCCGGATGGAGCCTCCATAAGTGGAAACATGAATGTTGAAATTTATCTCAATGGAGGAACAAGTTCATTACGTGGTACCAGATCTCTATCTTCACCTGTAAATGAAACACTAAGCGGGCTAACCACCTATCAGCAATTAAAAAATTATGTAATTATAACAGGGCCTGGAGGCGAAAATAATGGCTTTGATCCGGGAAACCTTTTATTTCCTGAGGCTGCATCTCTAACTCGTTATAACGAGCCTGCAACAAATAATGCAGCATCGCAGTTTACCTCGGTTGCAAGTATAACTGAATCTTTGCCTGCCGGATACGGAGTGTTTTTATACTATCGCGGAAACAGAGATGGATATACAGCAGGAACGGCAAGCACATCAAATAAATTATCTGCACCTTTTGCTACACCCGAAAGTACAGTAGTGAAATACGTAGGTGCTATTAATCAGGGAGATGTTCATGTCGACCTTTCCTATACCAACAATCCGGGCGAAAGTACCCGAAACGGTTTCAATTTAATCGGGAATCCTTATCCAGCGGTAATTGATTGGAATGATGTGGATAAAACCAACATCGATGGAACAATAATTATTGCTAAGCCAACTGGCGGTTTTGGCACATATAATAATATCGCAACAGTTAATGCCCCTGGTATGAATTTAAGATACCTGCAGCCTGGTATAGCCTTCTACGCTAAAGCTACCGGCAGTGGTGCGTCGGTAACATTTAAGGAAAGAAATAAGGTTCAACCGGTAGCAACTCCATCCAGGTTATTGTATACCTCAGGTGCCGATAAGCTTTTTGCTTTTGGAAGCGAAGTTGCTACAGCCAAGTTATTAACAGGACCGAAATTATTACGGTTAAATCTGCAGGATAAATCTAATATCGAGGAAACTGTAGCCGCCTTTGGCGCTAGTTACCAAACTACTGCTTCAAAGGAAGACGCTGTTTTCTTCGGTGGAACTACGATCTCTTTAAGTTCCCTGTCATCAGATAATATTAAACTTACTATTAACGGTTTGCCGGAAATAACTCAAACAACGGTAATTCCATTGAGCGTTAATTCCCTGGTAACGGCAGATGTGAAACTGAACTTTACCGACCTTTCTGCTATTAACAACGGTCAGCTCTTCCTTGTCGATAAGTACCTGAGCAAAACGGTAGAAATCACTTCATCTAATTTAAGCTACTCATTTAATATCAATAAATCGGTGTCTGCAAGCTATGGCGACAGCCGACTGGAATTAGTAGTTTTGCCGCCTTCGGTTTTACCTGTTGGTCTTGCTTATTTCAGCGCGAAAAAAGCGAATGAGCAAGTTCAGCTTTCATGGGCAACGCTTTCCGAAAATAATTCTTCAGAATTTATAATTGAAAAGTCGACAGACGGACTTGCGTTCAATTTGCTTGGAAAAGTTAAAGCCGCAGGTAAGTCAGCTTCAAGGTTGGTTTACGCTTTCGCGGATGAACAGCCGGCTGATGGAATGAATTATTACCGTTTAACGTTATTAGGCGAGGGAAATGCTAAGATCTTATCGTCTATAGCTAGCGTAAATTATTCTCTGGCAGATGAGGCCAGATTAAGTGTATATCCAAATCCGGTTAGAGATGTGTTGAGCATTCAATATAAGGATGCTTCAACAGCGGTTGAAGTAGAGGTAATTGGCCAGAATGGACGGATTTTATGTCAGAAGACTTTTGCTAAAGGGGAAACTTTACAGTTTTCAGTTGCCGATCTGTTAGGTGGGACTTATATCTTACAACTTAAAGATATAGGGAATAACAGCATTCAACGAGTACAGTTTATTAAATACTAAGAACCACTCACACAATTTTTAATGATTAAGAGATTTGTTTTTTTAAGTTTTTTAGGCGTTTTTCTAGCTCTCAGTTCGCCGTGTTTGGCCGATGAAGAAAATATTTGTGATGTGGAGGTTGCCGAAGAAGATCAGGATGATTTTTATGATATGTATCCGTTTTGCGAAAACATAGACTCACCTTTGGATGAAGGGGTGCCCTATTTAATAGTTGCCGGAATATTAATCGGAGTGGTTTACACCCGCCAGCGCGGTGTGGTTAATATTACTATTGAAGAAACTGTTTAAGGCTATAAAGAAAAAGAGTTAGATCCAGCCTGGATCTAACTCTTTTTCTTTGCTTTATTTCCTGTGCTCTTGGTTGCCGGACTGCTTTTCTTTGTAGGACTTATCTTTTTTGCAGGCTTGATTCCTAAAATTTCTTCTTTTGATCTGGGCCTGTCATTAGGCTTCCAGATAAATCCTTTTAAAATTTCTTCATCTTTAACCACCTTGTCAATAGGGTAATATTTAGCTTCCGGTTTTCGGATGATTATGACCTCTTTAAGCTTGTTTTCTGCAAATTCGAGCCTCATTCTACTACTTAGAGATTTGTTCATTCCCGAGTAGGCGCTGTCTTCAACTGTATAATAGATACTTTCCGCATTGCCGTCTACAAACATCTGCCGAAGTTTGTTATTCTTAAAGATGCCCGTTAAAACCTTACCTTTTACCTGATTGAATTTGCTCGAATCGAGCTCAGTACTTGCAATAAAACCATTACGCTGCAAGAGCATATTGTCTAGCTTCTGATTCTTTAAACGCAGGAAAATAGTATCTGCTGAAAGCTGAGATCCCTGTGTCCAGATCATTGGATTCTTGTAGCATCTGATGATTGAATCGCCATAACTATAAAAGGCAGAATCAGCCTTGGTTTGCAAATCGGATTTGAAGATTTTAACCCGATGATATGCCAGAACAATCCTTGTGCGTGCAGTATCCAGATAAGCTTTCTGTTTGGCTTCCCTGGCAAGCGTAATACTATCTTTTACAACAGTGTCTTTCTTTGCAATCACCTGTTCTTCAACCTCAGTAGTGGCTGGCTTACCAGATTGTTTTACAGTTGTGCTGTCTTGAGATTTGCTTTGTCGTTTAAATAATCCAAAAATTTTGGATTTCTTTTTCTTTTCCGGTTTGGGCTCAGGTTTAATTTTATCCTCTTCTGCCGGCTTTTCAGGTGCTTCAGTTTTAGTACTTTCTTCCTGACCTGTTGCCGCAATTTCTTCCTTAGGCTTATTAGTCTCTGCCGTCGCTGTAGCCGGCGGTGGCGTTGGGCCACCTGGTGGATTTTCAGCAGAGCCCTCCGCAGGAGATTCCTCCACTGCAATTTCTTCATCCGATTTTAACTCCTCCTGATTGGCAGGCTTCAGGCTCTTTAACAGGATCAGCTTTGTTCTTAACGTATCGGCAGTCATAAAAATCGAATCCACTTTGTTCGAATCCTGCTTGGTTTCCAGGATAACGTACGCGTGTCCGGTAACAAAGGCACTTTCATCCTTTTCCTGATAAGCACCAAAATCGCCCCTTAAAATGCTTTTCTGAACCGTATCAATAAAAGTAACATGGCCTAATGCTTTTCCATAGCCGATACCCCTTTCATAATAAAGACTGTCACCTTTTAAAGATTTACTGCCGTCTGTATATAAATTACGTTTACCAAACCACGCCTTTCCATCAGAGGTATAACGGCCGTTTTCCGTGTACAAATTTGTCTGATCCTTTTTTCCCTTAATGTTAGTTGGGCCGTAGAAGTACGATATTCTTGTGCCTGTGTTGTATTTTAGGGTGTCTGTAGTAATGGTGGCGTCGGCTGTATTTACCACAACATTGTAGCGGAAATAAGCATCTTGAGTGCTGCCAAAATAATAACCGTTCTGGCTGGTTAAAACATCGCCCTGGTTTTCAATCCGTCCGCCATTTAAGTAGGTTCCATAACGAGAGCCGGTATTGTAAGTAAGGAAATTAGTGGTCAGCACCGTTCCTCGATCGTTCATTCTTACGTTGTTGGTAAGGATGGCCTGTCGGGTTGCTCCATTATAATTCAACAGATCTGCGTAAATAGTGGTACCGTTGGGTTGGGTTATTACCACATTTCCAAACGCATCAAAAGTGTTGGCATTTTGGTTAAAGTCTGCGCTATCAGCCGCCAGGGTAGTGCCTTCCTGCAAAAATATGGGCTTAATAATCCGCATCACCCCCTGTTTGGTAAATCCTTTAAAGGTTTGGGATGAGGTAAGTTGTACGGGTTTGCCTTTCTGCGCAAAAGCCCCTAAAGCCATTGCAGATAATACTATTAGAAAACAAAATTTTCTCACGTAGCAAAATTACTCTTTTTAAAAAGATTAATTGAAAGATAAAGCGTTATAAGCCCTACCGAATAAATGAATACTTTTGAAAATATGTTGCCAAGCAGTCGTTTTCTCTCCTTTATCTCCGAACATCGGCTTTTAGAACCGGACAAAAAAGTGCTTCTGGCTGTAAGCGGAGGCCGGGATTCGGTGCTTATGGTGCATTTGTTCAATGCGGCGGGCTTAAATTTTAGTATTGCACACTGCAATTTCGGGTTAAGAGGAGAAGAATCAGAAGGCGATGAGGCATTTGTGCGTCAATTAGCAAGTGATATGGAGGTTCCTTTTCATATTAAACGATTTGATACAGCACAATTTGCCGCCGAAAACAATCTTTCTATACAAATGGCCGCCCGCGAATTGCGGTATAACTGGTTCGAGGAGGTTCGGCGGCAAAACAAGTACGACTGTATTGCGCTTGCTCATCATGCCAGCGACGTTACCGAAACTATGTTGCTTAATCTTGTTCGGGGAACGGGCATTGCAGGTTTACATGGCATACTTCCCAAGCGAGGGCGCCTTATCCGGCCAATGTTATTTCTCGATCGCGAAGAGGTTTCCACCATAGTAGAAGCTCTGGGCATCTCATTTCGCGAAGATAGCTCGAACTTATCTTCTAAGTATGCCCGAAATAAGATCCGGCTGGAGGTGGTTCCAAAACTCAAAGAATTAAACCAGGGGCTCGACCTAACATTCGGCAAAAATAGCAGGCGTTTTGCCCAGGTTGAAGACTTTTTGAATAAGGAGGTGCAGCAACTGCGTAAAAAAATCTTCAAACAGTTTCCTTCTTCTTTTATTGAGATAAGGTTGAGTGACTTAAAGGAGCTAAACCCACGAGAGTTGTTATTATTTGAATTATTTCGGCCCTTTGGCTTTTCCGAGGCAGTGCTTGATGATCTCGTTTCTTGCTGGGATGGAGAAGCAGGGAAAATGTTCACGTCGCCTGGATACCTTTTGCTTTTAGATCGCGATAAGCTAATACTGGAACCTCGGGAAGTATTACCGCAATCAGAAATGCTTTGGCCGGCAGGCACAAGCTCGCTTAGCTATCAAAAACTAAAGCTGTCTTCTACGGTTTCCCTTTCGGGGATAACTTTAAAAGCCAATCCTGACAAAGCTTTTTTTGACGAAGGTTTGTTACAATACCCCTTAAAGCTGCGTCAATGGGAAGAAGGGGACTATTTTTTTCCTTTTGGGATGAGTGGACGTAAAAAGTTGAGCGATTTTTTCAGAGAACTGAAAATTCCTGTTACTCAAAAATCAAAGGTCCCTCTGCTTGTAAATGGTAATGGCGATATTTTGTGGGTTATCGGCTTCCGGTCTGATAATCGTTACAAAGTAAGTTCAGAAACCAAAAAAGTTATTACCTTCGAAAGGAGCTCTTACTATGGACACTAACCCTGTTTTTAAAGAAAAACAATATCTCGGAAGGGATTTTAACCGAATCAGTATTAGAGCGGTGATGGTACTTTTCTGCCTTGCTGCTTACTACATTACCGAAAGACGTGAAAGAGATGGCGATCTGTTCCTGCTGGTTGGTGCCGGTATCTTTGTGGTGTCTATTATTATGCTGTTCATGGTTCATTACCGAACTACAGTTAGAAACAAAAGCCTGATATTGGACGGTTTGTGGACGACTAAGCTAATAAAAATTGACTTGAACAGTATCGTAAAGATAGAAAGAGGAAAATATAGCTCATTTATTATCAATAACCCGGTTTATAACCTGCACCAAAACGGAAAGATTCGCTTTTATGCCAGTGGCTGCGAAGCTATTTATCTTACTGACCGTGACGGACTTCAATATATCATAGGTACCCAAAAGCCCGAAGAACTGGAGTTTGCCCTCAAGGCTGAAATGCAGAAAAGGTAGTTGTCAACGATAAAGCTTGTGCTTCTTAAATCCTTCTTCCTTGTCGCTATGCCAATTTCTTGCTTTCTGGTGTTAAGTTAATCGTATGATCTGTGTTGATTTAATTACTGCTCTGATTATAAGTTGTTTGTGTTTTTTAAAATCTTGATTTTTTAATGTTAACGTAATAACCTATCACTGTCCTAAAAATTAGTTAGTGTATTCTGTACAGATGTAAAAATGCTATACACCCTGATCTTTTTTTTGTTCACTGATCACTTTTTATAACACCTCTGGTTTAAATCAAAAGTTAATTCCTTGTGCTTAAACTTAAATATTCGGCATTTTTCGAATAATGGGCTCAGTGTCAGTGTTTATGGACTAAACTTTGTATAAAACCTTGCACAATTAAATTCCTTGTGCTATGATTCTAAAAACGTATACCCCAGTAGAAGCGAACTACACCAAAACCAAATTTACCTATGCTGAAAACAGAAAGTTTGATGCCTTTATGTACCTGATTCTCTTAGTTCTTGTATTATTGCTGGCGATTTACACGTCACTTTAATTTTCTTTTTTAACAGCGGGCTGCTTAACCCACCAACAGCTTTCTCCAACAGAAACTGTTAGCCCAATCCCAACATTTCTACCTGAATTTAATGATTTGATTTCCCTGAAGAGAGTAGACTGATTCAATGGTTCGGTCTCTTTAACTTTAACGATCTGCGAGCTCTGTGTTTTATCTGGTTAAAACATAGTTAGCCCGGCTTTGTGCGGGAACAGAAGTTCCGGAACTTTTAAGTTTAGGTAAGCTCTTTAAAGATATCACCACTCCTGCGGCTAAGACAAGAAGAGATCTTGTCATCCAGCTCTGATAAGTCAAATGGCTTTTTTATGAAGGCATCAGTTCCTGCTTTTTCAGAGAGCTCATGAACATCATCATAACCAGACATCATGATGATTGGAAGGCATGAAAATTCAGGGTTTGTTTTTATCTGATGGCATATTGCCCCTCCATTCGAGTTGGAAAGCATAAAATCCAGTAATAGAACATCCGGCTGAAAATCGCAAATTATACTGAACAGCTTATGTGGTTCTTTCAGTGTCCTAACTTCATAATTAAGAGCATTGAGTGCATCTTCTAGAGTGTAGAGAATAGTTTCATCGTCATCAAGCACCAAAATTCTTTTCATGGCATAAAGCTTCTATTTATTAGCTCCTTCTAAAATAAAAGCATTGTTTAGCTCTTTTGGTTTTAAAAATATAGCATTAAGAATACGAATTCTTGTTGTTGAAATTATATACCTTTCCCTTTGTAACTTCGTTTATATTATTGCGGTTTTAACACCTCGCGGGCTATGAAAAAAAAATCCATAAAATACCTTTCAATCATTGTTCCTGTTACCTTAATCGGATTTTTTTTGTGTCTTTCGGCGGTAAAGCTTCTAAGGAAAGACAATCAGTTCTGGTTCGAGCAAGTTAAAAATGTCGAAGCCCATACGGTGCTACTGAACAATGAGAAGGACCTTATCCCGCTAAAGGTTTTAACTTCAAATAAGATTGCAAGTGTAAATACAGGGTTCGCTTTTGCCAGCGATTTTGACAGTTTAGCTAACAAGTATGCCCGGGTTGATGCTTTCAGCTTGACTAACTATTCCGATACTTCATTAAACAAACTCAATACTTCGCTGAAGTTTTATCAAACAGTATTTATTCAACTTACAGAAAAGTCGGTTCAACAACAGAGCGTTATTGATTTTATTGCCGACCTTAATCAAGGTAGGAATGTGGTTCTGGTGATGTTTGGGAAGGCTACAGAACTAAAGTTTCTCGACTCTTTTGCCGGGCCGATTATCAGCAGTGTCGACGGTACTTCCGTTTCAGCGGTTTTTGCCGCCCAATTAATTTTTGGTGGCGTGGGAGCCAAAGCTAAGCTCACAGAAGATATCTCATCGAGATTCAAAAGAGGCGATGGCTATCAAACTATCGCCACCCGTTTAAAATACACGGTACCGGAGGAGTTGGGCATTCCGACAGCAGCCATCGAGCAGCCAGTAGATAAAATTATGGCAGAAGCTCTTGCTGCAAAAGCAACTCCCGGCGCTGTGGTAATGGTAGTGAAAGATGGGAGGGTAATATTCAACAAAGCATACGGAAAGCATACTTACGGAGGCTCGCGATGGGATAAAGTGGATGATATTTTCGATGTAGCCTCGGTCACCAAGATTTCAGCTACAACTATCGCTGCCATGCGTTTATACGAACAGCAAAAAATTGTACTCGATCAAAAACTTGGCAGCTATCTTCCGCTTTCTCGTACTACGAATAAGAAAGATCTGTCAATAAGGGAGCTGCTATTACATGAAGCCGGGCTAACTCCTTTTATCCCTTTTTATCTCAAACTAAAACCCTACGACCATAGTACAGATTCATCATCTTACTATTCTGTAAAAGTTGCCGATGGCTACTACTTGCGTAGGAATTATTATGAAGATGTTATGCTTCCGCGGATGCTGAATACGGCTCTTAGCGGGCGTGGAAAATACGAGTACAGCGATTTAAGCATGTATTTTATGAAGGAAGTGATTGAAAGGCAAGCCATGCAAAGCCTTGATAGCTATGTAGACCTTGAGTTTTATAAACCTTTGGGGATGCAAACCGCTGCATTTAATCCGCGTAATCACTTCGATAAGAGCCGCATTGTGCCAACCGAACAGGATAACTATTTCCGTAAGACACTTTTGGAAGGTTATGTTCACGACCAGGGGGCTTCTATGGCTGGCGGCGTTGCCGGTCACGCCGGATTGTTTGCAAGCTCGAACGATTTGGCAATTCTTTTCCAAATGATCCTAAACGGCGGAGCTTATGGCGGATTGCAATACTTTAATCCAGCAACGATTTCTTTATTTACCAGCAGGCAATCAACCACAAGTCGCAGAGGCTTAGGTTTTGATCGCTGGGACCCCGAGACTGGCAAATATCCCTCATCACTTGCGTCATCCGAAACTTATGGACACACGGGCTATACCGGGACTTGTGTTTGGGTTGATCCTAAATCTAAGCTCATCTATATTTTCCTTTCCAACAGAGTGCATCCCGCAGTAACGGATAAGCTTTCGTCGATGAAGATCCGACCAAGAATACAGGATGCGATCTATGAGGCGATTAAGAGAGTAGGAAGTTGATTAGCTAAAACAGCTGCCGAGCCCTCGAACGACTTAGAAATAGTTCAAATTCTAGTTATTAATAACCTGAGCTCGACTATAAATATGCAGTTTGCAAGGGTGTGGGTGCCTTTCTCGCCCCTCGGGAGAGATCCGCCGCGGCGGAGAGAGGGTATAAGACTATGTATTGTTATTGCCTTATACCATTCGTCTTTCGCGGTAACATACTTGTTTTGAATTATTTAATAAATAAAAAATGGTCGAACTCAGGTTAATAGCTTTATGGAGGCTATGAATCTGCCTTGAAATTTTAAACCAATCGTTTTCAGGCGACTTTGCGATGCTTTTTTATAGAATTTTCAGTTTGCCATTTTTAAACAGTTTCTTATACTTGATACTTATGAAGAATTTGCCTTTTATCACATGTTTACTTGCTTTCGTTTTGTCTTCTTGTAATAAGCATTCAAAGTCAATAAACCCCAGGAGCGCTACTGTTTTAGGAAATGCTTCTTCCTATTTTTCGGTAAAGGATAAGAGTTTGAATTTATTTTTCGACGAAGAAAAGGGGCATTTAGTAGGTAATATGAAATTGGATGTTATCAAAAAATATTCAACCGATCGGGCCTTGAGTTTCAGCGCAGTCCTGTATAATAGCAATAACAAGGTTTTGGATACAATTTGGGGCGTTCAGCGTGGAATAATTAACTCTACGCTAAATGCAGGAACTGGCGAAGTTAATGTAGAGCTTTATAATGATAAATATAAAATTCACTATTATAAATACAAGGATTTAAAAGATACAGCATTAGCCGATTTAATGGAAAACGTTGCGAGTTTTCAGGTTAAAGGTGCTGTAGAATAGGTGTTTCCGGTTTGCAGTTTAAAACAGGCTTACCGGATTCAAAGTCAAGAACTCTTCAATGCTTAGTCCTCCTTTACCAACCAGTAGTACTTTATCCGTTTCGAAGTGCGACCGGAACTTTGTAAGCCCTGATTGATTCTGATCCGCTCCACCTTTTACTTCCAATGCAACCACTTTTCCTCTGCGCTCCATTATAAAATCAACTTCATTATTTCCTTCGCGCCAATAGTATAGTTTGAAACCTTCAGTTAAAGATGCATTTAACAAATGGCTGCCAATTGCAGATTCTGTTATTCGTCCCCATTCTTTCGGATTTGCTTTTATCTCCTGAAAAAGTTCATTTCTCTGCGAGCTGATCAAAGCCATATTATGCACCTGAAATTTTGGACTTGATGAACGTTTTCGGATAATATCAGCCGCATATTTTTCAATGCCTCCTAAAAGGCCAGCAGTATGTAGTAATTCAAGGTAGTGTGAAAGAGTCGTTGTGTTCCCCGCATCCTGAAGTTGTCCCATAATTTTCGTGAACGATAGTATCTGCCCTGAGTAGCTGCATCCCAGTTCAAAGAGCTTTCGCATTAAAGCAGGCTTATCCACCCGTGTCAACATCAGAATGTCTTTAGAGATGCTGGTTTCAATAAGCGAATGATTGATGTAATTCTTCCATCGTTCTTCATTGCTGATCAAATCTGCCGCTCCGGGATAACCACCGAACCAAATGTATTGATCTACAGTCCATCCAAACGCATTCCTCATTTCCGTGTATGACCAATGTGGCATGTACATTGTTTCAAATCTGCCGGCCAGTGATTCAGTAAGTCCTTGCTGTATAAGTAAACGGGATGAACCCAATAAAATGACTTTTAACGGCCGCTTTTCCCTCGTGTCGGTATCCCAAAGCAACTTTATTGTCTCACTCCAGTTAGAAATCTTCTGTATTTCATCAATAATCAGTAGAAACTCTTTGCCTTCGTTAGCCCCGGCTTTCTGCCGTGCTACTTCCCATTGTTGTTCAATCCATGAGGTATTGCTAACAGAAACCGCATCGGCAGTAGTAAAGTAAGAGGGTATAGCAATTTGGTCCATCAATTGCTGTACGAGTGTGGTTTTGCCAATCTGGCGAGGCCCCATTAATACCTGGATAAAGCGTCTTGACTCGCTAATTCTTTCTTTGACCTCGTCTAAATAGCGTCTGCTAATCATTGTCATATCGCAACACTCAATATGCTAAGTAAAATTACTCAATGTATTGAGTAAAATTACTCAATACATTGAGTAAAACAAAATAAGAGATCTGAAATGGCTTTTATACTGTTCGAAGAATTGACGGGCAGTAAACAATCTCTTCATAATTTCTCGTTTAATTTGTACATATGAAGATTGGCATTGTTTGTTACCCTACTTTCGGTGGGAGTGGCGTAGTTGCAACGGAACTTGGCAAAGCACTTGCCGATAACGGGCATCAAGTACATTTCATCACTTATAGTCAGCCCGCCAGGCTCGATTTCTTTTCCGAAAACCTTTATTACCACGAAGTTTCTGTATCGAACTATCCCTTGTTTGATCATTCGCCATACGAAGCCGTTTTAGCAAGCAAACTTGTAGACGTTGTACGGTTCGAAAAGCTTGATATTTTGCACGTTCACTACGCTATTCCGCATGCTTCTGCGGCCTTTATGGCCAAGCAGATTCTGGCTACTTATGGCATACATATTCCGGTGGTAACCACTTTGCATGGAACAGACATTACCCTTATTGGGAAGGATGTAACTTTTAAACCAGTAGTTACTTTCTCCATCAACCAATCGGATGGTGTTACTGCCGTTTCGGAGGATCTGAAAAGAGCTACTTACGAGCATTTTGATATTCATAAGGATATCAAGGTGATCCCAAACTTTATAGATCTGAATCGCTTCAGTCTTAAAAAGAAAGACCATTTTAAAAAGGCAATTGCCCCTAATGATGAAGTGATTTTAGTGCACACCTCCAACTTCCGGAAAGTAAAAAGAGCTACTGATGTAATTAAGATCTTTAAGAAGGTTAATGACGTGCTTCCTTCCAAATTGCTAATGGTTGGCGATGGTCCCGACCGGGTAAATTGTGAACAGTTAAGTCGTGAATATGAAATATGCGACAATGTTCGTTTTCTTGGGAAGCAAGATGCGATTGAAGAAATTCTCTCGGTTGCCGACCTTTTTGTAATGCCATCACATTCAGAAAGTTTTGGATTGGCTGCCTTAGAGGCGATGGCCTGCAAAGTGCCTGTAATTTCATCAAATACAGGTGGCTTGCCTGAACTGAATGTAGATGGATATACAGGTTTTCTTAGTGATGTTGGGGATGTGGATGCAATGGCGAAAAACGCAATTTATATACTTGAAGACAGAGATAGGTTAGCACAGTTTAAGGAAAATGCGCTGGAGCATGCTAAGACCTTTGAACTTAGCCGCATACTTCCCATTTACGAAGAATTTTATAGAGAGATATTAGCTGCCTCGCTAAAAACACAGACAGTAGCTTAATTTCCTGTCTGTGTTTCTATCACTGTAATTAATTGCCTGCAAATTTTAAACATACCGGAGTTCCCACCTCAATGCGTTCTCCTGTGTCGCTTAACAATCCAGTTAATTTATCACGTTTGAAGATCACGATCGAATCACTTGTCTGATTGGCCGCCAAAAGAAAATCTCCGTTAGGAGTAATTGCAAAGTTTCTTGGTGCTCGGCCAAGCGTAGGCTGACTGCCTATCATTTTTAATTTTCCTGATTTCATGTCAATGCCGAAAATGGCAAGGTTATTCAGGTCATCGCGATTGGAAGCGTACAAAAACTTACCATCGGGAGAGACATGGATATCCGCCGACCAGATTTTGCCGTTGTAATTCGCTGGTAAGCCGGAAATATCCTGAAGTAAGGTTAATTTACCATTAGCATATTTGTAGGCACTTACATTCCCACTTAGTTCCTGAATAGAATAGCCAAATTTCCCGTTAGGATGAAAATCGAAGTGACGAGGGCCACTACCTGGCTGCGTACTGATAAACGGCGTTTTTGCTTCCCGTAAAGGCTTGGCTTGTTCGCTCTTTATTTCTAAAATATTTATTTTATCTGTGCCTAAGTCGCTTATTAAAAGGTATTTCCCGTCTGGGGATATAACGGTTGAATGGATGTGTGGAGCTTCCTGACGTTCTTTGTTTACGCCACTGCCTTTGTATTGAATAAACTGATTTTCATTGCTCAATGAACCATCAGAGTTTAATGCAATTGCGGTTGCACTGCCCCCAACATAGTTTGCTACGAAAACATGCTTGTTGGCTTTATCTACCGACACATAGCATGGTCCGTTGCCGATGGACGGTTGACTGTTCAGCTTATTTAATGCTCCGGTTTTTTTATCAAAAGAAAAGGCAGTAACGGCTCCCTTGCCCGGCTCAGCTTCGCAAATTGCGTACACCTTTTTTTCATCATTGCTGATGGCGAGATATGACGGATTAGTTAAGCCCGCGGCTTTGTTTTTGTAACTCGCTTTTCCGGTTTTGCTATCAAATTCGTAAACATAAATGCCTTCGCTTTTACCAGATTTGGTGTAAGTGCCAATAATTAAATTGTAAGTCTGTGCCTGAGATGTTAAAATCATAAGCACTAAACCAAGTAATGTAAGTGTGGGTTTCATTAGTAATTAGTTTTAATGCAAAGTAATGATTTTTAAAATTGCCGGAATGTGGAAGGTCTGAGATTACTTTTTCTATTTTTTTTGAAATAGAAGAGCTTCCGGGTGCAAGTAAACCATTGTGTGTCGACATACGCCGTGTGCCAACTGCGCTAGGTCCGAACATTATTTAGTTAATGAAAGGGTTGTTATATGTGCAGATGGAATACCGCAATTTCGGCTCTTGCACCGAATCGTATAGGAAGCAAGCTTGTGCCAATACCCTTTGATACATACATAGTTTTCTTTGCATCGGTGTACCAGCCTTTAACATATTGTCCGCTTCCTTGAGGAAGAAAAGGGATTATACCAAATAGATTTACCTGGCCGCCATGAGTGTGTCCGCTTAAAATAAGATCGACATTGATGTTTTTTTGCTTTATGATAGCCAGCTTGTCGCTGTACTCAGGACAATGGTTAAGTACAAGATGGAAATCCCCTTTTTTGTAATTTTCAAGAGCCAGTTCGATATCCGCATTGCCGCCAACATAGTCATCAATCCCGGTAACGGAGATTAACTTTTCTTTGAGAGCGTATTGTTTAGCTTGGTTGATGAGCAGATCGCAATTGTGCTTTTTATAAATAGCCCGAAGTTCTTCCAGATTAACCCTTCCCCAATATTCCCAATTTCCTAATATGGCTACTTTTTTAATTGATTTTTCGATCAGTTTAAGAAATTGATCGAGAAGGTTGATGTTGGTTCCATCATCTATCGCATCGCCTGTAATTAATATCAGATCAGGAGCGAGTTGATTTATTTTGCTGGCAAGCTTTTTAAGGGGCGTGCTAAGTTTGGTTAAATGAAGGTCTGAAATCTGTATGAGTTTTAAAGCCGGTTCCTTGCTGTTCGTGCTGCCTATCTGAAATTCATTTATCTCGATAAAAAAACGTTCAAAGTAAAAGGCATCGGCAATAGCTGCGGAGGCAGCGAGAAATAAGCCGCTTTTTATAAACTTCCTTCTGGACCAGGACATTTAATAGGTTCTGTAAATTGAATCCCAAGAAACAAAAAAGCTCCGGTTTCCCGAAGCTCTTTTATTATTTTATCAGATGTTTTAACTGAATGATTTCTTTGTCCTCTAAAAATCTCCATCTGCCTCTCGGTAAATCTTTTTTGGTAAGATTAGCATAAACCACACGGTCAAGCTTTACAACCTCATATCCAAGATGCTCGAAAAGGCGTCTCACAATGCGGTTTTTTCCACTATGGATTTGAATACCAACCTCACGTTTGCTTGCTCCCTGCACATAGCTTACATTGTCTGGTTTAATAACACCATCCTCCAGCTCAACACCAAACTCAATCTTGTTGAAATCACCTTGGGTAAGGTTTCTACTAAGTTCTACGTGGTATATTTTAGTAACACTATTTCTAGGGTGAGATAATTTTTCGGCAAGATCACCGTCGTTGGTCATTAGCAGCAAACCAGTGGTATTGCGGTCTAGTCTTCCAACCGGATAAATCCTTTCACGAGACGCTTTTTCCACCAGCTGCATTACTGTGCGGCGTTCTTGCGGATCGTCGGTTGTAGTAATATAATCTTTAGGTTTATTTAAAAGTACATAAACCATTTTTTCGCGTTTCAATGTTTCGCCGTTATAGCGGATAACATCTTTCGCGGGATTTACTTTAAAGCCAAGTTCAGAAACAACTTCGCCGTTTACTGATACCACGCCGGCTTCAATAAGCTCGTCTGCCTTACGGCGAGAACATATCCCAGCATTGGCAATATAACGGTTAAGGCGTATTAAGTCTGATTCTTTATTTGAACCAGAAGATGCAGGACTATTTTGCCTCGGGCGAGTAGTTGGAGCTAATCTTTCTTCATGCGTCCATTCACGGTTCTCATTCCTGTCGAACGGTTTTCTTTCGCCATCGCGGAATTTCTTCTCGTAAGGGCGGTCGTGTGCTTTCTTGTCCCCGAATTTTCTATCGCCAAACTTCTTGTCTCCAAAAGGTTTTTTCTCGAAAGAACCTTCCGTGTTGCGTCTTCCGCTTCTTCCTTCAAAAGGCTTCTTCTCGAAAGAGCCTCCAGATGAACGCCTGTCTTCCCTTCCTTCGAATGATTTCTTTTCGAAAGAACCTCCTGACGGACGTCTGCCTTCTCTTCCTTCAAATGATTTCTTCTCAAAAGAACCACCTGATGAACGTCTGTCTTCTCTTCCTTCAAACGATTTTTTCTCAAACGATCCACCACTTATTCGTTTTCTGCCTCCGCTTCTTCCCTCAAGTGGTTTTTTCTCAAACGGACGATCATCCGATCTTTTCTCAAAACTACTGTCCGATTTCTTGCGGTCGTCTGGAGATGTTGAGCGACTTCTAAATGGCTTTTCTTGCCCTTCGCCAAACACTTTCTTCTTTCCGCTGTTGAATTTTTCCGGTTGTTCTTTTTTTGAGCCGCCTTCAAAACGTTTGTTTTTTAAGGACTTGTCTTCACGACTGTTCCTGCTGTTTTTGTATGACATGATACGTTTGTAATCTCCTAAAATGGGGTGCAAAGATATGAAATTAACGTGGTAATGCTTTAATGTGTTTGGGTTTATTTTCATTTCTATGACTTATCGAGCTTATATAAACGCTTGTTTTTCAGGTAATTTTGATGTGATGGAGCGACTCAGATCCCGGGTTTTTTGAGGCTTTTTACGGCTGTGAAATGAACTGTAAAAAGCCTGGGAAATAGTGGCGTTTTTAGTGTGAAATAGAAATGCAAAGCGCTGAAAATAAGTGCCTAAAATGTAAGTGTTTGATTATTAGATATATATTGTTTACCTTTGCAAAACTTTCTTTGTTTAACTTAAAGAACGGAACGCATGATTAAGAAACATTTGATTGCGTGTTCGGCGATTTTCTTACTAACGATACTGATAAAACTTGGTATCAGCAGAACAACGCAGAGCCGCATAGATTCGTTTCCACAGCAAGTGGACGTCCCTTCTGAGGAGAAAGAAGAAAACGGAGTTTCTTCAAAAAAATCTCTAAAAACGCTCGAGTTTGCCAATGAAAAGGTTCCATTGCAGGATGCAAAAGTTGCCTGGAGAATGGACAAGCATTTAAGAGCACATTATTACCGAAACCTTGGCACCAATAAGCTGCATCAGAAGGCAGCACGTTGGTTCCCCGTAATTGAGCCTATATTGAAACTTCATGGTATTCCAGAAGATTTCAAGTACATTCCCCTTGTAGAGAGTGGTTTTGGCGATGGGACATCTTATCGTGGAGCTGCCGGTTACTGGCAATTTATGCCCGGAACGGCACGTACCTATGGCTTAAAAGTAAATGATGCACGTGATGATCGTAAGAACATTCGGAAATCGACGGTTGCTGCATGTAAGTATTTAAACGAGCTGTTTAAAGAATTTAAAAGCTGGACACTCGTTGCTGCTGCTTACAACACCGGCGAAAACAATCTTCGAAGGGAGATTTTTCGTCAGGGAAAACGCAACTATTTTAAATTGAAACTCAATCGCGAAACCGCGACTTATCTTTACAAAATTGTATCTGTAAAGGAAATTATTGAGAAGCCCGCACAGTATGGTTATGTAAAAAGAAGCCGTACATTACTTGCCAGCAAGGAAAATGCAGAATCAAAGCCTGTTGATTTCCTTAGCTCAAAAGCAGATAATAGCGGCATGGCGATTCCTGTATTCCAAATGAATTAAGGATTGCTCTTTAAAACTGTATTTGAATTAGCCCGTGACCTTTTAGAAAGTGAGGCTCACGGAAGATTCAGGTACAGTTTTTTTGTTTTTAGGGAGGAGCCATTGTCTTATTTCTACAACGCTTGTCTTGATTCTTGTATCTTATCTCTTGATTCTCTCTCCCTAACGGCTCTATAATTTACTTTCCCCCGATGTAGTTTCACAAACAATTTCCAATCTTTATCCCTTATTTCATCATTTAAATATGAGTACAGTTACACCAGATCTTGGAGAACAAAGCGAAGTTGAAGTTTACGGAGCCCGTGTCCATAATCTGAAGAATATAGATGTTTCCTTTCCTCGAAATAAACTGGTAGTTATCACTGGTTTAAGTGGGAGTGGGAAATCTTCTCTGGCATTTGATACCATTTATGCAGAAGGGCAGCGAAGGTATATGGAAACCTTCAGTGCTTATTCACGTCAGTTTTTGGGCGGAATGGAGCGCCCGGACGTTGATAAGATATCAGGACTAAGTCCGGTAATTGCAATTGAGCAGAAAACAACGTCCAAAAATCCCCGCTCTACAGTTGGTACCATTACCGAGATTTACGATTTTATGCGTTTGTTGTATGCCCGTACGGCAGATGCTTATTCGTATGTAACGGGCGAGAAAATGCAGCGGATGTCTGAAGATCAGATGATTCGTAATATTCTCGAGCAGTTTGATGGTAAGCCTATCAATGTGCTGGCTCCTGTTGTGAAGGGACGAAAAGGGCATTATCGTGAGTTATTTGAGCAAATCCGAAAACAGGGTTATTTAAAAGTAAGGGTGGATGGTGAGATTTTAGACCTTGCACCTAAAATGCAGGTAGACCGCTATAAAATTCACGATATTGAAATGGTGGTGGACCGTTTGGTGGTAACCGAAAAAGATCGAAAACGGCTTCAAACCTCTA
>Ga0307408_100000528_pt1 | contig 33022 bp, 28 predicted proteins | sample 322Cmetagenome_FD_202116 | JGI IMG/M metagenome (GOLD analysis project Ga0307408, IMG submission 202116) | Maize rhizosphere microbial communities from greenhouse at UC Davis, California, United States - 322HYB-C-3 | ecosystem: Host-associated > Plants > Roots > Rhizosphere > Soil | place...
TCAGGGCCGCAATCACCGTGGTCTTCAGCGTATCGATGTCCGCCGTGGCGATCGCGGCAATCGCGTTCGAGCTCAGCACGCCAAACTGGGTGCTGGTCAGGGCGCCCAGCTGGACGCTGTTGAAGACACCGATTTGCGCGGAATTGAGGCCCGCCGACACTTGCAGCGTGCTCAGCGCGCCGACCTGCGCCGACGTCAGGGCGTCGACCTGGCCGGTGGCGATGGCGTTGATCTGCTGCGTCGACAAGCCGGAAATCACACTGGTCCGGATGGCGGCCAGGTCCCCGTCATCCATTGCGGCCAGGTTCGCGGTGGACAGGCCCACCAATTGCGCCGACGTCAGCGACGCCACTTGCGTACTCGACAATCCCACCACCTGGTCGGACGTCAGGCCCGCCACTTGGCTCGACTTCAGGCCGGCCAGCGTGGCCGTGCTCAGCGCCGCCACGTCATCCGTCGCCAGCGCCCCCAGCGCGGATGTGCTCAGTGCCCCAAGCTGCGCGGAATTGAACGCGCCCACCTGGACGGAATTGAGCGCACCGATATCGATGGTATCAAGCCCGGCCGTCAGTTGCAGCGTCGTCAGGGCGCCCACTTGCGCCGACGTCAACGTGGAAACCTGCAACGAATTGAGCGCGGCAACCTGGGTCGATTTCAGGGAAGCGAGCGTAGCCGTTTTCAACCCCACGATATCGGCCGTCTCAATGGCGGCGATACCCTCCGTGGTCATCGCATTCGCCTGGGCAGTCGTGAACCCGCTCAATTGCAGCGAATTGAGCGCCACGATCTGCGACGATGTAATACCCTGCGAAATCTGCACGGTGGTCAACCCTTGCATTTGCGCGGTATTGAAAACGGCCAATTGAGTACTGGTCAGGGCGCCGATCTGGTGGGTGCCAAGGGAAGCCAGGTCTGCCGAACCGAATGCGGCAATCTGATCGGTGTCCAGACTGGCAATCTGGGAGGTACTCAAGAGGGTTAACAGGCTCACTTCCGTTCTCCTTGGAGGGCGACGCTTCTGATTTGGACTCGCAACGTGCCAACGGCCGGCGCAAACCGGCCACCTCCACGTACGCTACTTGTTTTTGAAATAACTACCCTGCAACTATTTTATTGACGTAGCTCGAAGACATTTTCGACCAGCAAGTTAATTTACTTTAATTAATATTTGTGATGCCAATTGGCAAAAACTAAATCACTGGGAATAATTGTCCAGGGAGAAACGTGCGTTTCCACGCGGTTTGCCTTAAACGGTAGAGCGACCACATTCACGCGAGTTTTAAACGTTTTCCGGGCGGACACTAAAAAGTCGCGATTAAATATCAGTATAGCCGAGAAATTTCTTATCAGAATGTTTTTAGTGTGCAAATTTGCAACATGAATTACCTTATCGTCATCACGTAACATTCTGATTTCATTGAAGTACCGATGCCTATTTTCCGCCGCCGACCGTGACGGTCGTCGCCGTCATATAGGAAGCGGCCGGCGACAGCAGCCACACCACGGGTTCCGCAATTTCCTCGGGTTGGGCAACGCGCCGCAGCGGAATCGATGACGCCGCGCGCTGCAAGCGCCCGCCATCGCCACCCCGCTCGTGTATGTCGGTCGCGGTCATGCCCGGCGCCACGCACAGCACCCGGATTCCTTCCGGCGCCAGTTCGCGCCCCAGGCCCAGCGTGAATCCTTCGACGGCCGCCTTGCTGGCGGCATAGTGGACGTAATCACCGGCGCTGCCGCTTGCCGCTGCGGTGGAGGAAATATTGATAATGACGCCGGCCGACCTGTTGCGCTGGAACGACGCGACCGCCATGCGACAGCATTCCATCAGGCCCAGCACATTAATGCGGAAGACCTCGGCAATCATGGCCGGGTCCGTATCCATAAAACGGGTGATGCGGCCGGTGATGCCCGCGTTGTTGACCAGGGCCGTGACCGGACCGAGTACACGCTCGGTCTCGGCAAACAGGTGTGCCACGCCGGCGGGATCGCCGACATCGGCCTGGACCGCCACCGCCACGCCACCCAAGGTGCGGATCGCCTCGACCACCCCGCCCGCCGCTTGCGCATCGCGCGCATAGTTGACTGCCACCGCGTACCCTTCACGCGCCGCCGCCAGCGCAATGGCCGCGCCGATGCCACGGCCGCCGCCGGTGACTATTAATACTTTGCTCATGGAAAGTTTCTCGATAGCATGACGGCGAATTTTACGTGCTTTTGCCCGCAAAACGCTCACCAATTGTCACACCTCAAGATGTCCGTGGCGGAGCCGCCACGACAAAGTGACTTTATTCGGCCGGAATCGCGAAAACAGGGTCCCCATCGACCACGACGCGGTCTCGGCCGCCGCGCTTGGCCGCGTACAGCGCCTGGTCCGCGGCCCGCAACAGCGATTCCGCCTCGTTCAGCCGTTCCTTGTCGAAACCGGCCACGCCGATACTCATCGTCACGTGCGGCCGGGCCGCAGTCGGGGCATGGGTAATGTTGAGCGCAGCGATACAGGCACGGATGGCTTCGGCGTGCTGGCGCGCCTGCTCCGGACTGGTATCGGGCAGCACGGCGGCAAATTCTTCGCCACCGTAGCGGGCCGCCAGGTCGGCGGCGCGCTGCAGTTTGCCGGCAAACGCTTCGGCCACCATGGCCAGGCAGGCATCACCCTGCTGGTGGCCGAAATGGTCGTTATACAGCTTGAAGGAATCAATATCCATCAGCAGCAGCGACAGCTGGCCGCCATGGCGCTGCGCCCGCCCCAGTTCACGCTGCAGCGCCACGTCGAAGTGGCGGCGGTTGGCAATCCCCGTCAAGCCATCGACATACGATTGCGCGCGCAGCGATTCGGCCTGGTCACGCAGCAGGCGCTCGCGCCCGACGGTGGTGCTGACATCGCTGATTTCAATCAGGCAAAACCGCTCGCGCCCCTCGGAAAACGGCGTTACCGCAATCGCCTGCTCGACCCGCTCACCGCCCCATGTGCCGGAGGGATACAGGGGGAATGGCGTACGGTTCAGCGCCTGCGGCAAATGCGCGGCAATATTATTGGCCAGGGCGCTGTGCACCGCCAGTTCCAGCCGCTGCCCCAGCAAATCGGGGAACAGGTCGAACAAGTCCTGGCCTTCCACCCGCGTGGCCGCCATACCGGAATGGCTGGCCATCCACTGGTTCCACAACACGATGCGTTTGCGCGCATCCAGCACCACCAGGCCCATGTTGGCCAGGCCAAGAACACGCTTGAACAGGCTGGGATGCTGGGCAATGGCAGGCGCGGTGCGCTGGGTCAGGGGGGAGTTCGGGAAATGATCAAGCATGCGGACGATCCGGGCCGGCGGGCAAAGCAGGGATTATAAGCGCCGCATAGGCAATAAAGTTACAGCTGTGGCAAGAATGTCACTTGCAAGTTAAAAAAAGCCGCGCAAGCGCGGCTTTTCATGCATACAGCGCAGGCGGCGCCGTCACGCCTGTGCCTGGCGCCGGCGGCGCATCCACACCAGCCCGGCCAAGCCCAGCGCCAGCAATGGCACCGTGCCCGGCGCCGGCGTCAGGCGCACCATGCCTTCGATCACGTCATTCTGGCAAGTTTCACCCCAGTGCATGGCCAGCGACGAGAACGTGGCCAGGTCGGTGCCCGCCACATTGATGGTGAATTGCAGCGACTGGCCTGCCGATACCGTCCAATTGCCGGTAAGTCCGGTGTTGGTCACATTGGCCGCGTTATTGGCGGTCTTGACCGCCACTTCCTGCCCGTTGCGGTAGGTGCAGCCATTGGTGCAATTGATGTAGCTTTCCGAATTCTTGATATTGGCGGCATTGGTGGCGCCATTCAGCTTATACAGCGTGAAGGAGCCGCCGGTATTGCTCCAGCGGTTCGCCAGGCTGAAGCCGTAATCCCAGATCGTACTGTTGCTGGCGTTGTCCGCCGTGTAATGGTTGCCAACGGTGCCGACCGGGTTCCAGGTGTCAGCCAGGAACACGTCGCCATAGCCTATCCCCTTGGCCACATAGTTTTCCCTGTAGGCCCAGGAATCCGATCCCGCCTTGCCGGCAAACGCCGTGTTGATGGTAATGGTCAGCACATCGTTGACACGCGTAATCTTCGCGCTGTTGATGTCATAGGTGCTGGTGTTGCCGATCACGTCGCCACGGCCATGCCCATCGGCACCCCAATACGCATCGGTTATGGTGTCTGCAAAGGCGCCGGCTTGGGCGGCGCCCGCGGCCGACAACGCCACGGCGGCCATGACTACACTCAGCAGTCGTTTCATGATGCTTCCCGTCGAAATAGTTTGCTCCCTTAAAGCAGGAATCATGCCTGAAATAAACATTATTTATTAATCAGATACTTAACGCGAGACAACATGCGTTACTGTACGCAACTGTAAAGTTCTCCGACAACATAGTGACAATATATCAAATAAAAGTTCCCAAAAGCAAGCAAAATCACAGCGCGCGTTGGAAATGATTCAATAACTGTCGAGATATGCAACCTGTGCGGGCACCGCGGCCCATATTGCGGCCCAGCGTCAACCATGCCACCATGCGGGCCTGTACCACGGTTGTTTCATTGAGGAATTTTATGCCGTATCGCCTGTTCGCCCCGCTGACTGCCCTGCTGCTGGCCACAGCCCTGTCCGGTTGCGGCGAGCAGGACAAAGACACCCAGGTGGCCAAGGCTCGGCAACACCGCGCCAGGGGCGAACTGCGCGCGGCAACCATCGAATACAAAAACGTGCTGCAACAACATCCGGACGATGGTGAAACCCGTTATTTGCTGGCGCAAACCTACAATGAAACCGGCGAAGCGCTGACCGCGGAAAAGGAAATCCGGCGCGCCATCAACCTCGGCTACGACAACCATGCCGCGTTGGGCGAGCTGGCCAGGGCGCTGCTGTTGCAAGGCGAATACCAGAAAGCCCTGGACCAGACCGCCAAGGCCGTCAATCCCGGCCCCGCCCTGCTGTGCTTGCGCGCCGATGCCTTGCGTGCATTGGGCAAGCCGGATGACGCCAGGGCGCTGTATGACGCCGCCTTGCTGGCACAACCGAAGTCGCCGGCCGCCCTGCTGGGCCTGGGCCGGCTGGCACAGGCGGCGGGCGATCCGGCGGCGGCAGGCAAGTACGCGGCGCAGGCGCGGGAAGCCGATCCCCTCAATACCGACGCCCTGTTGCTGGCGGCGGACTTGCTGCGTTCGCAGAAAAAAAATGACGAGGCCCTGGCGACCCTGGACCAGATCCTGGCGATGGCGCCGGAACATCGTTCCGCCCGGATTGAAAAAGCCTACATCCTGATTCCGCAGGCGAAGTTCGCCGCCGCGCAAAAGGAGCTCGATGCCGCCACCACGTCCGGCCCCACTGGCATGATGGTGCTGTACACGCAGGCCTTGCTGGACTTCACCCAGGGCAAGGATGCCGCCGCCCTCGATTCGCTGCAAAAAGTCTTGCGCGCCGCACCGGAACATGGGCCCAGCATGTTGATGGCCGGCGCCATCAACATGCACATGGGCTCCCTGTCGCAAGCCGAGTTTTACCTGCGCAACTACCTGCGGATAAATCCCGGCAACCTGTATGCCCGCAAGCTGCTCACGTCCACCCTGCTGAAAGCGGGCCAGACGCCGGACGCGATGGCCGTGCTGGAGCCGGCGCTCAATACCTCGGCCCAGGACCCGGAAGTGCTGGCACTGGCCGGCGAATCGTTCATGCAGACGCGCGACTTCAACAAGGCTGGCGCGCTGTTTTCCAAGGCCGCGGCGATCTCCCCCAACGCCGCGGGCTTGCGCACGGCGCTGGGCTTGAGCAAGCTGGGCCTGGGCGATAAAGAAGCCGCGCTGGCGGATTTGCAGGAAGCGGCCCGGCGTGATCCTGCCAATGCCCAGGTGGGCATCGCGCTGACCACCACCCTGCTCTCGCTCAACCGCAGTGAACAGGCGCTGGCCGCGCTGCGGGAACTGGAAACAGCCCAGCCGAAAAACGCGGTCATCCACAACCTGACGGGGATGGCCTACGCCGCCCGCAAAGAGCTGGACCAGGCACGCGCCGCCTTCGAGCAGGCACTGGCGCTGCAGCCAGCGTACTTCCCGGCGGCGACCAACCTGTCGCGGCTGGAAATGGAACTGAACAATCCCGCCGCCGCGAAAAAACACGTGCAGGATTTCCTGGCAAAAAACAAAGGCCATGTCGATGCCATGACGGCCATGGCGGCGCTGGCGGCGCGCGAGCGCGATTTGCCGGAAGCCACGCGCTGGCTGGAAAAAGCCCACAACGAACACCCGGAAGCCACGACACCCGGGATCCGCCTGGTCAACCACTACCTGTTACTGCGCGAAACCCGCAAGGCCACCAACCTGGCCGCCGCGCTGCAAGCGAAACATCCGGACAATCCGGACTTGCTGGACATGCTGGGCAAGAGCCATATCGCCGACAACAACATGCCGCAGGCGATCGACGCCTATAAAAAGCTGGCGATCGCCATGCCGCGTTCGCCGCAAGTGCATATGCAGGTGGCGGCGTTGTACCTGCAACTGAATAATGTGGGGGCGGCCGAAGACCACTTGAAAGCCGCGCTGGCCATGCAGCCGGACTTCCCCGCCGCGCAGTTGGCGCAAGCGGAAATTTACGTCAAACGCGGTTCGTTCGACCTGGCGCTGATGATTTCAGACCAGTTGCAAAAGGCCTATCCGAAATCCTCCGGCGGCTTCCAGCTGGAAGGCGACATCCTGATGGCCCGCAGAAAGCCGGCGCTGGCCGTACCGGAATTCGAGCGGGCGCTGGCGATGACACCGACCGGGGAATTACTGATCAAGACCGCCAATGCGCTGCGCGCGTCCGGCAAGACCGCCGAGGGCGCCGCCCGCGTGGAACAGTGGCTGAAACAACATCCGGACGACGTGCGGGTGCAGTTGTACAAGGGCGAATCGCTGCTGGCCGACAAACAATACCAGGCCGCCGCCGATTTCCTGCAGGGCTTGGTGCAACGTTATCCAGACAACGTCACCGCCAGCAATAACCTGGCCTGGGCTTACCAGCAACTGGGCGATCCGCGCGCGGCGGCGGCGGCGGAACAGGCGTATCAACTGGCGCCGCGGCATCCGGTCGTGATGGATACGCTGGGCTGGGTCCTGGTGCAGCAGGGCCAGGCGGCACGCGGCCTGGCCCTGCTGCAAAAAGCCAGCGCCGCCGCCCCCGGCGCGCGCGACATCCGCTACCACCTGGCGCAGGCGCTGGCGAAAACCGGCGACAACGCGGGTGCGCGCCGCGAGCTGGAAGTCATCCTGGCCGGCGCCTCGCCGTTTGCCCAGGCGGAGGAAGCCAAGGCATTGTTAAAGCAACTCCCGTAGGGCGGTTTCCGCGTTCGCGGAAGCCGCCATGCCAGCGCGCGCCATCGCCAGCGCATGCAGCACCTGTCCGCACACCATGGCGGCAAGCCTTCGGCTTACCGCCCTACTTCCCTTGCGCGAACGTAAACACCTTGCGCTCGACAAACGCCATGTTGCCGTCGCCCCCCTTCGCCACTTCGGAAATCAGGTAGGTGCCGCTGGTCGGATCCCCGTTCGCATCGAAATCAATCGATCCCGCCACGCCCTGGTAATCGATATCGCGCCCGGCCTTGGCCGCCGCCTGCGCCTGCGCAAACTGGCCGGGACCGATCGCCACGGGCGCGGCGCCATCGGGCCGCGCATCGGGCCGCGATACCGTCTGCAAATTGCCCAGGATCGCCGCACGGGTATTGGCGCCGCCCTGCACCATCGCCAATGCCAGCAGGTACACCGCGTCATACCCCGTAAACGACGTGCCCTCCGGCTCCAGGCCGACATGGCGTACAAACGCCTCACGGTATGCGGCAAAACTAGGGGTGCTGCGCGGCGCCGTCGGCGACACCCACTGCATGCCCAGCGCCGCATCGCCCGCATTGCTGATGAACGTGGCGCCGAAATTGCCGCTGCCGAACAGGCGCGGCACCTGCCCGCCCAGTTTTTCCTTGAGTCCCCGCGCGATCGACGCGCCGTCCAGCGCAAAGCCCACCATGACCACCGCTTGCGGCACGCCATTGGCGGTCAGCGCCGCCAGTTCCGCATCAAAGCCAACCGTCTTGGTGGCCGGATACGTGATATTGGCCAGTGGCGGATAACCGCGCGCCACCAGCCGCTGGCGCACCGCTTCGCTGGCGCCCACGCCAAACGCGTCATCGACGTGGATCAACGCGACCTTGGTCAGTCCCTGCCCGATGATATGGTCGGCCAGCGCCGCCCCTTGCAACGCATCCGACGCCACCGTGCGATACACGGTGCCCTTGTCGTCCAGCGACGTGATCAGCGGCGAGGAGCCGCTGGCGATAAACGGGATACCGGCGGCTATCGTCACTTGCTGCGCGACGGGAATCGCGACCCGGCTGGAAAACGGGCCGAAGATCGCCACCGGTTCCAGCGCCGCCAGCTCGCGCGCACTGAGCACGCCGGCGTCGGCATCGAGCTTGTCGTCCCGTAAAATCAACTCCAGCTGCTGGCCATTGACGCCGCCCGCCTCGTTGATTTCCATGACCGCCAGGCGCGACGAATATTCCACCATTTGTCCCAGACTGGCCGACGCCCCGGTCCGCGAGACCAGCAAGCCCAGTTTCAGCGTGCCCGGCGTGGTTTGCGCGGCCGGGTTGGCGTCCACATTGGTGCCGCCACCGCCGCCGCAGCCGCCCGCGACCAGCACCGTGATTACGGCCAGGACGGCTGCCACCGCAAGTTTGTTCATAGGGCACCCCAACGGTAGGTATAGCTGAAGGCGGCGCCACGGCCCGGCGCCGGCAAGTCCACGCCGCCATAGCCAGGTTCCGCGTAGCGCCGGTCCAGCAGGTTGGCGATGCGCAGCGCCAGCTGGTGCGGGCCGAACGCATGGTTCCAGCTGGCGTCCAGGGTGGCGTAGGATGCCAGCTGGTACGGACGCAGGAAGTTCTCCTGGCTGTTGACCTTGCTGGAGCGGCGCGGCGACACCGTGCGCGCGGCCAGCGCCAACTGGCCCCAGGCGGGATGCAGGTATTGCCAGCTGACGCGCGCCACCAGGCGCGGATAGCTGGCCGTCGGCGTCACTTGCAGCGGTTGCAGGCGCGGTTGGAAATGATCGTCGGTATCGGCCCACGCCCATTGCGCGCGCCAGCGCTGCGCCCCGACCTGCCAGGTGGCTTCCGCTTCCGCGCCCTTGCCCTGCTGGCGGCCGCTGTTTTGCGGCTGCAGGTTGGCGCCCAGCGGCAGCAATTCGGTTTTGCCGCGCACCGTCAGGCGGTAGGCGTTCAGCGACAGCGCCAAATCCGGGCTGGCTTGCCATTGCAAGGACGCTTCCGCGCTGCGCGAGGTTTCCGGCCGCAGCGCCAGGTTGCCCAGCACTTCGCCCGCATACAGCGGCTGCGCATACAGTTGCGCCGCGGTCGGCGCCTTGTATGAGGTGCCGTGCAACAGCTTCCAGGCCAGCGCCGGCGTGGCGTTGCCGACCAATGCCAGCCGCCAGTTGGTGCTGTTGCCAAAAATACTGTGGCTGTCGCGCCGCGCGTTGGCGGTCACGCCGGCCCAGCTCCACGGACGGATGCTGTATTGCAGGTAATATCCCTGGTTGGTGATGCGCTCAAGGGCGCCAGTGCCGGACACCAGGGTGCGCTTGCCGCTGGCGGCATCGACGCTGAAGATACGCATGCGCTGCTCCTCGTCGCGCACGCGGTCGGCCCCGGCCACCACGCTGTGCTGGTCGCCAAGGCGGTATTGCGCTTCCAGCCCCAGTTCCTGCGACACGAAACCCAGCTCCCGCGCCGGATAGGTGGCCGCCGCGCCCAGGCTGAGGCGCTCGCGCCGGTCCGGGCCACCCTGCGCGCGCGCCATGCTGGCCCGCAGTGTCCAGTGTTCCAAACCCCGGTATTCATGGTGCAGCCGCGCGGTGGACTGGTGCAGCGCGATGCGGTTGTTGTGGCTGAGGATGCCGAAGTCCAGGAATTCGCCATCCGCGTCGAGGCGGTAGCCATGCAGCATCAGCGCCGTCTCGCTGTTATCCGTCACGTAGGCGCCGCGCAGCAGCACGTTGCGCGGCCGTTCGTCATCGCCCCGCGACACGTCGCCGCGCGCGGCAAGCACCGCGCGCGCATACAGCGGCGATGAACGGGGCAACGCCATGCCGCTGCGGTCCACGCTGGCGCCGGCCGCCGACACCAGCCATTGCCATGCGCCGCCCTGGCCGGACACATGCAGCGCCGCGCCGCCGCCATCCTGTGCGCCGCGCAACACGGTGGCCGTGGCGGCAAAGGCGCGCTGGTCGCCGGGCCGCGTGATGATATTGATCACGCCTAGAAACGCGTCCGCGCCATACAACGCGGAGGCCGGACCGCGCACCACTTCGATGCGCTCGATGGCGGCCATGTTGAGCAGGCTGGCGCCGAGGAAATTGCTGGCATCGGAACGATAGGCGACTGGTTGGCCATCGATCATGACTTTCAGTATCCGCGACCAGGAGCGCACCCCGGCATGAATGCCGCGCACACCGACATTGGGCGCGACGCCATCGGACACCGCATACATGCCGGGCACCTGCACCAGCGCATCGGCCACCGAGCGGTAACCGAACTGGCGGATATCTTCCGCCGTGATCACCGACACGACCGCGGGCGCGTCGCGCGCCGCCAGGGCTTGGCGGCTGGCCGTCGTGAACGGCATGTCGAGCAGCGCTTCCACGCTCACATTGAACAAGTCCCTGCCTGGTTCCTGCCCTTGGGCAGGCAGGGCCAGCGCAGCGCCGGCGGCCAGGGACCACCATGGTGCAATCCGACGTTGACTCCGCTGCATGAGCTGTTCTCCGTATCGGGTGACGGCTAATGGTAGACCGAAAGCACATCCGTGGTGTCAAATTTGGCGTTTCCACAACAACATTTTGGACGGCGAGCCACATCCACCGGGCCCCTTTAACTACAAGAACGATACCGGGGCGATATGCGCTTATACTTGCTTCGAGACACCCTTTCACTGCCATCCAACACCATCCACCCAAATAAGGAGTCGCTTGGCCATCCGCACATTGCCTGCCGGTTGCTGGCTGGCCCTGCGCACGGCGCTTTTGGCGGCGGCATGGTGGCCGCTCATGGGCGCGGCGCAGGGAGCGGTGCCGAAAGAACAAATCAAGGCCGCGCTGGTGTTCAATTTCCTCAAGTTCACCGAGTGGCCCGCTGAGACGGCGAACGGTCCCCTGACGCTGTGCGTGGCCGGGCCGGACCGGAAAACCGAGGCGGCTTTTGCACAGGTGCAGGGACGTATGATTGAAAACCGGACGATCCAGGTGCGCACGGTGCGCGGCAGCGATGTGGCGGCATGCCACCTGCTGTACATCCATGACATCGGGCGCGACTTGCTGACGCAAGTGGTGGCCGGCAACCCGAACCTGCTGACAGTGGGTGACCAGGACGACTTCACGGAAGCCGGCGGGGTGATCGGCCTGGTGGAATCGCAGGGACGGCTGCAATTCAAGGTCAACCTGGACATGCTTAAACGCGGCAATTACAAGGTCAGTTCGCAGTTGCTGAAGCTGGCCGTGAACATGAGATAAATGCGATGAGATAACCGCGGTGCGGTAACGAGGAAGGTACGGATGGCGTCTATGTGGAGCAAGTTGTTGCTCAGGCAGAAAATCACCTGGATGGTGGTGGCGGTGTGCGCGCTGATGCTGCTGCTGTTCGAGGGGGTTTTCCTGAAAACCCAGCAAGCGACCTTGCAAGGCCAGGCACAGCGGTCGCTGGACGGCCTGGCCGAAATGATTGCCTACGGCAGCGCCGCGCCGTTGACCTTTGACGATGTCGATGGCGGCAACCAGACCCTGAAGGCGCTGGCGTCGGTGCCGGAAGTGGTGCACGCCACGGTGCGCTACGCCGATGGCCGGGTGTTCGCCATCTATACCGGCAAAGAGGGCGCCGCCGCTTCGGCGCTTGCCGGCCTCGCCGCCACCGCAGGCATGAACGCCAGCGCCGTGGTGCGCCAGAAAGGCGCCGATATCGGCAAGGTGGAATTGCGGGCGACCCTGCGCTATGTCGACCAGGCGCTGTATGAAGCGATGCTGGTGGCGGGCATTGCCGGGCTGGTGCTGTTACTGCTGGTGGCTTACGTGGCGCAACTATCGGCACAAAAACTGTCCGCCCCGCTGCTGAAACTGGCCGCGCTGGCCAACGCGGTCGGCCAGGACGGCGATTACAGCGTGCGCGCGCCGGACAGCGGCAAGGCCGACGAAGCGGGCCAACTGGGCCGCCGCTTCAACCAGATGCTGGAACAGGTGCAGGCACGCGACCTGGAACTGGCCAGCCACCGCGACCACCTGGAACAGGAAGTGGCGCGCCGCACGGCGGACCTGGTCAGAGCGCGCGACGCGGCCGAAGCGGCCAGCCGCGCGAAAAGCGAATTCCTCGCCATGATGAGCCATGAAATCCGCACCCCGCTGAACGGCGTGCTGGGCATGACGGACTTGCTGGCCAATACCGAGCTGGACGACCGCCAGCGCCGCTTTGTCCGCATCGTGCGCCGCTCCGGCGAAGACTTGCTGGCCATCCTCAACGATATCCTGGACTTTTCCAAGATCGAAGCGGGCCGCTTTGAACTCGATGACTGCGCCTTCAACCTGACCTTGTTGATGGAAAACGTGGCCGAGCGCTATGCGCCGGTGGCGCACGGCAAGGGCCTGGAACTCAGTTGCGCGGCGCCGACCCGCACCCTGATGCTGCGCGGCGACGCCAAGCGGCTGGGACAGGTGCTGACCAACCTGGTCAGCAACGCCATCAAATTCACGGAACGCGGCCACGTGGTGCTGCGCGCCGACGTGACGGAAATTCCCGGCGCCGATGGCGATGAGGCCGGCAACGGTGGCGGCATGGCCGACATCCACTTCACGGTGACGGACACCGGCATCGGCATCCCCGCCGCCAAGCAGGCCGGTTTGTTCGAAGCGTTTACCCAGGCCGACAGTTCCACCACGCGCCGTTTTGGCGGCACCGGACTGGGACTGGCGATTTCGCAGCGGCTGGTGGGCCTGATGGGCAGCGCCATTACCATGCGCAGCGAAGAAAACCAGGGCAGCGAATTCCAGTTCACGGTGCGGCTGCCGCGCTGCGATATCGGGCTGGACGTCGATGACGCCATGCTGGCGCCGATGCGGGTCCTGATCGTGGACGACAACCAGGTCAACCTGGAAATCCTGGCGGCGCAATTGCATTCGTGGGGCTGCCAGGTGGTGCAGGCGCATGATGTGCAAGGCGCCCGCGCGGAACTGGGCAAGGCCGGCGCGCCGTTCGAGCTGGTGGTGACCGACATGATGATGCCGGACGAGGATGGCGCCGGCCTGGTCGAATCCATGCAGCAGCAGCCGCACCTGGCGGCGATCCCGGTCATCATGCTCAGTTCCGCCGGCATGCAGTGGCATGGCGCCAGCGGCGGCCCGGTGCCGCAAGTGCTGACCAAGCCGGTGCGCCAGTCGGAACTCTACAACGCGCTGTGCCAGGCGCTGCGCACCAGCCAGAATGGCCCCGCCCAGCGCGCCGCCAACGGCGCCGCGCGCAGCCGCGTGCTGAAACTGCAGGGCCGTGTGCTGCTGGCCGAGGACAACCTGGCCAACCAGGAGGTGGCGCTGGCCATGCTGCGCAACCTCGGCGTGGAAGCCGAAGTGGCGGGCAACGGCGTCGACGTGATCTCGCTGCTGGAGCGCCAGCAATTCGACTTGATCCTGATGGATTGCCAGATGCCGATGATGGACGGCTTCCAGGCCACGGCGGCGGTGCGCGCCGCCGAAGGGCCGGAGCGGCATATCCCGATTGTGGCGCTGACCGCCAACGCGGTGGCCGGCGACCGCCAGCGCTGCATCGACAGCGGCATGGATGAATACCTGTCGAAGCCGTTTACGCAAGACCAGCTGGGCGACATGCTGCGGCGCTGGCTGCACGCGGTGCAACTGGGACCACGCGACGATGGCGCCGGGGCCGGGGCCGGCGCCGGGGCCGGGGCCGGCGCCGGGGCCGGCGCCGCGGCCGCCTCCGCGTCCGGCACGGGAGCGGCCGCGGTCCCCGCGGGCGCGATCGATGCGCAGGCGCTGGAAACCATTCGCCAGTTGCGTCCCGGCCTGTTGATCCGCGTACTCAACGCGTGGCTGATGGAGTCGCCCGGCCTGTACCAGGACATGGTGGACGCGGCGACCCGGGGCGATGGCGCGGCCCTGTTCCGCGGCGCCCATACCCTGAAAAACAGTTCCGCCAATGTCGGCGCGCGCCAGCTGTCGCAGCTGTGCGCGGAACTGGAACAGCGTGGTCGCCACGGCCAGCTCGACGAAGTGGCTGACGCCATTGCCGAACTGGCGCAGCACTTCGAGCACACCCTGGTGGAACTGACCGCCATCCGCGACCGGGAGCAATGATGGAAGCGCGCGAACGGCAACTGATCCTGATCGTCGACGATGAATTGTCGGCCCGGCTGCTGATGCGCGCGACCCTGGAAGAAGGCGGCTTCGATGTGGTGGAAGCCGGCACGGTCCGGCAGGCGCTGTCGCTGTTTGAATCGACCGTGCCGGACCTGGTGATGCTGGACGTGATGCTGCCCGATGGCGACGGCGTCGACCTGTGCGCGAAGCTGCGCACCCTGCCCGCCGGGCGCGACGTGCCGATCGCGATGGTCACCGGCGTCAATGACGACAGCTCGATCCAGCGCGCTTACCAGTGCGGCGCCACCGACTTCATCACCAAGCCGATCAGCTGGGGTACGATGGCCAACCGCACGCGCTACCTGCTGCGCGCCCACATGGCGATGCGGGAACTGGCGCTGTCGGCGATGCGCGCGCGCCTGTCAGCGAAGGTGTTTGACGCATCGAATGACGCGATCCTGGTGTGCGATGCGCATAACCGCATCGTGTCCGTCAACCGCGCGTTCGAAGCCATCACCGGCTATGCCAGGGCCGATGTGCTGGGCCAGGACCCGTTGCTACTGTTTGCCGACGTCGGGGTCCGCATCCGCTATCAAACCATGTGGGAAAACCTGGAGACCGGCGGCTCGTGGCAAGGCGAATTGCCTAGCCGGCGCCATGACGGCAGTGCCTTCCCCGCGTGGTTTTCCATCAGCCTGGCGCGCGACGCGGAAGGCCGCCCGGAACACTACATCGCCGTGTTTGCCGATATCACCGAGCGCAAGCTGCAGGAACAGCGCATTGCGCACCTGGCCTTCCACGACGAGCTGACCGGACTGCCGAACCGTCGCCTGTTTTCCGACCGGCTGGCCGTGGCCCTGCTCCAGGCGCGGCGCGACGGGCAGCGCATGGCCGTGCTGTTTGTCGACGTCGACCGCTTCAAGAACATCAACGATTCGCTGGGCCACGCCAGCGGCGATGAATTGCTCAAGCAGGTGGCGCAGCGCCTGCAAGACACGGTGCGCGCCGGCGACACGGTGGCGCGCATGGGCGGCGATGAATTTGTCCTGCTGTGTCCCGGCGGCGATTCGAAAGCCATCGCGGCGCGCGCGCAAATCATGCTGGACCAGCTGGAACAGCCCTACCACGTGAGGGGCATGGCGCTGCACGTGTCGTCCAGCATGGGGATTGCCTGCTACCCGGAAGATGGCGACACCGCCGATGTGCTGGTGCGCAACGCCGATGCCGCGATGTACCTGGCGAAAGAACGGGGCCGCAACAATTTCCAGTTTTACGCGCCGGAACTCAACGCCGGCATCCTGGCGCGCCTGAAGCTGGAAATGGATTTACGGGCCGCGCTCGAGGCGGGCGAATTCGAATTGCACTACCAGCCCAAGATCATCCTTGCCACCGGCGCGCTGCACGGCGTGGAAGCGCTGATCCGCTGGCGCAAGGATGGCGCCATGGTGCCGCCCGGCCAGTTCATCCCGGTGGCGGAAGAATCGGGCCTGATCGCCGCCATCGGCGACTGGGTGGTGCGCGAAGCCTGCCGCCAGCACCTGGCATGGAAACAGGCCGGCCTGCCGCCGCTGCAAGTGGCCGTCAATGTCTCGGCGCGCCAGTTTTCACAGCCCGGCTTTGCCACCGCGATCGGTGAACTGGTGCGCGCGCAAGGCTGCACGCCCGATGCGATCGAGCTGGAACTGACGGAATCGATGCTGATGACGGACGTGCAGCGCGCCACCCTGACCCTGGCGGAGTTGAAGGGACTGGGCTTTGCGGTCGCCATCGACGACTTCGGCACCGGTTTTTCATCGTTGAATTACCTGCGCCATTTCCCGGTCGATGTGCTGAAAATCGACCAGTCCTTCGTGCGCGAATTGCTCGATGACCGGGCCGCGCTGGCCATTATCGAAGCGATCATCGCGCTGGCCGGAGCGCTGGGCATGAAGACCGTGGCCGAAGGCGTGGAAACGGACGCGCAGCGTACCCTGCTGGGAGAACGCGGGTGCGGCGCGATGCAGGGCTACCTGGTGGCGCGGCCGATGCCGGCGGCGGATTTGACGCGGTGGGTCGGCGGCTATCCGGACCGCTCAATGTAGGTGAAATGTCCACTACCCCGGTGGCGACACCAACGAGATGGTCACGCCATTCGGATCATTAAACCGCAACATCGCCAGGCCGCTCGGCAGGATCCTGGCCGCAGGAACGGGTTTGCCCGCGTTGATTAATCGCTGCGACATCTCCGCAACCGAATCCACCATGAACGTCATGACCGGCGCCCCGGGGCCGATACTGCCACCGGTGATATATCCGCCCGATACGAGTTCTAGATGGGCTCCCGCGCGGTGACTCAGGAAAACAAACTTGACGCCATCGGTTCGCTCGTACTGTTCCCGCACCTCGAAATCCAGTAGTCCGACATAGAAGGCAATGGACTCGTCGGGCAGGGAGGTCGGTATCGTGATGACTATTTTGTTAATAATTTTTGCACCTGCCATTCAACTCAATCGTTATGATCCATGGGATTTTCCCGGGAAGTCCCCGGCCCCAGTTGCTCGGCAAGCCCGATGAGTATGCCTTCGGGACCACGGATATAGCAAAGCCGGTACATGTCCGCATACCGGGCCACGTCGCCGACCAGCGTCGCGCCGCGCCGGACGAGCCGGGCGACCGTATCGTCGATATCTTCCACGGTGAACATCACGCGCAGGTAACCCAGCGCGTTCACCGGGGCCACGCGGTGATCGGCAACCACGGGCGGCGCGATGAAGCGCGACAACTCGAGCCTGCTGTGGCCGTCCGGCGTGCGCAGCATGGCAATCTCGACGCGCATGCCGTGCAGTCCGGTAACGCGATCGGCCCAGTCGCCTTCGACCGGGGCGCGCCCCTCGAGATCGAGTCCCAGTTCGGTGAAGAATGCAATGGCGGCATCGAGGTCTTCCACCACGATGCCGACGTTGTCCATGCGTTTGACTGTCATGAAGGTACCTTGGGGTTTACAGGTTAAGTGCAACTGACGACCGGGACGCGCGGCGTGGCATTCCATACGCGTCGCTGTCACCAAATGCGCCGTCAGGGCCAGGCAGAAAACACATATATCTCACCCTCATGATTTTCATGCAAGCCGGCCATTCGGATCACTTCGCATGGCGGGACAGCAGTGCAACTGCCCAGTAGATACCAATGCCCATTTGAACGGCAAAGGCCGCAAACCTGGCATTGACCGCAGCAACACTCAACGATGCGAGGTGGATGCTCGACTGAATGACCCGTGCAATGACGAGCCAGATTGCCAGGGGATCGGTGACAGCGCTCTGGCCGGTGACCAGCGCCAGAACCAACAGGCCGCCGACGATCGGCAAGTTTTCGATACAGTTGGCATGCGCCCGGGCCAGGCGCTGCATGAAGGGTGAAAGATTCGAGTTGTCGGGCTTGAACTCGTTGGACGAAACGCGACCAGCAAGCACCAGGCGCGAACGCAGGACTTCCATGAGCAGAAGCAGGAATAGCGCCCAGGAAATGTAGAGTAAAAGGGAAAGCGCCGAATTACTCATTGATCAAACCTCTACTGTGCATTGTTTGTCCCTAACAAAAGATGCTCTCGACCGTCCCGGCGGTTACGGCGGAGTAAAGCCAGACGACGCCGCCCATCAGGCCGCTTGGAAAAACGCCAGGGAAGCTAAAGAAGCCGGTCGGATGCCCAAGCCGCGTCCAGGAAATATTCCGGGCGCCGACGAAGGCCAGGCCCATGGTAAGAAAAACCAGTAGCGTCCCGAACATCAGGGACTGCCAGCGCAGCGTCGCGAGCGCCGTCATGAGCACTGACGGCAGCAATATCCACTGGCAAAGGTCCGCCAGCCAAAATGCCGCAACGCTGACTTGGGCGAGCGCGGGCAAATAGAGACCGTTGATCTGCCAAATGACGATGACTGGCAACAGGGTCCATGCAATCGCGGATTGCTGGTGGCGCTCAAGATGCACTGCTTAAGACCTGTCGTGGGTGGCCTGAATCAGCGCCTGCGCATCGGCCTGCGACTGACCTGGCGGCGCGACGATCAGATCGGTTTTTGACAGCGCCGTCCAAAGCCGGCTGTCCTGGAACGCGATCGTTCCGCCACCGCGCTTCTCTTGCGAGACCATGCGATTGATATCCCCCACACAGACCCAGTCCGAATCCACGCTGATGGCCCACTTGGCATGATCGTGGGTTTCCGACCACGTCCAGGGCACGCCCAGCGGACTCAAGTCGATATATTTGACGTCGACGGTCTTGTGCACGCCATCGCTGTCGACGGTCGGTGGGATCGCGCCACGTATCCAGGTTTCGACGTCGATATCCTCCTTGAGCGTCGGACCGACCAGGTCGTTCCAAAAGTCTTTTCCCCACTTGCGATTTTTCGCAATCACCTTGAACGCCAAGCCCCCGCGCGACGCGCACTCGACCACATCGGCATCACCGGGCGCATTCGGATTGAGTGTTTGGGTCAGGAGGAAAAGCGGATCGGCCTGGTCAAGATCGCCGGGGACCCGGGACAGATAAACCTGGGGTTCCTGGTGATTGGCCATCTGTGCGGCGATCTTGCTGGCTGTGGCCAAATCGAGCGAGATGCAGAGAAAGGTCTGCCCGTAGATCGGTGTGGGCATACCCGTGGCCTTGGGATCGGCGTATTTGGGCCAGGAGTGCAGCAACCACAGCGCGGTCTTCGAGGCGGTATCAAAGGCAATCACGCCCTTGGTGTGCCCAAAACTGCCGCTGTCGGCACGTCCCACATCCGATGGCATCTCGTCGTTATAGAGGATCCACCCCGTGCTCGCCGCAGGGTTCGAGAACACGGACGCGATCGTCAGGTCCAGCGCCCCCTTGCCGTCTGTCAGCACATTAGGCGATTGGACCACCTTGCCGATATTGGGATCGTAGTAGACGTATTCATATCCGGTTGCCGAAGGGTTGCTCCCCTCCTTGTCCAGCTTCGGTACTTTGTATACAAACCACCAATCCACCGGTTTGCCATTTTCGTCGAGAGCGGATATTTCCATGAGGGGGTCCCAAGGTTGACAAGAAAGCCAAGCTTAGGGGGAACTGAGCTGTAGTGTCAATGGCGCCGTCCGCCGCTGAGGCATGTAGACACTAATTAAGTGGCATTCAGCAAAATGGCATCACCATTCCAGGCATGATTTTATAGATGAGCCACATAGCACCGTCAAGTGCGTATGACCAAACCACTCCGACTAAAAGTGCGGCTACAACCAGCATGGGCTTCGAACGAAAGCCGTAGAAAATGCCAAGCGCAATTCCCCAGGCGATCAGGCGAACGGGCAATGCTCCGACAAACACCTTCGCATCCGACAGGTGTTCATCGCCCCACACACTGAGCAAATAAAAATAGACGAGGCCACCCAGTAAGCCAATGCCAGTCTTCGCAAGACCAAACCGGATGGGACGTACGTTCGTTCCTATGATGCCGTTAAGGCGCGCGGCGAAGTAAGAATAGCCGCCAATTTTTACGGCGGCATAGGCGAGCGCGGCCAACGGACTTGGGATCATCGGCATCGTTCAGCCCTTATAGCGACACACCTGCCGGCGCAGCACCTCTTGATGGCTTAGTCTGCAATATCTCTTTCAACGTCGCGCGGTCTTGTCCATATACCGGCGTGGTCGTGTTTCGAACATTCCCCTCAATGCGCCGTCGGCAACGCATCCCCAAACCACCGCTCCAGCGCCAGCCGCTCGAACACTTCCCGCACCGCCTCGCTGTGGTGCACCAGACGCAGTTCGCGGGCTTCGTCACGCGCCATCAGCTTGACCAGGATCAGCACCTGGATACCCGCGCTGTCGATTTCCGTCACGCCCGCCAGGTCCACTTCCAGCGCGGCGCAGCGTTTCAGCTCCGTTTGCAGCAGCGCCTTGACGTCCGCCGCGCGGTAGATGCTCAGCTCACCTTCGAGCGCGATATAGCCGGTGTCCATCGCGCCGCCGACTTCCACCCCGTCGTCATCGACGGCCTTCACTTGCGCGTTCATGGCAGCACCAGCTTCTGGATCGCCCCCAACAGCACGTCCGGTTTGAATGGTTTGGTGACCCAGGCGCGCGCGCCGGCGGCCTGCCCTTCCTTCTTTTTCGCTTCCTGCGATTCCGTGGTCAGCATGATCACGGGCGTAAACTTGTAGTTCGGCAGTTGCTTGATCTCCTTGACGAAGGTGATGCCATCCATCACCGGCATGTTGACGTCGCAGACGACCAGGTTGACTTTCTGTGCCGGCAGCTTGTGCAACGCGTCGGAGCCGTCCACTGCTTCCACGACGTCATACCCTGCGCCTTTCAGCGCGATCCCGACCACTTGCCGCAGCGAGGCCGAATCGTCGATCACCATGATGGTTTTTGCCATATTTCCTCCCAGAGATTGCTAACGTCACGCCGGAGAGCGGCAGAGCGCGCCCTCCGCCTTACCTGCCCTGCTAAAAATTCGCGAAATGCGCTTCGTCCGGTCCGGATTGCGCATTCTGGGCGAAATCGGCGGGGCGCCGGATCGCGGCCCGCGGCGCGGCGCCTTTGCGCACAACCGGCATGTGCACGGCCGGCACTGTTTCAACCTTGAAGAAGCCCATGGTCCGCTGCAGTTGCTCGGCCTGCCCGCTCATTTCCTCGGCGGTCGCCGCCAGCTCTTCGGAGCTGGCCGAATTTTGCTGCGTGGTTTGCGACAGTTGCAGCACGGCGGCATTGATTTGTGTGACGCCCGACGATTGCTCGCTCGATGCCGCCGAGATTTCCTGCACCAGGTCCGAGGTGCGCTTAATGTTCGGCACCATCTGGCCCAGCAACTGGCCGGCCCGTTCCGCCAGCTGCACGCTGCTGCTGGCCACTTCGCCGATTTCCGCCGCCGCCACCTGCGAACGCTCGGCCAGCTTGCGCACTTCGGCCGCCACCACGGCAAAGCCCTTGCCGTGTTCGCCGGCGCGCGCCGCCTCGATTGCCGCGTTCAGCGCCAGCAAATTGGTTTGATAGGCAATGTCGTCAATGATGCCGATCTTGTTGGCAATCTGCTTCATGGCGGCGGCCGTCGAATTCACCGCTTCGCCACCTTCGGCCGCCTCCTGCGCGGCCTTGGTGGCCATGCCGTCGGTGACTTTCGCGTTTTCCGTATTCTGCGAAATCGATGCCGTCATCTGTTCCAGCGACGCGCTGGTTTCCTCCACGCTGGCCGCCTGCTCGCTCGACGCCTGCGACAGCGCCTGCGCCGTCGCCGACACTTCCTCGGAAGCGCTGGCCAGCGCATGGGCGCCGTGGTTCACCTCGGTGACCACTTGCAGCAGCTTGGCCATGGTATTGTTGGCATACGATTTCAGCTCGCCAAAACTGCCTTCATAGTGCTTGTCGATGGTCTTGCCGAGATCCCCCTCGGCCAGCGCCCCCATCACCCGCACCACGTCATCGATCGCGGTGCCGGTGGTCGCCATCAGGCGGTTCAGTCCTTCTCCCAGTTCTTTCTGGAAGCCTTGCAAGCCGGCGGTATCGACCCGCACACTGAAGTCGCCCTTGTTGGCGGCCGCCACGGCCGCCTTCTGGCCGTCGATCACCTGGTTCAATTTGCCCACCGTGTTGTTGGTGAATTTCTTCAATTCGTCGAACGCGCCTTCGTACGGCTTGTCGATGGTCTGGCTCAAGTCGCCCGCCGATACCGCCCCCATCACGCGCACCACGTCGGCCACGCTGGCGCCGGTGGTCACCATCAACTGGTTCAGCCCGTCACCCAGCTCTTTCTGGAAGCCCTGCAAGCCTGCCAGTTCGACGCGGACGCCGAAGTTGCCCCGGTTGGCCGCCTCCACCACCTGCTTCTGGCCCTCGATCACCTGCTTGAGCTTGTCCACCATCTGCTGCATGGCCCGCAGCAACATCCCCGTCTCATCGTTCGATGTCGCCGCCACCTGGACCGACAGGTCGCCCGCCGCCAGCTTGCCTGCCGCATCCATCGCCTGGATCACCGGGCGCGTGACGCTGCGGCTGATGACCCAGCCCAATCCGATTCCGGCCAGCAGCGACGCGATGATGGTCGCAATCATCAGCGTGCGGCTGCTTTCATACATCACCGTGGTTTCTTCCGACGCCTGCTTGGCCCGCGCTTCCTTCTGCTGGGTCAGCTCGGTCATCAGGCTGTCGAGATCGTTCGCATGCGTGGCAACGCCGGACAGCGCCAGCGCCAGGGCTTCGTCGCGTTTTTGCAAATCGCGCGACGCGACCAACTGGAATACCGCGGCGCTGGCGCGCGTGTAGTCGTCCATGATTCGGCTGTAGTTGGCAAACAATTGCTTGCCGCGGTCACTGACGAACAGGGGCCGCGCCTTCTCCATGTAATCCTTCATGGTGGCCATCGCCTTGGTGGCGATATCGATCTGCTTGGCGCGCTCCGCTTCCGACGTGGCCAGCAACGCGTTGCCGCGGGCCCGGCCCACGTAAATCAGGTTGATATTGGCTTCCTTGATATAGGAGAGCCCCATCAGCTCCTGCTCATACATGCGGTCGGCCGCATCGTTGATCTTGCCTGTATTCATAATGCCGACCAGGCCGACGACCACACTGAATGCCGCGACCAGGATGAACCCTCCGATCAGCTTCATGCCGATCTTCATATTTGCAAACATCGCGCCCCCGAATTTGAATAAGATTGCCCAATCCGGGCTGCCGTTTAAAACCTGGCGAAATTCGCCTCATCGATCTCGGCCACCGCAGCAATCCTGCCGCCACTGTCGCTGGAGCGGCGCACCTGCGCGCGTGGCGCCGCCCCTTTACGCACTGTCGTGTGCGCCATGTGGCCACGCATGCCCGAGTCGACTTTGAAGAAGCCCATGGTGCGCTGCAATTGTTCCGCCTGCCCGCTCATTTCTTCGGCCGTGGCGGCCAGCTCCTCGGAGCTGGCGGAGTTTTGCTGCGTGGTCTGCGACAGTTGCAACACGGCGGCATTGATTTGCGCCACGCCCGACGATTGCTCGTCCGACGCGGCGGAGATTTCCTGCACCAGGTCGGAGGTGCGCTTGATGTTCGGCACCATCTGCCCCAGCAACTGGCCGGCCCGTTGCGCCAGCTCCACGCTGCTGCTCGCCACTTCACCGATTTCCGCCGCCGCCACCTGGCTGCGCTCGGCCAGCTTGCGCACTTCCGCCGCCACCACCGCAAAACCCTTGCCGTGCTCGCCCGCGCGGGCCGCTTCGATCGCCGCGTTCAGCGCCAGCAAATTGGTTTGATATGCGATGTCGTCAATGATGCCAATCTTGGCGGCAATCTGCTTCATGGCCGCCGCGGTGGCATTCACGGCTTCGCCGCCCTCGGCCGCTTCCTGTGCGGCCTTGGTGGCCATGCCGTCGGTGACTTTCGCGTTTTCCGTATTTTGCGAAATCGACGCCGTCATTTGTTCCAGCGAGGCGCTGGTTTCTTCCACGCTGGCCGCCTGTTCGCTGGACGCTTGCGACAAGGACTGCGCCGTGGCCGACACTTCTTCGGACGCGCTGGCCAGCGATTGGGCGCCCTGGTTGACTTCCGTCACCACTTGCAAGAGCTTGCTCACGGTATTGTTGGCGTACGACTTCAGCTCACCGAAGCTGCCTTCATAGTGCTTGTCGATGGTCTTACTCAGGTCGCCCTCGGCCAGCGCCCCCATCACCCGGACCACGTCATCGATGGCGCCGCCGGTGGTCGCCATCAACTGGTTCATGCCGTCGCCCAATTCCTTCTGAAAACCTTTCAGGCTGGACGCATCGATGCGCGCGGTAAAGTTGCCATGGTTGGCGGACTCCACCACGCGGCGCTGGCCTTCGATCACCAGGTTCAGCTTGCTGACGGTATTGTTGGCATAGGTTTTCAGGTTGCCGTAGGCCCCTTCGTACTGGCGGGAAATCGTCTGGCTCAAATCTCCCTCGGAAATCGCGCCCATCACGCGCCCCACATCGTCAATCACCAGGTTCAGTTTACCGATGGTGCTGTTGGTATAGGTTTTCAGCTGATCGAATGCGCCCTCATACGGCTTGTCGATGGTTTTACTTAAATCGCCTTCGGACACGGCGCCCATCACGCGCACCACGTCCGCCACGCTGGCGCCGGTCGTCACCATCAGCTGGTTAAGGCCATCGCCCAGGTCCTTCTGGAACCCATGCAACCCGTCGGTATCAACCCGGGCATTGAAGTCGCCCCGGTTGGCGGCAGCCACGGCCAGTTTTTGTCCTTCCACCACTTTATTCAACTTGACCACCATGCTGCCCATGGCATTGAGCAACTGGCCGGTTTCATCGCGGCCGCCTTGCGCCACCTGCATGCCGACATCCCCCGCTTCCAGCCGTTTCGCCACCTCCACCGCGGCCTGAAGCGGGCGCGTGATGGCCACGGTAATCAGCGCGGCAATGGCGATCGACACCAGTACCGCGGCGACCGCCACGCTGATCACCAGCGTGCGGGTGCTTTCATACGAGGCGGCGGCTTCGTCGCCCGCATTGTCCATCAGTTCTGACTGGTATTGCGCCAGCGCTTCCAGCACGGTCCAGAAGGCTTCATTGGCCGGGACCAGTTCCGTGCGCAAGTAGTCCGCCGCCGCTTTGCGGTCACTCCTGGCCAGCGCATAAAACGGTTCGTATTTGGATTCGGCGATGACGCGCTTGTCGCTGATGTCTTTCAGCAATTGCCGGCCGCGTTCGAGGGTCACCAGCTTTTGCAGCTTGCCCAGCCCTTCCGCTATTTCCGTCCGGTTGGTCTCCGCGACGCGGTGGGCTTTTTCCGATTCCGCCTCGCTGGTGGCAATCAGCATGTTGCGGAACTGGCGCGCATTATCGAGGGAATTTTTCACCACCTCCTGCACCAGCACGTATTTGACGTAGCGGTCATCCAGGATCAGCCGGGTTTGTTCATTGACCCCGGCCAGCCGTTGTACCGAGACAACAGCCAATATCAGCAATAACGCAACCACACTGCCGAACCCCAATCCCAGCCTGCCGGCTATCTTCAAATTCCTGAGCATAGTGATATCCCTGTTAAGCGAAACGCCTGGAATACGGATACCGCGGCGCGGTATTCGCTAGGGGAGTCAACAGGGACGCGGGGGCGGGGCGGCCTTTATTTCCGGCAAAATCGTTATTCCAGAAAGCAACTCCTGGAAATCATTATGCACATTGATCCGACGCAAAAATCTATCGAAATGTCACACGATCAATTCAATGATCCTAGGCCAATTTATTTGCCGGAATCAGCCACCATCCCAGTTGTTCGCGGATGCGCTCGGGTGCGGGCGGGGGAGTTTGTTCGGCGCGGCGCTGTTGCATCAGGTCGCGCACGGCCTCCTTGGAAGGATGCGTGGTTTGCGTGGTGTTCTGGCTCATGATGGCCTCCTGCGTGATCACTGTTTTGCTGCGGAACAGTGACATGGTGCGCCGGTGCAGGGCCGCGATATGCAGGGAATACAAGCAGGTTCGCGGTGCTGTTGCAGCTTTAAGTGGCCGTTTCAAAAAGCCCACAGCGTTGTTGCAACGCCTGGCTGCGCTCATTTTGAAACAACCTCAAGTGCGCTTACCAGTATTAGCGACCGGAAACGGCTGTTTCATTAGCCAAAATTTGTAACAACCAGTTCGGCGTCGCAGCCAAGCAACGCCCCAACGCGCAGGAAAGCACTTTATTTTGCACGCGGCTAATTCAATGCCGCCTCCACAACCGCAGCCGCATCCAGCAACCTCCCCTCCGCCCCCGGCGCGCATGCCAGCATGACCGCCGGCGCCAGCCCGGTCGCCGGGTCCATGAACTTCCAGGCCGGGATCGAGATGGCGGGCAGATCGCAATAATTACAAAATGTAATCGGCGTCACCAGGTCGTTCGGGCCCGGCCGCAAGGTCTTGCGGTTCATGTCGCCATGGCGCGGCGCCAGCATGCCCAGCGGCGGCAACAGCAATACGCCATCGTTGCCCAGCAACGCGCGGTAACGGGCGCGCGCCTGTTCAAACGTGGCCGCCAGCTTGCGCGCGGCGCGCTCGCTGTGCGGCTTGATCGCTTGGGCCAGGGTGGCGTTTTGCAACAGCCACAGGAACAGGCCACGGTCGATGGTGGCGCGTCCAGTCAGTTGCCGCAGCGCCTCGCCCCAGACATTGAAATGCCCCGCCTCCGGCGTGCTCAGCAGGCGCTGCCATTCCTCGGCGCCATCGTGCAGGATGGCGGCCGGGACTTTGAAAAACAGGCTGCCCACATCGGCGAATTCCGCCTTGCCGGCCGGATCGCGGCGCAGGCCGGCCCCGAGCAACGCCTGCCGCGCGGCGGCCAGCGCCGTACCGATCGCGGCATCGTCGATCCGAAACGGAAAACCGTCCGGTCCGATCAGGCGCATGCCCTCGACGGAAGCCGGTGGCGGCGGCGCCTGGTTGGCAATCACGCCATACACCAGGCGCGCATCGCGCACGCTGCGTGTCAATGGCCCGATGCCCAGCCAGTGGGCGGTTTCCCCCACCACCTGCGGCCACGTGCCCTCGCCATCGACGGCGGTCGAACACGGTTTGAATCCGACCACGCCGCAAAACGCGGCGGGAATGCGGATCGACCCCAGGATGTCGGAACCCAGGCCGAACACCGCGGCGCCGGAGCCCACCAAGGCGCCCTCGCCGCCGGACGACCCGCCCGCCACCCGCGCCACGTCGATCGGATTATTGGTGCGCCCAAAGCGGAGATTGGTGGTTTCCCCGGTCATGGCGAATTCCGGCACGTTGCCGCGTGCAATCACGATCGCCCCCGCCGCTTTCAAACGCGCCACCACCGTGGAATCCCGCCTGTGCGGTTGCGGCGTCATGCGCATCGAGCCGGCCGTGACGTTATGGCCGGCCATGCCAAAGGTTTCTTTCACTGAACAGGGCAAGCCATACAGCGGGCCACGTGGCGCGCCGCTCAACCGTTCCAGCTGCGCCAGTTGTTCGTGCGCCTGCGTGCTTAGGATCGCGGTGGCGCCATTGATCAGGGCTTGGGTGGCGTCGAGCCGCGCCAGCTGGCGTTCCAGCAATTGGGCGGCGGACAGTTCGCCCTGGTCCAGCCGGGCACGCAGGGCCACGGCATCGGTTTGCAGGTGTGCGGGTCGTGTCATTGGTAAATTTGATCCAGGTCAAAGAAATTGAGGCTTGCAACTACGACACTCTCAATATGGGGAGAATGGATTTATGTACAAACACATTTTATTACCTGTGGACGATACCAAAGTGCTGTTGCCCAGCATGGTCCCGGTGCTGGTCTTCCGCTCGGAGGCGCCGTGAAGATCGGCATCGTCGGCGCCGGCGCGGTGGGAAGCGCGGCGGCGTTTGCACTGATCAACCAGGGCATCGGCAGCGACATCGTGCTGGTGGACCGCAACGCGGCGCTGGCTGAGGCGCAGCACCTGGACCTGCTGCACGCGACGCCCTACTGCCATCCGCTGCGGGTGTGCCACGGGGACGTCGACGATTTGCAGGGCTGCGCGCTGGTGATCCTGGCCGCCGGCGTCAGCCAGGCGCCGGGCGAGACCCGCTTGCAACTGTTGCAGCGCAACGCCGACGTGTTCCGCGCCATTGTCCCGGCCGTGGTGCGGGCCGCGCCCGATGCGATCTTGCTGGTGGCGACCAATCCGCTGGACGTCATGACGCACGTGGCGCTGCGCCTGTCCGGCTTGCCGCCGGAAAGGGTGATCGGCACCGGCACCCTGCTCGACAGCGCACGCTTCCGCGCCCTGCTGGCCGAACGCCTGGGCGTCGCCACCGATTCCGTCCATGCACAGGTGCTGGGCGAGCACGGCGATTCGGAAGTGCTGGTGTGGTCGGGCGCGCAGGTGGCGGGCTTGCCGCTGCGGCGCTTTGCCAGCCTGCAGGGCGTGCCGCTGGACCAGGCGGTCATGGCGGGCATCGACAGCGGCGTACGGCGCGCCGCGTACCGCATCATCGAAGGCAAAGGGGCGACCTGCTATGGCATCGGCGCCGCGCTGGCGATGCTGGCGCGCTGTGTGCTGTTCGATGAAAAGCGGGTGCTGACCGTCAGCACCCACTGGGGCGATATCGATGGCGTGCAGGACGTCACGTTGTCGATGCCGGTCCGGGTCGGCGCCAGCGGCGCCGCCTTCCAGGTGCCCCCCGCTTTATCCGACATGGAATTGCAGGCACTGGCGCGCAGCGCGCGCGTGATCCGCGATGCCGTGACGGCGCTGGGTTACTGATGAATTAGTAGCAACTTCCAGTTAATATAACTTTCCATACGGAAATAATGTGTCTATAATCGCATTGCGACGATGCATATTCCATTTCCTTTGCACAACCTTTCATCATGAAAATTATTCAACTGACCGTATACGACAATGAAGGCCTGTGCTGGATCATCCCGGCCGAGATCATTGAAACCCGCTTCCAGGACCACCAGTTCGCGGTGCACAAATCACTGTCCACATCCAACAATTCGTGGGTGGTCACCCACGTGGAGACCGGCGCCAGCCTGGCGGAAGGCCAGGCCCGCATGTCGGTGGTCAATTCCGCGCTGGAAAAGCTGAGCCGCGTGTCATCCGATCAGTTCAACAAGATCATTTCACAGACGCGCGACAAGGTGGCGAAGGTGTCGGGGCAGCAGGAGCGCAAGGCGGCGTAAGCTACAATGACGGGCGGCGCACCGTGCGCCGGCAACCTCGTTTCCAAGGGACCCGCATGACCATCCTGGTACGCTCCGGCGTCCTGACCAATTTCACCGAAGTGGCGCAGCACCTTGGGCTGAATCCACAGGCCGAACTGGCGCGCGTGGGACTGAGCAAGGCCATGCTGCAAGACCCTGAACAGGCCATCCCCGGCGCGGCCGCCGTGCAACTGCTGGAAAACGCGGCGGCAGCCAGCGGCTGCCAGACCTTCGGCCTGCGCATGGCGGAATCGCGCCAGTTGTCGGACCTGGGCGCGGTCAGCCTGCTGCTGACGCACCAGCCGACCCTGCGCGACGGCTTGCAAGTGCTGCTGGAATACCGGCACCTGATGAACCGCGCGCTGGCGATCTATGTGGAAGAAACCGGCGGGCTGGCGGTGATCCGCGAAGAAGTGGTGACGGTATCCGCCGTGCCGCGCCGCCAGGCGACGGAACTGGCGATCGGAGTCATGGGCCGCCTGTGCTCCAACCTGCTGGGACAGCACTGGCGCCCGGTGTCGGTCAGCTTCATGCATGACGCGCCGGACGATTTGCGGCTGCACCGCCGCATTTTCGGATGTGATGTGGTATTCGGCGCGGAGTTCAACGGCATCGCCTGCCCGGCCGCGTCGCTGGCGGCGCCCAATCCGAAAGCCGATCCCTCGATGGCGCAACTGGCGCGCCGCTATCTCGACACGCTGCAGCCGGGACGGGACATGTCGCTGGCCTTCGAAGTGCGCAAAGCGATTTATGTGCTGTTGCCGATGGGCCGCGCCACGGCCGAACAGATCGCGCTGGCGCTGGGACTGAATGTGCGCACCTTGCAGCGCCGCCTGGAAGACGAAGGCTTCAGCTTTTCCGACCTGGTCAACGAAGTGCGCCGCGACCTGGCGCAGCGCTACATGCAAAGCCCGCAATACCCGCTGGCCCGCATCGCCGACCTGCTCGGCTATTCCGTGGCCAGCAGTTTTACGCGCTGGTTCACGTCGCAATTCGGCATGCCCCCCGCCCAGTGGCGCGCCGAGCACGGCAAGCCATACCGCAACACCTAAGCCCCCGCCACGCTCCCCCGGCGGGATTACATCCAGCGCAGCAGGAACAGCACCAGGCCTGCCAGGAACACGGTTTCGCCGATCATCAGCGCGACGGGCTTGATGCCGACGCCAGCCAGTTCTTTCAGGCGCGTTTTCATGCCCAACGCGCTGATGGCGATCACCAGGCACCAGCGCGACGCTTCGTTGCCGCCCTGCTGCAGCGAGACCGGGATCATGCCGGTGCTGTTCAGGCACGCCAGGGCAAAGAACGCGACGGCAAACCATGGCAGCAAGGGCGGACGCGCTTCGCCGGGTTGGGCGCCCTGGGCGCGGGTCACCATGGCGGCGCACAGGATCACCGGCAACAGCATGGCCACCCGCATCAGTTTCACCACCGTGGCCGCGTCGCCGGTTTCCCGCGACATGCCGTAGCCCGCCCCCACCACCTGCGCCACATCGTGGATGGTGCCGCCGAGGAAAATACCGGCCGCCTGCGGCGACAGGTCGAACAGTTGCGCCAGCATCGGATAGGCAATCATGGCCGCCGTCGACAGCGCCGACACGCCGATTACGGTAAACAAGGTGGCCTTTTCCTTTTGCTGGTGCGCCGGCAATGCCGCCGCCAGCGCCAGCGCGGCGGATGCGCCGCAAATCGCGGTGGCGCCCCCCGTCAGCAGGCCGAACAGTTTATTAAAGCCCAGCAGCCGCGCGGCCAGCACGGACAACGCGATCGTCACCACCACGATCACCACCACCAGCACCACCGGTTTCCATCCCAGCGCCGCCATCTGCGCCAGGGTCAGGCGCAGCCCGAGCAGCGCCACGCCCAAACGCAGCACCGTGCGCGCAGTGAATTCGATGCCGGGCTGGCACTTGCCGTCTTCCGAAAGGAAATTCAGCGCCATGCCCAGCAACAGCGCAAACAGCATCACGGGCGCGCCATAGTGTTCGGACAGGAATGCCGCCGCCGCCGCCACCATGGCGGACGTCAGCATGCCAGGCGCCAGTTCGCGCACGCGCGCGGCACTGCGGGCGGCCATCGTTGCGGCCACCGGGGTTTGCATCGTCGGGTTCATGATTATTCCTTGCCCGGCAAGACGATCACAATGCCGTCCGGGTATGGTTCGATGGGATAGACAACCGCCTTCAAGGCGGGCGCGTTGCGCAGGCAGCCGGTCGCCAGGTCAAAGCGCAAGCCGTGCGCGGGACATTGCACCGCGCCCCCTTCCACCTTGCCCCCGGCCAGCGATGCGCCCTGGTGCGGGCAACTGTCGGCCAGCGCGTGCCAGCCGTCCGGCGTGCCGAAGATGGCGATACTGTGTCCCTGCAATTCCAGCACGGTGCGTTTGCCGGGTGGCGGCAACCGCGCGGGATCGAGCAGCACGCGCCGGCAAGCGCCCGGCCCCGCGCTGCCGCCGCCATCACCGCCACAGCCGTTCGTCTCCTTCATGCCGCCGCCCTGGCCGACAACGACAGTTCCATCGCCGACAACAGCGCCGCCGGCGCCTGCGCGCCGCTGATCGACAGCCAGCCATCGAGCAACAGATGCGGCACGCCGCCCGGCACGGTGCCGCCCACGCCGGGATTGAATGGCCGCAGCGCCCCCTGCATGGCGGGCAGCATGGCTTTCGCAGGCAAGCCGCAGCTCTCGGCCATGGCCAGCAATTGCGCCCCGTCGCCAAGGTTTTCACCCAGCACGAAATGGGCGGCATACAGCCGCTCCATCAATTGCGCCACCTGCACCGGCGAACCTTCACGGCACGCCAGCTGGAACAACCTGTGCGCGTCGGCGGTATTGGGCATCAGCGCGATGCGGGAGAAGTCGATGCGCACCCCGGCCGCCTGCGCCGCCGCCAGCACCTGCGCCTGGCGCCGCCGCACCGCCTCCTCGCTGCCGAGGCGATCGCGGTAAAACGCGCCGAAAGGCACACCTTGCGCCGGCAATTGCGGCAGCAATTGCACGCCATGCCAGCGCACCCGCGGTGTAACGTCCGGCATGCTTTGCGCCAGCAACTCCAGCGCCAGCTGCAATTGCCGGTTGCCGATCAGGCACCACGGACAGATAAAATCGAAATAGGCATCGATGGCCAGCGTGCGGCTCATGCGCAGTCTCCTTTGCCGACCGCTGCGCTGTCGGCGTCATAGTGGTTGCGGGCATAGGCAAACACGCAGGCCGCCAGCAAACTGGCCAGCGGCACCACGCAGAACGCGCGGTCCAGGCCAATGCGGTCGGCCAGCGCCCCGGTCAGGAACGGACCGGGCGCCAATCCCAGTAAATTATTGGCCAGCGTCAGCGTGGCAAAGGCAGTGCCATGCACGGCGCCGGGCGTCAGGTTCGCCACCATGGCGCCAGCCGGACCGGACGCGCCGGCCGCGACAAACATGCCGCAGCCGATCAGCGCCAGTTGCACCGGTCCCGGTGGCAGCAGGAAGCCCGCGCCCAGCAACAGCGCCGCGCCCATGCAATAGATTGCTGCCAGCGACACCTTGCGGTTGTCCCGCGTGCGCGACAGCCGGTCGCTCAGCATGCCGCACAAGACCATGCCCGCGCCGCTGGCCAGCACCACCAGCGCCGCGCCGGCGCCGGCACGGTCCGCCCCCAGCGCGTAATAGCGGTTCAGGTAACTCGGCATCCAGACGATGCAGGCGCCGCCCGCGAACAATTGCAAGCCGCTGCCGATATACGCGGCGCGCAGCGCGCGGCCCCGGACCAGGCTGGCCAGCGGCGGGCGCGCCGCGCCGGCCTTGCCCCGGCCCTCCCCGCCACGGATGCGCGATGGCCGCACCAGCACCGGATAGACCAGCGCCATCGCCAGGCCGAACAGCGCCATCGCTGCGAACGCCCAGCGCCATCCCACTTGCGCAGCGATCGCACCGCCCAGCGCCATGCCCAGCACCGAGCCGAACATGCCGCCCGCCATGAAGGCGCCGGTCAGGCTCGAACGCAATTCGCGCGGGAACACCGACAGCACCACGGCGAC